>Ga0099830_10000213_pt1 | contig 22933 bp, 20 predicted proteins | sample CZO8metaG_4_FD_79337 | JGI IMG/M metagenome (GOLD analysis project Ga0099830, IMG submission 79337) | Vadose zone soil microbial communities from the Eel River Critical Zone Observatory, Northern California, USA - CZOApr15con2H3.8 metaG | ecosystem: Environmental > Terrestrial > Soil > Vadose...
GTCGGCGAAGGCGGTATAGCCCAGCCAGGTCGCGACGAGCACGGCGACGATTGGCAGAATCCAGATGGGCGACAAGCGTCGGCGGCGGCGGATCTCCGGCTCTTTCAGTTCCGGCTCCTTCGTCCTCGCATAGGCCAGCGGGTCGGTCTCGGTCATCGGTTTTCTCCTGCGGCATCCCACATCAGCCGGGGATCGAAGGCGGCGGCGGCGAACATGGTGATGACGACGACGGCGGCGAAGGATATGGCCCCGACACCGGGCTTGATGGTGGCGATCGAGCCAAGCTGGACGAGCCCGGCGAGGATCGAGAGCATGAAAATGTCGATCATCGACCACCGCCCGACCGACTCGACGATGCGGTAGAGGAGTGTGCGGTCGCGCAGCCGCCATCGGCTGCCGCGGCGGGTGGTGATCAGCAGGAACATCAGGCCCATGATCTTCAGGACCGGCACGGTGATGCTGGCGAAGAACACGAGGAGGGCCAGGGGCCACATGCCGGCGAGAAACAGGGCTTTGACGCCGCTCAGGATCGTGTCGGACTCGCCCTTGCCGAAGGAAATGACGGTCATCACGGGAAAGATGTTGGCGGGCAGGTAGAGGACCATGGCCGTGATCACCAGCGCCCAGGCGCGCGTGACGCTGTCCGGCTTGCGGAAATGCCGGTGGGCGCCGCAGCGCGGGCAGGCGATCGTGCCCGGCGCGACCGGCGCGACGCCGCCGCAGGTCTCGCATGACCGGAGAGGACGCCAGTCCGGAGCCGGCGGTGCTTTGACGAGCCCGCGCTTCTCCATCTCTCGCCAGACGAGTTCCCGGCTGAGGGCGCTGTCGATCATCACCATCACCAGCATGAGAAAGGCAAGAGCGTAGCACGCGGCGCCGACCTCGATCCTTGCAAAGGCGATGAGCTTCACATACGCGACGAAGACGCCGAGCAGGTAGACCTCGATCATCGACCACGGGCGCAACCGCTCGAGCCAGCGGAAGACGACAGGCAAGCCGGGCGGAGGACGAGGCAGCCTCAGCCCCAGCAACACATAGGCGATGGCGCCGAGCTTGAGGGTGGGCGCAAGCACGGTGGTGAGCAGGACGAGCGCGGCGAGAGGCCACAAGCCCTGGTCGAAGAGCGCGACGTCTCCCGTGATCAAATTCGCCTGTTGGAAGCGTCCTTTGATGTTGAGCGACATGAACGGCATCGTGTTCGCGACGAGAACCAGAATGAGCCCGGTGAGCGTCAAGGCCAGAGCCCGTCGGAGAGAGTGCGCCGGCGTGCTGAGCAGGGTCCGGCCGCAGCGTCGACAGAGGGCGGTCAGGTCGGGCAAGAGAGCGCCGAGCTCATGGCGCAGCCCGCAATCGCGGCATTCGACGATGCGCGTTCCGGGTGTCGCGCGTTCCTGCAAAAGCTGCTCCATTCGGTCCGCAGGCCCTATCGTAACCCGTTATTGTCGAGGCCTCGCCCTCGCCGCCTGTGCGTCGATTTTGACCAAATTTTCCTTGGACGAGCGCGGAGCGAACATAGTTATCGGCGGCATCACAGCCTCACTCCCGTGCCGCACATCTGCTGTCGCGACACAATATTCACGGAAGCCACACCGTCATCCCGGGTTGCAGCCCGTCATTTGCCGCCAGCGGATCGAGCCTCAGCTGGAAGCCGTTGAGATCGTGGTCGCCGACGGCGCGGGCGGCGCGCCAGGTTGCGAATTCGCCCAGGGGCCGGATTTCCGTGACGCGGGCGTCGATCCGGCGCCCATCGTTCGCGCTGAGCGCGACCGTCTTGCCGAGCGTGAGGCCGTTCATCCTGTCTTCCCGCAGAGTCGCAGTAAACCATTGCGCCCCGTCCGCCACGAGCGTCATGACGGGCTTGCCTGGCGAAATGATTTCGCCCGGCTCGGCCACCCGAATGCCGACGACGCCATCGACCGGCGCCACCAATCTGGTCTTGTCGAACCGCGCTTGCAGATCGGCCACCGTCGCCTCGGCCAAGGCGAGCCTGGCATCAGCCAGCGCGCGCTCCTCGACGGTCGGGCCGGCGCTCGCCTCGGCGTGCTGGGCACGTTTGAGATCGAGGTCGGCGCGCGCCTTGGCGAGCGAGGCGTTGCTTTCGTCGAGCTTTTGGCGGCTCATGACGTCCCTCGCCGCCAAAGCGACAACCCGGACATTCTGTTGCTCGGCCAGCTTGAGATTGGCTTCGGCCGTCCGCACAGTCTCGGCGGCGACCGCGACTTCCTCGGCGCGTACCCCGGAATAGACCCGATCTTTTTCCGCCTTGGCGCTGGCGGCCGCGGCGATGGCCTCGGTGACCGAGGCGGCAAGCTCGGGATTATCGAGCACGGCGAGCACGTCTCCCTTGCGGACATGCTGGCCGGCAGCGACGACAATCGACGCCAATCGGCCGGTGGTGTCGGGCGCGATGCGAATCTCCGTCTGCCGCACCATGCCCGGTATCGACGACGGCCCCGGCGACCCGCGCCAGAGATAGGCTGCGACGGCCATGCATCCGACCGCCGTCGCGGCGAGCAGCACGGCCAGAAGCCGTCGCCCGGCTCTAATTCGCATCGGCGCTGCTCCTTGCGGCGGAGATGCGGGCGGCGATCACGGCGAGGACGGCATAGACGATCGCGAGGATCCACAGCCTCGCCCAGTCCGCCGATACGTCGGCCAGTGTCGCTCCCATCTGATTGAGGCGCACCAACCCGTCGATCGCCGAGGTGCTCGGCAAAATACGGCTCGCCGTCCTCACACCCTCCGGGATGGCTTCCAGCGGCCAGGCCACGCCCACCACGAAGAAGATGGGCAGGCTCGAGGCGATGAAGAGCAGCACCGCGGTCTCGCGGCGCTTGAACCACATGCCGACGAATTGCGCGAGAAAGCTGACCGCCAGGATGAAAGGAACCGCCATGACCAGGAGTTCGGCCAGACCGGCGTTGGCGGAGAAGCCGTAGATGCGCGGCAGGATGACGAGGTAGAGCGCGGCTCCGGGAAGTACGAGCAGCAGATGCGCGATGCCCTGGCCTATGACCGCGGCCGCGGCGCCGCGGCGATGATGGGCGCCCGGGCCGCCGCGCTCGAAGGCGACACCGGTGAGCGTCGCCGCCCCCATCAGCAATGTCTGCTGCAGGATCAGTACGAAGGCGGCGGGAACAACGTAGCTGGCGTAGCCGCCCGTCGGATTGAACAAAGGCTGGTTCAGGATCTCGACCGGCGAACTGCTCGCCAAGGCGGCTCGATAGAGGCTTCCATCGGAGCGGGCACCGCGGGAGACGAGGTCGGCGGTGACCGTTCCCGCCGCTTCCGTGATGCCCTGCAGCGTCCGGTTGTAGAGCAGGAAGTAGACCGAATCGACATAGGCGGGGAGCCTCGCCTTGTTGCCCTTGAGCACCTCCCGCTCGGTTCCCGCGGGAATGCTGAGGATGGCGAAGACCTCGCGCCGCGCGAGCGCCGCGTGCGCCTCGGCGAGCGTGGTCGGCCGCGCGGCAACCGTGGTCGCTTCGTCCGCGTTCAAGGTCTCGATGAGCGTGCGACTCAGATCCGACGCGTCATCGTCGACGACCGCGACCGGGATGCCGCGGATGAGCTGGCTGAGATAAGGCTGCGGATAGAAGACGCCGTAGACGAGCGGGGCGAGGACGATCAGGCCGAAGGCGCCGCGATCGCCCAGGACGCGGCGATACTCCGCAGCGAATGCGGCGACGACGCCGATGCGACCGGGCACATCGCGATCGGGCGTGGGGTCCGGCTTGCCTTCGGGGTTTCGTGCGATCGACCACAAGCGCAGCACGGCGAGGCCGAAGAATCCAGTCGCCAGCCCCGCCAGCATCAGGAAGGGCTCGAGCGAATCGCGGACGGGCAAGCCGCGGGCCGCTTGGTCGAACAGGAGCTGGATGTACCAGCGCAGCGGCAGAAAGCCGCCCCACACGCGCCCGAAGGTGCCCATCGCGATGACCGGGAACCCGACGCCGGCAAAGCCGAAGGCGGGCGAGCAGACGATCGCCGTCAGCGACAGGCCGGCCGCGAGCTCCTTGATGAGCAGCTGGAAGGCGGCTCCCATCGACAGATAGCCTGCGATGAGAAGGGACGCCGCCACGCCCATCATGACGGGATCGCCGCGAAACGGAATTTGATAAACTCCGTCGATGATGCCCAGGCCCACGGCCATCATGACGAGGAAAATGCCGAAATAGGGAATGAGCTTGCCGAGCAGCGCCGTCAGCGGGCTGCCGCCGGCGGCCTGCAGCCATTCGCGCATGTCGCGCGCCTCGAATTCGGATCCGACCGCGTAGCCCCCCGCGATGGCGATGACGATGTGCAGCACCGTCGGAAGGATGGCGCGCAGCAGGAACTGGGCGTAGTTCAAGGCGGGATTGGTCAACACATACTGTTCGACGACGAGCGGTCCCGGCGTGAAGCTGCTCGTTGCCGCGTGCGTCCGCGGCAGGGCCGCGGTGGCGGCCGAGATCGCCGTTTCGAGCCCGCGCGACGCGATGTTTCCCGGCGTGAAATATTGCTTGTTGTAGAAGATGACGATCTGGGGTCGTCGGCCGGCCCCGATGTCCCGCTCGAGATTCATCGGTATGTAGACCGTGGCGAGCGCCTTGCCCGAGCGAACCGCGTGCATCGCGCCGCTGAGGTCGGATGAGCGCTGCGCCACGGTCACGCTGGGCGCGGCATTGATCGCCTGGACATAGGTCATCGAGGTCTGCGAGCGGTCCTGGTCGACGACATCCACCTTGAGATCGCGAATGACCGCGTGGCTGAAGGTGGCGGCGAGGATTGCGAAGGCGGCGAGCGGGATCGCGACCACGAGCAGCAGCGCAATCCGGTCGCGCCATATCCACAGAACCTCGCGCGTCGCGACGCAGAGCAGGCCGGGGCCGAGGGGCCGCATCAATGTGCCCCGTGCCAATCCGCGTAAACGCTCATGCCGGGCCGCAAATCGGCTATCGGCTGGAGCGGATAGGCGCGGACCTCGAAGGTCCGCAGGTCGAAATCGCCGGTCGCACGGGTCGCGCGCCAGCCGGCATATTCGCCCCGCGTGGCGATGGTGCGGATCTCGACCGTGATCGGCTTGTCGCCAAGCGCGGGAATGCGGACCGCGAAACGGTCGCCGACCTTGAGCCCCTTGACGAGATCCTCGCGCAGGTCGAAACGCAGCCAGACATCGCTCAAATCGACCAGGGACAGCAGCGGCACGCCCGGCGACACATACTCGCCCAGCTCCGCGCCGATCTGGTAGACCTGAGCCGCGACCGGCGCCACCACGGTCATTTCCGCGACCTGGGCGCGCAGCGTCGCGATCGAGGCTTCCGCCTTGGCGACGCTGGCCTTGGCGACGCCGCGCTCCTCGACCGTATATCCGGCGAGCGCCTCCTTGAGGGCGAGCTTCGCCTGCTCGGAGCTGCGCTGGGCGACGTCGAGTTGCGCGGTCGCCTCGTCGAGCTTCTGGACGGAGGCCACGTCCCGTTCGGTGAGCTGCTTGGTCCGGTTGTAGGTTTGGCGAGCCAGCGTCGCGTTGGCCTCGCTGGCGGCGACAGCCGCCTGGCGCTCGGCGATCACCTCGGCGCGCGTCCCGACCTCGATCCGCGTCAAGTCGGCGACCGCGACGAGCTTAGCCGCCTCCGCCTCGTTGAGCTTGGTGATGAGTTCGGGGTTGTCGATCTTGACCAGCACTTCGCCGGCCGCGACGTTATCGCCGCGCGAAACCGGGCGCTCGGCGACCCGGCCGTCGACCCGCGCGGCAATATCGATCCGCGTCGCGTCGGCCTCGCCCTGGACCAGCAGCGGCTGCGGTCGCACGGCGTACCAAAGAGAGAGTACGACGATCAGCGCGACGGAGAGCGTGACAATGATCGCCGCCGGGCGCGAATTCCCCGGCGGCGCCGGATCTGCGCTTCGCCTCTGGTCCAACCTGTCCCGTGCGGCTAAGGCAGGGGCGGTCGGGATCGGATCGGCCTTGACCTCTTGCTGCTGCACTGGTGTATCCATCTGCGCGCCTATCGGGAAAAGCCGCCTTGCGCAAAACCACCCTCAGCGATCAGTGAAGCCTACGCCAAAATCGGTCCGGTCCGCCAATACTCCTCCACGCTCAACCGCGAGAAGCCACGGTCTTTCGAGCCGAGTTCGCTCGTGGCCCATCGAGCCGCCTAAGAGCGAAAGGCGCGCTTGTCGCTGCGGTATGGGATACGCCGACTGCGTTTCATCGCGCACCACTAGCGAGGGATTTTGGAAGAACACCCCCATAGTAGCCGGCGACAGCATGCATCTCGGCGGGCGTCAGCTGCGATGCAATGGTGCGCATCTGCTGATTGATGTCGTTCTGTCGCATGCCTTGGGCGAAAGCCGCGAGTTGGCGTTCGATGTAGGCGGCGTGCTGCCCTTGCAGCGCCGGAGCTCCGAGCTTATGAGCGCCAGGACCATGACAGGCTGCGCAGGGAGGAATCCCGCGCCCGGGATCGCCGGCAAAGACGAGGCGAATTGTCGGATCGCGCTGCCGGAGGCTGCGCCCGCTTTCGGGAACCCCTTCGCCGGCTACCCGCGGCAACCCGCCCCCACGGCCTGCGAAATAGGCGGCCACGTCAGCCAAATCCTGTTCGGTCAGGGCCGTCGCGATCGCGCCCATAACGCCCCAAAGCCGCTTGCCGAGCGATAATCGTCGAGCTGCTTGTAGATCGCCACCGCATCCATCCCGGCGAGGGTGGGGATCAAGTCGGACGAGCTGACGCCTTGCTCGCCGTGACAAGCACCGCAATTGAGCGCGACGAAGGCGCCGTCTTGCGCGTTTCCCGATGCGACCTGCGCAAGTGTTGCACGAGTCCACGCCACGCGCGTCGGCGTGCGCAACGGCGGCTGTGGCTCACCCGCCGGTCCGGTGTCGGCGGTGATGCCGATCGCTCGACAGATCGCGTTCCAGGTATCGAGCGTAGGACCGCCTTGCTGATATCGGCCAAGGACGAGGAAGCCCAAGGCGACGGAAACGCCGACCAGCACCGCGACGGACCACCACCCAATCTTGGGCCAGGGACGATCATGCTTGAACGGCCCCTGCTCGCGGCCCATCACCGCATTCCCTTGGCTTCGGACCGGCCGATGACTTCGACGGCCGGCACCGAGTGCTGCTTGAGGACGAAGAATTGCCCGATCGGATAGGCGTAAGTCACGACCATCAGCACCGCCAAGATCGCGTTCCACAGCCCGAAGCCGTTGAGCGCCAGCGGCACCCGCATCGGCGGGTTCACGGCAAGCGCGTAATGCATCGGTTGTGCCATCGTACGCTCGCCGAAATGCGAGCGGACGAGGATGACGATCAGAAGGATCGCCGCGCACAACAGGATGAAGCCGCCGACCACCGATATGATGCCCAGCAGCGCCGTGGGCGCGATCAACGGATCGGAAAAGTCGAAGGTCGAGACCCGCCGCGGCTGGCCCATCAGCCCGGCGATGTGCCAGGGAATCGTGGTGATCAGCATGCCCCAGAACCAGGCCCAGAGCTGCCAGCGCGCGAGCCGCTTGGAGCGCAACGGCTTCCCCGTGATCCGCGGCCACATCTCGTAAGCGATGGCGAAATACATGATCACGACCGTGCCGCCGAAGATCAGATGGAAATGCGCGGGGACCCAGGACGTGTTGTGGATCATCGCGTTCATGGCATAGCTCATGTTGATGAGCCCGCCGAATCCGCCGGGGGCGAGCATCACGATCGACAATCCGGCCGCCAGCACCATCGGCTCGTCCCAGGGCAGTGCCCGAATCCATCCAAAGAGCCCGCGGCCGCCGCGCACGCGCCCGGCGATCTCCAGGCTGGCGCAGATCGAGAAGACGGTGAGCAGAGTCGGCAGCGCCACGAGAAAGGTCAGAAAGGATTGGAGGAACTTGAAGCCGGATCCATGCTCCGGGTCGACCAGGAGGTGGTGCATCCCGACGGGGATCGAGAAGATGAGGAACATGATGAAGGTGAGCCGGCCCATCGTATCGCTGTAAAGCCGCCCGCCCGCCGCCTGTGGCACGAGCGTGTAAAAGGCAATATAGGCGGGCATCAGCCAGAAATAGACGATGGCGTGCAGCGTCACCGAGAACAGCGTCCGCCCGAGCCCGGCGTCCACAAGGTCACCCCAACCCAAGGCCCGCGGCAGCAAGATGCCGACAAGCTCGAGAAGGACGCCCGACGCCGCCCACGCCCACAGAAAGGCCGTCGCGGTGATCGCGAACATTGCGAGCGGCACCGGACGGCCGGGATTACCGCGCTTCCAGGCCGCCATATTGACGACCATCAGCACGACCCAGATCATCGATCCGCCGATGAGCAGGAACGCGCCGGCATAGTACCAGCCGCTTGCCAAGAGGGGCGGATAGAAGGTGTAGAGCACGGACGCTTGCCCGGAGAGTATCGCGGCGACCGCCATGAGCGTTCCGAGCAGGCAAATCGCGAAGCCGATCCACGCCATCGCCATGCCGCGTATCGGCCGGCCGAGGCTGGTCGCCGCAACGGCATAGCCGAAACCCATGATGAAGAACGTCGTGACCACATAGGCCATTGCCGTGCCATGCAGGGTCACCGAGGCGTAATAGGTTGCGGAGTCGTCGAGCGGGGCCGGCAGCGGACTGCGCATCAGCATCTGCCAGAAGCCGAGCGGCACCGCTACCATGAATACGGCAAAAGCCACCCAGTAGTGACAGAGCGCCAGGCGCTTACTGTGGTACACAGCTCGTCCTTTCGACCGGCGTCCCGTTCGCGAACTGCTCCTTCGGCAGGACGCTGACATGCGCCCACATGGCCTGGTGGCCGAGACCGCAAAACTCGTGGCAAGGCATCGCGTACTCGCCCGGTCCAGCGAAGCTCGTGCGTACTTCCGCGACAAAGCCCGGGACCACCATGGTATTGACGTTGGTGTCGGGGAGCAGGAAGCCATGCACCACATCGGCGCTGGTGAGACGGAACTTCACGGGCGTGGCTGCGGGTACGCGAACGCAGCGCGGCACGAAATCATATTGCTCGGCGATGATCCGAACGGTGACGGACCCGTCGGGCTCGATAGCGGTGCCGAGATTGCTTTCGACGAATTCACCCTGGAGATGGAGAGTCGTCGGGTCGACGACTTCGACATTGCTCGAAGGGTGCAGCGCGCCCGCGATGCCTGTCACCACGACGATCGCCATCATGACGCCGAGCATCGCCGTCATGATCATGAGCCAGCGCTTCTCGGTGCGAGCGATGACCTCTGCCGGGACGATGCCATCCGCCAGCGGTCGAAGCAGGGGATTTGAGGGTTGCTCAGCCAATTGGACCCCGTGGAACGAACAGGAAGAAATAAAAGGCCAGCCAGCCGATGAACAGGAGCGCGACAGCGACGCTGGCCACGACGAGCGCGCCGATCGGCCCGTTTCTAAGCGCCTGTGCCGCCTCTTCCGCGCCAATCGGAGCGGCGACGTGATCCGGCGAGTGCGCCGCGGAGGAGGGGTGTGATTCTTCCGATTGCATCGGGATCACGGCTTTGGCGGCGCTGCCGCCGCGGCGGAGGAGCGAACCTGCTGGTAATAAGCGGCGACCGCCGCGATCTCCTGATCGTCGAGCTTCTTGGCGAAAAGCGCCATCGCCTCAAGACTGTTTCGGCGCAATCCACGTTGCCACATCTTCAGCTCGAACGCGGTGTAGTGCGCATATTGCCCGGCGAGGTATGGGATCGTCGGCAGCTCGCCTACACCCCCCACGCCATGGCAGCCGGCACAGCCGGGAATTCCTTTCGCCGCATCGCCCGTCTCGGCGAGCGCCTGGCCCTTCTTGACGAGGGCCGGATCTGGGCTCGCCAGCATCGGCACCGGCGCTTGGACGTTCGCGTAGTAGGCGGCCACGTCGGCGATATCGTCCGGCGACAGCGCGCGGGCGATCGGCGACATGACGGCGTTCGCGCGCACGCCTGAGCTGAAGTCTCGTAGCTGCTCCGAAAGGTAGGATGCCGACTGACCGGCAATTCGCGGAAACGCGCCACTGCCATCCGAGACGCCGGTGAATGCATGGCATTGCGCGCAGGCCGGGGCGCCGGCGGCGGTGCCCTGCGCAACAATGGCCGCCCCGTGGCTCGGATCGGGCTGGCGCTGCCGCCCGGAGCCAGGCGGCGGCCTGTCCTCGTTGGCGCGATGGATGACGTAGTCGCGGATGGAAGTCGCCTGCGCGCGGTCGAGCACCGGCGCGAACGGCGCCATGCCGCCTTCCTTCAGCGCGCCGTCAAGCACGATGTTGTACCAAGCGTCCACGGCGATGAAGGGGGAGCCGCGAAGATCCGGGACCACGCCGCCGCCGACCGCGGCTTCGCCATGGCAGACGCTGCAGAATCGGCCGAAGAGCGCCTCTCCCGCCGCTACCCTCGCCGGGCCGGCCTTGTCCGGCGGCGGATCGATGGTGAGCTTCGCCTCTGGCGAGAGCGGCGGCAGGCTGGCCTTGGCGCCGAGCTTGAATGCCAGCATTCGGCTGACATTGCGCTCATTGCCGGACTTGTCGGATTGCTTCCCCTGCAAAAGGGGATACCCCCCGCCCCAGCCGACCAGCACGGCGACATACTGCTCGCCATCGATCTCGTAGGTGACCGGCGCCGCCATCACGGGCGTTTGAGCGGACGTCGACCACAATTTCTCGCCAGTATCCGCGCGATAGGCGCTGAAATACCCGGCGGCGTTCCCTTGCACCACAAGATCGCCGGCGGTGGTCAGCACGCCCCCGTTCCACGGCCCGAGATAGTTGGCGCGCCACACCTCCCTTTGGTTCACCGGATCCCAGGCGATAAGGTAGCCCCTCACGTTCGGCGGGTTCGTGGTGGCGACGCCTACGTTCCAGCCCATCGGCGCCGGCTGGAAATCCTTCACTGACTCGTATGTCATCGGGATCTCTTGCGCCGGGATGTAAACGAGACCCGTCTTCGGATTGAACGCCATGGCCTGCCAGCTATGGGCGCCGAGCGCACCTGGCAAAAGCTGAGCGGGTTTGCCGGTCTTGTCATACCGGATGCCGGGATTCTCGATCGGTCGACCGGTCTTCTGGTCGACGCCGCTCGCCCACGTGACCGGCGTGAAGTTCTTGGCCGAGATCAACTGCCCGGTCTTGCGGTCCAAGACGTAGAAGAACCCATTCTTGTTGGCCTGCATCAGCACCTGGCGGGCCGCCCCGTCGATGGTGAGGTCTGCCAGGATGAGCTGCTGGACCGCATCATAGTCCCACTCCTCGCCGGGTGTCGCCTGATAGTGCCAGACATAGTTGCCGGTATCGGCGTTGATCGCGACAATCGAGGACAGGAACCAATTGTCACCCTGGCTCGCGCTGCGATAGCCCTGGTTCCATTCGAGTCCGTTGCCGACGCCGAAATAGATGAGATTGAGCTCAGGATCGTAGGAGAGGCTTTCCCAAACGGTGCCGCCGCCGCCCCGCTTCCACCAGTCACCATGCCAAGTCTTGGCGGCTTCCGCGAGAACCGGGTCCTCCACGGGCTGCGCGGGATCGCCGGGCACGGTATAGAAGCGCCAAGCAAGGCCGCCGGTCTCGGCGTCGTAAGCCGAGATGTAGCCGCGCACCCCGTACTCGGAGCCGCTGTTGCCGATCACGACGCGCCCCTTGATAACGCGGGGCGCCTGGGTAATGGTGTACGGCTGGCTCGGATCGACGGTCATGACGGTCCAGACCGGCTTGCCGGTCCGAGCATCGAGCGCCACCAACCTGCCGTCGAAGGTGCCGACAAAGATCTTTCCCTTCCAGGCGGCGACGCCGCGGTTGACCACGTCGCAGCAACCCCTTACGGCGAGCGCGCGGGGCACCGCGGGATCGTAGGACCAGAGCAGCGTGCCGGTCTTGGCGTCGAACGCCTTCACCAAGCTCCACGCCGTCGAGACGTACAGCACGCCGTCGATAACGAGCGGGGTCGCCTCCTGACCGCGGTTGGTGTCGAGGTCGGCGTACCAGGCAAGACCGAGTTGCTTCACGTTGTCGGCCGTGATCCGGGCTAACGGACTGAAGCGCTGTTCACTATAGGTCCGGCCGTAAGTCATCCAGTTGGCGGGCTCCTGGTCGGCCTTGGTAATGCGGGCGGCGTCCACATTGGCCGCCGATCCTTGAGCCCTGGCCGGTTCGACGACTCCCGCAGCAAAACAGAAAATGAGAGCCGTGACGGCCCCAATGGCCAAGCGCCGGGAGTCTGCTCGCCAAACGACGGGAGCAAGACTGCTGGGGTGAGAAGGGTCGGCGTGATCGGTCGAGCGTGCCGCGGAGGAGTGTGACTCTTCGGAGGGCATCATGATCAGTCCTTCGCTTCCGCCGATGCTTCGGGGGAACCGCGAAGCTGTTGGAAATAGGCTGCGACCGCCGCGATGTCCTCGTCGTTGAAGGGTGTGTGATCCCTGAACTCACTGCTGATCGCGGCAATCGCGGTCCTGAAGAGTTCGGGCGTGAATGGCAGCTGGTATCCTTGGCTGGGCGTACCGGGTTTCCAGGGGCCGCCGCGGTAGAGCCGCTCGCCCGCACCCCAGGCGCCGCTCAACTGTTTGTCGATGTAATTCGGAACGCCGGCCTCGACCGCGCCCGGCCATTGATCGTCCGCCGGGATCAGACGCGCAACCGCCGCCTGGATGAAGGCCACCTCTTCGTCGTTCAAGAAAAGGTAAGTCGTGGACTGTGCCCGCGAACCAAAGTGAGGCGCAGAGGGAGCGCCCGATCGCGCCGGGGTGCGGGGAGGCTCTTGCGCCGGGGATTCGTTTGGCGCGAGCCCGACCGGCAACATTGAAGCCGCCGCTGCGCCGGCTTTGATTATTGTCCTGCGAGAAAGACCGCCCATCGCCTCGTGTCCCTCCCCTGACCCGATTACAGCCGTGATCTCGCCGCTCCGTCAACTGCCGCTGCTACGGCGGTCGAAACGATATCCCCGCACGCGTAAGCCTTCGCCTCATTCTTACTCTCGTTTCCAGTGCCGGTTCCGTCTTTGTGCGAGGCCGTGGCTTCTCATCATCAACCGAGTGCGCCACAGAAATATCAATCAGTATGGTACGAATGTGCGGAAGTTGTCGGATTTTGCTCAACCAGCCAGTCGTTCTCGCGGTCGTCATCGCGATCTCTCATCTCCAGTGCTCGAACCACGGCGCCTCAGCTACACGTGCTCGGAGAGTCGGACATGGCGTCGTGTGGCCGAACGGGGCCAGCCCCTCACGGGTACACCAACGCCGGCGATTCGCCGAAATAAAGAATTCAAAATCCGTCCAAATCCTGACAAGCCAAACTTGCTGCAATGATCTTGCGCAACGCGGAGCTGGCGCGACCGAGCCAAGCATTTTCGCCATGGCACTGAATGGCCCGGTCGGCCGTAGGCGGCCTACTGAAGCCCGCGCTGCCCGCCCGCGGCCGCGCGGGGGCACCGCTACGCACCTCGCCGCGGGGGTTCCGCCCCGCCACCTTCCTTTCGTCCCGATGGCGGTCGACGAGCTGGCGATCTATGATGTCGCGCTTGCTGCTCGCGGCGAGTTCAATGGCATGAGCGGTTTTCGCGCTGGCGGCTTTTGCGGAAGTTCGAGGTGACCAGCGTCTCCGCCGTCTTCAGTGCTATCATCGGACGCAAGACGGCCGAGGCCATGAACCGTCGCCGAATGGCGATCCTGCTGGCGACGTTGGTCGTGCTTCTCCTGGCGGCCCCGATCGCCGAGGTTGCGAGCCAAACGCGGCTCGTCCTCATCGGCGCGACGGTCGGATTCCTGCTGGCAAGTCTGCAGCAGGCCGAAGCCTATCCGCGGCTACGCCTGTCCTCGCGCCTGATGGTCCTGCTCTGGCTGATCCTGAATCTGCCGCTGCCCTGGTCGGATGACGCCTGGGTCCCGAGTGCCACGGCGGCCACTCTCGCCGCGCTGATCTTGACCATGCTCTGGCTGGTGGCGCAGCGCCTTGTCAGAGCAGACCGTGTCGATGCGGAGCTGCTGTGCAGCGCCCTCGGCGCCTATCTGCTGCTCGGCATCTTCTGGGCCGAGACCTATGAGATCATCGATCTTGCTGCACCGGCGGCTTTCGCCCAACCCGGTGGGGCGGCACCGAGCCGAAGCGCGCTGCTTTATTTCAGCTTCGCGACGCTGACGACCGTCGGCTACGGCGATATCACCGCCGTCAACCCGGTCCTGCGCATGTGGTCGATTTTCGAGGCGATCATCGGAACGATGTACAACGCCACGGTGATTGCCCGCTTGGTCTCGCTCTATGGCAGCCGCGTCGGGCGGGCGGATCGGTGAGAGCCAATTCATCCGGCAGGTTGAAGGTACACAATATCTTAATTGACGACGAGCCGAACCCTTGAGTTCGGTCGGTGGATGCGCGGACATAGGTATCATGTCCGCGGAACTACCCGAAAAGACGCAGAGTCTAGAGAAATAATGGTGCGCTATCGCGTGGTCCGAAGCGCCTCAAGCACTCGTGCACTCCGCCCACGGCCGCTTTGGGTCACACTGAGACCAAAAGTCCCATCGCTTGAACGTCCGCTACCGGTCAGCTTTCGGACACGCTCCCAGGCTTGGGCATGAGCACTGAGTCGAAAATGTCCTGTCCGCGCATTTTGATATCAGTTCCTCTTCGCTCGCAGCTCGAGCCGGCACGCAAGGCGGAGAAAACCCGGACTGCTAAGGTAAGTTGCCAATCCACATCAGTCCGCTCCGTTGGGGGATCTTAAAGACGCACATTGTCGGAGTGGACCCGTAGGTTCGGACACCGCGCTTAGCGATTGCTTGGCCGACGCCCGCCAGGCAGCGGCTTGGGCACGGGGTCGCCAGGACGCGGGCGCACGAAGAACTCAGTTATCTCAGCACCGAGGGCCTTTGCAAGCCGCTCCAGTACAGCCACGGTGGGATTTTCAAGACCGCGCTCCAAGCGGCTCACATACGTACGATCAATGCCTGCATCGACGGCCAGGACCTCCTGGGACAGGCCGCACCGTACTCTGAGCCGTCGGAGGTTCCGTGCCACCAGCGCCCGCGCCCTCATTAGCACAGGCGAACATCTTGTGAACCATTAAACCACGGAGTATAGTCCTACTATTAATAAAGAAGACATTGGAAATGAGCGTGCGCAGGATACTGGCTATTGCGGTCCTTGCTGCTGTTGCCCTAGCGGGCTGTGCCAGCCATCGGCAGCGCGCAGCTACGCCGTGCGAGCAAGCCAAATGGCAGGCGGTTGCCCGAGCTGGTGCGGGCATGATGGCAAGTCCATCCCCGTATCCTGGCGTGGCAATGGGCCAGGGATTGCAGCAAGGCCTAGCCGCGATGCCGGCATGTCGTTGAAAGGGGAGGCCGAAATGTCGTTTGCGAAAGTCGTGTCGGTAATCGGGGCTGTCGCCGCAGCGTTCGCCTGCGCGGCGGCTCACGCCCAGGACTATCATCGTCAGATGTACGAATCAGGCCCTATGGGGACGCCACCTGCGATGTCGACCGCACCGCTGCCTTACGGCGTGCCGCCCGGCGGGTATCCGTATCCGTCTTACCAGATGCCGCCGCCTCCGCCGCTGCCAGCGCCTCCAACAATCCGTTCCTACGTGCCGGAACCACCCTATCCGCAGCGCGGTTATTCGACCCTCCCGGACCCGCCGTCCCCGTACTACGAACGCTAGCGCCGACACGTGACCGGGAGAGACCGTCACCTATGCAGGCCCGCCCTAACCAGCCGGCGCACTAACGCGCAGCGGCATCCGGCGAGCCACAATCCAGCTCGCCTCCGGCGGTGGATGATAGCTGCGGTTGTGGTCGGGATGACCATCATACTCGGCAGCGCCTTCCATCATATCGCTGGAAGCCCGAGGCGCGAGGCCGAGCCACCAACGGCTGAAGCACGGTTGATGGCTGATCCCCCGCGCGCCGGCCCGGAATTGGAGCGCCGGCTCAGAGAGAAGCTAACGTTCAGCAATGGAGTGCTCATCGTTCGAGGCGCCGTGCCGTCACTTCCCAGCCTGTACGTCGTGGCGACGACGACGACGTGGATCCTTCATTGCGACCTCTTGGGCATGTCGGTCGGATTCGGGGGAGGATTTGGCGAGCACGGCGACGGTTTCGATGTTGAACTCACGCGGACCGCTTTGACGGAACAACAGTGTGAAACCCTCGCGCCCCCGATCGCGCAAAAGCTACTTGCCATCACCCAAGGAAACTAGCACCTGCCAGCGTGTCGCCGAGCGTCATGCGTGCGTGTAGGCACGGTGCAACTGACCGATATGACTTCGCGGGGCGCGCCCTCGCAGGAGAGGTTTGATCCCGAGCAGGCGCTGAAGGTGCTTTCGGCGGGTTTCTACGGCGACTCGTCGAGTCGCTCTTGATTCTTGTGATGATGTTCGCTCATCATGCGGACGATCGCTGCCCGGGCGTGGCAGCTTTTCCTCGTCTTTCGGCTGCTCGGCGGCGCTCGTTGACGGTCGATCTTGAAGGCACCGATTCGTCGGTTGCCGGAGATCGCTGCGATGAGCTGGTATCTCACGCCTGAAGAATGCGATCTGGAGGCGATCATCGCCTCGGGTCGCGCGATGACCTCTGCAGAAGCCACCGAGATCGTCCGCCGCGTCGAGGTGAAGTCGGGCGACATAAGCGACACCGACAGCAGGCTCGCCTATGCCGTCCTCATGCAGGCCTGGGCGAAACCCTTCGGCCTAACGCTGGTCCCGGACGGCTGGTGGCGATTGATGGGCCTGAGGGAGCGAGGCCAGTTGCCTTGGGTGATGCCATTTGACCAAAGGCTTAAGTGGGCCTTCACGCTCTGGGCGTGGCGCGGGCAGCCGGTCTGCTACGTGTCGCTGATCGGCCCCTTCGTATATTGGAAGGAAATGGAAGAGTTTGTTCGCAAGTACCCGCTTCAATTCGCCGTATTCAATCGGGCCGGCTGGTCACGTCCCGACAGCAGCGTCTTTGCCGTCTGGGAGGAGCAGCACGATTGGCGGTCGGTGATCGCCAAGATGAAGGATGTGCCGCGCGTCCCTCGCCCGCCAGAACCGGAGTTCGACGACGGACTTTTCGTGCCCCGGGAATGAGCGAAGGCGCGCACAACATCAATTGATCGGCGGCGCCGCGACCGTTGTAATAGGCCGATGTACCCGCTCTCCGATTCAGTCCTCCCGCTCCTCGATCTCGCCAAGCACTGGCGGCGTCAGCTCGAGGGGCAACCGCCTTCGGAAGAGATATTGGGGACGCTGCTGCAGGCGTTTTGGCAGCGGACGCTCGTCCTGTGCCGAGCCGACGGCAAGCTCGTCGGCCGCGAGCTGCTACTGCAGATGGTAAAAGCGGCGGCGCCCCATCCCGGACTGTTGATCTACGAGGATCCGAGGCACCCGCCGCCGATGAAGCAGGAGCTGCCCGATGGCGGCGTGACGATCCACCTCGGCGACAGGGTCTACCTGCCGGCAGCACCCTCCGACTGGTCGGATCGGATCATTTCGGAGGCGTGCTCGAGGCTCGCGGCGTGCCGATGGACAGATTATTCGACCGCGGCCCAGGTCGGCTTCGCCTCGCTGCATGTGTCGCGAGCCGCCTTCGAGGCCCTTTGTGTCGAGCGCGGCTACGAGCGGCCACCCTTCTGGTTCGGCCGGGAGTCTAAGGGCGAGGGGTCGAAGAGCTTTGGCGGGCGGCCCAGCATCATGCGCCGGATCGAGGCCGAGATGCGCCACCGCGCGGCCGATGGCTCCCTGGAGCTAACGCTGCGCGAGGAGGCGCAAGCGTTGCACACCTCGGCGACGCAGAACATCCCTGCAACGGAACAGATCCCCACCGTGCGCACGATCGAGAATCGGTTGCGGGATGTGTATCGGAAGCTGCGGCGTTCCGGCCGGGGCACGCACGAAACATAAAACTCGGGCGGGGTATTTCGTGCACCTCAGCGAGCGTAGGTTCGCGCGCAACCACATGCCGCCTCGCTCGACCTTCCCCAAGCCCTACGGTTCTCCCGGACAGCCGGGCGCGCTTCTGTCTCTCGTTCGCCTCCTCGCCCGCCAAGCGGCGCGTGAGGCGTCATACAGGGCGCTGGAGCACGAGGACAAGGATAAGGATGCCGTCGACCCGGTGGCTGGAAGATCGCCACACGAATGAAGCGCTCCGCCGGCAAGGAGACAGTCGCGGGTCCCGGGCTTCCACGCCTGCTCTCCATTGAGCGCGTCGCCGAGCTCCTCGACGTCAGCACCAAGACCGTGCGCCGCTGGATCGACCGCAAGCTCCTCCCGGTCCATCGCCTCGGCCGCCAACTGCGCGTCAGCGAGGTGGACCTGGCCACCTTCCTCACGCGCTCACGCCAACCCTAAACCAGACTAACACCAATGTCCGCCCGTGTCCCCATCCGTCTACTTCACTTGCAGTATAGTTATTACTGTATTGTCAAATATACCTGCAATATAGCGTAGACAAATTAACTATCTAGTACTAGAGTCAATCTTTGTCCACACGAGGGTAACGATGTCCGCAGACGGCTCCGTCCTCACCGCCAACAAGCTGACTGCCTCCACCACTGCGCCCACTCTCGCCGATGTCCTCCGCCATCTCGAAGGCGATCTCGGGCTCGATCGCCGCCGCCGTGGTGAGATGTGTTCGGCTCTGCGCACGGTCTGCCGTGTGCTCGGCGCCGACCCGGGCTCGGTGCCGGCCGAGCCGCGGCATCTTCGCCTGAGGTTGGCCAAGGTGACGGCCGCAGCGGCGGGCGTGAGCCTCGGCCGCTGGAGCAACATCCGCAGCCTCACGCTCACGGCGCTGAAGCGCGCCGGCATCAAGTCCATGCCGGGCCGGCACCGCGAACCGCATGCTCTCGAATGGGAAGAACTCCGCGCCCGGCTCCCTGACCGTCGCTTCCGGAGTGGGCTGAGCCGTTTCATGAGCTATTGCACGGCCGAGGGAATCGCGCCCTTCGTCGTCACCCCCGAGACCTTCGCGCACTTTGGCGCCGCGCTCGAGGGGAGCCTGGCGCGCGATCCCGGCGGCATCTATCGCGACAGTTGCAAGCTTTGGAACTCCGCCGCGGCGATGATCCCGGGCTGGCCGCCGGTCAAGGTCGAGGTGCCGGTGCGCCGCCAGGACTTCGCGATGGCCATCAGCGCCTTCCCCGAGTCGTTCCGCCGGGATGTCGAGCGGTTCCTCTCCGAGCGCGCTGATCCCGACGTCTTCAGCGACGCCTATTGCAAGCCCGTACGCCCTCTTACTGTTCGGAACCGGCGGCAGAACATCCTAACGGCCGCGACGGCGCTCGTCCGGAGCGGTTTACCCGCGGAGCACCTGACAGCGCTGGTGGTGCTCGTTGATTTCGAGAACGCGAAGGCGGCGCTGCGCTTCCTCTACGATCGCGCCGGCGGCAAGACCAGTGGGCACCTCTACCAGATCGCCACGCTGCTCAAGACCATCGCGCGCCATTACGTGAAGTCGAGCGAGGAAGCCGTGGAGCCGTTGTGCAAGCTGTGCCGTGGCCTCAAGCCGCCGAGCACCGGCTTGACGGAGAAGAACAAGAGCTTCCTGCGTCAGTTCGCCGACCTCAACAAACTGATGGCCTTGCTGACCCTGCCCCGGCGCCTCATCGCCGTCGCCGAGCGCCGAGATGCCGATTGGCGGCGTGAGGCCGTCAGGGTCGAGCTGGCGGTCGCCATCGCCATCGAGCTTGTCATCCCCATTCGCGCCAACAACCTCGCCGGTCTGCGCCTCGATCGCCACATCCACCGCGTCGGCGACAAGATCTATCTCTCCATCCCCGCCGAGGAGACGAAGAATCTCAACGCGATCGAAGCCGAGCTCCCGAGCTGGTTCGCTGGCATGCTCGACCTCTACCTCGAACGTTACAGGCCAAGGCTCGTCGCGGCTGCGTCGCCATGGCTCTTCCCCGGCGAGAACGGCGGGCGGCGTCGCACCGGCGGCTTCGGCGCGCAGCTCAGCGCCCTCATCGCGAGGGAAGCCGGCGTCACGATGACCCCGCATCAATTCCGGCACTTGGCGGCCAAGCTCTATCTCGACCGCCACCCCGACGGCTTCGAGACCGTGCGCCGGCTGCTCGGCCACAAGAGCATCGAGACGACGATGCGCTTCTACCGCGAGCTCGAGTCCGTGCTAGCGACGAAGCGCTATGGCGAGTTCGTGGAGCAGCTGCTGGCGGAGGCGCAGAGCAAGACCGCGCCGAAGGCGCTCCGCGGACGCCGGCGCCATGGCGAAGACGGTGGGTGATCGCATGTCCGGTCCTGTCTGGTCCAAGAGCCTGCCGATCGCGCTGTGGCCCGTGGCCGATCGCACTGCCTGGCAAGCCGGCCTGAAGCCGGGCGATGTGTTCGAGCCCAGCGGCGTCGCATCCCGGTGGTCGGCGGCGACGCAGCGCAAGACGGCTTCGGGCTACGGTCGTTTCCTCTTCTGGCTCATGGAGCGCGGTGAACTCGATGGGGCGCTGCCGCCTGCCTCGCGAGTGACGCGCAGGCGGGTCGAGGCCTATCTCGACGAGCTCAAGCGCACCAATCGCGGCCACACGATCCAGAACCGGATCCAGGAGCTCGGCGACACCATGAAGGCGATCGCGCCGCAAGGCGACTGGCGTTGGCTCTTGCGCGCGGCCGGCCGGCTGCGCGCCAGCACGATCTCGGTCCACGACAAGCGCGCCCGGCTGCGCCCGATCGAGGAACTCGTAGCCGATGGCTTCCAACTGATGAGGGAGGCGGAGCGCGATGGCACGCTCTCGGAACTCGGACGCGCGGCGTGCTATCGCGACGGCCTGATCATGGCCTTTCTCGGCTCGCATCCGATGCGCCTCCGCAATCTCGTATCTCTGCGGATCGGACGTCATGTGGTCGTCGAGGGCGATCAGGTGGTACTGAAGCTTGCCGCCCCCGAGACCAAGGGGTATCGCGACTACGAAGCGGTCGCCACACGGCAGCTCTCGAGGGCGCTCACGCGATACATCCGCGACTATCGCCCCGTGCTGCTTGCGGCAAAAGGTCGATGGCGCGCACCGGCCGGCGATGGGCTCTGGATCTCGAGGGATGGTTCGCCGTGCAGCGAGGAGACCTTCGCGAACATCATTCGCAAGCGGACCGCCGGTGCCGGCCGACCTCCCATGTCACCGCACATGTTCCGGAGCGCCGCGGCCACCTCGGTGGCGGTTAGCGCGCCCGGCTCGGTCGACATCATCCCGGCCGTCCTCGGTCATGGATCGCCAAGGACGGCAGAGCGGTACTACAATCTCGCCGGCAGCCTCGAGGCATCGCGTGCGCACAGCACCATGCTCGATGCCCTGCAACGCGACCTGAGGCAAGCGATTGCCAAAGCGAATGCTCAGAAGCGGGCCAGCGGCCGTGGCCGCGATCCGCGTGGCCCGTGAGAGACCGAGAGGAGGCACCCATGCGCGCCGTGATCTACGCCCGCTACAGCACCGAGCTTCAGCGTGACGAGTCGATCGAAGACCAGATCCGATTGTGCAAGCGGCGCATCGAGGCGGAGAAGTGGTCGCTGGTTGGAACCTGCACCGATCACGCGATCAGCGGCTCGATCCGCATGCGCCCAGGCTATCAGAAGCTCCTCGAGGACGCCCGCGCCGGTGCCTTCGACGTGGTCGTGGCCGAAGCGCTCGACCGCCTGTCGCGCGACCAGGAGGACATCGCCGCGCTCTACAAGCACCTCGCCTTCGCCCGCGTGCCGCTGGTCACCATCGCCGAGGGCACGATCACCGAGCTCCATGTCGGGCTCAAAGGGACAATGAATGCCCTCTTCCTCAAGGACCTCGGGCAGAAGGTCCACCGCGGCCTCGAGGGCCGCGTGCGGGAGGGTCGGTCGGGCGGCGGCCTCTGCTACGGCTACGATGTCGTGCGCGAGTTCGACGGTCGCGGCGATCCCGTCTATGGCGCCCGCAAGATCAACGAGACCGAGGCGGCGGCCGTCCGGCGCATCTTCATGGCGTTCGCGGCGGGGCGCTCGCCGCGGGCGATCGCGCTGCAGCTGAACGCCGAGCGCGTTCCAGGTCCCCATGGTAAGGCCTGGGGCCCGTCGACGATCTACGGCAATTGGCGACGCGGCACCGGCCTCCTCAACAACGAGCTCTACATCGGCAGGCTCATCTAGAACCGGCAGCGGTTCGAGAAAGACCCGTCGACCGGCAAGCGCCAGGCACGACCGAACCCGCGCGAGGACTGGGTGGTCCAGGACGTTCCCGAGCTGCGCATCGTCGAGGATGCGCTCTGGAACGAGGTCAAGGCGCGGCAGAAACACGTCCGCCACGATCTCACCCACGACGACGCCGGCGTCCGCTCCGAGCGCGCCCGCCGCCCCGTTTATCTGCTCTCCAATCTCATCAAGTGCGGCGTCTGCGGCGGCGGCTTCTCGAAGGTGAGCGACCACCATTACGGCTGCTCGAACGCGCGCAACCGCGGCACCTGCAGCAACCGCCTCACCATCCGCCGCGACGTGCTCGAGGCGAGCGTCCTCTCGGGGCTGAAGACCCACCTCATGCAGCCGGAGCTCGTGAAGGAGTTCGCCGCCGAGTACCATCGCGAGCTCAACCGTCTCAATGCCACGCGCGAGGGCGCATACGCGCAGCACAAAGAGGAGCTCGCGCGCGTCGACCGCCAGATCCGCGCCATCATCGAGGCGATCAAGGAGGGCCTTCGCACGCCGGGCATGAAGGACGAGTTGCTGGCGCTCGAGACGCGCAAGGGCGAGCTCGCAGCCACGGTGAAGCAAGCCCCCGCGCCCGCGCCGCGGCTCCATCCGCGACTGGCGGATATCTATGGTGACAAGGTAGAGCGGCTGCGGGAATCGCTCAATGTCGAAGCCACCCGGGGCGAAGCGGCCGAGGCGCTGCGCAGCTTGATCGAAGAGATCCGCCTTGTCCCCGAGGACGGCCACTTGGAGATCGAGCTTGCCGGCGATCTCGCGGGCATCCTGGCGCTGACCGCGGGCAGCAAGAAGCCCGTCACGGGGGACCGTGACGGGCTGCAAGTAACGCTGGTTGCGGGGA
>Ga0099830_10000224_pt1 | contig 22682 bp, 18 predicted proteins | sample CZO8metaG_4_FD_79337 | JGI IMG/M metagenome (GOLD analysis project Ga0099830, IMG submission 79337) | Vadose zone soil microbial communities from the Eel River Critical Zone Observatory, Northern California, USA - CZOApr15con2H3.8 metaG | ecosystem: Environmental > Terrestrial > Soil > Vadose...
AGCGCAAACGTAACGATTCCGGTTGAGATTATTTAAGAAATGAAAGATATCACCTCACCGAGAGCTGGCGAACGGAACGAGTATTCAGCGATCTTTCTTATGACCAATGCGGCGCGGCGCCTGAGCCGCTTTGCCTTATGGGTCGCGCTGACCATGGTCAGCGTGGGTATCCTGCCGCCGGTCTTGGCCGAAGACGGCGGGGCGTCGCCTGCTGCGGATATTAGCGCAATCATGAAGAAGGCACAGAGCGGCCAGCCTCTCACCAACGAGGACCGCCGCGCCTTGCAGGCGTGGGGCAAGAGCTTCTCGCAACAATTGAAGACCCCCGCTGGGCGCGCGCCATCTATATCCGGCCCGGATGGCCAAAACGCCTCATCTTCCGGTAGGGCCGAACAAAGAGACGAGCGTCGTTCACAAACCAGATGGGTGCCCCTGTCCTCGCTGCATGGGACGATTGTCATGAAATGGAACGCACAGGGTTCACACTCAAAGCGAGAAATCAATAAAGAAACAACATGGCATTACGACGCCGGCTTGACGATCATGATCAATCTGACAGGCAGCCTGGGTACGGTCATGGAGTATGGCAAGATCTATGCGCAGGGAACCGTCAATACGGTCTTTAAAGAGAAGTCGACGGAGATCGTGGTGAAGTATTCAAAGAACGGCGTGGAAAAACATGAGCATACTTTGATTACCGAGGCCACGGATCCGACCACCCCTTTGGGTAAACCGGGTAATCCAAGCGGCAGCAGCACCTGTACCGCCGAGCTGTATCCCCGGGAAAACCTGGTCGAGTTTTCGTGCGAGGTCTATACCCACACGAGCGGTACCAACATTACAGACGGCAAAGAGACATCCCTGCCTGGGAGGCTGATGCGTTTTATCATTTACCCCAGGGATCCAAAGTCGAACGCCGGACATTATTTCCTGACGTCGCCGGCGCGCAAGGAAGGGGATGAAATCGCGTTCGCGGGCAATTACACCACTCCGACTAAAGGACCTTGGGTGATCGTAGAGGTTTTGGCGGAGAGGGACGCCTACTCGGCGGTCATGCCCGTGCCTGCCTATGACCTCATAAAGTGGAAGGACGGTTTACAACCATGGCCGGGGACCCTCCAAGTCGATTGGGACGTGCGGGCCAAGGCGGTGATCGCCGACCCGTTACCCTGTCCACCCAATCCCTGCCTAGACTACAGTGGGTTACCGCGTGGAGGGCCGAGGCTCAACGCCGAGCAGTGCCAGCAACTGGCGAGCTGGGTGGCGGTGGGCACGATCGAGGATGTGGTGCGCAATCCGGCCACCTTTACCTTCCGCGTCATCCGCTGGGAAAAGCCTCCCTCCGGCCATCGGCCAGACACCATTCCGTTTGAAGTGAAACGGTGTCAGCAAGAATTGCCGGCAACGCTTGCGCCACAGTATCGCTTTTACGGTCGCAATGCGCCGGAACCGCACGATTTAGAGAAGCCCGACTATCTGTACTTCGAGCCGATCGAGGCTTCCGGCGCGAAATGAAGACTGATATGGGACCATAAAAATGACTAGCCACGATCCACGCCGCGGCCAGACGCAAATGACGCAACACCTTGACGGAAAGCGCGCGGGCCGAGATCATCCTAAGGAGAGAATATGAGATCGAATAAAGTCAGGTATTGGGCTGCGCTCTGCGCGCTGGGGTTTGCCTGCGCACTCGCCTTGGCCCAAAGTGCGAGCGAGCGGCCACGCCCGGAGGCGTGGAAGACGGTGGACGAACTCGTGAAGGAGCAGAAGCTCGAGGCTGCCGCCGTCAAGGCGGCGGAGCTGCGCGAGGCGGCCCACGCCCGCGGCGACGCCGAGGACTGGGCGCGCGGGCTTATCACAGAGATGAAGCTCCGCGGGGCGCTCCATGGCTATGAGACTGCTGTCCGCTTCCTGAAGGAGCAGCCCTGGCCGGAAGCGCCGCTGGCGCGGACCGAGCTCGATCTCTATTACGCCCATTCGCTCACGAGCTACGCCCAGGCCTACTCGTGGGAGATCCGCGAACGCGAACGGGTTGAGTCTAAGGTGGCGGTAGATCTAAAGTCCTGGACCAGCGACCAGATCTACGCGGAGGCCCAGCGCGCCTTCAACGACGTCTGGCGCCGGCGCCAGGCGCTTGGCGCCATTCCGGTACGTGGACTCAGCGAGGTTCTCGAGCCGGGGAACTACCCGCCCGGCATTCGCGATACCCTGCGCGACGCGGCCAGCTACCTCTACGTCGAGCTGCTCGCCGATACCGCCTCCTGGCGGCCCGAGCAGGTGAACGGTGTCTACCAGCTCGACCTCGCATCGCTCCTGCGCGGCGATCCGGCAAGCGCGAGTATGAAGCTCGACGATCCCGCGGTCCATCCCCTGGTCCGCATCGCCGCCATCCTTGGCGATCTTGAGGCCTGGCACCAGGGGGCTGGACGGCGCGAGGCGGCCCTGGAGGCCCGCCTGCAGCTCTTCATCCGCCTGCACGCGGCGTTCACGAATCCCGGCGATCGCAAGCGGATCGCCGCCGAGCTGGCCCGGCGGCTGGACGGGTACAAGGGGCTGCCCTGGTGGTCGCAGGGCATGGCGGTCCTCGCCGACTTCGTCCAGGCCGAGGACGAGCCGGACAACCTGGTGCGGGCCCACGCCATCGCCGGCCAGGGCCAGCGCGCCTTCCCCGAGTCAGTGGGCGGGCAGCGCTGCCTCTCCATCGTCCGGGCCATTGAGGCGCCGCAGTTCCACGTCGAGGCGATGACCCACGACGCGTCGGGAAAACGCTCCATCGACGTCACCCACAAGAACGTCGCCACCCTCTACTTCCGTGCCTACGACGTCGACCTCGAGCAGCGTTTCGCCAACGGCGAGGAGGCGCTTACCGCCATCATCCAGACACGCGCCCCGCTTGAGTCCTGGAGCGTCCAGCTCGCACCCACCCCGGACTTCAAGAGCCACCGCACCCCAGTGACACCCCCGCTAAAGAAGGTCGGTAGCTATCTAGTAGTGGCGAGCTACCGGGAGGATTTCCAGAATTCTGACAACCAGATCGCCGGGACTGACCTCATCATCGGCGACCTCGTGCTTCTCTCGCGTGACGACGGCCAGGGCGGGGTAATGGTCACCGCGGTCTCGGGCGAGACCGGTGGCCCGCAGGCTGGCGTCGACGTGCGGCTCTACGACTACCACCGGACCAGCGGCTACCACCTGGTGGAGCGATTCATTAGCGACGCCGCCGGCGAGGTCCACTTCCCTTATACCCACGAGCGCGGCTGGCAGAGCTTCTTCGCCCGGCGTGGTGCCGACCTCGCGCTCGACGAGAGCGTCTTCACTCTCCACCGTCCGGACAAGCCGCCCGAGGCGCGCTCGGCGTTCATCTACACCGATCGCAGCATTTATCGGCCCCTGCAAAAGGTGCTGTGGAAGGTGCTCGTGTTCCGGGGCAAGGAGGATCGCTACAAGGTCGAGGTCGGGGCGCGGCTCACCGTGAGCCTGCGCGACCCGAACGGCGAGACGGTCGCCTCGACCCAGGTGGCCGCGAACGAATTCGGGACCGCCGCCGGCGAGTTTGCCATTCCATCCGGGCGCGTCCTCGGATCCTGGACCATCATCACCTCGGCGCGGGGCGAGGCGCGTATCCGCGTCGAGGAGTACAAGCGGCCGACGTTCGAGGCGACCATCCAGGATCCGAAGTTGCCGCTGCGCCTCAACCGCCCGGCGGCCCTGACCGGCGAGGCGCGCTACTACTTTGGGCTGCCGGTGACGAGCGGGACGGTGAAGTGGCAGGTGCAGCGGGAGCCGGTTTATCCCTGGTGGTGGCGGGACTGGGGGTGGCGGCGGCCGATCCAGGGTGAGGGAACCGCGCAGACCGTCGCCGCGGGAACTGCCGCGCTCGGCCCCGACGGGACCTTCAAGATCGCCTTTACGCCCGCCGCCGACGAGCGCCAGGGCAAGTCGGCCGAGGTGAGCTACCGCTATACCTTGCACGCCGACGTCACCGACGAGGGTGGTGAGACCCGCTCCGCCGATCGCAGCTTCCGCCTCGGCACCGTGGCGGTCGAGGCCCGTCTCGACTTCGGCGTCGATTTCCTTACCGAGGGCGCCGCAGCGCAGGCGAGTGTGTCCCGGAGCGACCTCGACGGCGTGCCTCGGGCCGGAAAGGGGAGCTGGCGGCTCATCCGGCTGGCGCAGCCGGACCGGGTCGTCCTTCCCGCCGACGAGCCGCTGCCCGCCGCCGACGAGGGCGGCTTCCATACGCCCGGCGATGGATTGCGCCGGCGCTGGGGGGAGGGTTACGGGGACTACGTCCCGGCGGCCTCGCTCCATGCCTGGCGCGACGGCGACGCGGTGGCCCGGGGCGAGCTCGCTCACGACGACAACGGCAAGGCGGCGATCCAGCTGCCGGCGCTCAAGGCCGGCGCCTACCGCATCCGTTATGAGACCTTCGACCCCTTCGGCGCAAAATTCGAGCTCGCCCGGGAGATCGTCGTGGCCGGGCCCAAGCCATCCCTGAACCTGCCCGCGCTGCTCCTTGCCCAGGAGAGTTCGGTCAAGGTCGGAGGCACCGCGCGCCTCCTGGTCCACTCCGGCATCGCGGGCGAGATGCTCCTGGTCGACATCGCCCGGCCCAACGGGGCGGTCGAGCGGCGCCGGATCACCGCCGGCCGCGACCCTTCGCTGCTCCAAATCCCGGTCGGCGAACGGGATCGCGGCGGGTTCTCGGTCATGCTGACCGCGGTGCGCGACCACCAGCTCATGCGGCTCACGCAAAAGGTGTTGGTCCCTTGGGACAACAAGGAACTCCGGCTGGAGTTCGCGACCTTCCGCGACACCCTCCAGCCCGGCGCCAAAGAGACTTGGCGGGTCACGGTGAAATCGCCCGCAGGCCGGGCCGAGGCCGGCAGCGCCGAGGTGCTGGCCTACATGTTCGACCGCAGCCTAGACCTCTTCGGCCCGCACGTGCCGCCGAGCATCGCCGGCCTCTACGGGGGCCGGACGGGCAAGTTCGCCTTAGCTACGTCGAGCCTGGGCGGGCGCCAGGCGCAATGGATGTACGTCTCGGACATCGCCCACATCCCCTCCAGCCCGCACTTCAGCGGCGAGCGGCTCAAGGAGATCTCGGGCTACGGCATCGGTGGTCCCGGCCGCGGGTACTTCTCAAAACAGTCGGTCGCACGGGGGCTGTCGCTGGCGCCTGAGTCCCTGAGCAATGCCGACCGCAGGGGCCCGGCCGCGCCCGAGGCGGCGGTCCCGCTTCGGGCGAACTTCGCCGAGACCGCCTTCTGGAAGCCCCAGCTCCTCACCGGCAAGGACGGCTCGGCCATTCTCGAGTTCCAGGTGCCCGACTCGGTCACTGCCTGGAACGTCTGGGTTCACGCCGTTACCCGCGACCTGCGCGGCGGCTCGCTCAGGCAGGAAGCCCGTAGCGTCAAGAACCTCATGGTCCGGCCCTACCTACCGCGCTTCCTGCGCGAGGGGGATGTGGCCGAGCTCAAGGTGATCGTCAACAACGCCGGCGAGCGCGACCTCGAAGGCAGCGTCTCGTTCGACGTGACCGAGGTCGAGAGCGGCAACAGCGCCGCCGCCGACTTCGGCCTGGCGAGCGGCACCCGGCCGTTCCAGGCCGCCAAGGGCGGGAGCGCCAGCGTGAGCTACAAGGTCGTCGCCCCCCGGCGCGTCGGCACCTACGCGATCCGCGCCGTCGCCCGCGCCGGCGACCTCTCCGACGGTGAGCTGCGCCCGGTCCCGGTGCTGCCGAGCCGCATGCACCTCGCCCAGTCGCGCTTCGTCGCGCTCCGCGACAAGGACCGCCGCGACATGACCTTCGCCGACCTGGCGCGGGGCGACGGTCCTACCCGGCTGAACGAGCAGCTGGTGGTGACCCTCGACGCCCAGCTTTTCTACACTGTGCTGCAGGCCCTGCCCTATCTCGTGAACTACCCGTACGAGTGCACCGAGCAGACCCTGAACCGCTTCGTCTCCACCGGCATCGTCGCGTCGGTGTTCAAGGATTACCCGGCGGTGGCCAAGATGGCCCAAGCGATGTCCAAGCGCAAGACGCCGCTCGAGACCTGGGACACGGCCGACCCGAACCGCAAGATGGTGCTCGAGGAGACGCCCTGGCTGGTCGAGGCGCAGGGCGGCCGGGACGCCGGGCTCGGGGTGGTGAACGTGCTCGACCCGCGGGTCGCCCGCGCCGAGCGGGACGCCTCGCTGCGCAAGCTCCGCAAAGCCCAGACCGCCAGCGGCGGCTTCCCCTGGTTCCCCGGCGGCCCACCGTCGCCGTGGATGACCCTCTACCTGCTCGCCGGTTTCGCCAAAGCGGCCGAGTTCGGTGTCCAGGTTCCCGAAGATATGATTCGCCGCGGCTGGGCCTACCTCAGCTCGCACCTTGAGCAGGAATACACGGGCCGGATGCTGAAGGACGACTGCTGCTGGGAGTTCCTCACGTTCGTGAACTACGTAGCATCAAGCTACCGGGACCCAAGCTGGACCGGGCTCGCCGAGAACAAGCGCAAGCAGATCCTCGCCTTCAGTTTCCGCCACTGGAAGCAGCACTCGCCCTACTTGAAGGGCATGCTCGCCATGACGCTGAAGCGCATGGGACGAGCAAGGGATGCCGAGCTGGTGTGGGCGAGCGTCATGGACTCGGCGAAGACCACCAAAGATGAAGGGACCTTTTGGGCCCCCGAGGACCGCGCCTGGCTCTGGTACAACGACACTATTGAGACTCACGCCTACGCCCTGCGTACCCTGGTCGAGGTAACCCCCGGCGACGCGCGGCGCCACGGGCTCGTCCAGTGGATCCTGATGAACAAGAAGCTCAACCACTGGAAGTCGACCCGCGCCACCGCCGAGGTGATCTACTCGCTCATCCATTACCTCAAGCGCGAGGGCGCGCTCGGGGTGCGCGAGGACGCCACCGTCGTCATCAACGGCGAACCCACCCGCTTCACCTTCGCGCCCGACGTCTACACCGGCAAGGCGAACCAGGTACTCGTCCCCGGCAATCGGGTGAGCGCCGGGACCGCGACCGTCGAGGTGTCGAAGGAGAGCAAGGGCTTCCTGTTCGCGTCGGCCACCTGGCAGTTCTCCAGCGACCGGCTCCCCAGCGAGGATCGCGGCGACCTCCTCGCGGTCTCGCGCCGCTACTTCCGCCGCGAGTCCAACGGGCGGGAGTTCATGCTCACGCCGCTGGCCGAAGGCGGGGCGGTGCGCGCCGGCGACCAGATCGAGGTGCAGCTCTCGCTCCGTGCCAAGCACCCCAGTGAGTACGTGCACTTGCGCGATCCGCGAGCGGCCGGCCTTGAGCCCGAGGGGCTAGTGTCCGGCTTCAAGTGGGACCTCGGCATCGGCTGGTACGAGGAGATCCGCGACAGCGGAACGAACTTCTTCTTCGAGCAGCTGCCCCAGGGCGAGTACACGTTCAAGTACCGGCTCCGAGCCAACTTAGCCGGGACCTTCCGCATCGGGCCGGCGACGGTGCAGTCAATGTACGCGCCGGAGTTCACCGCGTACTCGGCGGGGGCAGTGCTCGAGGTGAAAGGCGGCGGCTAGGATCGCCATTGCGATGGTGCGGGGTAGGACGGACGATCGGCCACCTCGCTCAATATTGTACCGGCGCCGCCTGGACAAAACGCGCCGACGGTCGAGGCCACAAGTTGCTTCGCTGATACCAATCAGCATTACATCGAGGAGAAAAGAGTATGTTTAAAAAGATAATATTCGCGTCCAGTCTGCTATGCCTATCCGTGACGTTACTGGTCGCCTCGCCCCTGTCAAAGTTACTGAGCGAGGCCGAATCGGCGTATGAGAAGAAGGACTACCAGGCGGCCATTGGCAAACTTACCGAGGCGCAGGAACAAATCAGAAGCGAGGCCCCGCTGGAATTGGCCAACGTGATCTTGGTGGCACGGCACAGCGCGAGATGAAGTTTATAATCCCATTACTGTTTTTGCTAAACTTGACTAAATCCTAAAAAAGGCATAAATGCCGGTTTGTTGTTTTAAATAAATCGTCTCATATAAATAAGTAGGAATCCCATGCACACGACTTCAGCGCGTATCTCGCAAATCTTTTCCAATATCGGCCATAGCTACTCGCACATCTTGACCCTGCTCTATCCGACCGTGGTGTTGGCGCTGGAGCCGGAGTTCAAGATGAGCTACGGGGAATTGCTGGTGCTGCTGACCGCAGGGAATGTGCTGTTGGGGGTAGGCGCGCTGCCGGCGGGATGGCTGGGCGATAAATGGAGCACGCTGGGCATGATGGTGGTGTTCTTTATCGGCATGGGAGTTGCCGCAATCTTTACCGGGATGATGTCGTCGCCGCTTGGCTTGGCGGTGGGCCTCGGTCTTATCGGCTTATTCGCATCGATCTATCATCCGGTAGGCATGGCTTGGTTGGTGCGCAACGCCGAAAATCGCGGCAAGGCGCTCGGGTTTAACGGCGTATTCGGCAGCCTGGGGTTCGCCAGCGCCGCCCTGATTGCGGGCGTGCTCACCGATTTAATCAATTGGCGCGCGGCGTTTATTATTCCAGGCACAGTATCGCTCATCACCGGCGCGACCTTGCTGTTCTGTATGCGCAGCGGCTTAGTGGTGGATACCAAGAGCGATATTAAACCGCAGCCGACCCCGCATCGCGGGGCGATGGTGCGCGCGTTTATGGTGTTATCTATCACCATGCTTTGCACCGGATTAATTTATCAATCGATCGCAACCGCCTTGCCTAAAATATTTGCCGAGCGCGCCGCGGCGCTTACCGGCGGCACCACCATAGGCGCGGGCGCGCTGGTATCGGTGGTCTATTTGTGCGGCATGGGCGCGCAGCTTTTGGGTGGGCATCTTGCCGACCGGTATTCGATGCGCAGCCTCTATTTGCTCGCCTTCCTGTTGCAGGCGCCGCTGATGTTCCTGGCTGCATTTATTAATGGCGTGCCGCTGTTTGTGGTCATGACCACAGCGGTATTATTCAGCACCGTTGCCATCCCGGTGGAAAACAGTCTGTTGTCGCACTATTCGCCGGAAAAATGGCGCGGGACCGCATTCGGCGCGAAGTTTGTACTGGCGCTGGGTGTAAGTGCATTGAGCGTGCCGCTGGTGGCGTTTATCCATGATGTCACCGGCGGCTTTTACTGGTTCTTTATATTGCTTACGTTATTTGCATTGATTATTGCGGCGACGTCGTTATTGTTACCTGAGGACAGGCAGGCGAAGGCGGTGGTACTGCCATCGGCAGGCAAGATGTGATCGGGAGGTTTTATGACCTCCATCCATAAATCCGCGCTCGTGCCTTATAGCGCGCATGAAATGTTTCAGCTGGTGGCGGATATCGAGTCCTACGGCGGTTTTCTGCCTTGGTGCAGCGGCGCGCGCATTGTTTCGCGCGAGCCGGAGTTGATAGTCGCCGCCATCGACGTGGCCTACAGCGGCGTCCGGAAAACCTTCACCACCCAGAACCGGCTTAATGCCGATAAAACGATGGAGATGCGCTTGTTAAGCGGGCCCTTCAGCCATTTGCAGGGTTATTGGCATTTTCACGCTTTGGACGAGCGCGCAAGTAAGATCTCGCTGGATCTGGAATTTAAATTTTCCAATAAGATGCTGGACCTTACTTTAGGCCCCGTATTTACCACGATTACCAATAGTATGGTGGATAGCTTTCAGCAACGGGCGGTGGAGGTTTATGGCAAACGCTGAGCCGATATTGGTTGAGGTGGCTTATGCTGCAGCGCATGCGCAGATCGTCCGGCAGCTATCGGTAGAACCAGGCGTCAGCATTGAGCAAGTAATACGGCGTTCGGGAATATTGGAAGAGTTTCCGGAAATCGATCTCGCCCTCAACCGCGTGGGCATCTTCGCCACGCCTGCGCGCCTGTCCGATAGGGTGAGCGACGGCGACCGCATCGAAATTTACCGCCCGCTTATTGTCGATCCCAAGGAGGCGCGCCGCCGGCGCGCGTTAAAGCGGGCAAAAGCTTAGCAGGGTGCTGAAAAACTCGTTTTTCAGCACCCTGCGGTGGCCGCTCTCGCGCATCCCTGCGCTACGGCCGCTCCCGGCGTCCCCGCCTCCCGCGGCATTACTACTTCCCTGTAGGGCACGGCACTAGGGCTTCCTGCCCGTCGCGGTATAGGGATGTACCGCCATTTTTCAAACACGCTAAGTGTTGGAAAAATGAAGCAAAGCAAAAACCGTGCTGTGCAGGATGCACGAATGCCGCGAGCGCAGGGATGCGCAGGAGTGGCCGCTTTTTGCTTTGCGTGTTGACAATTTCTCCGGGAGAGAGTGGGCGCTACCTGGTAGCGCCCGTAGGGCGAGGACCAGGGATGGTCCGAGTCAAAAAGGCCACGGAGGGACTTTTTCAACAACCTGTTAAGAAACCCTGTCGTTTGCGCCTACGCGTGGGGGTGCCGGGTTCGGGTCTTGTTCCAGGCTGATTAATTTATCGTCTTTAAAGATGAGCTTGAGCTTATGCTGCACGCGCCTGCTGCCGCCTTTTTGCTCGGAATAAATGTAATCCCAGCGCTCGGGATGGAATGGATCGGCAATGGAAGGGGTGCCCAGCAGAAAACGCACTTGTTGTTTGTTCATGCCGAGCTTGAGATTTTCCACCAGTTGCGGGGTTAAGATATTGCCCTGATTGATATCGGTTTTATAGATAGAGATACAACCGCTGAGCAATAGTGCGGTCAGGACAAGGATCGAAACTTTTATTTTTGGCATGGAGATACTGGCTGATTTACACTGCGCGTATGATACCGAAAGAACGGTCAAAAGAGCAGACTTATGACAGATAGCGCCGATCTTAAAAAAGCCGGGCTTAAGGCTACTTTACCCCGTCTCAAGATTCTTAATATCCTGGAAGACGCCGAGGTCAGACACATGACCGCGGAGGATGTGTATAAGGCCTTGCTGGATATGGGGGAAGAGGTCGGCTTGGCCACCGTCTACCGGGTATTGACGCAATTCGAAGCCGCCGGCCTGGTGATCCGGCACAATTTCGAGGGTGGCCGTTCGGTATTCGAAATCAACTTGGGCGGGCATCATGATCATATGGTGTGCGTCGAGTGCGGCAAGTTATTCGAGTTTAATGATCCGGCGATTGAAGAGCGCCAGCGCCGCGTGGCGGAGAAGGCCGGATTTATCATGGACAGCCACTCGTTGCATATGTACGGCGTTTGTATCGGCATGAAGAAACACGGCAAATGCTCGAAAAAAGAAATTTAAGAAACCTCTGATTAAGTCAGTTTCCTTAATTCGACGCGCCGGTTATTCCGTTTCGCGTAACTCCTGCAAGACCGCGACTTCGTCGCAATTGTTGTATTTGTAACACTTCAAGCACACGCTCCACACTTTTTCCGGCAAGGTCTCTACCGGCACGGTCTTAAACCCGAGTTTATGAAAAAATTCCGGCACATAGGTCAACGCCATCAGGCGGCGCAGGCCGATCTGGCGCGCCTCGGCGGTAATGCGCCGCACCATTAACCGCCCTAGCCCGCGGCCGGCAAACTCCTCGGCGACCACCAGGCTGCGGACCTCGCCCAGATCTTCGGTAAAAATTTCCAGCGCGCCGATCGCCGCCACCTTGGCGTTCATGTCGATCACAAAGAAATCGCGCAAATGCCGGTAGATCTCGCTCATGCTGCGCGGCAGCAAATTGCCGGTGCTGGCATAGGTCTCCAACAGGTCGTGGATATAGGGTACGTCGGCAATCGCGGCGGGCCGGATGGCCGGCGTTGTCTGGGCCGTCTTAGTTTGCTCAGGCAGCAGGGACATGGGTAAGCATCTCCTCGGCGTGCGCCAGGGTTTGTTGGCTGATCTCGATGCCGCCGATCATGCGCGCGATCTCCATTACACGTTCCTTTTTTGCCAATGGCCGAATGTGGGTAACGGCGGTTCCACTTTGGTTAAGTTTGCTGACTTGCAAGTGCTGATCGCCTTGCGCCGCCACTTGCGCCAGATGGGTAATGCATAATACCTGACGCGCGCCGCTTAAGGTGTGCAGTTGTTGGCCGACAATCTCGGCCACGCCGCCGCCGATGCCCACATCGACTTCGTCGAAGATGAGGGTGGGAATCTGGCCGAGGCCGGCGGTCACCACCTGCAATGCCAGGCTGATGCGCGACAGTTCGCCGCCGGAGGCGACTTTATTTAGCGGTTTTAGCGGTTGGCCTGGATTCGCGCTCACCACGAACTCGGTTTGCTCCAGGCCGTACATACTGATCTCGCCCGGATTTAACGGGATGAGGCTGGCTTCAAACCGGCCGCCCGGCATGCCCAAACGCTGCATTTGCTTGCTGACATCTTCGGCAAGATGCGAAGCCGCCTGTTTTCTTTTCTGGGAAATGGCTTGCGCCAGCTTCATATAGGCCGCCCGCATAGTTTCTATCTGCTTTTCCAGTTTGTCCATATTACTATCGAAGTTTTCAATGTCGCTCAGCTCATTGATCAGGCGGTCCAGGATGCCGGGCAGCTCTTCCGGCCGCGCGCGATGTTTGCGCGCCAGTTCATGCACCGCCGCCAGACGTTGGTCGATCCATTGCAGGCGCTGCGGATCGAGCTCTACCGTATCCTGGTAGTGGTGCAATTGCGCCGCTGCCTCGTCGATTTGGATCGCGGCTTCACTGAGCAATTGCGTTAAACCGCCGAGCTTAGCATCGTATTCGCTTAAGTTCTCAAGTTTGTTAATCGTCTGCGCCAATATTTGGGTTACCGCGCCCTCATCGGCGTCGTAAAGCGCATGGCTAATGGTTTGCACACCTTGCAACAATTCCGCCCCGTTCGCCAGGCGCGCGTGCTCTTCTTCCAGTTGCGGCATCTCGCCGCTTTTAAGCCCCAGGGTCTGTAATTCTTGAATTTGGTAACGCAACAAGTCGATGCGCGCCGCCCGGTCGTTGGTTTGTTGCCGGAGGGCATCGAGCCGGGATTGCAGCGAATGGATTTCCTGGCAGTGCGCGGCTAATACGGCAACGTCGGCACTGAGGCCGGCGTAGGCATCGAGCGCTTGCCGCTGGGCCGCGCGCTTAAGCAGCGATTGATGTTCATGCTGGCCGTGGAAATCCACCAGCAGTTCCCCCAGCTCACGCAGCATTTGCATGGCGACCGGACGGCCGTTGATAAAGCCTTTAGAAGGTTTATCCCGTTCAATCACCCGCCGCAAAATGCATTCTTGCTCGGCAAATAGATCATGCGTTTGTAGCCACACGGACGCGTCCGCTTGCGTGGGAAGATCAAACTGGGCGGAAATCTCCGTGCGCTCACAACCGTGGCGGATGACGCCGCTTTCGGCGCGCTCGCCTAAAGCGAGCGCGAGCGCGTCGATCAGGATGGATTTCCCGGCGCCGGTTTCACCGGTGAGCACGGTCAAGCCGGGGGCGAACGACAGTTCCAGTTTATGGACGATGGCGAAATCGCGGATATAAAGCTGGCTCAGCATGTCAGAATTTATTGCTCCAGTGCAGCTTGGCGCGCAGCACTTCATAATGGCTGCGCTGTGCCGGATGAATTAAGGTGACGGGGGTGTCGGCGCGCCGGATGCGCACCCGATCGCTGTCTTGTAATAAATGATCGGATTGTCCGTCAAAGCTCACGTACGCGGCATTTTGTAGATTTTTCATGACGATTTCGATCTTGCAATCACTGTTGACCACAATCGGCCGGTTGCTGAGCGTGTGCGGACAGATCGGCGCCAGCACGATGGCCGGCACCGCCGGATGGACGATGGGGCCGCCGGCGGACAGCGCATAAGCGGTCGATCCGGTCGGCGTCGCCACAATGACTCCATCCGCCCGCGCATCGCTCACGAACTCGCCGTCCACATAGGTCTCATATTCAATTAAGCGCGCTCGCTCGCCTTTATTGATCACCACGTCATTAAAGGCATTGGCGGTCTGTATTACCCGACCGGCGCGCACGATCTCGGCGTCCAGCATAAACCGTTCTTCGGTTTGGAAATGCCCCTCCAGGATATCGCCCAGCGCTTGCTGCATATTTTGCGTGGAAACATCCGCCAGAAACCCCAGGCGCCCCAGCTTAACGCCGATCAACGGCACGCGATAAGCCGCGAGGCCGCGCGCCACCTGCAACATGCTACCATCCCCGCCGACGACAATAGCGAGGTCAATTTCCTTACCCATCGCGGTTATCGCGCGGCTGGGGGTGGTGGAATCTTTAATCAGTGCCGCAGTTTCCTGTTCCAGCAAGATGTTTAATTTGCGCGTGCGCAGAAATTCGCCTAATCCGCGGATGATTTCGCCCAGGTCTTTGCCGCCATATTTACCAAACAGGCCAATGGTTTTTATGGGGGTTTTTATCGGCGGATTTTTCACTGTCGGCATAGGTTATTTCCTTGACCATAAACTAACATGCGGCGTAGCGGGAGCCAATCATGACGTGGTCAATATAGATTTTATCGGTCATCGCTAATTGAAAAATTAACCGGGATTGACACCGGTAGTGGTTGACACTGGCGCTACAGGTTGGTAGCGTGCTGCTGGCACTCTTATCCTTTGAGTGCTAAAAATCTACGGTATTTCTGGCTATGTCTCTTACGCCGCGCGCGGAACTGTTATTAAAGGCTCTGATCGAGCGGTATATCGCCGAAGGCCAGCCGGTGGGATCGCGCACTTTGTCAAAGCAGACCGCACTTGACCTGAGCCCGGCCACAATACGCAATATTATGGCGGATCTGGAAGAGTTGGGGTTGATCCGCGCACCGCACACCTCGGCCGGGCGGGTGCCAACCGAGCTCGGCTATCGCATGTTTGTCGATACCCTGCTTAAAGTGCAGCCTTTACGCGCCAGCGAATTGCACCGGATTGAGGGTGAGCTTGCCGCCGAACAGGATGCCCCGCACATCATCGAAACCGCCTCCAGCTTGCTTTCGCAAATCACTAAGCTGGCCGGGGTTGTTACTGTCCCCAAGCGCGAGCAGGCGGCTTTCCGCCAACTGGAATTTCTGAGCTTATCGCCTTCGCGCGTGCTGGCGATTTTAGTCACCCAGGACGGCGGCGTGCATAACCGTGTTATTCATGTGGATAAGCCGTATTCCCCCGCCGAGCTGGTGCAGGCGGCTAATTTTTTCAATGAAACTTATGCCGGTATGACGTTAACCGAGGTTAAGCGCGCCTTATTAAGCGCCATTCAACGGGATAGCGAAGATATGCAACGCATTATGCGGGCGGCCGTGGTCTTGGCGCATCAAATGTTTGCGGATGAGAAGGATAGTGGCGAAGACTTAGTGGTGCGCGGCGAATCGAACCTTTTGGAAATTCCAGAATTGGGCGACGTCAATAAATTGCGCAAATTGTTTGATGCCTTTAATACCAAACGAGATCTCCTGCACCTGCTGGATCAAAGCATGCGTGTGGGCGGGATCCAGATTTTTATCGGCAGTGAATCGGGTTATCAGCCGTTGCAGGAGTTCAGCGTGGTGGCTTCCTCTTATAAGGTTGACGGCCGCATCGTGGGCACCCTGGGCGTAGTCGGCCCCACCCGTATGGCCTATGAACAAGTTATCTCTATCGTCGATGTGACCGCCCGCTTATTAAGCGGCGCGCTAAGCGGCGAGCGCGTCACCGAACCCCCGCATTAACTTGAAAGACCGTTTCGTCGCCCCCATACAAAAAAACGACCCTATGTTTTTCGATTTCGGAGAATAGTTATCGATGAGCCACAAAAAAAAGCCCCATCCGACGGAAATACCGGATGGGGAGAAGGCGACCAGCAAAGAGCAAGCGGAACCCGTTGCCGCAACCGACCCCGGACAAACAGCGGAGCCCGGCGGACAAACAGCAGAGCCCGGCAAGGACAAACCGGCGGCTGAAGCCGGAGTTGAGGAGCTGGAGCGGCAATTGCAGGCGGCGCTTGCCGCTTCGGCTGAGAATTTGGATAAATTTTTGCGCGCTAAGGCGGAGACGGAAAATATCCGCCGGCGGGCGGAAATAGACGTGGCCAATGCGCATAAGTACGCCATTGAACGCTTTGCCGCCGAGATGCTGGCGGTGCGCGATAGCCTGGAGTTGGCAAAGACGGCGGACCTGAAGGATACCAAGGTCATGGAGAGGGTATGGGAAGGTTTGGACCTGACTTTAAAATTAATGGATGCGGCTTTGCAGAAATTCACCGTGACCGTCATCGACCCGCAGGGGCAAAAATTTGACCCGGAAAAACATCAGGCAATGAGCGTGATGGAAACCGACGAAATGGCGCCTAATCACGTGTTAAAAGTGGTGCAAAAGGGCTATCTTTTAAACCATCGCTTGTTGCGCCCGGCCACGGTTATCGTGTCAAAGGCCAAGGCCCAAGGCAGTGAAAAACCGGCCGCCTCTTGAAAAAGCCGGATTGAGCCCCATTCTGACAACAGCACGACAGGTTTGACAACCCCGAAAAACTGGGACCTTTGAGGATACGGCAATGGCAAGAATTATCGGCATAGACTTGGGTACAACTAACTCCTGCGTGGCGGTGATGGAGGGCGGTAAACCGCGCGTCATTAACAACAGCGAGGGTGATAACACCACGCCTTCGATCGTCGCTTTTACTTCCGAAGGCGAGATATTGGTTGGCCAGTCTGCGAAACGCCAGGCGGTGACGAATCCGGCTAATACCCTCCACGCGATCAAGCGTTTGATCGGGCGCAAGTTCGACGACGAGATCGTTCAGCGCGACATCAAGATGGTGCCCTATAAGATTGTTAAGGCCAAGAACGGCGATGCCTGGGTGGAAGTTAATGGCAAACAGATGGCGCCGCAGGAAATTTCCGCGCGCGTGTTGCAAAAAATGAAAAAGACGGCGGAGGATTATCTCGGCGAAGAGGTGACCGAAGCCGTGATCACGGTGCCGGCCTATTTCAACGACTCCCAGCGCCAGGCCACCAAAGACGCCGGCCGCATCGCCGGCCTGAATGTAAAACGCATCATCAATGAACCGACGGCGGCGGCGTTGGCGTTTGGTTTAGACAAGAAGGAAGGCGACCGCAAAATTGCGGTGTATGACTTGGGCGGCGGAACGTTCGATATTTCCATCATTGAAATCGCCGAAGTCGATAAGGAGCACCAGTTTGAAGTATTGTCCACCAACGGCGATACCTTCCTGGGAGGCGAAGATTTCGATTTGCGGCTGATAGATTATCTTGCCGATGAATTTAAAAAGGACAGCGGCATCGATGTGCATAAAGACCCGCTGGCGCTGCAGCGCTTGAAGGATGCGGCGGAGAAGGCCAAGATCGAGCTGTCTTCCAGCCAGCAGACCGATGTTAACCTGCCTTATATTACCGCCGACGCCAGCGGCCCTAAGCATTTGAACGTCAAGATCACGCGCGCCAAGCTGGAAAGTCTGGTCGAGGACCTGATCAAGCGCACGATCGAACCCTGCAAGATCGCTTTGAAGGACGCGGGTTTGAAGGCGTCTGAAATTGAAGACGTAATTTTGGTCGGCGGGCAGACGCGCATGCCTAAAGTGCAGGAGACGGTAAAGGATTTCTTCGGCAAAGAGCCGCGCAAGGACGTTAACCCGGATGAGGCAGTGGCGGTCGGCGCCGCGATCCAGGGCGGGGTGTTGGCGGGCGATGTCAAAGACGTGCTGCTGCTCGATGTGACCCCCTTGTCTTTGGGGATCGAGACCATGGGCGGGGTAATGACCAAGCTGATTCAAAAGAACACAACGATACCCACCAAGGCATCGCAGGTTTTTTCCACCGCAGATGATAATCAGACCGCGGTGACCGTGCATGTGCTGCAGGGCGAACGTGAAATCGCTTCCGGCAATAAATCGCTGGGCCGGTTTGACCTGACCAATATTCCGCCGGCGGCGCGCGGCGTGCCGCAAATCGAAGTCACCTTTGACATCGATGCAAACGGCATCATGCATGTTTCCGCCAAGGACAAAGCCACGGGCAAGGAAAATAAGATCGTCATTAAATCCAGCTCCGGTTTAAGCGAAGCCGAGATTGAGAAGATGGTTAAGGACGCGGAGGCGCACGCGGAAGAAGACCGCAGGATGCGCGAGTTGGTCGATGCACGCAATCACGCCGACTCGCTCATACACAGCGTGCGCAAGTCCATGAAAGAAATGGGCGACTCGCTGCCGGCCGGTGAAAAAGACAAGATCGAAGCCGCGATCGGCGATCTCGAATCCGCCGTCAAGGGTGATGACAAAGAAGCGATCACCGGCAAAACCCAGACGCTGGTCGAAGCCAGCCACAAGCTCGCCGAGCAGCTTTATGCTAAAGCGGGAGCGCAGCAGGGCGGCGCCGAGACGAGTGAAGAAAAGGGAGAGGGCGGCGGCGCGAAAGACAATGTCGTCGATGCCGAATTCGAGGAAGTAAAGGCAGGAGAAAATCCATCAAACGAGAAGGAAGCTAAGCGGAAAAAGTGAGCTTGACAGGATGCCGAAAAAGTCCATCCGGGACTTTTTTGCCCACGCAAAGCAAAAATGCGATTTTTGACTCGCGCCCTCCCTGGCGCTCGCGCTGGGCGCGCCAAATTTTGCTCCCGGCAAAATTTTGTTTTGCTCCATTTTTCAAACCCTTGCGTGTTTGAAAAACAGGAAGAAACTCAAGAAGTAACATATAACATATTTTATAGGGAGGTCATCACATGAGCGAGCAGCGCGGTCGTGATCTGAACAAGAAATGGAGCATTGGTGCGCAACACGCGCTCAATAGCAAAACGGGCACTTGGTATCATCTGTTAGAACGATTTCCCGGTGCGTTGTTCGATGCCGGTGATTATGTCATGTTCAAAACGAGGAAGGATTACGAAGGCTGTCGCTATCTGGACATTGGGCAGGAGTTGAACGTGCCTGGCGGAATCTCGAGCGTTCCTGGCTACACCAGATTTCCAAACTGAGGCACTACCCCGTTAATGTCCTGGGTTTAATTGGCAGATAGCAAATGTCCAAGCGGGATTATTACGAAATTTTAGGAGTGCCGCGCAATGCCCCGGAGGCGGAACTAAAAAAAGCCTATCGCCGGTTGGCGATGAAATACCATCCCGACCGCAATCCCAACGATAAAACCGCCGAAGCCAAATTCAAAGAAGCCAAAGAAGCGTATGAAGTTCTGACCGACGCGCAGAAACGCTCGGCGTACGATCATTTTGGCCATGCCGGCGTGGATCCGGCGATGGCGGCGGGCGCCGGCGGCGGGTTCCATGCCGCTGGCGGGTTTGCCGATATTTTTGGGGATGTCTTCGGCGATATCTTCGGCAGTGGCGGCAGGCAGCGGTCACAAGCATATCGCGGCGCCGATCTGCGTTATAACCTGGAATTGAGCCTGGAAGAAGCGGTGCGCGGCACCGAGGTGCGGATTCGTGTGCCCGCGCTGGAAACCTGCGATGTTTGCCACGGTTCCGGCGCAAAAGCCGGTACTGCTCCTATTACCTGCTCCGTTTGCGGTGGCCATGGCCAAGTACGCATGCAGCAAGGGTTTTTCTCCATTCAGCAAACCTGCCCGAATTGCCGCGGCGCGGGCAAGGTGGTCACGCAACCGTGCGCGCAATGCCATGGCCAGGGTCGGGTAAAAAATACCAAAACTTTATCGGTTAAAGTCCCGGCCGGTGTCGACGAGAGCGATCAAATCCGATTAGCCGGAGAGGGTGAGGCGGGCGAAGGCAACGGTCCAGCGGGCGATTTGTATGTGCAGATCAGGTTGAAGCCGCATCCGCTTTTCAAGCGCGAGCAAGACGATTTGTATTGTGAGATACCGGTGAGTTTCGCCACCGTTGCGCTCGGCGGAGAGGTGGAGATGCCGACGCTCGATGGCCGCGCCAATCTGAAAATCCCGCCCGAAACCCAAAGCGACAAAGTCTTTCGCTTGCGCGGCAAAGGCGTAAAAAATGTGCGCAGCGGGCATATTGGCGATTTGTATTGCCGGATCAACGTGGAAACGCCGGTTAAACTGACCAAACGGCAAAGAGAATTATTAGAGGAGCTCGAGGCCTCTTTGCGCGAAGGCGCGGCGCGGCATAATCCGCGGGAGCAATCCTGGATAGAGAAGGTGAAGAGTTTTTTTGTATAAGAGGTCGGTATTAAGACGTAGGGCGGGTTAGCGGCGCAGCCGGTCGCTCCCGACATCCTCGGCAACTGCTCCCTGCGTTGCTCTACCTCCTGCGTCCCTGCAGTCGCGTCTTCCGCGACACTTCCACATCCCTGTGGGGCGCGTAACTCCACCATCGGCTGCATCCGGTGGGTTACGCCCTGACGGGCTAACCCACCCTACAAATACTGTCAGTATTAATCCCCGGTCGGGATGATATGAAACTCAACGATATTTTCCATGTTGATTAACGTCGCGGCCAGTTTTTTATAATTAGCCCGTGCGTGCGTGCGTATCGTCATTTGATATTCAAAGGTCTTGCCTTGTTCATCCAGATGATAAGTCAGGTTGGCCCGGCTTATGCCATGGGTATCGATAATCTTGAATAAATCTTCTTCCGCCAAGACCTGTTGCCGGGAAAAGCGCACGTGTAGCCGCCCGTAGTGCAATGCCGGCGTGATCGCCTCAATCCAGCGGAACAGCACCAGCACGCCGAGGGTGATCGCAGTGGCGGCGACGGCGGTAAAGTAAAAGCCGACGCCGATTAAGATGCCGATGGAAGCGGTGATCCAAATCGAGGCGGCGGTCGTGAGCCCGCGGATCGATAAGCCTTCCTTTATGATGACGCCGGCACCCAGGAAGCCGATGCCGGTCATGATCCCCTGCGCCATGCGCGTCGGGTCGATGGGCGTGTTGGCGGATAATACCCATTCATAGACGGTAACCAGCATTAATACGCTCGAGGCGGTGCACACCAAGGTGTGGGTGCGGAAGCCGGCCGGGCGGCCATGGTAGGTGCGCTCGAAACCGATCAAACTGCCGGCCAATACGGCCAACAATAGGCGCAGGAGAATAACCGAGTATTCGCTTTCCATACCGCCTCCGCTGGTCGCGGCCTTTGTCCTAATGATTAAGAGATTTCTTCATAAGCCACCAGGGTTAAAAACTCGATAAATTCTTTATCGGTGGTAATTTTATCGAGCAGCTCGGCGGCGCGAAGGTAATGCCTGGACACATAACGCTGTTCGCCCACTTGATCGCGTATTTTCGCCAGCTCTTCGTTAAGCGTCTGGCGGAAGAGCGCTACCGTCACCCGGCGGCCATCCGTTAAAACTCCCCGGGGATGGCGGATCCATTGCCACAACTGCGCGCGCGCGATTTCCGCGGTCGCGGCGTCTTCCATCAAGTTATAGATCGGCACGCAACCGAGGCCGCCGAGCCACGCCTCCAGATACTGCAGCGCCACCGCGATATTATTGCGCAAGCCTTCTTCGGTAATAGAACCGGACGGCACTTGCAGCAGATCCGCCGCGGTAACCTGGACGTCGTGGCGCTGTTTATCTATTTGATTCGCGCGCGGCATAAAGCGATCGAACACCGCCTTGGCTAATTCCACCAAGCCGGGATGCGCGACCCAGGTGCCGTCGTAACCGTCTCCGGCCTCGCGTTCCTTGTCGGCGCGGACTTTCGCCAGCGCCGCCTCATTGGCCTGAGGATCATTTTTGATCGGTATCTGCGCCGCCATGCCGCCCATGGCGAAGGCGCCGCGACGGTGGCAGGTTTTGACCAGCAACAAAGAGTAGGAACGCAGGAAGTGGGTGGTCATGGTGACTTCGCCACGATTCGGTAGAACCCGATTGGAATCGGCGTGGAATTTCTTGATGTAACTAAAGATGTAATCCCAGCGCCCGCAATTCAGGCCGACGCAATGGTCGCGCAATTCGTAGAGAATTTCGTCCATTTCAAACGCCGCCAGAATAGTTTCGATCAACACCGTCGCCTTGATCGTGCCGCGCGGGATTCCGCGCGCATCTTGTGCATAATTGAACACATCATTCCATAAGCGCGCCTCCAGATGGCTTTCTATTTTAGGCAGATAGAAGTACGGGCCGGTGCCTTTGGCCAGCAAGGCGCGGACATTGTGGAAAAAGAACAGGCCGAAATCGAACAAGGCGCCCGCGACCGGCGCGCCGTCCAGCAACATATGTTTTTCCACTAAGTGCCAGCCGCGCGGCCGGACAATAAGGGTGGCAAGCTTGTCTTTCAGGCGGTATTGCTTGCCTTCCGGGCTGAAATATTCCATCGTGCCGCGAATGGCGTCGCGCAGGTTGATTTGGCCTTCAATGGTTCCCTCCCAGGTCGGGGTATGGGAATCCTCGAAGTCGGCCATGTATATGTTGGCGCCGGAATTCAAGGCGTTGATCACCATTTTGCGGTCAACCGGACCGGTGATTTCGACGCGCCGGTCGTGCAGATCTTTCGGAACCGGGCCAATTTTCCAATCGCTGTTTCGGATCTCGGCGGTTTCCGGCAGAAAATCAGGCAGGCGGCCGGCGTCAAATTCGCGTTGGCGCGCGTGCCGTTTGGCTAATAATTCCTCCCGTTGCCTGGAAAAGCGCCGGCCAAGTTGGGCGACAAAGTTGAGCGCCTCGGGGGTGAGAATGGACTCGAATTCAGTATTAAGGGACCCGCGGATTTCAATGTTTTGTGCGGCGGTGGCGCGGGACTTCTGTTTAGACATGGGTTCCTCGTTTTAGATCATGGCGCAACTCGTTTGGGGTCAGCATTTTTCTGTTTCGTGCAGAGAAAGTAAAGCATTCTGCACCGGGGCGCGACTAGCGGCAAGAAACTATAGGGGGAGGTCTAGTAAGTTGTTGAA
>Ga0099830_10000231_pt1 | contig 22520 bp, 24 predicted proteins | sample CZO8metaG_4_FD_79337 | JGI IMG/M metagenome (GOLD analysis project Ga0099830, IMG submission 79337) | Vadose zone soil microbial communities from the Eel River Critical Zone Observatory, Northern California, USA - CZOApr15con2H3.8 metaG | ecosystem: Environmental > Terrestrial > Soil > Vadose...
AAAGGGAAAGGGTCACGTCTTGCCTTTTGATATTTTGTTTTTCACTACCTTGATACGACGGATCATGGTCGTGTAATGCAGGTCGCTTGTACGGGTGATCTTAGTCTGAGTATAGCCGTACACCCATGAATACTAAGATACAAGATGTGACCCCATTTGTCCATGGGTGACCGTCGTATAGGTCAAACCCGGGTGAGTCCCCCGGCAAAGCCGGGGGCTTACCTCGATGAGTTAGAGTGCATCAATAAGGTGCGGTTGACTTCGGAGCGTAGTAGTACTACTATCCGTAGCGCTACGTCTTTTATAGGAGGTCATATGCGTACCATCGAAATCTCGGCCGAGGTCTGGCAAGCCATTGCCGACCAAGGCAAATTTGGCGAAACCGAAGACGACGTGCTGCGACGCGTGTTCAAACTTCCGACGAGTACCGAGCAGCCACGGACCCCGTCAAAAGCCAACGGAGAGCATCCTCGCACCAGGTGGCCGTCGGCTCTCCCTCGCCGCTCATTCGCAACTCAGCGCATGAGCTCCTACCTCAACAACGGCCAACTGCACATTTCGTTTGCCGGAGGAGCATCGCGATCGTGGTCGCTCCCTGGGCCAAACGACAAAGCCGCCCTTCTCTCCATGCGCGAGAAAGCGGTGTCGTTTGCGAAAGAACACGGGGCAACTGTCGGTCAGGTCAACGCTGTGAAGAAAACGCTGACCGATGAAGGCTACCACCTCACCCGCTAATTGACAGATGCACTCTAACCCCGCAGTGCACCGAACGCGCGCAAGAGCAGCGCGCGCCGGTGACTGCGAATGTTCGGCGGCAGCTAGGGCACCGGAGAATCCGCAACGCTGGCTTGACTCGTATGTAACGACTGTTACAATTGGAGAGTCGGGCGGACGATTGTCGTCTGCCCAAGCAAGTTGGCCCCGCGGTCGTACAAACGCCCGGGCCGGACGACATATGGGGTGATCCGATGCCAAAGACCAAGAAGAAAGACACGCCGGGGCAGAAACTGTGGCTCGGCCTCTACCGCGCTGATTTCTACCACCAGGAGGCCGAGAAGATCGTCGTGCCGCCCGGTTCACCCAGACTCAACCCGGAACGCGCGACACAGCGCTGGCTGAAGGGCATGTCGCGCCACCTGAAGGAGAGTTTCCCGACGGGCCTGCGCAAGCGGCGTGAGGAACTCGGCCTGACGCAGCAGGAACTTGCGGACATTGCCGAGTTGACCGTGACGGCTGTAGCCATGATCGAGCGCGGCGAGCGGGCGCCAAACCTAGACACAGCGGCAAGGCTGTGCTGGGCGCTGGATGTGGCTGCTGGTGTCACTCCGGAAGAGCTGGCGTGACGCGAACACCAAGAATCGGGGGGCACACAGTATGAGCCTGACCAGCTTCCTCGATATGCCGGAAGTAACTGCCAAGATCAAACCTCTGCGTCCCAAGCTGCCCCGTAAAATCGCCGCGCCGCTCAAAGCCGAGCCTCGCAGCAATCGTTACATGCTCGTTGGGACGGCCTTTGACTACTTCCTGCGCTTTGAACTCCAACGTCGAGCGCCACACGCCATAGCAGAACGGTGGGTGGCCGAGCACGCGCCCGACATCATCTGGCGTAAGACCGACAAAGGTGCCGTGGGCATAGACCTACAAAGGAAAGGGTCACGTCTTGCCTTTTGATATTTTGTCTTTCACTGCCTTAATACGACGGATCATGGTCGTGTAATGCAGGTCGCATGTACGGGTGATTTTAGTCTGAGTATAGCCGTACACCCATGAATATTAAGATACAAGATGTGACCCTATTTGTGCCAGCGCATCCGTGCGCTCCGCGGCGTTCGTACATCCTGTACATCCTGTACAGCACAGTCCCGGCTGCGTGAGGAGCACAGGGAACCGCGCGCCTTTCGCGCAGCGGGCGACCGGGGAGCGTTTCTTTGGGTACTTTAATTGTCGTGATAAGACAATTTTGCCGGGAGCAAAATTGGACGCACTTTAGTGCGCCCGAAGGGGCCGCGCCAGGACAGGCGCGGATCAAAGTACCTCGCCCGCGATGCACAAGGATGTGCAAGTGTCGCGGGAGGCAGGATGCCGGTAGCGACCGGGGCGAGACCCGCTTAGTAGCATTTAAAGCGCGCGTAGCGCGACCTTAACAACACCTGATCCGGATGCTGGCGGATAGCCATGGCGGAAACCCAAACTGAGACACTACCCCGAAGAGAGGCTTTTTGACACATCCTTGAACCCCGTGATAGATTCGACCGCGGCTTAAGGCGGACAAAGCCACCCAGTCGATCACTCCATCCGTAGTTTCCTGGATCGCGGCCGGGCCTTAAACGTACTCTATGTACCGGGAGAATTATGTCTCGTATCGTTCATATTGCCTTAAAAGTTAATGACCTGGATCAAACCAGCAAATTTTATGAATCCGTTTTCGGCTTCCGGCCGACTAACACGGAAAAGGTCAGGGATCATACCTCGCGCCATTTGACCGACGGCACCATTGATTTCACCCTAATTAAGTACGACGCGGAAGAGTCGGCGGAGTCCCTGGCGGCGGGATCCGGGCCGTGCATCCACCACTTTGCCATTGAGGTGGAGGACATGGACAAATACCTGGCAGAGATCAAGAAATTCGGCTGCGAGGTGATCAGCGATCCGGGTGTGATCCCGGTAAAATTCCGCGCGCCGGGTGGGACCCTCGCCGAAATTGTTCCGGTGGGAAGATACAAAAAATCAAAACCCTGAGGTTCTGAAAGAGCGCGGTCAGTCTTTGCAGCGGAAAGACCGCGATGCATCCTTACCATGGAAACCGGGAAAAATAGAGAACAAGTCACCCCCGCCCCCGATCGCAGTCGAGGGCAGGCTCCAGCGGGGGTCCAGAAAAGTTTAAATTCCTGGATTCCCGCTTGCGCGGGAATGACGATCATCCACTTACATCAGAGGTGCCCTGGATTAAAAGGGCCGGTTTTCAGTATGCCGTGGGGGCCGAGGGATCGTGCAAATAATTCCGGTCAATAAGCAACTTCGCATAGGAGGAAGCATGGGTGGTAATTTAGCGAGAATCCTGACCGTTTCAGCCGTTGCCGCGATGGTGACCGTGGTCGACCCCAGCTCCGGTTATGCCCAGTCGAAATATCCCCGCCACACGGTCACCCTGGTGACCCATTCCAGCCCGGGCGGGGGCAGCGATGTTTTCATCCGTGAGTTGATCCGGCATCTCGGCCCGGAGATGGGGGTCAATTTCGTGGTTGAGAACCGGCCGGGGGGCAGCGGCGCCAAGGCCGTCGCCAAGGTAGCGCAATCCCCAGGCGACGGCTCCATATTTTACGTAACCACGCCGACTTACATCCAAACCACGCTGCTCAGCAAAGTGGATTTCGGATACGATAGCCTCGATCCCATTGTCACCGTGTTCCATGATCCCACCATCGTTTATACGCGCACCCAATCGCCGTTCAAGACCCTGGCCGACGCCGTCAACTACGCCAAACAGAGCCCGGGTAAAGGCAAATGGGGCGCATCGAACCCGACCGCATTAGAGCGTATTGCCCTGGAAAAACTCAACCGCCTCACCGGGGCACGCGCGGCGATTGTCTCGCACGAGGGCGGCGGCGACATGATGATTAATGTCTTGAACGGCTCGCTCGATCTCGGCCTCGGCGAGGTGCAGGAGATCCTGCCGCAACTGCAGGCCGGCCGGGTGAAGCTGATTGGGGTTTTCAGTGAAAAACGCCTCGAGCAGTTCCCCGATGTGCCGACGGCGCGCGAACAAGGTTTCAATGTGGCAGTCGCCAAGTTCCGCGGCATCGCCGGTCCGAAAAATGTGCCGGCCGAAGTCGTGAAGGCCTGGGAGCAGGCTATTCAGAAGGTATTGGCGAAACCCGAATACAAAAAACTTTACCGGAGCGAAAATCTGGTCCCCGCCTACAAAAACCAGAAAAACTCACGCGAATTTATCGCCGAATTCGCCAAAGAGGTCTCTACCTCGCTGCACGAACTCGGAATAATCAAATAGTCGGGTGTCTTCATGAAGAATGATCTGATTGTCGGGCTGCTGGCATTGGCGTTTGCCGGGATCTATTACTATCTTGCCAATGATATCCCCCGCAGTCTGCTCGCGGACGGGGTGGGGGCGGACGGACTGCCGAAACTGTATGCAGTCGCCCTTGGCCTGTTGTCGGCTTTACTGATTCTGCGATCACTGGCCTCGCAGGCTGTCCCCACCGAACCCGTTGCGCCGGAGGATTCCGGCGCTATAAGCCCTTGGCGCCAATTTCGCCCGTTAGGATTGGCTGGCCTGGGCGCAGGCTATTTGCTGCTTATCTCCAGCTTAGGGTATCTCGTGACCATCTTTTTGCTGATCATCGCGGTCGCGGTCTATTCCGGCGGCAAAATGGATTTCAAGCTGATCTTTATCAGCGCCGGCGGCGGCATCCTGTTGTGGCTGGTGTTCGTTAAGATGTTCAGTATCCCGCTGCCCTCCGGCACCCTTTGGCAGTGGCTGACGGGCTAACATATAACATAACAGAGTGATCGACAGTGCATGAGATCGCGATCGGCTGGCATGCGTTAACCTCGACCTGGGCGATTCCAGCCTCGCTAGTAGGAGTGATCTGGGGTATTTTCGGCGGCGCCTTGCCGGGCATATCGCCCTCGATCGCCATGGCGCTGCTGCTGCCGTTTACTTACGGCCTCGATCCGGTCACCGCAGTGGTGTTGCTTGGATCGGTGTATGTCGGCGCGGAGTACGGCGGCTCCATACCCGCAATCCTCATCAACACGCCGGGGACCAACTCCGCCGCCGCCACCACCCTGGACGGTTATGCAATGAATCTGCGCGGTGAGGCCGGGTTAGCGCTCGGAATCTCGCTCACCTCCGGCCTGGTCGGCGGCTTGTTCGGTCTGTTGATGTTGATCGTATTAACCGAACCGCTGGCGCGGGTCGCGCTCGCGTTCACGCCACCCGCGTATTTCGCCCTCGGCATGTTCGGCCTTAGCGTCATTGCCAGCCTGTCGGGCAAATCCTTGCTAAAAGGCTTGATCGCCGGGATTCTAGGTTTAATGGTGGCGACGGTAGGCACCGATCCGCTGTCCGGCGTATCCCGCTTCATCTTCGGCGTCCCCGACCTGTTAAGCGGAGTAAAGCCGATCCTGATGATGGTCGGCCTGTTCGCGGTCAGCGAGCTCCTGGCGCAGACTCTGGAGCCGGCATGGATCAAGGTGAGCAGTCGTAACAGCCGCCTGAAACTCCCCGGTTGGAAGATGTGGCAGCGTTTGTTCAAGTGCCAGGCGATCGGCTGCGGTATCGGCACCATCGAAGGCGTCACCCCCGGCGCCGGCGGTACCATCGCCGCGTTTCTTTCTTACAACGAGGCGCGGCGCTGGTCCAAGCATCCGGAAGAATTCGGCCACGGCTCGCCGGAAGGGGTGGCGGCGCCGGAGTGCGCCAACAACGTGGTGACCGGCACCGCCCTGGTGCCATTGTTGAGTCTCGGGATTCCGGGCTCTAACTCCGCCGCGATACTGCTCGGCGGCTTATTGATTCATGGTCTGTCCCCCGGCCCCATGCTATTCGAGCGCAGTCCCGAGGTGGCCTACGGTCTTTATGCCGGTCTATTCGTGGCGAATATCGCCATGCTGTTGATCGGCTTGGTGATTCTTTCGCCCTGCATCTGGCTGGTCAACCGCCCGAGGCCCTATCTTTTAGCGTTTATATTCGCCTTAATCGTCTCCGGCGTGTATTCGATCGAACAAAGCTTTTTCCATGTCGGTATCGTGCTGGCGGCCGGGCTATTGGGCTACGGGATGCGGCGGCTGGATGTCCCGGTGCTGCCCATGGTGCTCGGCGTGGTGCTCGGTTTTATGGTGGAATCCAGCTACCGCCGGTCGTTACTTCTATCCAACGGCGACCACACCATCTTTGTGCGTGATCCGGTTTCACTGGGATTGCTGGTGACGGCGCTCGCACTGATGATTTACTCTCTGTGGCGAGAACGGCGCATGGCAGTGCAATCGTCACCGGGTTGAATTTGATGACGTCTGCGCCTGACTCCGTCGCACAATCCCTGGCCAAGAAAATCGCCGGTTTAGCTCACGCGCGGCTGCCCGCGACCGTGCGCACCCGCGCTGAGGAACTGCTCTTGGACGTCGCTGGATTATGTGTCGTTGCACGCCGGAGCGATTACGTCCAGGCGGTGTGCGAAAGCTGGAAGGCCTCCGGTCCCTGCACCGCCTTGGGCCATGCAGGCGGGTTCGACGTCGCGGCGGCGGCGATGATCAACGGCACCGCCGCCCATGGCGAAGACTTTGATGATACCTTCGAAGGCGGGCCAGTGCATACGGGAGCGGTCATTATTCCGGCCGTGCTGGCGGCCTGCGAGCGCTATGGGCGCGACGGCCGCGCCGCCCTGCTCGGCATCGCCGTTGGGTGCGAGACCTTGTGCCGCTTGAGCCTAGTCGCACCGAAAGCGGTACACCGCGCCGGCTTTCATCCGACCAGCGTATTCGGCACCATGGCGGCCGCCGCCGCCGTGGGCGCCACGCTTGGGTTAGACGCAAAACAATTAGTGAATGCACTGGGCATTGCCGGGAGCATGGCAAGCGGCATTATTGAATACCTTTCCAGCGGCGCCTGGACGAAACGCATGCACCCCGGCTGGGCGGCGCAAGCAGGTCTGCGGGCGGCGCTCATGGGCCAGCACGGTTTCATCGGGCCGCATTTAGTGTTCGAGGGCACCCACGGCCTATTTAACGGCTTTGCTCATACCACCGAAGCCAATTTTGACGCCCTTACGGAAAATTTCGGCAAACGTTGGTGGATGGAAACCATCGCTTTTAAACCTTACGCCTGCGGCACGATGATACTTCCTTATATTGATTGCGCATTGAAGCTGGTGGCGCAAGGCGTGCACCCTGAAGATATAATAGAAATGGATTGCGAAACCGCCGAAGGCATCGTGCACCGGCTGTGGGAACCCTTGGCCTCCAAACAGCGTCCGCCGAATGCCTATGCGGCGAAATTCAGCTTACCGTTTTGTATCGCCACCGCGTTCTGCACCGGCGGCGCCAGCCTCGATGCCTTCACCGAAACGGCGGTCCGGGACAAACGCGTACTAGCGCTTGCGGCCAAAATCCGCTACCAAATCGACCCGCACAATCCTTATCCGCAAAATTATACCGGGCATGCACGCGTCACGCTGCGGGACGGACGTATGCTTGAAGCACGGCAACCGCATTTGCGCGGCGGCGCGAAGGAGCGTTTGACGCGCGCAGAGTTAGAGGAAAAGTTTGCGCGTAATGCTACAATTGGCGGCTGGTCACAGGAACGGATAAGCGCCTTTCATGAGTTCAACCGCACCGCTTTCGATGGTCCCATCAACCTTTCCGCGTTCCGCGCATGAGTGACATTTCCGATCCTTACACTTCTGAACTCGAAGGCCGCGTCGCTATCGTCACCGGCGCGTCACGTAATATCGGCCGCGCCATCGCGCAGGAATTAGCCGCCGCCGGCGCCGCCGTAATTATCAACTCCCACACGGCAAAAGCGGAAGCGGAAACGGTGGCGGCCGAGATCGAGGCGAACGGCGGTAAAGCGATGGCTTTTCTCGCCGATGTTACCGATCCCAAGGCAGTCGCGGCGATGGTCGCGGCGGCGCTCGCCCGCTTCGGCAGACTTGATATTCTGGTCAACAACGCGGCGGTGCGCAAAGAAGCGGCGTTCGATCAAATCAGTTTGAACGACTGGCGGCAGATTCTGAGCATTGTCCTCGATGGCGCATTTCTGTGCGCCCAGGCGAGCCTCCCGGCGATGATGCGCGCGGGCGGCGGCGCGATCGTCAACATCGGCGGGCTCACCGGTCATACCGGCGCGCGCCGGCGCGCGCACGTGATCACGGCGAAGGCCGGCGTCGCCGGGCTGACCAAGGCGCTCGCGTTTGATCTCGCGGCGCATAATATTACCGTAAACTGCGTTTCGCCCGGCCTGATCGATACCACGCGCGCGGGCGGCACGCCCGCGCGTCACGCTGAACATAAGACTGCGGTTGGACGGCTGGGGCAACCTGCCGATGTCGCGACCATGGTCCGTATGCTATGCGGGCCGCGGGCACGCTACATCACCGGGCAGACGATCCATGTCAACGGCGGCGTTTTCATGGGTTGAGGATTATTTTCTTTTCTTTATCCGGTCATTCTAAACTGCGTATAATAGAAACTAAGTCTATTGCTGCTTGGAAAAGGTTTCAAATGGCAAAAGTTCTAAATGAAAGGACGCCTCTGAATGGTTAAAACTAAGCGGCCAATTCAGGAATCACGAAAAAATAGGCATTCAACATGTACAGCCCGGACAAGAGCAGGATAATTGCGCCGATGATTTCGAAGGCTTTCTGGTACTGTCCGAGCACTTTGAGACTTTGCAGCCAGCCGATCGTCACGGCACCAAGAATGATCGGAATCGCCCGGCCGAGGGCAAAAGCTAATAACAGCGCAACACCGAAGAGCGGCGAGCCGATGCCGACCACTACCCCAAGTAGAATAATTAAAGCGGGTGTGCAAAATGGGCAAATCGCCACAGAAAACGGCGCGCCCAGCGAGAACGCTCCCCACACACCTGCGGCACGTTTGGCCTTCATAGATATTGTCGGTAATGGGATCTTGATCCAACCTGCCCACATCAATCCAAGCAAAATGAGTAAGGGGCCAAGCACCAGACCCCATTCTCGTCCCATGAGCTTCTGCAGCCATTGACCGCCTAAACCTGCGATGAATCCCAATAAGGCGTGAGTGATAATCATGCCGAGGATAAACATGCCTCCGAACAGGATGCTTTCTCTAGGGTCACGCGCTTTCGTTACATAAGCGAGCGACACCGGAATGGCGGCGAGTGCAACGGGGTTAAAGCTGAAAATAAAACCCGTAAGAAAGCCGACGCTAAGCGAAGTGAAGCTAGCTTGTTCCACAATAGTCTTTAGCGTCTCGGTATCCATGTCACTCCAATTAAATTTCGTTACACAAGCGTTTGGCCAATTCTTCACGTAGCTTGTGGATGCTTGGCAGGGTCTGAAAGACCAGCTTTCCGTTTATCGCAATAGCTGGCGGCGCTATTAATCCCAATTCGACAGCGTAATCTATTTCGTCCAGGACATTGATCTCGCGCCAAGCCACCTTGTCTGGTCCGAATTCTTCCGCAACGGACTTGAGTTTATCTTTCGCCAGCGCGCACTTGCCACAGCCGGGGGCTGACAATATTTCTACTCTAATGCTCATTTTCTTGCTCCTCCCGTGAGGCGGGCTTTTCTAGATTTAGGCTGCGTTCCAGTGCAGCCAAAATCGGGCACTGATCTAGCGGCTTGGTTTTGTCGGTGCCAATGTTGAGCAATTCTGTTAAGGTTTGCGACATGATTTTAAGCGACTTTATTTTTTGCTCGAGCTGTAACTTTTTTTCCACAGCGAGGCGCTGAACATCGTTACAGCAGGCGTCCTTGCGATTCTTAAGCATTAGTAATTCCCGTATTTCGGAAAGCGAGAATCCGGCGTGCTTAGCATGCTTGATAAAATGCAGCCGACGCAATGCATCAGGATGGTATAGCCGGTAGCCACTATGGCTCTTCTTGGCTGGAGTAATTAGACCTTCTTTTTCGTAATATCGGATCGTGTCGGTACTTACCTGCGCCATCTTGGCAACCTTACCGACCGTTAATGTGGCGCTTCCCTGGACTGGTCCGCTCTGCACGACATGCGTGATTGCGGGTACGATTATTAGCGATTTCTCTTGTACCAATTTGTTCGCAACGGGTTGTCGTCCAACCCGTTTGTTAGATGCTGATTCCATAATCTCTACCTCCACCAACCAAGTTTTGGACTCACGGCTTTGCCGGCTTAATTACGTCGATCGACTTGGCCACCTTTTCGCCATTTTCGGCTATGAAGTTAACGGTAACCATATTCCCTCTTAACGCGGGTAAATAAGTGTATTCATTGCCCTTCTTGATTTGGGTTCCAAGTGGGACCTTGATCGCGACCTGTTCCACTTTCCCAGCCCACTGAACTTCTAGTATAAGACTTCCTGCGCACCCCCTGGCTTAAAACTGCACATGGTCAGTTTCGTGCCAGTGACAACGCCGTCGAGTTTCTCCTGCGCTAATCCAAGCATAGAGTATGTCGATGGGACGAGTGTAAATACCACTCGTGTGAAAGGAAATTTTTTAAACATGATCCACTCTCCTTGGCTCTCCAATAAAGGTGCTATTCGCTTCCAGTGGCTGGCTGTCCGCCTCCAGCTTGCCATCGCGAATATGCAAAATCCGATCGGCCATCTGGGCCAGAGCTTCCGCATGGGTGACCACAATCACGGTGCGCTCCCGGGCGATTTCTTTCAGCAGTTCGTAGATCATCTGACCCGTCTTGGAGTCGAGATTGCCGGTCGGCTCGTCGGCCAGCACCAGGCGGGGATTGTTCGCCAGCGCCCGGGCGATGGCCACGCGTTGCATCTCGCCCCCCGAGAGTTCGCGTGGTCTATGGGTCAGCCGTGCGCCAAGATCCACTCTATCGAGCAGCTCTTTCGCGCGCCGATGCCGTTGCTCGCTTGGAACGCCATTGAATTCCATTGGCAGCATGACATTCTCCAGCGCGCTGAGGTTGGGAATGAGATTGAAGCTTTGAAAGACGAAGCCCACTGTCTCCCGCCTAAAGCTGGTAAGGCCGGCCTCAGGGAGTGCATTCAACGGCTGGCCCGCGACGATGACTTCGCCGTTCGTGGGACGGTCCATCGCCCCTATGATGTGGAGCAGAGAAGACTTGCCACTCCCGCTGGGGCCTGCGATCGCGACCATGCCCTTTTCCGCCACGGCAAGATCGATGCCGTCGAGTGCTCTTACGCTCTCCTGACCCTTGCGGTAAGTCTTGCTCACATCCTGGAGCAGGATCAACGCGTTTCGGTCGTTCGCTAACATCGGGTTATTCATGTCTAATTGCCTCCATTGGCGAAAGCCTGACGACCTGCCGAATGCTCCACGCGCTTCCAGCAAATGCGGCCAGGATGCATACGAGGGCCAGAAGTCCGAGGGTGGGCGGGCCGATATCCGACGAAAGGGTAAGCGCATTGATTAGGGTGTCCTTGTACTCTGCTGGGAGGAAGGGCGCGACTCCCACGCCGAAGGCCCTTTGGACAACCGGTCCGCCCCATACGCTGAACACCAGCGTTCCCAGCAACGCGCCGAGGGCACTGAGAGCAACTGCCTCGGTGAGGAATCCCAAAACGATCCCACTATTGGATGCGCCGAGCGCTTTGAAAGTGCCGATCTCCCAGGCGCGCTCCCGCACGACGAGAAGCATTACGAAGAAGACTGTGATAATCATGAGGGCGGCGGAGAGCACGATTCCGCCCTTCGATAGCCGCAGGACGGCGGTGGTGGCGGTATTCTGGAATTCGGCCACGTTAGTGGGCGCAATGATATCCGCCACATTCCCGAGCAGGTCTCTCAGCTTCTGCTCGATCTGCGGCAAATGCTCGGAAGAGTCCGCTTTGACGTAAAGCCACGATATGCCCGCCGGAATCCCGTAGATCTCCCGGAACGTGTCCAGCGACATAAAAAGCTGCATATCACCGAAGACGTAGCCACTCGCGTAGATACCCACGACCTTGACGGGGGCGGGCGGACGGTTCAGCGCAAAGATCACAGGGTGGGTCCGCTTCAGATCGAGGGTTAGCGTCGCTTGTTCGAGATTCTCAGGTGTGATCCCGGCCCATTTGGCATACCCTTGACCAATAATGGCCACTCTCTTGCCGCGGTCTGCCTCGGTCAGGTCGCGTCCGGCAATGATCTTGGGATTTCCGGCTTCGCCATGGGATTCGAGCCGCTTCGTATCGCCCGGATTCACGCCCACAACCATAGCGAAGTTATGTCCTTCGGTGGGCGTCATAGCCAGCACATACGGCTCCACCCTGGCGACGTGCTCGACTTGCCTGACTTGCTCAAGAGCATCCTGGGGAAGAAGGTCTTCGTTACCCATCATGTTGACGTGGCCCATGGAGCCCCTCGCGCGGAGCTGCAGGGTGTTGTTCACGTTCTGTTTCAGTAACTCCGTCTGACGTTGCACCGAATCTCCGATGACCTGCATCACCAGTAGCAGAAAGAAAGGAATGCCGATCAGGAGCGCCACTATGACGAGGCGGGATTTATTCCGGAACAGGTTTCGCAGTCCAAGACGCATCATGGTCATCATGCCCTCCGCATTGCTTCAACAGGACTGAGTCGCACTCCCGTAATTACGGGGTAGAGGCTGCCGAGCGCGGCGAACGTGAGCGATCCGATCAGGATGAACATCATCACCTGTCCGTCGAACGTGACGGGCAGCTCCAGGGCTCGGCCGAGAATGTGGGCCGACGGGGCACTGACGAGCATGGCCCCGAGGCCGCCGAGGCCGCTGACGGCGACCGCCTCGGCGAGAAACTGAACAACCACCTCACGGTTCGACGCCCCGAGCGCCTTGAGGGTACCGATTTCCCGAATCCGCTCGCGCGTGCTCAGTATCATCACGAAAACGACCAGAACCGCGCCGATGACAAAAAGCAGCACGGCCGCGTAGGCGCTCGCGACCGAAAGACTGCCCAAGGTCGTGCGGGCGGTCGACACCGCCTCGGGCGTGGTGACCACGTCGGCTTCGGGCAGCCGCTGCTTGAGATCGGCGACCACCTTTTCCACGTTCGCAACGGAATCGACCGTGACGAAGATTTTAGAGAGCTTGCGTCCCGGGTCGAAGGTCGCGCGGAAAGTCTCGATCGGGATGAACACGTGGTTATCGCCAAAGTCGTTCCCCGTCGTATAGATGCCTACAACCTGGAACGGTCGGCCATTTAGCACAATCTGGCGACCGGCAAGGGCGGCCTCCGACGGCTCGGCGATTCCGACGCGTTGCCGGGCGTACAGGCGTCCGACTACCGCAATTCTCCCTTGCGCATCGTCGGGGCCGAGCGAGCGGCCCGCGATGATCCTGGCGTTTTCGTAATCGATCTCCCCGATCGCCCGAAGCGCCGCACCCGGGTGCAGTCCGATCACCATGGCGTAGGCATTCCTTTTGGATGGATCGACGGCAGGCTTATAGACGTACTCATCCACGCGGGCCAAGTGCCGCGAACTCGGGATACGCCATACATTTTCAAGCGTGTCCACGGAAAAATGCTCTTCTCCGATCGGCTTGTCGCCGCCGAATCCGCCGGTGCCGAAGGCACCCGCCTCCCGCAGTTCGATAAGCGTACGCACCCGCCCCTCCATCGCGGCGATCTTCTCCCGGCTCGCAAGCGTCGCCTGAACCATCAAAGCTAGGAAGCCGATGACGAGGGCAAGCAACAGGACGACCACCGTCGCCCGCGCGATGCTGCGGAATGGATTGCGAAGCCCTCTAAGAAAAGCACCCGTCACGAACTCGTCTCGGTTATCGCCTGAACTGCCTCAAGGCTCCAGTCCACATAAACGCCGACTGTCGCTCCCTAGTGAGCCGTCCGAAATCCGACCGGCAGGCGTCCTCGCGATGGCGTCCAATCCCCGCGGACCGCAAAGACGCCGGCGCCTTCGCCGTAGCCGATACTGCCGCCGCGAACCAGGACGCCTGGACCACCGCCTTCAGGGTCCGACCCCGCCAGGCACATCTGAGCACCGCTGAACTCTCCCCAGCCGGGACAGTCTCCGGCGGAAAGTGGAACCCAATCCGCCGTAAACTCCCAGACGTTGCCGACCATGTCGAAGATACCGGCATCGGAGACGCAGCCGGGCGTGCCGGTCAGCTGCGGCGCCGGGCCGGTGACCACACAGGGAGAACCGTCTGGCGTGCCGAGCGCGGCGGCCTGCCATTCGGCGTTGCTCAAGAGCCGCTTTCCGGAGTTACGAGCTGCTGCCAAAGCTTGAAACCACGTCATGAACGCGGACGGTTTCACCCCGGCGATGGAGACGGCGTAGAGGTTTACACAGCCCTTGCCTGTCGGAGGGCAGCCGGGCCCATAATCGTTGCCCGAGATGCCGCGCTGAACGGCGCCGGCGGCGCGCAGGTCCGCCAGCGTGATCGTGTTATCCCTGATTTTCTTGATGGACGCCTTATCCGTCGTTTCCCAGACACTCGCTTCGTACTTGTCGACACAGACCGGCCCCACCCGCGCGGCGTTCGATGGGCAGTCTTTCGCCTCGGCCTGCCCGGTCATTAACAGGAACGAGGTCGAAACGGCTACGAGCAACAATGCGGTTAGCCTGCTCACGAACCCTTCTTCCCGGCGAGCACATCGATAGACTTGGCCACCTTCTCGCCCTTCTCCACCGCATAGGTCACCGCCACCGTGCTGCCCTGCGTTGCGGGCAGAAACAGGTAGTCCTTGCCCTTCCTGATGATGGTGTCCGCGACGACCTTGATCGGCATTTGCTGCGCTTTGCCGTCTACGTTCGTCTCCAGAGTCAGGTTTCCCTCGCACCCGCCGCCGCTTGCCCGGGGGTGGCAGGCGGTGAGCTTCGTGCGGCTGACCTTGCCCTCGATCTTCTCCTCGGCCATGCCGGCGACAGAAACCATCACCCCCGCCATGCCAATTGCCGTTAACACCAAGAGTTTCTTCATGCTGCGCATACGCTTCCTCCTTTTCACAATTGAGTTTCTATCGGCCTACACTCTAAACCTTGGAGTAGCTCCAGAGTCAAGAGCTAATATCTAGAGCAATCGCTCGCGGGTCGGCGCCTCGCGTGGGATATCTTCCATTCCTGTAGTTGCGTCATTGAGACGTTTCATTTCTATCGGCCGGACTAGGGAGTGTCTGCTCGCGGGGCACTCGCAAACTTAGTAGGAAGCCAGCACATTCAAGTCTTTGAGGTTGTTGTCAGCAGCGGGCGCCCCACGCTCATCACCGCGTCGAAGAAAATGGATGGCTTGCCCCACAGCGAATTGAAGAAGATCGCGGTAACGCTTCCGGCCATCGCCGCCATCGCCCATACAGGATAGATGAGACCGGTGGCAGCGATTGGGATGCCGATGCCGTTAAAGCAGAAGGCTAGCACCACGTTTTGCAGCATCTTGCGGTAGCTGCGGCGGCTAATGTCGCGCGCCACGAGGATCGATTCGAGGCGGTTGCCCAGAATAATGATGTCGGCCGATTCGATCGCGATGTCGGTGCCGCTGCCCATAGCGATACCGACATCCGCCTGCATCAGTGCGGGCGCATCGTTGATGCCATCGCCCACCATCGCCACCTTGCCGGTTTTCTGGAGTCGCCGCACGATGTCCACTTTTCCATCGGGCAGCACGCCGGCATAGACTTCATCGATACCAGCCTCAGCGGCAATCCGCTGGGCGGCGCGCTCGTTATCGCCGGTGAGCAATATTGGCGTGATCCCGGCCTTGCGTAGTGCGGCAACTGTCTTGGCTGCATCATCCCGAAGCGTGTCGCCGAGAGCGACAATACCAAGCGCTTGCCCATTCTTCGCGACCGCAATGACGGTGCGGCCTGCTTCCTCCAATTCGCGAATTCGCACCCCAAGCGGTGCAAGCTGGATACCTTCGTCTTCCAGAAAATCGGGACTGCCGACTAGCACTTTGGCCCCGTCAATGGTGGCGGATACACCGCGCCCCGGGACCGACATGAAGCTGTCGACCTTCAGCGGCGTGATGTTGCGCTCGAACGCAGCACTCACAATCGCTTGCGCCAGCGGATGCTCCGATGAGATTTCAGCCGCGGCCGCGATCGCAAGCAACTCTTCCTCGTTCGATTCCACCGGAACCACTTCCCGCACCAGCGGACGGCCTTGGGTCAAGGTACCAGTTTTATCGAGCACGACATGCGTCACCAGACGATAACCCTGGAACGCCTCTCCGGTGCGCATCAGGATGCCGAGCTCTGCGGCTTCGCTGGCGCCCCGCACGATGGAAAGCGGGGCAGAGATACCCACTGCGCAGGGATAGCCCATGACGAGGACGCTCAATCCCGCGAACACCGCGCGTTGAAGGTCTACGTGTCCGGTGATCAGGAAAGAACCGAGCAGCCAGCCGACAACGGCAATCAAGGCGACCACGAGCACGATAGGCGTGTAAACCGTAAGCACCCTATCCACAAGGTGCAGGAGCCCGGGTTTGAGCGCACGCGCATCTTCGACGTGGCGGATCACTTGCTGCAGGAAGCTCTCTTCGCCGATCGCGGTAGCCCGTACCAGCAGAGTTCCCGTGCTATTGATCGAACCGCCGACCACCTTGCTGCCTGCGGTTTTTTCCACCGGCATCGGTTCTCCAGTAATAAGCGACTCGTCGACGGCCGAATGGCCACTCGCCACTTCACCGTCGACTGGAATGCGCTCTCCCGGCCGAATGCGTATCTGGTCTCCCAGCCGCACCTGCTCGACCGGAATGTCTTGCTCGCGGTTGTCGCGCACCACCCGCGCCGTATTAGGCTGCAGGTCGAGCAGCTTCTTGACCGCTTGTGAGCTGCGCGTCTTGACGATCAGCGACAGCCACTCCGAAAAAATGTGATAAGTGGTCACCATCACCGAGACCGCAAAGAACGGCGCCGTCGGATAACCTTCAGGACGCCAGATCATACCGATCAACCCGCCGACTATGCCGGCAAAAGCACCAATTTCGAGCAGTACGTGTTGATTGAGGATGCCGCGCTTGAGCGCCTGGACTGCCATGACGAAAATGTGGTTGCCAACACCGAACACCATGAAGAAGGCTAAAGCCCCGGTAATCCACGGCGTCGCTTCCTGCAGCCAGCCTTGGCCTTTAGAGAAATGCAATGCCAAGCCCAGCACACTCAAGCCCACTGCACTTCCTAAGGCGATGCCAAGCCCGCGATTTCTTAGCACTACAAAGATGAAAAGAACCAAGCTGGCAAAGATGACAAGCGACAACAGGGCAGACCAGAACCCGTTTGGGTTGGCTACCAAAGCGATTGCGACGAGGCTACAGGCCACCGCTGCGAAAAAGCGCCTACCCTCATGCACCAGCGCCGCTTCCTCTTCTTCGAACGGCCGCATTTTACGTGGATCGGAGATCGTATAGCCGATGTCCTTGAGCGTCTGCAGCAGTTCCTCTGGACGCGCGATATGTGGGTCGTATTCGATCAGCGCCTGCTCATGGGTGAGGCTCACTGCAACCTTATCGACACCGGGTTGCTTGCCGAGTACTTTTTCGATGGTACCAGTACACAGTGAACAATGTAGCCCGCCGATTCGCGCGCGGATTCGTGCTCGATCGGGCCGGTTTGCAGGTTCTTCGCTCCAATAATGGGAAGCGGATTCAGCAGTGGTTGTCGTGTTCATGGCCATACCTCATTTTGTAGAAGGCCTCATGCCGTTTAAGCTGGCGAAACAAACCGAACCAGATGGACCAGAGGCCGATCGGGAGGGCTATCCAATGCAAGGCTTCAGTCATGGTTGCGACTCGCAACGCGGTAGCCGCCTCGCTCAATAACAGCAACCAATTGTTCTTCACTGACGGCCTGAGGGTCATAGAGAATCCGCGCCTCTGCGTCTTTAAACGATGCCGCAGCCTGTTTGGTGCCTGCCTGGCGTTCTAAAAGGGATTGAATGATCGCGGCACAGCCGTCACAATGCATGCCTTCGATTTTGAATGTCACTGTGTTCATCGCATATTCCTTGTACTCATTAAATTAAAAACGTTGACTGCCAGCGCGCTATGCGCTAACCACACGGCGTGCTCATAACCGGCTCTCGACTCCTTGTCGACTGTTTAGGAATCGCATATCCCCGGGTCTGATCAGTCTCAACTATTGGCATTCATAGGCGCCGCGCTAATGCAGATTGTCATACAAGGATAGACCTTGGAGGTAGGTCCAGAGTCAAGGACTTTTTGAGGGTTCTGGTGCCGAAACTGTATTTTTAGCCGGCTGCTCTGAAAAAACGACCGCCAAATTTAAGCCCCAAGATCGAGCCATTGCAGAAGGCGTTCGTTGCGCTGTGGTCGGATGCACAAACGCTGGTGCACAACGAGGTGCGGCGCGAGGAAACACGACGGCTGACTCCGCAGTCATTTCGGTTGTATCTTGAGGGTTGGAAAAGATCTTGGCGGTCTTGGCTCACTGAGTTCCTCTGCGACGCGTTCGCTGCGCACACCCTGGGACCAGCCTTTGCCTGGGCACACTTTCACTTGACGGCAAAACGCGGCAGAGATCCATTCCAAGTACCGCTTGGAGCGACTTCTAGTCATCCTGCCGACGCGGCGCGACTCGAGACAATAAACGGCGGCGTTTTCATGGGTTGAGGATTATTTTCTTTTCTTTACCCGATCATTCTAAACTTCGTATAAAAGGAATGGTGAGCCGGCGCTGCGCCGCCAGCGAGGCGCGATCGAGGCGATCGAGTAAACGAAACAAGGCCTGCAAGTCGCGTGGATAGCGGTGCAGCACATAACGCGCGACCTCTTCCGGCATCTGCAATCCACGGCTTTGTGCGCGCCGGCGCAATACCACCAGCTTATCGGCGTCACTCAAAGGCTGCAGATGATAGACCACGCCCGAACCCAGGCGGGTTGCAAGCTCCGGCATACGTAAGCCTAAGTGCATCGGAGCGCCATTGCCGGTAACAATAAGAATACCGCCCGCCGCGCGCAGGCGCTCATAAAAACCGAATAAGGCCCATTCCCATTGTTGATTGCCGGCGATGCAATGGATGTCGTCCACGCAAACGAGCCGGCGTTGCTCCATCTCTTCCAGTATGCGGGTGGAAAATTCCACGGCAAGATTTAACGGAATATAGGCACACATCTCGCCGCGTTCATCCGCCAGGCGACAAGTGGATTGCAATAAATGCGTTTTACCGGAAGCCGGCTCTCCCCACATAAACAACACTGGATTGATCGGCGCACTCTGCGCCGCCGCCATCAGTTGCGCAACCAATTCGGCATTACGCGCGGGATAGAAATTTTCAAACGAAGCGCCGTCGCGCAAACTGAGGTTAAGCGGTAGCTGCGTGGTCACGAGCGCGAAGAGCGTTTCGGGAGAGTATGATGCTTATATCCATTATGCAAGTGGCGTAACCACACTACCAAGACCGCGGATACCGGCAGGGCGAGCAGGATGCCGAGGAAACCGAACAGTTGTCCTCCCGCCAACACGGCGAAGATCACGACAACCGGATGCAGACCGATACGTTGGCCGACCAAGCGGGGGGTCAATACCATGCTTTCCATCATTTGTCCGACGGCGAATACGCCCAACACCCCTAACAGATGAATACCATCCTGGAATTGCAATAAGGCGGCGAGGCTTGCAACCAGAATGCCGACAATAAAACCGAGATAAGGAATGAAGCTCACTAATCCTGCCAGCAAACCAATTGGCAGCGCAAGATCGAGACCAACTAACGCCAATCCGATCGAGTCTATGATGGCCAGTATCACCATGACTAATAACTGACCGCGCAAAAATCCCGCTAATGTGTCGTCGATTTCTTCAGCGAGAGGAGCCGCGCGGGCGCGCAAACGTGCGGGCAGTAATTGCTTCAAGCGTTTGACAATGTCATCCCAATCACGCAACAAATAAAATGTTACCACCGGAATCAAAGCCAAATTCAATAACCAATTGAACAACTGCACACCTGACTGCTTGGCGAAGGAAAGCGCGGTTCCCATCCATTTACCCACATCTTGCCACTGCTGCAAAATCTGTTGCTTGATGGTATCCACATCTAAGGAAAATAAGCCAATCCCGCGTGATGCAAGCCGGGCTTGCAGCCAATCGATGTACCCCGGAACCTTTTCCGCAAATGTGCTGATTTGTTTTTGTATAAGGGGAACCACGCCCAGTACCAGGACCAATAGAACCACGAAAAAGAATATAAACAAAAACACAACACTAGCGGCGCGCGGTACATGCATTCTTTGGAACCTGCTGACCACGGGATTACCTATGTAAGCAATAAGCACTGAAACTAAGAAAGGCGTGAGAATCGGCGCCAATAAATAAACCAGAATCCCGAAGCCGGCGATGACCCCCAGGCGCAGAAACAGATGCGAGTTATTCATGGCGGATTCCCGGCGCTGCTGCCGGCGCAATATCCTTCATCACGCCCCAGATCCAGAGGTAATGCGCGCCGCTGGCCACGGTCGTAATCAACACGGCTATAATTAATCCATTGGTAAGAAGCGGGAAAAATAATGAGGCGGCCTGTTGGACTAAAATGGCAATGATCAACAAAATCTGCATCAAGGTATTGAGTTTGCTCAAATAACTCGGGCGCATCTGCACGGCGCCTACGAGCGAGATATAAACCAAATAACCGCCGATAATAAGCAGGTCGCGGAAGGCCACGCTTAATACCAACCAGAATGGAACGTGGCCCAGGAAACTTAGCATAATATAGGCGCTTACCAGTAATATCTTATCGGCTAAAGGATCGAGTATCGCGCCTAAGCCGCTGATCAGATTATAACGTTTCGCGATATAGCCATCCAATCCATCCGATATTCCGGCAATTAAAAAAACGATTAATGCCGGGAGATAATCTTGGCTCTTTAACAACAAAATCAGCACCGGCACAAGGGCAATGCGCGATACGGTAATCGCGTTCGGCAGATGGGAAATATTTTTCAAGCAGCTTGCTTCCAAAAAAATTATTCTTGTCGGTCGATGATTAATACAAAAGCGCGATTTGTGTGGATATCGCACGCTATGCGAGCACACCCTTTAAGTCAAGGTTTACACCGCATCGCGCTTTTTACGGACGCGCTGCGCGCCGGCTTAACTGCAATGATTGCGGGTCTCGCCCCGGTCGCTATCGGTATCCTCGGCAACCGCTCTCGGCCGCAACTCGCGCGATCGCCTGCGGCGCCACGCGCTCAGGCTGAAGCCGCCCTTCGTAGTCGTCCATCTTCTCGACCTACCTCAGTGGCATGAGGATTAGCGTGCTGGTGTTCGGATCCCGTTGCCTGACCTGACCAGGCTCGTACTCAAGTACTCGGCCGTTGCGAAGGATGACGTTGTAGTCCGCCCGGTCCCATGACCACCCGCTAATTAGACGATTTGTGTAGCGGAGGGCTTCGTACTCACCGCTACGTTGAAACCCGTCCGGATTTACAAGGACTCCAACTACTTCGTCTTTCGACATGCCTTCGCGAACGCTTTGCATGCGCTCGCCAGTTACGCATCCGATCAAGGCAGCCGACAAAGCGAGAACACAAACTAAGTCTTAGCATGGTGATTCCTCCAAGACGCCCAACCGTCCTAGCTCAGGGGCGCCCGCTTGCAGGCGCCCCCTAGAGCGCCGGCTTAGCCTTACCTGCCACTTCCGTAGTCCACCGCACGATCTCCTCGCGCGATGCGGAAGGTGAATTCAGATGGCTCGAATCTGGCTCGTAGAGTTTGTTAAGCGGGTTCTTAGGCAGGAGCGAGAAAAACTGGTCCTTCACTTTGCGCAAGCCTGGGTAGTCGCCCATTGGTGCAATAAACAAAATAGGAACGTGCGGGTTCATATTTTTGAATGCCGTCGTTTGATTCATTGCGCCATCCGGATCGAACCAACTGAAGTAAGCGGATGGGGTGGTGACAACTGGGTAGGTGCCCTTTGAGCCTTCGTAATCGCTAAACTCGGTCTTTTTATCGCCCTTCCCCTCGGTGATAAGCTTGCGCGCCAAATCGACGGACTCGCCCAGTTTTTCCCGGTAGGTGGGGTTGCCCACGTTCCCGCCCGGCGCGATGGCGATAATGCCATCCACTGCCTGCTTACCGCCGAAATAGATTGCGAACAGGCCGCCTTGGCTGAGTCCGGCGACAAACAACTTCTGCGCCCCTTTGCTGCGCAGCGTGTCGAGCGCGGATTCAACTTCCTTTACTGCGGCGCTAACGTTTATGTCGTATTCGCGTTTCCCGGACCAGGGCATTTCCAGGTTCGCGACGAGGTACCCCTTTTGCTCAAGCGACGATGCCAATTCGGTAACATGTTTCGTCGGCGATCCGCCTTTGCCATGCATGATTACAATGCCAATTTTTGATGGGGCTGTCTCAGCCGCCACTGTGAGCGGCAGGGTTGTACCGAAGACTGCAATGGCAATCGCAAGGGCAAGGGCGATGAATTGTTGATGTGTTCGAACCATGATCTTTCTCCGCGGGGCTAACTAAAACATAGACCCCAATAAAATACCTAAAATTTTATTGGGTTGATTTATAAACATGGCTGCATCGTAAACTTAACCTAAAGTCCAGGCAATAAAATCTACATCGGGCTTTTCGACGCGATTTAATACACCATAGACAGACTGCTAATCCACGGTACATTAATAGTAAAGAGGGTTGGGTTGGTTTTGCCCCGTAGGAGCTCGCCAAGCACCGGAGGGCGGCGAGGATCAGGCCCGCTGTTTTGCGGGGCGCGGTAGGGACCGCGCGTTGGCCGCAGCACAGGGATGTGCTGTCGGCCAACCCCCTTGCCGACCGAGGAGCGCAGGGAACCGCGCGCCTTTCGCGCGGCGAGCGACCGGGGAGCGTTTCTTTGGGTACTTTATTGTCGCGACAAGAAAGTACCTCGCCCGCGGGGCGAGACCCGCAATCATTG
>Ga0099830_10000237_pt1 | contig 22290 bp, 16 predicted proteins | sample CZO8metaG_4_FD_79337 | JGI IMG/M metagenome (GOLD analysis project Ga0099830, IMG submission 79337) | Vadose zone soil microbial communities from the Eel River Critical Zone Observatory, Northern California, USA - CZOApr15con2H3.8 metaG | ecosystem: Environmental > Terrestrial > Soil > Vadose...
GCCTTTGGTGGTTTTCGCAACCGCCTGCGTGTGCTCAGTCGAGCGAACAACTTGATATTCTTCAGCCGGAAGGCTCTGGACCATGATGGGCAGAATCGATTTCAACACTTTTACCCAAGCACTTATAGCCTCCTTGCCATCCACTGTTATGAACTCCTGCTTCAACTCGAGCGCTTTGGGTTCCGAAACCTTCTTCCCGGCGATCTCCTCCCGCAACTCGCCGATGACGGAGATCAGGAACTGCTTGGATGCCGGATAGTCGAGCAGTCGAAGTTCTCGCTGGTCGATGTCGGTCATGCCCCGGAGTCCGACTTGGACTTCAGCTCTTTCTTGATCGAATCGTATGCCCACCCCAGCGTCTGGACTGCGAATATGTGGCCGATGCTCAATGAGCCCGGAAACACCTTGTTGTAGGTGGTGTCCGATTCGAAGATGTCCGCCTTCGCGCGAATGGCGGTTTGGAGGTCGCCGCTGAATGCGCAGAGCATTTGGCCGACCTGGTCCGCAAATAGAGAGGTTGCCGGCTTTCTCGTGCTGTCCCTGCGGTGGACGTAATCGACATTCTTGCTGTGGAACTCTTGCTTTATGCGGATCTGGACCGCATCGTTGCTCCGCCGGTCCCATGCAACAATGGAGTTCTGTGTGCTGTTGCCCGCGACGATCGCCGGGATCATCCTTGGATCATCCACGGTTATGACTCGGGCGAGCACCGATACGTCCTTTGCGTGTTCCTGCGGGGTCGGCGAGATTACGTGGTTTGCAGACAACTCATCGTTTGGTTTACAAACCCAACAATCAATTGCCGTCTGACTTGGTGCCCGGGCCCCTCGTGGTGGGGGCAATTTGGGCGTAATGACTTCGCTGAGCGGTAGCCCTCGATGAAACTGGAGTTGCGGAAAGGATTTCCCCAGCATCTTCTTGTCTGTCGTGTCTACTCTCGAGGTTTGCCTGTGTAGCCGCCGATTTCCGCTCCTGAACCCTTGCTTGCTGCCGTCTTGCAAGGATTGAGAATGCCGAGACTTCTCTTCCGCAAAACCTTTCCTGTACACTCTATCGAATGTCAGAGCAAGCCGAGCTCTTTGAAATCTGGTTTTCTGGTTTCAATGGACGCTGCACCGAAGGAATGTGAAAGCCTAAATGCGCAGACGAAAGACCAAAGTCGCCAGCCGATATCCAACGCCTGCCCTGGAGAAGGGTCTCGACATACTGGAACTCTTCGCCCGCGAACCAGATGGACTCACCAAGAGCGATGTGGCTCGGCGGCTCGGTCGCACAGTCTCGGAGATCTTTCGAATGTTGGTGTGTCTTGAAGAGCGCGGTTACATTTCTCCGTCGCGCGATGGAGAGCACTTCCACTTGACGTTGCGTCTATTTGAGCTGGGACAGCAATACCCCCCGACCAAACGTCTGATTACTGAATCCCAGCCGATCATGCAGCAAGTCACGGACGAACTCAACCAATCCTGCCACTTGGGAGTACTCGACGGAGACCGCGTGGTGATTGTCGCCCACGTCGACTCGCCGCTCAGCGTCGGCTTTTACGTAAAGGCGGGAGGCATTGGCGACCTCATGCGGTCAACCACAGGGCAGGTAATTCTTGCGCATCAGAGCCCTGAGATTTCTTCTCGTGCAGTACAACTGTGGTGCCAACACAACGGTGCCCGTCCTCCGCTCGACTTCGGCGTGCACCTGAGCAAGATTAAGCGACGTGGATACGAGCAGAGGAAGAGCTACGAGGTAGAGGGAGTAGTAAATATTTCATTTCCCGTTCTTGATGATCGAGGATACGCCGTTGCTGCACTGAGTGTTCCATTTCTTCAACGAATCGGAGAGTTGACGACTCCGGTCACCGTAATACGCGTGCTGAAAGAGGCCAGCTCTCTCCTCTCGGAGCGCATTGGCGGGTCATTGAAGGGAGGAGGACGCACTTGACCCAGATTCACGCCGAAAGTAGGGTATGCCGAATCTATGCATCCGATGACGCTTCACATTACGCCAATAAGTACCGAACCTGCTCTCGATACGATTTCGCAATGGTGCAACCGCACGACGAGCTCATTTGAGCTAATGAAAGTGTGGTGGGCTATAAGGTAGAGTTCGCGCCAAAAGCCACAGGATCAATAGCACCAGAGGCAGGTTGACGATCAGTTGAAGTGCGGTATAGCCGATGAGCTGTCGCGCCGGAAGTTTCAAGAGGCCCAGTAATAGCAACATCCAGAAGGATTGATGAGATTTGGCAGCGCCTCAGCGGTGTTGTAGATCTGGACGACCCATCCCAGGTTAACGTGGAGCTGGGTCGCAGCCTGTAGGAGATAGGGCGCCTCGATCAGCCACTTGCTTCCAGCCGAACGCACGAATAGACCAAGAACAGCGGAGTAAACAGCGATGAGAATCGAAGTGATGGACGAAATATTCACAATCGCACCGCCTGACTTGCGGACCAGTATCGGCAGCATATATTTGCATCCTTTATGCACGCATCCACCAGACTATATGTCTTCAGCTTTCGACACATCAGGCGTGAAGCTCGTCGCGTCGCCACCTTCAGCCGAGATAATCTCCCTGGTCTCTTCCGCCTCGTGACGCATGTCGACCGCGAACACTCTTGCCCCTTCGCGAGCGAATAGAACGGCAGCTGCTTTTCCGTTGCCCCAGCCTGGACCGCTCGAACCTGCGCCCAACACAACCGCTACTTTGTTTGAGTCGTCCGCTCATGAGTTGAGTGTTGCGGTCGCAAGAAAACCACTGCCCAATTGAGGGCCAATAGAAAAAGATAGACCACCGTCACGGTGTGGCTGCCTGTCTCCACTAGGCCCTGGGCCGATGTGCCACTAGAAATTCAATGATCGGCATTGGATCATCCAACCCATGCACATGACCAACTCCAGGTTTCACGATGACCTGGATGCTACCGCCCAATGCCTTGTAGCGCTGTTCCATGATCCGCGTGTTCTCCTCCACGGGGACAACCGTATCCGCACCACCCACCACGTGCAGCAGCGGCACGCCAGCTTTTGCCAGGGGCGCGAGATTATCGATAGGACTGCCCCGGTAAGCGAGCGCTTCCTTCACGTCGTGAAAGCCGAATGCATCAACCGCCATTTTCCACCGTGCTGACTCAGGTTGCCCATTGTGAAGGGCCAGTAAACTTTTGACGTCACACAGCGGCGCGTCCGCGTAAATCGCCGCTACCTTGTCAGGATTCTGCTCCGCCCACGCATATACATACATGCCGCCGCGACTCATCCCTTCCATCTCGGCCTTGCGGTTCAGGTGATACGTAGTCGTAAGTAATTTGTAAAAGTCATTCCAGTGGCCGACCGCTTCCTGGTTACCCAACATCTCTGCAACATCCATGTACACGAGGTGGTATCCCTGTGCGAGTAACGCGAGATCCACCTCCGGCCGGTACCCCCAGAACCGCGCACGCCACAGCCAGGGTTTGCCCGTCGCATCCCACTTAGGGTCGACGATGTAACAGGTACGTCCCTCAAACTGGAATGTGTGCCGAGTGTACCCGTTCCAGTCATCCGTGACGGGCGCACTCGCGGATGTCGGACCAGAATCGACAGTTGTCTGTGCTGGCGCAGCTGGTGCAGAAGCGGATGGACTCGTGGCCGTCGACGTTTGCGCCACCGGGACCGACAGTGCTGTGCAGATCAGCCCAACAAGAAGCATGTTATTCATCGCTTTACCCAAAATATGTGTTTGCCAATGACAATCGAGACCTCCGGCCACGTTCACTGTCGGCTCACTTACGCCGGTTCGCGTTTTCCAGGAAACGCAGCGCCTGCTCGATCTCGGGGTCCTGGGCGTTGAGTTTTTGAGCTTCTAACAGTTCGGCGCGTCCGGCCTTCAGATCACCGGAACGGCAGTAAATCAGACCGATATCCTTCTTTAATAGTGGTAAAGCGCCACAGTCTCCACAAACCTTGATGCCCTCCTTCAATTGGGCAATGGCCTGCGGCCAGTCGCGGGCGTCGGCGGAAGCCAGCGCGAAATTACCCAGGGTTTGGGCGCGATCAGTGATGTGTTCCTGGGCCTGCAACTTCTCAAATTGGTTCTGAAGGCGTTTCGCTTCCTTAGGATCAGATTTGGCTAACACCCGGGAGAGGTTATAGAGCGCCTCAGAATAGTCGGGTCGGACCTCAATTGCTTTGCGCCATTGCGCGATGGCGCCGGCATGGTCCCCGCTGCGCAGCAAACCTTGTCCCAACAAATACAGCGCGTCCGCATTGCTCGGCTTCAGTTGCACAGCCGTCTTCAGCCTCTGGATTGACTGGTCCGTGTTTCCCGCTTGCTTCTCGATCAAACCCAACAAATACCAACAATCGCCAAAGTCGGGGTCCATGCGCGTAACAGCTTCGAGTTCCACCTTCGCCTCAGCATTGCGGCCGAGATCGAGAAGTGCTCTTCCCAGGTTGTAGCGTGGCACGGAAGCAGCCGGATCCAGGCGTACGGCTTCTGAAAATTCCCCCAGAGCGTGTTCGAGATCGAACAGATCCGCCAATGCGATTCCGAGATTCAGATGCGCTTCAGCCGAGCTGCTGTCAAGCTCAATGACCTTGCGAAAATCAGCTACGGCCTCTGGTCCTCGATTCATCTTGGCCAGAACCATACCTCTTGCCGTAAGTGCCTGGATGTTATTGGGTTCGAGTTGGATCGCATTTTGCACTGTCTGCTGCGCTTCCGCAAAGTGGGATTGACTTGCCAGCGTCAGGCCGAGATTCAAAAATGCTTGTGCATAGTGGGGGTCGTTCTCAACCGCCTGCCGGAATAACTGCTCCGACTCCTTGATTTTTCCTTGTTTGCCACAAAGAACGCCCAGATTGTTCTGGGCTTCGGCATACTGCGGATTTATTGAAATTGCGATCTTCAGATGTTTCTCGGCGTCTGCATCCTGACCTGTCGCAAGACTGAGGAGTCCCAGTTGATTGTGGGCGGCCGCAAACTGGGCATCCACCACAACTGCTTTTTCCAGTGCGTCGCGTTCACCTTTTTTGTCACCCAGTTTGTCCAGGGCCCATGCCAGGTTGAAATAGGAACGCGCATTGTTCGGGTCTTCCGCAATGGCGTCACGGTATAAGTTCACAGCGCGTTGAATTTCACCCGCTTGGAAGTAACCATTGGCCTGATTTGTCTTCGTCCCGGCGATGTCTTGTCTGAAACTCTGCTCTTTCTGCTGTTCGACAACCCTCAGTTCCTCGGTAGCCTCTTCTTTCTGGCCAAGTGTCCTGAGGACCGCTGCCCGCTGAAAACGTGCCTCGCTTGAGGCGGGATTTATCTGCAAAGCCTTGTCAAACTGCTCACGCGCTTCCTCTGGTTTTCCCAATTTCGCCAGAACGAATCCAAGGTTGTATCGGACGTCGTAGTCGTTAGGGTCCAGCGCAAGCGCCCGTCGCAGCATTTTTTCGGCATCGATATAATTTCCGAGTCCGCGATGTACCACACCCATGAGGTACAGTGCCTCGACATTCCGAGGCTTCCGACGAACGTAGTTTCCTATTACCGGCGATGCAGAGTGGAACTCCCCAAGGACCGCCAGAGCTCTCACGTAGGAAATGAGGGCAATCTCATCGGTTGGATCGAGACTGAATGCTTTCTGAAATTCCGCAGCCGCTTCGCGGTACCGGCTCTGCTGGACGTAGACTGTTGCCAGATTCGTGTGCGCCTGTGCCGATGACGGATTTTGCTTGATGAGCTCCGACAAAATGTGGATAGCCTGGTCCCTATTTCCATTCCTTGAATACGCAATCGCCAAATCCATCTGCAGTACTTCAGACGGCGGCAAAGTCTTCAGATAGTCGATGGCAGCGACGTATTTTTTCTGCGCGATAAGAGCTTGCGCCAGTCCATCCTCAGCGGGGACAAATGTTGGGTCCAATTGCAGAGCTAGCTTGAATTCACCGACGGCATTGTCGGTCTGACCTGACTTGCTGAGCGCGGTTCCCAAGGCTGTGTGCGTCTGTGCCATGTGCGGCCTCAGTCTTGCAGCAGCACGAAGCTCACTCGCCGCACGCTCGGGTTTACCGCTTTCAAGCAGAGCCAGCCCGAGGTTATAGTGTGGTTCCCACGAATTCGGTTCAAGACGAACCGCCGATTCAAATGCAGAGAGCGCACATTTGGACTGGTTCCGTTGTCCGAAATACGCGCCCAACGCATCGTAAGCGCTGGCTGAGGGCCGCGTCGATATCGCTTTTTCCAGTTCGGGAGGCCCCTTGCACGTTGTGCCAACTTCTGCGCTGAAGCCCAAACCGCAGAAACCCACTAGCCAGACTCGAAGGGCAGCTTGAATTAATTGGGGAGGGCTTACGCTTCGGTGCATTTCTGGCCTCAATTCGACGGCAGGACACGGTTGTTTTCGGACGAGTCCTCTTCCTTCTTCAGGCTGCTACGATCTGATTTGGACCAACATTTTCTTGCCAACAGCTTCGCTGGAGCGCGGTTATCGCGATTGTTTACTCAAGACTTTGCCATCAGTCTCAATCCTTCTCCTTCGGGGTCGTTTCGCACCGCGCAGGGCGTGTCAAAGTACATCGTTGCACGCTGCTCGGAAGTGTATGCGGGCCAATGTGGCAGACCGTTGTGATTAGGATTTCCGGTTCGGGAAAAATTCACCCAGGCGGTACTGATTTGCTTCGATAGGAGTAACGCCTCTGTGGTGCCTCCGCTGTAATGATCGCAAATTTCGGCATTGTCGAAAGTGAATGCTATTTCTGCGGCGTGAAACGAACCGGGGCGATTGTCCAGCACGGGCGTCCGCCAAGAATATATATAAGAGTATGCCGGCGCACTAACCAAAGCAGCCTTTCTGCTGGCCTGCTCGAAGGCAGGACGGCGAAAAGGAGCGGCAGCAATTGTAGCGTATAGGTCGAAGGGCGTCGCTTTAGGATAATCTCGTCTGTAAGCATCGATGATCTCCTTGGCGCGGTCGCCGAATTCCTCACTCACCAATCGGTGGACTTCTTCCATCCGCGTGGCATTCGCATCGGCGCGGTCAAGCCCGCTTACGGCCTCATGGAGATTTGTGCCGGTGAGCAAGGGGACGTCTGCTGATATTTGTGGAGCTCCCGGATCGAACGGATGGCGAGGAAGAATAATACCGTCCGCCGTCGGCCCCCAGTTGTCTTCACCGTACACTGCACGAAGAGAAGATTTGTGCGGCGGCATTTTCTTCATGGCTTCCGCAGCAGCCCCCGACAGGCGATCAACTGGAATTCTCTCCAGTTCGTTTACTTGTGATTTGGATAAGCCGAGTTCTGCAATCACCAACTCAGCCAATTGTCCTGAGTAGTCAGGAGAGAGCGCTTTCAGAAATGGACCACTCTGCACAATCGCACGATGGAATAAGCCTTTGGCCGCCGGCATAGCCATAAGTGCGAGGACTTTGCCTCCCCCGCCAGACTGACCAAAAATAGTTACGTTGCCAGGATCGCCGCCGAAAGTCGCGATGTTATCGCGTACCCACTCTAAGACCGCAACAATATCAAGCATCCCAACATTGGCAGCACTTGCATATTGTTCTCCCGCCAGGTGTCCGAGGTTGAGATAGCCATACACGTTCAGACGATGATTGTGTGTCACTACGACGGCATCATGATTACGGGCGAGGCTTTCGCCATCGTACGAAAGCAGATCGTGCCCGCTGCCAGCGGTAAACCCTCCACCATGCATGTAGACCATAACCGGGCGTTTGCGTGAAGAATGTATCTCCGGCGCCCAAAGGTTGACACGCAAACAGTCCTCTCCCGGCACGGTTAGGAACGCACCGCGATGCAGAACAAATGCATCTTCGTCGTGGTTCGCCAGGTTCCCGCCATCAGTATCAAAGTGCGCGGAATCCTGGTATGGACAAATGCGGCCATACTGCAGCGCGTTGCGAATTCCCTTCCACGGTTCAGGCTTGACTGGCGGCATGAAGCGTCTGCCGCCAGCGGTTGAGGCGCCATAGGGTACGCCTTTGAAAATGTACACGCCGTTCCGCCTGAAGCCCCGGATTTTTCCAGCGGTCGTTTCTGCAACCGTCGCGGTGTCAGAAGCAATAACCAAGCCGTCACCGCACTCGCCTGTTACAGATTTTGTTTTCGAGAGAGCGTCCGTCATGGGATGTGAGACGGCACTGACCGGCAAGATGGCAGAACCCGCTAACCCTGCCCCCAAGGTTGCCATGCCGCTGATAAAGGAACGTCGTCCCTTAAATGCCGACGCTGACTCACGATTTGGCGGATTGTTCGACGTCGTTCCTGCCTTACATCTCAGACTGTCCAACGGCGCGATCTTCGGTTCGCCTTTGTGGCCTGAATCAGTTCGTCTCATAATGTTTTACTCCCGCGACGCGAGCTTAATGTGCCTCGCAGGCTAAGGTTCTAGTTGAAAAATACGTTCCATGCGTATCCATTTTTCGTTTGGCTTTGCTTCCGGTAACGCTTGCTGGAATCTCCACATGAGCTGCTCCCAAGCTTGCACCTTCGCATCTTGCTCATCGGCCTTGGCTTTCTTTTCAAACGAAAAGCTCTGGTTTACTTCCATGATCATGAACATGCGAGTGCCGAGTGAGTCTGTGTACTGTTCTGGAGTTCCATGCTCCAGACCCACTTTGTCGTTTATCCCCGCGTTGTTCACGAGAGCATCAAGGCGGCCAAACTTCTCAACCGTCGCAGCGATCGCAGTTTGGCAATCCGCCGGGGGAAAGATCCGCGATGATCACGTGGCTGGTGCGTACCTCGACGTGAAGATTCTTGCAGGCCTCGGCGTCACGGTCCACAATGACAGGAACCGCGGCCTCCGCGGCGGCGGCTCGCACGATTGCGGCCCCAATGCCTTTGGCTCCGCCGGTGACCAGCACCACCTTATTTTCAAGTTGCAGGTCCACTGTTCTCTCGTAGTCAGCCGTGCAAATTCATGAAACCGCCATCCAGAGGGTAGTCCACTCCGGTAATGAACGAGGCCGTGTCAGAACACAAGAAGAGGGCAAGCGAGGCTACCTCGTCCGGTTCCCCCATTCTGCCAATCGGCTGCGTCTTCGCCAGTTTCTCGAACATCTCATGCTCGCGGCCGGGATAGTTCTTCTTCAAATAATCATCGACGAAGGTCGTATGCACCCGGGCCGGGGAAATGCAGTTACAGTGAATGTTGTGGCCGATATAGTCACGCGCGACGGAATAGGTCATCGCAATCGCCGCGCCTTTGCTGGTCGAGTACGCGAAGCGCTCAGCAAGTCCGGCAGATCCGGCCACAGAAGCCATGTTTAGAATGACTCCCCCTCCTGCAGACTTCATCCTTCCGATTACAGCACTGATACAGTTGAAATAGCCTTTGACGTTAACGCGAAAAACGCGGTCGAAGTCGTGCTCGGCGGTGTTTTCGACCGTACCAATGTGTGAGACGCCGGCATTATTTACAAGGATGTGAACCCGACCCTGCTGCAAGATTGTGTCGAATGTGGATTCAGTTGAGACCCTATCACGCGCATCGCATTCATATGCCGACGCTGTTCCGCCAGCCCTGGTAATCTCCACCGCAACCGTTTCTGCTTGTGTCCGATTGATGTCCAAGAGGCACACGGAAGCGCCGTTTGCCGCGAACTTGTGGGCAATCGCTCGACCGATCCCACTAGCGGCACCCGTAATAACCGCGATGCGGCCATATAACCTGAAGGTCTCCGCGCTTAATTCTTGAAGGCTCAAAGATCAGTTCTCCTGTATCCCTTTCGGTCGGAATACTCTGATAATTCCTTCATTCGACAGCTGCTGGCAAAGAGGGCATTGAAGGAACGCCCGCACTGCTCAAAGCGATTACCGTGTAGACGTGCTTGCCACGTTGGGAAGATGTATCAATGTGCCTCATCTGAGGGAGCGGTGCCAAAGGTGTGTCGTGATATGAGAGCCCCTGGAAGAGTGGGCGTCCATACACCGCTTCTGGAGGTTGCGCCGGAAGTTTCGCTATCCCATGCCCATCTCGAAGCACAATGAAGCCGCCGAGTCCACTGACGATATCAGCCTCGGCTTCCCATTTAATCTCATTGCCGTGATTTCCATCAGAGTTCGCTCGCACATTGACTGGAGCGGGAGGTGCGGCTGCGTCGCTTACGGTTCCGGTTCTGACATACTCCATCCAGATTTTTGCTGTGGCCTCATTTGGCATCCAGGCGGCCTTGTTAGGATCCCCTTTGAATTCCGCTGCGGGCCCGGCGGTGTCCCCGAACGGAGTTGCCAGCCATGCAGAACTCAGGTCCGCCGGCTTTAAGATTTTGTTCCACTCCGTTAAGCGCATTTGAAGGCAAGCGTCGAAGAACGGGATGGCGAGATACCTGGAATCCCCACAGAAATGTCCTGTCCGCGGATCGGGAGCGAACCCAATGGGAGCGCCCTGGGTTCGATACTCCTGGAAAGTGGCAATAGAGCCTTCCCAGGGAAGATGTCCTCTCTCTCCTATGCCGAAGTTGACCATCGTGGGAATCTCATAGACAGCAGGCGGAACTTCAGGCTGAATGAACTCGTCCTTCGGACGAAACATAGCCGCAGTACCCGAACGAAGGAAAGCAGCCAGCACTCGGTCTGGGTGGAGAATGCTCATCACATTGGCCCATATCCCACCACCAGAGTGCCCCCAAAGACACCAGGGGACGGTAGCGATTTCCGCGTGGCCCGACTTCGCCGCAAACTCGTCGAGGGCCCGAAGAAAAACACGGTCAGAACCCTGTCTCGGGTCGAACCACAGCTCTGCGCCCCCTGGAGTTAAGTCAATCGCATCGTTCAGAACATGATAGGAAGGTCCAAGGAGGACGCAGTTCCATTTCTTTGCCAGCGCTTGCCAGTGCAGATCGTAAGCAGAAGTTGCCCCCGCCTGAGCGGCTGGAATGCTAGCGCCGTGCTGGTGAACGATCACCGCCCTCACGGTCTTGATACCGTCAGGAATCCAGAGGGTGTACATGACACCGAGCTGCAGCTCCCCTTTGGTGGTAGACGGTGGGTAAACAAGTTGGAGATACCGACCTGCACCACTCGATGGAGTAAAAGGTCCCCACCCATCTTGGACAGGAGGAACCTGATTGGCAGGAGCTCCCGCCTGATGACTCTGAGTCTGAGCAGTGACAGCCGCAGTGAGCGAGGAGGCGGCAAGCGTCGCGCCAAGGCGTGCCATCCCTTTCATAAGTAAGCGTCGCGCCGGCGACTCCAGACCGGGCAGCCTTTGGGAGGCTATCGTCTCGCTTTGAGTAATCTCGTTCATTCTCTCTTGTCCCTATCTTGGAGTCGTCGGTCATCCTCAGGCAGAGATTGCGGTTCCAGTGCGATGCACGCCGCGGAATCCTGCTGATACCGCAGGATTGTGCTCAAACGCGCGCATATGATTTTCCCGCCCACACAGGGGATCTTTTTCGCTATTTCGTCACCTGATGCTCTTCTCCTTTTGTAGGTTTGATTGTGCGGCGAACTTCTTTGAACAAGGCGAGAGTCTCAGGCGAAATTCTTCCGTCCTGGTATATCTCTACGTCAAATGTCGGAACATTTCTGCGGCTGATCGCGTCCCGTATTTTTGCGATCATCGCATCGGAGGAATATCTAGCCGGCGAGATCGGCGTGTTTAACTTGAAATGGCCCCAGTCACCGTTGATGATGGTGGTGATCTGTCCCTGCAATCCTGACTGTGGGCCACCCGTAAACTTTCCGCTTCCGCCCACAGGAAGGAATCCGAAACCATCAATCATCTCCGCGCTGAAATCATTCTCGCCGGCGAAGACTTCGTAAAAATCGCTTACCTTTGGCAATACCCAACTATTGTAAGTGATTAATCGGTCGGGGTTCGCTTGCTTAGCTGCCGCGGTCATCTTCGCCCATGGCGCGTTGTACGGGCAATATGTGAAAGTTGCATCGTCGAACCAATATCCTGCGATCAACTGGCCATATTGCTGTCCTATTTGACTTATGACTCTGCACCACAGGTCAAAATATTTGTCCTTATCATCATCGAAGTGTGTCCGTCGCCACCATTCAATGTCATCGTGCCCAGGATGGAAGTACAGTGTGAGTTTTATGCCGAATTTCGAAAGCACCTGAGCAAGATCGCCGACCAGATCCCTGGGACAGGTACGACCAGGAAGAATTTCATCAATTACTTTGTTGGGACCTGGAAAATAAAATTCAGCGTGGGAGGTCGTAAACACGACATAACCGGCCCTTATTTCATCGAACACATCGGCGAACTTGTGAACGTCGAAGTCACGTACGGCCTGACAGTACGCCAATGGACTGCCCTGCTCCGGCTTGCTTTGGCTCGTCCAGTGCACCATCACGCCGTACTTGGCCTGAACCATCCAGTCAGTCGGCGCTGCGCTCCGGGAGGCCTGATTGGCAAGTTCTACTTGCGCCGCGGGCTTGACAATTTCTAAAGAGAACACCTTGGCGACCGGCGAGGTGCCGACGGAACGAAAGGCGAAGCTTTGGATGGGAGCAGAGAGCTCAATCGTGCCAAGGTGCACCCTTTCCCACGATGTCATCACGCAAGGGGCAGTCAGTGGCTTGGAGCCGACGGCGACTTCCACCGAACAGCCTTTACCACTGCCTTGAAGAATCGCAGATAAGGCATAGCTTCCGGGTACCGTTACTTTCGTAGTCCATGAGAACGAAGCCGAGGAATCCCACGATTCTACCCAGCCGACCTTTCCTGGACCCATATCACTGGTTTTGACAGATCCTTTGTGAACGGCATCCGCAGCCATCAGTACCGTTCGATCGTCGGGACGTATTGTTTGTGCATGAAACGTGCCCAACGCAAGAGAGAAAAAAAGGACGGCTCTCGCCGTCGAGACAAGAGCCGCTGGGACAGATCTCGATCGAAGGAGTCTCCTTAGCGCGGGGCCGGATCGCACGGTTCTCTCTAGGCGTTGGCTACGTTCCATGGTTTGCGTTTTTAATACTTTCATATATAAAAGATGCTATGCGCCAACGAAAACACGAACGCACATTACGCCAGTTTTGACGCTGTCGTCAAGATGTTTTTCGGTGCGATAGTATTTCAACGATCCTGTGAGCGACGGCAAAAGAGCAGCGCTCAAGAAGATTCGTTGACCTATCAGAATCATTGCCGTTTGTGTCCACCTTCACCCAGCGCTTGGTTTCGACAATTTATGAAGAAGACAAAGACGCCTAAAGCTTCCAGCCGGTACCCGACACCGGCTCTTGAGAAAGGCTTGGACATATTGGAGCTATTTGCGAGCGAGCCGTCGGGACTCACAAAAAGCGACGTGGCGCGCAGGCTCGGTCGCACGATTTCAGAGGTCTTTCGGATGTTGGTATGTCTCGAAGAACGCGGCTACATTGCGCAGAGCCCAGACAGCGATCGTTACCATCTCACCTTACACCTGTTTAGGCTCGCGCAAGAGCATCCGCCAATTAAACGCATGACTATGCAAGCCTTGCCGATTATGCAGCAAGTTGCTCACGAACTTAGTCAGTCTTGTCATTTGGGCGTGCTCAACGGGGACCAGGTGGTGATTATCGCGCAGGTGGATTCTCCCGTGAGCCCAGGCTTCTATGTCAAGGCCGGTGCAGTTGTGGATCTCATGCATGCTGCCACAGGTCACGTCATCCTGGCGCACCAAACGCAAGAAGCTCGGGCACGTGCCATAGAGACCTGGTGCAAAGGCAACAGAACCGAGGCTCCGCGTGATTTGACTTCGCATCTTTCTGCCATTAAGGAGCGAGGCTATGAAGAGAAGGAAAGTTACGAAGTCGAGGGAGTCATCAACGTTACTTATCCTGTCCTCGACGAGCATGGGTACGCGGTTGCTGCTCTAACTGTTCCCTACATCCGCCGATTTGGAGATAACACCACGACCACGATCGTTCGCCAGATTTTGAAACGAGCGAGTTCTCAGCTTTCCCAGGAGATCGGTGGAATCTTGCGAGAGCGCCCGAAATTGGACACTTAAGCCCGTTGGTCCCGCCGGCGTTGGCGGATCTATAAATATTAGCGTGCGGCCTCCACGGTTAATTTTATTGACAAATTTACTATTTCAGGAATAGAAATGTCGGCTGGCCGTTGCGGGAAATTACCCCGTGGGCACCACAGTCTGCTTCGAGATCGCGTTAGCGGAGGAACATCTTGATTTCCAAGCGGAAGGGCCTCGGAAGGAGAGTTGATCCGTTTGAGCGACCCTAGAATCACAAATGTTCGCGTCCTCGATCTGCGATTTCCGACTTCACGCCACCAGATTGGTTCGGATGCGGTCAATACAGACCCCGATTACTCAGCGGCATATTGCATTGTGGAAACGGATGTGGGTGTCGAAGGATACGGCCTCGCGTTCACCTTGGGCCACGGAACAGAACTATGCGTGCTTGCGCTTGAGTATCTTACGCGATTTCTCAAAGGGCGCAATTTATCTTCTGTGACAGACGACACCGTCGCCTTTTCCAGACAGCTCACGGAAGACAGTCAATTCCGCTGGCTCGGGCCTGAAAAAGGTGTAATCCACCTGGCTGCCGCGGCCCTCATCAATGCGGTCTGGGACCTTTATGCGCGAACGGAAGGCAAGCCACTTTGGAAGCTATTGGCAGATTGTGAACCTGAGCAGATTGTCCGTTCGATCGACTTTAAATATATCGAAGATGCCATTACTCCAGGTGAAGCGCTGGATTTACTGAAGTCGCGCACCGCATCTCAAGCCGGGCGTTTAGAAAAGCTTAAGCAGCATGGGTATCCTGCGTACACGACGTCCGCTGGCTGGTTTGGTTTCAGTGACGAAAAGATCCGGCGCCTCTGCCGCGAATCTCTCAGCCAGGGATGGACGCATTTCAAGTTAAAAGTCGGTGGCAACCCGGCCGATGATCTTCGCCGTGCGCGACTGGTGCGCGCAGAAATTGGCCCGCACAACAAGCTAATGATGGACGCAAATCAGAAGTGGGGGGTCATCGAGGCCATTCAACGCACCAGGGAACTGGTTGAAGTGGACCCTTGGTGGATGGAGGAACCCACCAGCCCTGACGACATTTTGGGCCACGCTCGCATTCGCCGAGAAGCTTCTCCCGTTCGCATCGCGACGGGTGAGCATTGCCATAATCGAGTCATGTTCAAGCAATTCATGCAGGCCGGAGCAATGGATGTCTGTCAGATTGACAGTTGCAGGGTTGCGGGCGTGAACGAGAATCTTGCGGTGCTGTTGATGGCCGCTAAATTCAACATTCCGGTCTGCCCTCACGCGGGCGGCGTCGGCTTGTGCGAATGCGTGCAGCACCTAGCGATCTTTGACTATCTGCGTGTATCAGCTTCGCTCGAAAACCGTGTCACTGAATTTGTGGCCCATCTGCATGAACATTTTGCTGACCCCGCTCGCATAGCAAACGGCCACTATCTGCTGCCTGAAAAACCCGGATACAGCACCGAGATACTTCCGGAGACTTTGCTCGCATACCAGTACCCGGATGGTCCCGTGTGGAATGAACACCGGATTTCAGTTGTGACATAGCAACCATCTCGATGTGCACCAGGAAAACGTCTTTCTTCTCAGGAAATTCGTTTGGAAAAACAACTGGTGCCTCGATGAACTGGATTGCCGCCATTCTCCGTATGGCCTTCGTGACCCTGGCCTTGCTGCTTCTTTCCTCCGATCCGCTGGAAGCCGTGCGAGCACAATGCCGGGGACCCTAGGGAGGCCGCACCGCTTAAGGGTGAGACCTTCGCCCACGCTCTGTCACACGGACAACGAACTGAACCGTTTGGACGCCGCTGGATGGGGAAATCCGCTCCCAAAATCAATTCAGGTGTCCTGTTGATCAGGCAGTTTGCGGTCCAGAATTCGTGGCAGGGACCGCCTGGAGCAATGTCTTTTTGAGTCGACCAAAAAATACTTGACAAGCGTTATTAACAGAGCCTATAAGTGAGCCGTTTGATATGCGAACACTTCATTTCATCTATAAAAGCATGGCCACTCGAATGATTTTGAGCAGCAAGGGCCGATTTTCCAGCGACCGCAGAGGAGTGTTGTGAGGCTATCGATCGCAAACTAAATGGGGTGGGAGGCGTTTATGGATAACCGTGCTTCTAGTCGTTTTACGCTGGTTCGAGGATGCAAGGATTCATCTGGCTTGCATGAATTCGGATTCGGCCACCGCATCTCGCTGCTGTCCGTGGCGCTTGTATTGATGTTTCTGATTCCGCATAGCGCTTCTGCGCAAGCCACAGCCACTCTCAACGGAGTTGTTCGGGATCCGAGCGCAGCGGTAATTCCGCAGGCAACGGTAACTCTCCACAATACTGACACCGGCACGGAGAGAGAGAGTCTCACCAACGATTCCGGGCTGTACGTCTTCGTGAGCGTGCCACCCGGTGAATACGTTCTGAAAGTAACAAAAGATGGATTTACTACCGCGACACAGGGACTGCATGTTCTCGTCAATCAGGCCAGCACCCTGGACTTTACACTACGAGTAGGGTCGGCCCAGCAATCGGTTACGGTCGAGGCCTCCGCGGTCAACCTCGAAACCGGGAATGCGACGCTAGGCTCGGTGATAGAGTCCAAGCAAGTTAGGGACCTGCCGCTCAACGGACGCAATTTCACGCAACTCCTGTCTCTCACGCCGGGTGTGAGTCCGGTCAGCGTGGCGCAAAACTCGGGTGGCGCACAGGCTGCCCCCCTCGGCTCATTTGTCTTTCCCGCTGTCAGCGGGCAGTCGAATCGCAGCAACTACTTCCTGTTGGATGGGATCGACAATACCGATCAGGTCTTCACCACCTACGCGGTAGCGCCCATCCTTGAAGATATTCAAGAGTTCAAGGTCCAATCCCACAGTGATGAGGCGCAGTTCGGCGGCGTATTGGGTGGGATCGTCAACGTGGTCAGCAAGTCTGGCACGAACAATTTCCACGGGACTGCGTGGGAGTTCTTCCGCAACACTGTCCTGGATGCTAAGAACCCGCTTAAAGGCGTTGCTTCGAAATTAGAACAGAACCAGTTCGGCGCGAATTTTGGCGGTCCGGTGATTCTCCCGTTTTACAACGGCCGTAATAAGACCTTCTTCTTTGGAAGCTATGAAGGTTTTCGCCGTGCGCAGCCTTCAACGGGTGCGTTTTACAATGTGCCTACACCGGCGCAACTTTCAGGCGACTTCAGCGCACTGTTGCAAGGTCCTAACCCCATCCAGCTTTATAACCCGTTCACGACGCGGTCCGACCCTGCCAATCCCGGATCATTTATCCGCGATCCCTTTCCGAACAACGACATCTCGAGCGTATTGAATCCAGGCGCCGTGAGCCTTGCCCAAGCGGTGTTTCCCGCTCCGCAGCCAGTCGTAAACGGTTTCAATGGCTATGATCTTAGTTCCAATCTGACTCCTCAAAACCAATACAGTGTCAGAGTGGACCACAACTTCAACCCCTCCAACTCTGTCTTTTTCCGGTACTCAAGTTCGGACCAGACCAGGGTCGGTACCGGTGGGATCGTTGGGGAGATCGCTACGGGCGAAACGTTCGGAAAGCAATACGTGTTGTCCTACTACCACCAGTTCAACCCGTCAACAATCCTAGATGCGCAATTCGGACATGTGGACCTCACGAATAACGTTGGCACCGACTATGCAAATCTGGACCCAGATACGGTGGTCAAGGACGCCGGCCTGGCACCTGGTTTCGCCTGTGGTTTCGCGGGTACGGCTGGTTGCTCGATCCCGGGGCTGAGCATTCCGGCATACGCGACCAGTGGTGCCACAAACCATGGGGGAACCAAGCTCACGGACATTTATCAGTGGAGAGCCAATTTTACGAAAGTTCTCCGCAAACACTCGTTTACCACAGGTTTCGATTTTGAAAGAAACTCATTTTTTGTACATGGCGGCGGTCCGGCTGAAGTTTTTGGTGCTGAGCAAACAGCGAATCCGGAAGCGCCGACCGGTACGGGCGATGCCATGGCAGCGTTTCTTATCGGAACAACCGCCAGCGCCTCGCGTCGAGACACTGTGGCACCCGTGACCGGGCAGCGCAGTTGGGGCATCTATTTCATGGATAAATGGAAGGTGACAGACAAGCTAACTGTGAATATCGGGCTTCGGTATGACCTAATGCTTTGGCCGGGGTATGGGTCAGGTCCCAGCGATCCAACCAGCCAGGTCGGGAACATCGATTTCAACAATGGGACCTATGTCATTCAAACAAATTCACCCGACTGCGCGAGTGCCGGCCAAGCTCCCTGCGTGCCTGGAGGCATGCCGCAGCCTAACGTGGTTGTTTCCAAGAATAATCGCTTATATTCCAATACTTATGACAATATCCAACCCCGGATCGGGATTGCCTATAGTCTTAACGACAAAACGGTGGTGCGTGCCTCGTTCGGCATGTTCAATGACCTCTGGGCGGGCGTCATGCAAACCGTGCAGGGCATTGGTGGCGACTGGCCATCAATAGCGCAAATACTCACTCCCGCACTGAATACGTCTAATGAAGTCGCCACAGTAAATTGGCAAGATCCGCTTGCAGGCTTAGGTTCGGCGGGTTTACCCGCTCCAACCCCATTCGGCCAAGTTGAGTGGTACCGGGATCCGAAGGCCAAGAATCCGTATTCGGAACAATGGAATTTTGGAGTCGAGCGGCAGTTGGGCCAGAACACTGTGATGACGGCGAATTATGTGGGTTCCCAAAGCCACCGTCTTACAGTGGGTGGCTTGTACAACGTTGCATTACATCCGGGACCAGGGACGCCCGCCGAGGTTACGGCTCGGCAGCCATTTCCGTATATCAGCCCGACTTTTTATGATAGAAGCATCGGAAATAGCTCCTACAATGCTTTCCAATTTTCTGCCAACCACCGTAGTGCGAACGGGCTTACCTATCTGGTTGCTTACACTTGGTCAAAATCCATTGACGTCGGTTGCTCTGGGTTCTTCGGTATCGAGAGCTGCTCAATTCAGAACCCGTACAACATCAAGGGTGACCGCAGCGTGTCCGGCTTTGATCTGACCCATGTTCTCAGTGCCAGCGCGACCGCCCCACTGCCATTCGGTAAGGGCCGGCGCTTCGCAAATTCCGGTGGTTTGCTTAACTACATTATCGGAAATTGGCAGCTGAATGGAATCCTGACTCTCACATCAGGTTTGCCATACTATGTGTACATCTCGTCGGACATCCCTAACATTGGGAATTTCGCCCCCGCGATCGCCGGGAATGGCAACGTTCGGGCTAATCTGGTTGGAGATCCTCACCTGTCAAATCCGGGCATAACGGAATGGTTTAACACCGCTGCTTTTGCCCCGCCAGCGCCTTTCACATTTGGCAATTCCGGCAGGAATTCACTTCGAGCGGACTGGTTCAAGAATTTGGACCTGTCACTGTTCAAGGATTTTCCCTTCAGTGAAAGGAGAAGCCTTCAGTTCCGGGCGGAGGCCTTCAACGTTACAAATACGCCGACATGGGGAATTCCGGTCAACGATCTGAACAATCACGCACAGCTCGGATCGATAACCAGCACTCGCAGCACGGAGCGGCAACTGCAATTGTCGTTAAAACTTTACTTCTAACTGGGCTGCGCTGTGACTTCAGTGAACTGAGGCTAGCTGGCTGACGCCGGCCACTAGCCTTCGGTTCAGTGATTCGGCACGATCTGCTGTCGCCCGAAAACGCTTACGACATTTCTACGGTGGCGGTTGATCCGCATTCGCTCCGAAAGTTGGTTCTGCTTCATAACGACCAGAGGTTCACCTATGCCAAATCAGGTGACTGTGGCTACCACCTGGGCACACGCACGATCTGCGCGAGGGGAATAACATTTGAAAACGTCCTTTCAACCTCACACCCTCAGCAGAAAGAACTTTTTAAAAGTCATGATGAGTGGCGCGGCCGGCGTCCTTTCAGCAGGCTTCGGTTCTTCACTATCTCTTCGAGCTGCAGTTCCTCCGGCAACAGAACCTCTCATCCGTAAACTCACGCCGTATATCCGTCTATACGGAGCAACAGCGGCGGCGATTGGGGGCAATGCAAAACTGGACGATCTGAAAATCTCTGTGAACTGTAAGGATTCAAGCAGGATTAATTGGAACGTTACCGCTCCGGAAGAGGGTGAGTACGAACTGTTCATTTCATGTGCAGTTCCCGCCCCCAACTTTCACCTGGAAGTTATCTCAGGCCCCAGGTCAGTTAAATCGGATCTAAAAATGACCGAAGGTGTGTATCACTCAACTGAGGGGGGCTGGTATTTTAATTTCGAGAGAAAGCGGTTCGATGGCAGATTGTACTTAACCCGCGGAATAAACCCAGTCACACTTCAAATATCAGGAGCTGACAGTAACGCAGTCGTTCACTTCCGATGCCTTGAAGTTCTTCCTGAGTTGGCCAATGCTGGAATGACGGCGGCTGAAGAAACTGCCCGTGCGCATCGAGCGAGCACAGACTGGTTTGTCAAGGCAGGGTACGGGGCCATGTTTCATTGGACAGATTTCACTCAACCGCGAGATGGCATGAAGAAGCCGTATCCGGATGCCGTCGACGTTTTTGACGTTAATGCTTTTGCCAGTCTTCTCGAAGAGATGGGTGTGGGTTACGTCATTTTCACGTTGAACCATGCCCATCCGCACTGCCCCGCTCCCATCCAGTCCTGGGAAGCCATCCATCCGGGGTGGACAACGAGGCGCGACTTAATCGGCGATATCGCCGGTGCCTTGGGGAAACGCGGAATCAGATTGATTCTTTATATCAACTCTCCTGTATTGACCAACTTTGGCAAGACTGGGGAAACCGGGCTCTACGAGCTAACCTTTAGTGAGGAGCAGTTCACCGAGATTCACAAGAATGTTCTCGGCGAAATAGGCTCGCGGTATCGGGACAAACTGGCCGGCTACTGGTTTGATTCATGGTATCAATCGCTGGCTGCCTACCCGGATGTTCCTATTGAGGCAATTTACCATTATTGCAAAGAAGGAAACCCAGGCCGGATTACTGCCTTTAACTTCTGGATCTTTCCAGTCTTAACTCCCTGGCAGGATTACTGGGCAGGGGAGCTGAACTCTCTTCAAAATCCCCTTGAATCTCGTTACATTCAGACGGGGGCTGGCAACGGATTTCAGGCCCACGGGATGCTATCCATGCTGCCATCATGGGTGCATAGCGAAGCCGGCCCGATTCCGCCGCCTCAATTCAGCGCGCAGGACTTGATCGCATACGTGAAGGCCAACATGGAACACCAGGCCGTCACGACGATCAACATCGGAATCTACCAGGACGGCACGATTGAGCAGAGTTCTCTTGATATGATGCGCCAATTGCGGCGCGCAATCAGGGAGAAGTAAGGCAGGCGATCACGCCGTTATTAGTGAATTTGCCCGCGATATCCTGAATTTCTCAATATCGAGACGACCGTAAATGGCCCCTCGACCAATAAGCTGGGACGGAAAAATAAAATGAAATACTTGATCATCACTGTGCTCCTAGTGGGAAGTATGAGCGCTCAAAGCTATCAGCCCACCTGGGAGTCGATCGATAAGCGACCCACGCCCGCCTGGTTTAGCGATGCCAAGTTCGGGATCTTTATTCATTGGGGCACCTATTCGGTGCCGGCTTACGCTCCAGTCCTGCCCGGAAAGCTTGCCTACGCAGAGTGGTATTGGAATGCGATGACGCACGGCAAGGACGACCCCAAAGCTGACGCGATTCAGACCGGCACGTGGGCGTTTCATCAGAAGCGCTACGGCACCGACTTTCCGTATCAGAACTTCGCGCCCCAGTTTCGCGCGGAGCTGTTCGATCCGGACCACTGGGCTGAAGTGTTTGCGCGATCCGGCGCGAAGTATGTTGTGTTGACCTCGAAACACCATGAGGGATTTGCCTTGTGGCCCAGCAAGGTGGCCTCGGCGACCTGGGGCCGGCCCTGGAACGCAGTCGAAATCGGCCCCAAACGAGATGTGCTGGGCGACCTCACCGACGCGGTTCGCCGGAAAGGCCTGCGCATGGGTTACTACTACTCGCTCTACGAGTGGTATAACCCGCTCTGGTTGTACGACAAGCCGCGCTATGTGCGCGAGCACATGTTCCCCCAGTTCAAGGATCTGGTCACACACTATAAGCCGTCTTTTATTTTCAGCGACGGCGAATGGGAGATGAGTTCCGCTGACTGGCACAGTCCTGAACTGCTCGCGTGGCTGTTCAATGAATCACCGGTGAAAGACGAGGTCGTGATCAACGATCGCTGGGGCGGCGACACCCGTCACAAACACGGCGGCTATTGGACTACGGAATATACGGCTGGGATGAGCGGCATCGATCATCCCTGGGAAGAAAGCCGCGGCATGGGTGTCAGCTATGGCTACAACC
>Ga0099830_10000240_pt1 | contig 22221 bp, 21 predicted proteins | sample CZO8metaG_4_FD_79337 | JGI IMG/M metagenome (GOLD analysis project Ga0099830, IMG submission 79337) | Vadose zone soil microbial communities from the Eel River Critical Zone Observatory, Northern California, USA - CZOApr15con2H3.8 metaG | ecosystem: Environmental > Terrestrial > Soil > Vadose...
AAAATAGGTAAGGCAGAAGGTGGACATTTTTTTCTACTTGGGATAAGAGGGGCCAGGTTTGTCGAAGTCGGCGGCCACGCGCTTTTGACTTTTCGATTCGCACGTATGCTAGAAAAAAAGAGCTTATTCTAATCAAAGGAGGAAAAGATGCAGATCAACAAAGATATCCCTCCCCAAATCATCAAGCTGAGGACCCAGCTGGTGAAGAAAGGACACACGCGGGAGTTACTGACCGAGACGGATCATTGTACCATGAGAATTCACTGCTACGCCCCTGGGATGGGCGAGAACGCGCTGCACGCGCACATGAACGAAGATCATATCTTCGTGGTCATGCAGGGAACCGCCAAGTTCACCGGACCCAAAGGCGAGATTGCCGAGCTCACGAAAAATCACGCTTTGGTCCTCCCCAAGGGCTGCTTCTATCAGTTTGCCAATTCCGGCCAGGACTCACTGGTCATGATCCGCTTCGGCGCCTTTGCGGAAAACAAAGATTGGCGAATCGCGCCTGACGGCAGAGTGATTCCCGGAAGAAGCGGAGAAAAGAGCTTCGTAGAGCCGGTGCTGATCGAAAACGCCTTTTTTGAATAGCAGATCCGAGCGCAACCTTTTCGTCACCCAAGACCGATAAGCGCGGCGCCGGCTGCGATGAGCGCGACTCCGACCCAATTTCCAGCAGACAGCTTCTCTCCCAGAAACAGCGCGCCCAGCAGAGCGACGAAGACAACACTCAATTTATCGATGGGCGCCACTTGCGAGGCCTTCCCCAGCTTGAGAGCGCGGAAGTAGCACAACCACGAGCCGCCCGTCGCCAGGCCCGACAGCACGAGAAAGAAGAGGCCCCGCTGCGACAAACCGCGCGGCGCGCGGAATTCTCCCGTGGCGGCGAGAATCGCCGCGATAACGATGGCGATGACCAGCGTCCTTATGAAGGTCGCAAGATCGGAGTTGATTTCCTCCACGCCGATCTTCGCAAATATGGCGGTCAACGCGGCGAATGCGGCGGAAAGAACCGCCCAAAATTGCCACGACGTCATTTGATTTATCATATCAGTCCTCTAAACCGGCTATTCTATCTTTTACCTATCCCAGCGCAAACGAAACGAAAAAAACCGGCGAATGATTCGTCGCGTATCGAGTCTACTCCAAACCAATCCCGTGGCAGGAATAGCGCTCCGGTCTGGAATTTGTCAGGGTGTTGAAAAACCTTGTTCTCAGACCGGTCAAAAGGTCCCAGATGCGAGGCGCGCGAGTCTCAACGCCTGTCTGGGGGCGGCTTGAAGGGCCGATGCGTTGGACGAGGAAGTAAAGGCGTAGCAGAGAGATACCTTTAGTAAGTTGAAGAGCGTGAGACTGTCGTATCGCATCGGACCTGAAAGATGCTCCCAGGCAGGCTATTGGCAGACGGGCTTTTTTCAACGGCCAGTTGCGGCTGTTGGCTAAAATTTAAAAGTGAACCGTTTAAGAATTAAAACTGAACTCCCTTCAAATCGATTGTTTTAAGCTGTTGGACATCGAGCAAGAGATCGTTGTGCCAGAAGCGGAGTTCCGTAAGGCCGTTAGGCATAGGATACAAGCGCACATTGAGAGTGTCGCCGGGGCTAGCATGGTTGATGGGAAGGAGGCGGTTGTTCAGAGAGACGCGGCGGTAGGCATCGACCGTGCGATCCAATCTGAGGCAGAAGATGTCTTTGACGGACTTGAAGGGCGGTTTGATTTTGAACTGCCGGAAGAGGGACTGTTTTTCTTTCAAGGCTCTTTGGAAGCGGAAGAAGGGAACCTCCAAGGTGGTGGAATGGACTTGGTGGAAGTTATAGCGCTCGATTTCCCGGCGCAGGAAGGTTCTGGCCTGGCGGATATCGGTGGTGTTGGCGCGCACGCAGGTGCGCACCAGGTGGTCCTGGAGCCACTGATAGGGGCGCTCAATCTTGCCCTTGGCCTGGGGGGAGAGGGCGTAGATGACTTTGACCCCGCAGTCGGTCAAGACCTGTTTCCATTGGGGATCGACCTCATCGGTGACCTTGTGGTGATCGCGCCAGATGGAATCGCGGCCTTGGACAAAGCGGAAGATGGAGTGGGAATCAACGTAATAGGAAAACGGCAGCCCGTATTTCAAAAAGACCGACTGAAGAGCCGAGATATGAGCCCAGGAGGTTTGGCTTTTTAACAGTTCCGCATAGAGGATGAGACGGCTGAAGTCATCGAGGGAAGTGATGAGCCACCACTTTTCACGGGCGGCGGGCGCCCACAGGTGCCAAGAGGCGTCGTGCTGGATGAGCTGGCCGGCGTAGTGAGTGAGGACTTCGCGGTCGTGGACGGATCGCTTGGGTTTTCTAAGGCTAAAGCCGTGCTTTCTGGCGCGGTTGATGATGGTGGGCAGGGAGACTTTGTGGCCATAATCGGTTTCGAGTCGAGTTTTGACGTAGCTGTAGTTGTAGGAGCGGATGGGCACGTCCTTGTCCTGGATTAATCGTTTTTCGATGGTGAGTTCCTTAAGGATGTTCTTTTCGATGACTGGGGCAATGGAGCGGGTCTTGGTTTGACGGCGGTATTGGATGGAGAAGCCCGACCGATCCGCCTGATAGGATTTGAGCAGGGTGAAGAACCGGGTTTTCCCGACCCCGAGGATTTGTTGGATGTAGGATCGTTCGATTTCGTTGTTCAGATATCGCTGGAGCATTTCTTTGACTTGACCGTCCGTGAACTTCTTGTGCAACTGGGCCATAACCAGGACCTCCCTTTTTGGTCCCGATTATGGCTTTCAAAGGAGTTCACTTTTAAATTTTAAATCCGCTAAAAACGGTTCACTTTTAATTCTTAAATGGCAACGGCCAGTTGCGGCTTGACAACTTTGGACCTTAGGAATAGATGTTTCGCTAAGAATAATTCCGGAGGGATTTAAGATGGCTAATCCACACTTTGAAGGCATTCTCATGCCCATGCCGACTCCGTTCCATGAGGACGGGAGGGTCGATGAAGAGGCTCTGGACGCGCTGATAGAATTCTACATCGCTTCGCGCGTCGACGGCATATTTGCGCTCGGGACCCACGGTCAGGGAATGGTGCTCGAGTTGGACGAGAGAAAGAAAGTCGCCGAAAGGGTGGTCCGAAGGGTCAACCACCGAATTCCCGTCGTCGTCCACGTTGGAACCGCCAACACTTTTTCGTCGATCGAGCTGGCAAAGCATGCTCTCGGTCTCGGCGTGGACGCCATCGGCCTCGTCGAGCCTTACTACTACCCGCACAACGACTGGGAGATCTACGCGCATTACCGAAAGGTCGCCGAAGTGATCAAAGGCACCCCTCTATTCATTTACGACAATCCCGAGACGACGCAGCTCCATCTCTCCGCGACAAAAGTTCTAAAGCTTCTGGACACCGTACCGGACATCTGCGGCATCAAAGTCTCCTTCAGCACCTTTGACGAACTCATGGAATACGTGCGCAAGATGCCCAAGACCTTGGGCGTATTTCCCGGATCGATTCTATCGCTCTACGAGGGCTACTCTCTAGGGATTCGCGGCGCGATCCATCCGCCGACGAGCCCGTTCCCGGAGCTCTGCGTGAAGATGTATCAGGCGCTCAAGCGCAAAGACATCGCCGAGGCGCACGCGGCGCTCGACCAGATCGTAGCTTATCTCAGCGTCGTCGATCAGTTCCGCGGCAATCACGGCCGCGCGGTTTTCTTCGAGGCAATGCGGCTCAGAGGATTGCCCATCAAGCGCTTCCCGCGCTGGGAATGCGCTCCGTTCACCGATCAGGAGCGGCGCGATTTCAAGGCGGCGCTGGAAAAAATCGGCTTGCCGCTCGCGGCCCGCTAGAAAAAAAGAATGTTCTCGCAAGATCTGCGCGAGTGGGTTCGCGGCGTCGAGGAGCTGGGGCAGCTGCGCCGCATCCCGGGAATTCCCTGGAAGCTGGAGATCGGCGGCCTCATGGAGCTGTTTCTCGAAAGAGACAAGTTTCCGCCGGCGCTGCTGTTCGAAAAGATTCCCGACGCCAGGGAAGACATGAGCGTTCTGTGCGCGCAGCTCGACTCAGTCGAGCGGCTCGCGCTCACCATGGGCATCAAGCCGGAAATCGGCGTGCGGGATTTCATCGATCTGTGGCGCAAGCGATTAAAGCAGATCAAGCCGGTCGAGGCCGAGTACGTGAAGGACGGGCCGATTTGCGAGAACGTAGTCGAGAAAAACATCAACCTCGAACGCTTTCCGATCCCGCACTGGCACGAGCTCGACGGCGGCCGCTACATCGGCACCGGGGATATGGTCATCACGCAGGACCCCGAAGAGGGTTGGGTCAATGCAGGTACTTATAGAGTCATGATGCGCGGCCCGGACACGCTCAACCTTTATATATCTCCGGGAAAGCACGGCGGCCTTCACCGGGAAAAATGGTTCGCTCAAGGGAAGCCCTGTCCCGTTGTCATTTCGTTCGGCCATCATCCGCTGCTCTTCATCGCCGCCTGCACCGACGTTCCGGTCAAGATGAGCGAGTTCGACTACGCCGGCGGAATTTTCGAGACGCCGGTCCAGCTCGTGCGCGGGCGAAAGACGCCGCTGCCGATTCCGGCCTATTCGGAGATTGCCATCGAAGGCGAGATGGTGCCGGGCGACGTCGGCGAGGAAGGTCCCTTCGGTGAGTGGCCAGGCTACTATGCCAGCGCTCACCGGCCCGAGCCGATCGTGCGGGTGAAGGCGCTCTATCATCGCAACCGCCCCGTGCTCGGCGGCGAGCCGCCGCTCAAGCCGTCCGCCGGACAGGGATTCCATCGCTCGGTGCTGCGCGCCGCGCTCTTGTGGAATCACCTCGAAGACGCGGGAGTCCCGGACGTGAAGGCGGTCTGGTTCCATCCGACGGGCTACCGCTTCTTCTCGATCGTCGCGATCCGCCAGCGCTATCCCGGCCACGCGAAGCAAGCCGCGGTGCTCGCCTCGCAGGCGCGCCCCGGCGCCTACCTCGGACGTTACGTCGTGGTCGTCGACGACGACATCGACATCTACAACACCGACGAAGTGATCTGGGCGATGGCGACGCGCAGCGACCCGGCCACCTCCGTCGATATCATCCGCCGCTGCTGGAGCGGCCCGCTCGACCCCGCGATCCCGCAAGGGGCCAAAGGGTTCAACTCGCGCCTCCTGATCGACGCGACGCGGCCCTACGAGTGGCGCGATCAGTTTCCGGCGGTGAGCGGCAACAGCCCGGAACTCAAAGCCAAGCTCGCGCAGAAATATGCCTCGCTGCTCAAATCCTGATTTTCTCCTCACGGCATGAGCTACAAAGACCTGAGGGAGTGGCTGCAGCGCGTCGAGGCGCTGGGCGAACTCCAACCCATCCGCGGCGCGCATTGGAATCTTGAGATCGGCACGATGACGGAGATGATCCGCGTCGAGCAGTCCCGGCCTCCCGCCCTTCTCTTCGAGCAGATCCCGGACTACCCGCCGAGCCACCGCCTCCTCACCGGCATGTACAACTCGCCGAGCCGCTTGGCGCTGACGCTCCAGCTCCCCGTGGACACGGACGAGCGCGGATTGCTCGAAGCGTGGCGGCGCAAGGTGCGTTCTCTCGCGCAGATCCCGCCGGTTCAGGTGAGCAGCGGCCCGATCCTCGAAAACGTCATGGCCGACGGCGACATCGATCTCGCGCGCTTTCCCGCGCCGCTCTGGCACAAGCTCGACGGCGGGCGCTACCTCGGAACGGCGGGGCCGACGATCACGCGCGACCCGGACGAGAACTGGATCAATCTGGGAAATTACCGCGTGATGGTTCAGGGGAAAGACCTGCTCAGCGTTTGGATCTCGCCGGGAAAGCGCGGACGAATTCATCGCGACAAATACTTCGCCCGCGGCGTCCCCTGCCCGGTTGTGATTGTCTTCGGCGGCGACCCGCTGCTGCTTTTGAGCGGCATGGTCGCGCTGCCGGCCAAATTTTCCGAATACGACTTCGTCGGCGCGGTGCGCGGCGAAGGGATCGAAGTCATTCAAGGCCCTTACACCAAACTGCCTATCCCCGCCTATGCCGAGGTGGCGATCGAGGGCGAGATTCTGCCGGACCAGAAGGCCAAGGAAGGGCCGTTCGGAGAATTCACCGGTTACTACGCCAGCGGCGCGCACGAAGAATACATCATCAAAGTGAAGACGGTTCTTTACCGCAACGACCCCATCGTCTGCGGCGCCCCGCCTTCCATACCGCCGACGGATTCCACTTACGGATCGGGGCGATTGAGATCGGCCTTGGTGTGGAACGCTCTCGAAGATTGCGGCGTGCCCGGAGTCCGGGGCGTCTGCTGTCACGAGATCGGCGCCGGAATGCTCCTCACGATCGTCGCGATCAAACAGATGTATCCCGGCCACGCCAAGCAGGCGGCCGTGTTGGCCACCAACGTAGCGTCCGGCGGTTACTTGGGGCGCTACAGCGTCGTGGTCGACGAAGACATCGACCCTTTCAATCTCAACCAGGTGGTCTGGGCGCTCTGCACGCGCTGCGATCCCGAGTCCTCCGTCGATCTCATTCGCCGCTGCTGGAGCGGCCCGCTCGACCCCATCATCCCGCGCGACAGAGTCGGCTTTAACAGCCGCCTCGTCTTCGAAGTCGTCCGCCCCTACGAATGGGAGGATAAATTCCCGCCCGTCGTCGAGAGAGATCCCGAAGTCGAAGAGAAAGTGCGCCGAAAATGGAAAGAGCTATTCTCCTAAAGCAACTCGCACCAGTTGCGCGCCTCCAAGTTGAGCCTTTCGGAGGCTAATCGATGAAAGTTAGAATCGGCACTTCCGAGTTCGGTGGCACCTTCTATTCGCAGGGACTAGCGCTCGCCGAGCTTTTCAACCGGACGCATTCGGACGGAGACAAGTGCGTCGTCGATACGACGTTGGCGAGCATCGACAACGCCAACCGCCTCGACAAAGGCGAGATCGAGTTCGGCTTCATGGCCTCGAACTGGATCGGGCGGGCCAAGGATGGAACAGCGCCGTTCACCAAGAAAATCGCCCTGCGCATGCTCTCGCCGGCAAACGCCGGCCCGATCTTCTTCGTCACCCTCGCCAAATCCGCCATTAAAACCGTCGCCGAGTTCCGAGGCAAGCGGATCGCCCTCGGCCCGCGCACGAGCGGCATGGTGCAGCACACGGAGGTGATTTTTAAAGTCCTGGGAATTTCATTCGACAGCTTCACGCCGATGTATCTCAGCTTCGCCGACGGCGCCGAGGCGTTGATCAAAGGCGATGTCGACGTCCAGTTCCAGTGTCCGATTCCAAATCAGGTGATGACCGATTTGAGCCGGCGCGCCGATGTCCGCGTCGTTCCCTACGCAGCGGGGCAGCTCGAGAAAATCCTGTCGGAGGTCTCGTTCTACCGAAAAGTCACGATGGAGAAGGGAGCGTTCCGCGGCGCCACACAGGACATCCGTCAAGCCGGCGTCGTCAACGTCATCGTGACGCACGAAAAAGTGACAGAAGAAATCGTGCACGACATGGCGAAGACCATCGCCGAGAATCTCGACGCGCTCCCGAAGCTCAATCCCCTGTATAAAGGACTCAAGGATCTCTTCGAACCGCTCCGCACCCGAGGCCCCACCGCCTTCGCATTCGGCGGCGTCTCGGTTCATCCCGGCGCGATCCGAGCGTACAGACAAGCCGGCTGGTTGAAGTAGAGTGCGCGCGGCGTGCGCACGGAAACGCCCACCCGCAATCTTTAGTTCTCCCCCCACAGGCGCTTGAGAAAGCCGCTGTCCCGAAGCTCAGTGAAGAAACGGGGGTCGTAGAAATCTTCCGGCTTGGCCGAAGCGGCCTGCGGGACGGTCTTACTGATCAGTCCAAGAATAAGCTCGATCCCCTTCGGATCCACCTGGAGGGTTTTTTCGATGATCTTCGACTCAGCATCGATCGAATAGTTGAGCACTTCCTTGTCCTCGACTTTGGTGTATTTTGTAATGATTCGGGCAGCCCCTTCCCGGTTCGTCAAAAAGTAGTGAACCGCTTCGGCGTAAGCGCGCATGAACTTCGTCAGCTCCGGCTGTTTGCGAGCCACGGTATTCCGGTTAGAGACGAGAACCGTTGACGCGAAGGGAATCTTCATAGCCGTGATGTCCAGGATCACCTTGAAGCCCAGCCTCTGGGCAAAGAGATCGTCGGGCGGAGCCGTGGTCAGGGCGTCAATGGCGCCCGCCTTGAGAGCGGGAATACCCTGGCCGATATTCCCGAGCTGAACGTATTGAAGATCCCGCAGGGGATCCATCTGAAAATGGGAGAGGGCGGCTTGAGTGTACATGTCCGGGTTCGAACCGATCCGGTCGATGCCCAGCCGTTTTCCCTTGAGATCCTGGACGCTGGCGATCTCCTTCCTGCCAACGATGGCCCCAATTATGGAGTTCCTGCATTGCCCGATGATCACCAGACTCTTGGCCCCTCCTACAATCGCCCGTGTCGGGGCAAATCCGCCGATGATCCCCACATCCGCTTCCCCTGCTAGAACCGCGGTGGTTCCGGTGGGACCGGAGGGAATAAAGACGAGTCTAACGTCGAGCCCCTGTTTCTTGAATAAACCCGCTTCCTTCGCGATCCACATGGGAGCCATGGAGACTACCGGCGCGGTATAAAATGCTGTCAACGTTTGCGATTGGCCCCAGCCCTCTCGGCCCGAGCCGATCGATAGAACAAAAGTGATTCCAAGAAGCGCAAGCACCCGACCAAAAGTTGCCATCTTGAACCTCCCCCTAGGGATAAGAAGGGCCCCGTTAAAATTGCTTCAATAGTCGCGCAGAGGTTATTCGAACTGGCTGGCAGGCGTCAAGGCGAAAAAGGTAGGAATCCTAAGCGGGCGTCAAGCTACTTAAGCGGAGTGGGGAACTATAGGTAAGCCAAGATTCATGACCCGATCCTCAGGATTGTGCTCATTGTACTCCGCTATTGTCAGCGACAAACACTTTCTGTGCAATTACTCCGAACATGGCAGATGCGATTCGTCGATCGCGGCCCAGCCGACCCGGCTGCTCCAGTGCCCGTGCGCGGAGGGTTTTGTCGTTGGTTCATCGTCTAGGGTGCCCGCGGGAATGATGACACGCTGGCCGTCGCGCGACTTATGCGGCACGGGGCAGTTGCAGCGCGTACAGATCTGCCTCGCAAAGCTTTTCGCCTCCGGCAGATCGTAACGCGAGATCAATTCCTCACCCGATATCCAGCGAAACTGATCGGCAACCACCGCGATGTTCGTCGCTCGCACGCCGCCCGTGGCTTTCCTGCAGCGGGAGCAATAGCAGTGGCCGAATCTGAGAAAGGGCGGTCTCACCTCATAGCGGACCGCTTTGCAAAGGCAACTTCCTCGAAGCGCTTGATCGGACATCGTCACCTCCTTGTCGCCTGACTGGTCAATAGGCGGTTATTTAAATACTCCCTCGCGCTCCAGCTCTTGCAAGGCCCGGAGATCGACAAAGTCTTCGAACTTGCTCGACTTGGCCGCGGGTTCTTTGCTCAGCTCATCCAATACAGTCTGAATTCCCGCCGGTGTCGGAAAGGGCCGACGATCGAGCACTCTGACGCTCCGCATCACGGCGTAGTCCACGGTCTCGGCATCATCGGTTCTCAGGGCCGCCCGGACGGCCGCTTTGGCGGCTGCCTGATCGGTCTGCAACGCGCGGATGGATTCGGACATGCTCTTGATGAGAGCCTTCACCATTTTCGGATTGCGCTCGATGTACGGGCCCATCATGTGGAGCGAAAGAAATGGATACTCAATCTTCGAGTCGGAGAGATCGACTAGAATGTTCAATCCCTCTCTCTTCGCCCTGGGGACAAAGTCGGCCGCCATGATCGTCCCATCGACGGTCCCCCCTAAGATGGCCAAAATTCGCGCGGACGAATTTCCGATTTGCAGAACGGTGACGTCCTTGTCCGGATCCAAGCCGCCCTCTTTAAGCACGAGATTGGTCTGGAAGTGGGAGCCGGAGCCGAAGCGGCTGACCGCGACTTTTTTGCCCTTCAGTTGCTTGAGCGAAGTGATGCCCGGGGCCGTGAGATAAACATGATTGAATCGGTTCGCGACGACGGCGACAATGCGCATGTCCGCGCCACGCAGCTTCGCCAGCATCGCCTCCGAGCCCTGAGAAAACGCCACAGCGAAGGTGCCGGCGATGAGAGCTTGGTTGAGTAAGGACCCGCTGTTAACATACACGACTTCCAAGTCGAGCCCGTTTTTGCGGTACATGCCCAGGCGGCGACCGATCTCTACAACGTAATTGGTGATGCCCGTACCGCTGTAGCCGAGGTGCATTTTCTCCAATGTCTGACCGGCCGCGATATCGACGCAAGGCGCCGACGCCAGCAAGACAACCGCGAACAAAGCTTGGCGCCGAATCAATATCTTTCGCATCATATTCTCCCAATCTATTCCGGCCATCGCTGGATTGAGTGTATCATAATACGTTCCGAACGTGTCCAAAGTTCAGAAGTTCAGAGTCCGGTCCGTTCTGTCGCTCTTTGGCTACGTCTCCGCTACGACCCGGCCGACGATCGCGCCCACTTTCAGCTCGTCGAGTGTGCGGCTGACCTCCGACAGGGGCCGCTTCTGGATCGGGATGGGCTGGAGCTTCCCCTCGCGCGCGAGCGCCACGACTGTTCTCAGCTCAGCTACGGTACCGAGGTGGGAACCCTGGATCGTGAGCGCGCGTTGAATCGTCGCCACAACCGAAAGCGGAATCTCGCCGCCGTAAAGGCCGACCAGAATCAGTCGGCCGCCCTTGCGCAGAGCGCCGAGGACAAGACTCGCCGTTTCGCTGGTGCCCACCAAGTCCACCGCGCCGTAGATCGGGCCGCAGGCGATCTGCTGGAGCTTCTTGGGAGCCTCGGCATCGCGGCTATTGAGCATCGCGGCCGCGCCCGCTTTCCCTGCCGCGTCCAGCTTCGCGGCATCGATGTCCACCGCGATGATGCGCTCGTGGCCCATCGCCCGCAACATCGCGATAGCCGACAACCCGAGTCCGCCCGCGCCGATCACCGCCACCCACTCGTCGCGCGGAATCGGATTCAGCTTCGACACGGCGGAATATGTCGATAGCCCAGAGCAGGACAACGTCGCCGCCCAGGCCGGATCGATGCCGCCGGCGTCGATCAGATACCGCGGGTGCGGGACAAGCAGATGATCGGCGTAGCCGCCAGGCCGCTGAATTCCGATCATGCGCGGCGCCGTACAATAATTGTCCATGCCCTCGCAACAGCGCGCGCAGGCGCCGCAGCCCGTCCACGGGTACACCAGGCGATCCGCTCCCATCGGCACATCGCCGGCTTCGGGTCCCGCGGCGATGACCGTGCCGTAGGGCTCATGGCCGAGCGTCACGGGCGGGTTCATGCCGCGCTCGCTCATATGCAAACGCTTGCCGCCGCCCAGCTCGAAGTAGCCGTCCCGGATGTGCACGTCGCTGTGGCACACCCCGCAGTACTTGAGCCTGAGCAGGACTTCGGTGCCGTTCGGCATCGGGGTCTCGCGCTCCGCCCGCTTAAGCGGCTTGCCCCATTCGAAAACGTCGTAGCTCAGCATATCACCTTCGACGATTTTGGGATTGCGCCCGCGCCAGCGTAGGTTTCTCTTCTATTACTGGGGCCCCGTTAATATTGCGTCGATAACTGCGCAGAGGTTATTCGAACTGGCGAGCAGGCGTCAAGGTGAAAAAAACCCGTGGCGAATTAGAACATCGGCCTTTGAACTTTTAAATCCGGCAGCGAATTTATAGCAGCATCGACGATGAGGGTTTAACGACTAAAGATTGTCAAGATATGAAAGCCTGATCCCGTTCAACTGTCGCATGTAAGCTGACAATGTCAGGGGGGAGGCTAGATTGTTGACCTATTGGCGCGTCTGGCCCCTCTGCTTCTTTACGGGAGGAATCTCAAGTCTAGCAGCTGTTCCACCGTTAGGCTTTTTGCCCTGGGGTTCTCCTTGGCCGCATCATCCAAGACTAGCTTTAGCCCTTTCAAAGTCGGTCGCCCGTCATCCGGCAGAGAACGCATATAGCCATCGTAGGCCCTTTCAGCAATCTGTCGATCCTCCAACCTGCTCAGCGCCATGATCTTTTTCACCGCCTCACCCCTATGGGCTTTGAAATAGCGAATGGTTTCCAGATAGGCTGCCATAAGGGACTTGATGACACGCCCCTGCGCTTCCAAATAGTCTTCCCTCGCAACAAAGTTCACATGAGGGAACTCGAAGCCCTTCTCGGCGAAGTCCAGAAGAGGATTCAGGCCAAGTTTTTGTCCGACGAAGGCCTCTTCCGGACTGAGGATCGTGGCATGAATCGTCCCTGACTTGAGGGCGGCCAACCTCGCCTGCGAACCGCCGACTTGGAGAACATTGACATCATTGGGACTTAAACCAAATTGGCTTAAAGCCAGCTTAACGACAAAGTCCGTATTGCTGCCAAATCGGCTGATCCCGATTCTTTTTCCTCTCAATTGTTCGGCCGTCGCGATGCCGCTCGTCGCGATAAGAACATAAGGCAGCAGGTTAGTCACGCCGCCGATGATTTTGATCTTCGCTCCGCTCAGGTAGGCGTTCATGAAAGGGGGGCCTCCGGTCATCAGGAGATCCAGACTTTTTCCCAGGAGCGCCTGCACAGACAAGGAGCCGCCGGCGATAAAAATCATCTCCAACGTCACTGCGCGTTTCTTGAAAATTCCGGCCTCCTGGCCGAGGTACAGAGGGGCCGCGCCATGAAAGCCGTTGAATCCGATCCGTAGCGTCGTCGATTGAGCCGCGGCCCTTACAGGCAACAAGAGAAGCGAGATGAGTGCGAACGACAGCAAAACCGCCCTTTTCAATGTAACCTCCGCCCTGAAAATAAAATAGCCCGGCTGGGGGAACCCGGTCCGGGGTAGTGTAAAACGAATCAAAGACGTGACCGGATCTACGAATCCAGCCTGCTGCTAATCGGCGTTATTGAAGGCGACTTTTATACAGTATGCCGCGAGCCGTCAAGGAGAAAATTGGAAGCCACAAGCTGTCGACTTTCTCATGCGAGAGATGGAGGTTTCTTCTCACTGTAACTGTTGCAGTGCAAGACCTGACCCCATCAATGACCCCATCAACCCTGCAAGTTTCGCAAGTCAGACACCAAGCCCCTATTGAAAGTTAGGTCCCTTTGACAGTTATTTCAATCTTCCGGGAAATGGACTCGATGTTTTCTGCGTTAACAAAAGTTCTAATTGATGCCGTCTCCTGTTTGAGAGGCGTCACGATCAGAGACTTCAAGAGTAATTTCGTATTCCCATGTATAGCGGCTGAACTATACCTGACAACTTGTTCTGTTTCTGACGTATATAAAGAATAACTTTCGCTCTTTTCAACAATGAAATCTGGAGGAATAATGAAACCAATTTCCACATTCTTAGCCATACGTTTTTCGTTGTTTTGTACGCTAATTTTAAGCTCCCGCTTCTTATTAACCTCAGCGGCAAATTTTACTCCGTCGTCTTTTATCAGGTTGTTGTCCACACTTATGTATACATTCTTCAGAAAGTAGTCGGAGCCTTTATCAACTTTATCAACGATCGCAGACAATAATTCCAGACTTCTTTTCTCTTGGTCCTTCTTTTCCGAATTAACCGCTCCTACGACCTCAGAAAGTACACCGACAGAGCTCCAAAAGGCGTATATAGCATAGCCAACACTTATGCACCCCAACAGAGTCAACAACACCAGCGCGTACGATTCGTTCTTGATAGGGAAAAACATTAAAACAACGTAGGAAAGGAGTAGCGGCACAGTTAGGCGCAGCATCTGATTCCGGGGATTTAAAAGCGATATCTTCCTTACGGCTAGTTTCTTTATCTTTTCAAGTTCTTTCAAACTTTCTTTTACTTTTGTCGTGTCTGTGGTCTCTGCTTGAGCTAGCTTTTGTAATTGGTCTTTTATATTTTGCTCGCTCTGTTGCCTTTGGTTCTGAAATTCCGCCGTTAGTTTGGAAATGCCTTCTCGAAAGAGGGATATAAGTAGGCCAACAATAGGAACTACAAAGCCGATAAATACCAACAGCACCTGGCCTAGAAGTTGAATCGCCCTTTCCATTCTAGTTATTCATTGGCGGTCTAGGGTCGGGTCTGTTGATTCTTAATTTCTAGACTTCCCGAACTCGCCAGCTCCTCATAAATAAAACGGCGGCTGGGGTGACACCAGTCTGGGCAATGTTGCCGAATCACAGATGTGACTGGACCGGCCGCAGCCGTGGTTCCGACTCGTGATCTGACTCGTGATCGTGTTCGCTAGGACCTAAAGCAGACTCACGTTAAGCCTTAGAACCAACCTATTAACAGCGCATCTTAGCAGGGAAATTCGGAGAATCAAATGGAAAATTACTAGGCAATAGGCGTTAGGCAACAGACAAGAGGCGTGAGGGGTGAGGCGTAAGGCGTGAAGGGCAAGGATGAAAACGGAAAGCGGAAGGATGAAAGAAGAAGGCAAAAGGCGTAAGGCATTAGAGGAGCACTCTTTGTTCGAGAGCAGGTCCTCTTAACTGCTATGGCTCAGAACATCAAAAGGATGGCAAGACTATTATCGCGAAGCGGGCCAAAGAAGGATACGGGAGCCTTGGCGGCGCTGCCAATCAGACTCCTTCCAACCCTCTGTCATCTTACCCGATGGATTTACCATCTCTGGTCGGCAAACCCCCAACACTCTGTTGCACAAGGTAGTTTTTCAACAGCCTGTAAAGATTTGCCCCTCCCCCGTCTGTGCCACCTTAGTTCCCCTCGGTGTTGACATAAAACCGGCCACTTGGCTATTCTCCCCGCAAAGCGTTGCTACGAATATGAACAAACCAGTCGAGTCGCATGCCGGCGCACTCACCGGCGCGGAGGCCGTGGTCGAGATGCTGAAAGCACACGGCGTCGAGATCCTCTTCGGCCTGTGCGGCGACACGAGTCTGCCTTTTTACGATGCGCTGGCGAGGCTGCCGCACGGCATGCGTCACATTCACGCGCGCGACGAGCGCTCGGCGGCCTACATGGCGGACGGCTATGCGCGTGTCTCCGGCAAGGTCGGCGTATGCGAGGGGCCGAGCGGCGGCGGGGCGACCTATATCCTTCCGGGCCTCGCCGAAGCGAACGAATCATCGGTGCCCGTGCTGTGCATCAACAGCGACATCTCCGTTTCCGCGCGCGGGCGCTACACGCTTACCGAACTCGACCAGGGCGCGCTCATGCGGCCGGTGACGAAATGGAACGCGGTGCTCGATCGCTCGCAGGATATCCCGCGCCTCTTCCGCGCCGCGTTTGACCAGATGACTAGCGGCCGGCCGGGCGCGGCCCATATCGCGCTCCCCTTCGACGTGCAGAACGGCCCGGTGGATCGGGGCGACGTGTGGGGCGATGCGAGCCTCGGCCGATATCCGGCGCGCCGCGTCGCGCCCGATCCGTCCTTCGTCGAGCTCGCGGCGAAATTGTTGCACGCTGCGGCGCATCCGCTCTTCCTTTGCGGCGGCGGAGTCGTGATTTCCGGCGCAGAGCAGGAACTTCTCGAGCTGGCGGAACGGCTCTCGGCGCCGGTCGCCACCACCATCAGCGGCAAGGGCTCCATCAACGAGGAGCACCCGCTCGCGGCCGGCGTCGTGGGCTCGAACGGCGGCACGCCCGAGACCCGCGCCGTCGTCGATCAGGCGGATCTGGTCGTCTTTGTCGGTTGCCGCGCGGGCTCGGTGACGACCGAGCGCTGGCGCCATCCCGCGCCGGGCAAGGTCAAGGTGATTCATCAGGACGTCGATCCGGCGGTGCTCGGCGCCAACTACCGCGTGGACGCGCCGCTGGTGGGCGATGCGAAGCTCGCGCTGGCGGCGCTGAACGAGGCGCTCACGACGACGGGGCGGCCGCTGGAGGCCTCGGCCGTGCAAAAGGCGAAGGAGCAGAAGTTCGGCAGGTTCCGGGCGCTCGCTGAGTCCGACGACAAGCCGATCAAACCGGAGCGCGTGGTCGCGGAAATGGCCCGGGCGCTCGATCCGGACGCGATCGTGGTCGTGGACGCGGGCACGCCCTGTCCCTATTTTTCGGCTTACTATCCGGTGCGCGGCACGGGGCGGCGGTTCTTTTCCAACCGCGCGCACGGCGCGCTCGGTTACTCCATGTCCGCGGCGGTCGGCGCTCATTTTGCGCGGCCACGGGTCAAGTGCGTTTCGGTGATGGGAGACGGCAGCTTCGGCTTCACCTCCGGCGAGCTCGAGACGGTCGTGCGTCATCGGCTGCCGATAACCTTCATCGTGATCTCGAACGGCACGTACGGTTGGATCAAAGCGGGGCAGAAGTCGGGCTACGACGGGCGCTACTACGGGGTGGACTTCGACGCCACGGACCACGCCGCGGTGGCGGCCGCCTATGGCGTGAAGAGCTGGCGCGTCACCGAGCCGAACGATCTCGGCAAGGCGCTTAAAGAAGCGCTGGCGCACGCAGGGCCGGCCCTGGTCGATATCGTCTGCCAGCCGCTGCATGAGGCGAAGGCGCCGGTCTCCGAGTGGATCGCGTGAGCGGTGAAATAACAGGCGAGCAGTTACTAATTTTCGATTCGCACGTGCGGTCCGAGGGTCGCGCAGTCCTGATCGGTCTTGAGGCCCGCCGCGCGGATGCCGTGAGCGGCAAGCTCCTCATCGCGCTCCTGCGTGTCTCCCGTGACGCCGACGGCGCCGATGACCTCGCCTTCCTTGTCGCGGATCAGCATGCCGCCGCCTTCGGGAAAGATCTGATCGCCGGAGGCGCGGATAAGGTACTGCATGAACAGCGGCCGCTCTTCGGTGCGGACTCGGACCAGTGACGAGGAGCGACCCAAGGCGAGCGCCGCATACGCCTTGCCATAAGCCATCTCGAAGCGCATCATCGCGGAGCCGTCCTCTTTTAGGAAAGCCTTCACCTTCGCACCGGGCTCGACGACCACGACGCTGAGCGGACGGCAGGCCAGTTCGCGCCCGCGAGAAAAAATGGCCTCGGTGATGCGTTTTGACTGTTCCAGCGTGATCATAGTCATGTTTCCTCCTTTGTCTATTGCCGAGCTGGCGCCCTGGGCGCGACCGATACACCACGAATGCCGGCCTTCTCAATCGCCTGGGCAACCAGCCCCGAGGCTTTTACGTCCTCGATGAATTCGCGCAGGTACTTTGCGCCGGCGTCGCGGCTTTTTGGCATGCCAAGCGCCTGGTGAATCGCCATGAATCGGCCGTCGAGCACACGCGATCCGGGAAGCTTCTCGGCGTTCGTAACGAGCGTTTGCCTCACTCCAGCGAGGGCCTCCACTTTGCCCGCAACGAGCAGCTCGAACGCCGCGTTGGGGTCCGGCGCGTGCACCAGTTGGGCGCGTTGCAAACTGCGGCTTAAGAACAAATCGTAAGCGCTCTTGGCCGCTAAACCAATGCGCACTCCCTCGCGGTCAACGTCCGCAATGGCGCGAAGCGGCGATCCGGCGGGCACAAGGTATGCGCCTTCGATCTCTATATAGGGGGCGGTGAAGCTGATTTCGCCCGCGCGCCCCGGGTCGACGGCGAGGAATGCGACATCCCAAGCGCCGGCTTGCAAGCCCTCAACCATCTTTCCGGCCGCGTCGTAGCCGACGAGCTCGACGGGCACGCCGACCCGCCGACCAAGTTCCCGCGCCAGATCAACTGCCACGCCACGGAGATCTCCACTGGTCGGATCTCTTGTCGCAAGCACCGGGTTTCCATAGTTGATTCCAACGCGCAGCTTGCCCGTCGGTGCGAGATCAGAACGTAGAGAAGGCGAAATCACAAATCCAGCCTGTTGTTAATCGGCCTTGTTGTGTGCGGTTACTAATACAGTATGGTGCAAGCCGTCAAGGGGAAAATTCAGAGCGGCGTCTCCTTCCATCCGGACGCGCTGCGCCGTAGAGTGAGCTATGGGGATGAAACAAGAACGGAGAAAGAGTAGCTACTCTCCCGGCGTTGGATTTATGAGGCGTTTGCGCGGGTCGATAGGAATTCCGTTAACCATCACTTCATAGTGGAGATGGGGGCCGGTACTTCTTCCGGAGTTACCCACCAGCGCGATGCGCTGGCCTTTGCGTACGCGATCTCCCTCGCTGACGAATATTTCCGAGAGATGCGCGTATAGAGTGTTTATCTCCTGACCGTGATCTAAAATTACCGTCTGGCCTCTACCACCCCTTTCCCCGACCCACTCCACAACCGCATCTCCCGATGCAAGGACCGGCGTACCCACCGGGTCGGCAATGTCAAGTCCGGGATGAAATTCGTTCTTGCCCGTCCAGGGAGAAGACCGCAACCCGACTCCGGAGACCACCCGTCCCTGCACAGGCCAATCGGAGGGGAAGGAGGAAATCATTTGATTAAGCTCGCTTTGGAGAGCGCCAAGGATCTCTTGCAATTCCTCATCTTCAGGCTGACCCTCGGAAGATGCTCTAGATCGGCGTGGGAGGGAAGCCTGAATTCGTTCTTGAAACCCTTTCCAGCGGCTGAGAAGTTCCTGCACCTCCTTTGTCCTCCCCCGCAAGCCGGACACGTTCTCCCGTTGAGCTTGAGCCTTCGCGATGATCTCCTGGACCTTTTGTTTCTGGAGCGCGACATAGTCGCGCAAGAACCACCCGCCCAAGGACACCAGGAAAAGTCCGGTCCACAGGAGGAGACGAACCCCGGATTGGGAAACGACGAATTGGCGCACTTGCGTTCCTCGTAAAACGATAACGGAGTATGTCCTATTCATGTCCATTTGGTTCCAAAGCCTCCTGCATGCTAGTTTTGCACTGCCCGTCAATGACCACGCCCTCTTCCACTATCAGTACAGGCGTAACAACGTTGCCGAAGATCCGAGCCGTGCCGCGAAGCTCGACGCGCTCCCGGGCGCTGATGTTGCCTTTAATTTTTCCGCTGATGATGGCAACGCCCACCTCAACCGCGGCCTCCACCTCGCCCTTCTCTCCCACGAGGAGCGTCTCCGCAGTCAAGATTTCCCCGTGAATACGTCCGTTCAGGGCCAGAGTCCCGACAAATCTCAGACGCCCTTCCGCTTCACAGCCGTAATCAATGACCGACGTCGACCCGTGATTGGAATTCGAGCTTTTTCCCCATAGTCGCATCATGGTGCCCACTCTATGACTTTGATTTCCGAGCTGCCCCAAGCTTCAAAGAGCTTGCAGCGACACTCTATTTGAATAAAAATGGGTGTTCTTGCTTAGAGGTTAGGCGGACTTTTTCAAGTATCAATCATTAACTATGCTTACCTTCATTGCCGTCCGCAACATTCGTGCCAGCCGGCTTGATCTCACGGTTTTCTGTTTACCGGCAAGTGAGTGCGCCGCCGCAGCGTTGCTTTTTCAAGCAATTTGGCGGGATCAACGGACGAAATTTTGTCGGTATGGGTCCTTTTCTGTCCATGTATGAAATTGTGGAACAATTCAGCCTAAGAGCCGAGAACAACCCCGAACTAGAATCGAATCGGAGCGGGCAAGAAGATGCCGATGCCTAGATTCCAGTAATAGATGTGCTTTTTCCTCACAAAGAACGGGGAGACAAAAGCGGATGATTACGATTTTCGCGATCCGCCGCCGGCGAGAGGTCTACGAAGAATTGCTGAAGAACTCCCGCGAGCAAGTTCCCGCGCCAGATCAACTGCCACGCCACGGAGAGAGTGGCTGTCAAGCTAAAACCCAACGGGTGTCGTGGCAACGTCAATCTGCCAGGGTAACAGCAACGAGAAAATGTCAGGGAGAGAGTTCATGGAGTTGATCCGGATGAGTCGTTTGTGGTCCATAGCGGAACCCTTCCCGCTTGCCGTTCGGTCGATATAAGCCAATTGCGTGCGTCGTTTTGGAATCGAACCGTGCGATTTTCTCTGCTTGGTAGAAAAACGGCTTTGTCAACTTAACTTGCATGATGCAAGTCAGCCTCAAGCTGGTGGGGTGGTAGGTGCTCGCCTTAGGCCTCTAGGCGGCGAGCCCCGTCACTGCCCGCCACGTCTGGAAGCTGTGGGCCAACTGCTGACGGTAGGCCGACGCCCGCAACCGGTGCCAGCCAGGACGGAAGTGAGACGCAATGATGCCATGGACCGATAAAAATCTCTGAGCGTGGCCGGGCGATTTGAAGCGGCGCATCCGCCGCTTCCGCTCGCGGGTGGGCTGATGCGAGTTCTCGGCGCGGTTGTTGAGCCCCTTGTGCTGGCGATGCTCGACTCCTGGCAGCAGCTCTGCTTTCGCTGACCCGTAGCTCTGGAGCTTATCGGTGATCGGGACCCGTGGGACGTACTGCAACCCCTTGAGCAGCTTGCGGTAAAACCGCTTGGCGGCGGCCTTATCCCGGTGCGGCTGTACCAGGATGTCCAAGACCAGGCCGTCTTGATCAACTGCCCGCCACAGTTACTGCCTCTGGCCATTGATTTTCAGAAATACCTCGTCGAGATGCCATTTGTCCCCAGGCCGGGGACGGCGCCGCCGCAAGTCATTGGCAAAGGTCTGGCCGAATTTCTGGCATCACTGGCGGATCGTTTCGTAGGTCACGCCGACCCCCCGGACGGCCATCATCTCCTCGATGTCGCGGTAACTGAGGCAGAAGCGAAAATAGAGCCACACACAGTGACTGATGATCTCAGCGGGGAAGCGGTAGCGACGGTACAATGTGGCGGGCGTGTTCATGGGAGGTGTATGCACCACCAACACGCTTGTGCGTCAACACATTGTTACCTTGACAATACCCTCGGCGACCTTCCAAACTGACCGCTATGGTTTATACCGTTTCGTCCCTCAAAGCCTCACCTCCAACCATAGGAGAGGTTGTCTGCAGTGAAGACCGCCAACCTAATTCGCTAGCAGGTTGCTGAAAAACTCCTATTGTTGAAATTTTTTCTATGCTGACGATCGCTGCGCATGTTAAGATACCTGAAATTGTATCTTTGGAGGTGTTAATGCGCGGGACACCGGACAGACAAGGAAGCATGTTGGCTCTGATTTCTATCGAGGCCCGTATTCCCACTGACCATCCCTTGAGACGGATTAAGAGGATGGCGGATCAAGAGCTTTTGGGGTTGTCGCGGGTGTTTGACCGGATGTATTCGACACTGGGGCGTCCTTCGGTGGCGCCGGAGAAGATCTTGAAGTCGCTGTTGTTGATCGCGCTCTACTCGGTGAGAAGCGAGCGGCAGTTTTGCGAGCAATTGGGCTACAATCTTTTGTTTCGCTGGTTTTTGGACATGGAGCTGGTGGAAGAAAGTTTTGATGCGACGGTATTCACCAAGAACCGCGAGCGGTTGATGGAGCATGAGGTGGGTCGATTGTTTTTTGACGCGGTGGTGGGACAGGCCCGAGGGGTTGGGCTGATGAGCGACGATCATTTTACGGTGGATGGGACTTTGATCGAGGCTTGGGCCAGTCTTAAGAGTTTTCGGCCCAAAGGAGAAGAGCGGTCGGGAGATAAAGATCAAGGAGATCCAGGCAACCGGTGGGTGGATTTTCATGGCGAGAAGCGCAGCAACGAGACCCACGAGTCCACCACCGATCCCGACAGTCTTTTGATGCGCAAGGGGCCGGGCAAAGAGGCGAAGCTCAGTTACGGGGCGCATGCCCTGATGGAGAATAGAAACGGATTGTTGGTTGACCTTGAAGTCAGCCAGGCTACGGGGAGCTCTGAGCGGGAAGCGGCCGAGCGGATGCTCAAGCGTCAGAGACGAAAGGGACTCAGGGTGAAAACTCTGGGAGCCGATAAAGGCTATGACACCCACGACTTTGTCGGTCTTTTGCGCCGCAGACGGATTACTCCTCACGTGGCGGCCAATACCCAACGAAGAGGAGGATCGGCCATCGATGGGCGAACGACTCGTCATACGAGCTACAGTGTGAGTCAGCGGATACGAAAGAGAGTCGAAGAGATATTTGGTTGGATCAAGACGGTGGGAGGGTTTAGAAAAACGCGTTTCAAGGGAACCGAGCGAACTCAACTCGCTGCTTGGTGGGTCGGAGCTGCGTATAATCTTTTGCGGATGGCCAAGTTGGCGGCCTAAGCGGTTTGAAATTGAGGGAAAAGCGATGGAGCAAGAGCTGAAAATCGAGTTTGTAGAACATTTCATGCTCATCTTTTCATCCTCTGCGCTCAACTATGCTCCGAAATCATCTTTCCAAAGCGAAGTTTCTTGTCCTCAAGTGCATTTTTCAGCAGCCTGCTAGTGGCCCGCCGTCAGCTTCGAGGCTGGGAAGCTGTAGCGCCCCTTGTCGTCGCTGAATACGTCAATGGTAATCGTCGAGCCGTCT
>Ga0099830_10000245_pt1 | contig 21995 bp, 21 predicted proteins | sample CZO8metaG_4_FD_79337 | JGI IMG/M metagenome (GOLD analysis project Ga0099830, IMG submission 79337) | Vadose zone soil microbial communities from the Eel River Critical Zone Observatory, Northern California, USA - CZOApr15con2H3.8 metaG | ecosystem: Environmental > Terrestrial > Soil > Vadose...
CGACTTCGCGGGTTCGTGGGAGTTCAACACGGCAAAGAGCAAGAACATCGGCATGATGATGCAGGTCAAGATGACACAGACGATCCAGCAAACCGATTCGTCGCTGGAAGTGTTGTCGCACAGCACATTTCAAGGCAGCGATCAGGACCTGAAGTGATCGCAAACACGGTCAACGCAACCGGTACGGTTCGGCTAACGGTGGCGTTGTGGAATTGGAAGAGCAGGTTGAAATAGATTCGCTGCCCGCTGCGGTACGAGGCGGGTTGCAAGCTAAGGCGGGGAAAGGCACGCTGCTCAAGCACCACGACTCTCGATGCCGTGATCCAGTCTTCTGAAAATCCGCGACATGCATGACGGCCGTGCCCGGGTATACAATTCTACCCAAGTTTCGTGCGGAGGTCGGTCCATGAAACGACCTTTCTTCTTCTTAGTGCTTTGCCTGGTCCTCACCCTCCCCGGTTGCGGGAACATCTTTATCCGCGGCGCTCTGCCTGCCGGTTCTTCAACCGTCAGTGGTTCGGTCAGCGTTGTACAACTCAGCGCGGTCATTGGTGAAAATGGGACGACGGTGCAAGTCACCTTTGTTACCTTCTTGCAGTCTGGCGCCTCATCCATGGTTGGGTTTTGTGGCGATCAGCGCAGCCAATTCCCCATGCAGCAGGTCGTCCGTGCCGACTTCAATCCGGGACAACCCTGCGCTAGCATCATCACGGTTGTGATTATTTAAGAACCGACTTTACCTGTGTCCTGCGGCTCTCTTCAGCGGGCTGTGTACCCGGTTGTTTGTTGTTCTCCTCTTGCTGTGGAGGCTTGGCCGGAGTCTTCACGGATCCGGTTTTCCTTTGGGCGCTTACTTTCTTCTCAATGCGCTCCACTAGCTTTTGAGCCTCGAGGTCTTCGTGGGTCTGAGGCTGTTCCTGTTTCTTCACATGCTCTGCTGCTTGTCCTGAGCCGGAGTCCGGTTTGGATTCGCCTGGCGTTTGCATGACACGCACCTCTCCGGTCGAATTTTAGTCCTAGCGTCGATGGGAACGCACCCCCGCTCTCACAGACGAGGCTAAAAATTCATCAAGAAAAAGAAGGTCATGACCGCACCTACCGACGGTTCTGGCGCCAAACCCGCACCTCGATCGAATTGTTTATTTTTTGAGATTACAGAAAGGCGTAGAAATGCGGCTTGCCGATCGCGAAGCGGCCAAGAGCTGTACATACGAGAACGGGTAGGAATGATCGACCGAGTTCTCAATCGCGCATCAGAACGGCTCGAACGTGTGCAGCGCGCCGCAAGCTAGATCACCGCGGAGGGGCCGACGCCGGTCGCCGCAAAGACGTCGGCGGCTTCTTCCTTGGCAATTTCCACAAAGGTTTGGACCACGACTGGGTCGAACTGAGTGCCGCCACTTTCCAACAGGCGGCGCACGGCTTCTTCGTGAGAGAGCCCCTGGCGATAGCAACGATTGGAGATCATGGCGTCATAGGCATCGATCACCGACACGATGCGCGATCCGATCGGTATTTCCTCGCCCTTCAGCCCGGCCGGGTAACCCGCTCCGTTGAAACTCTCATGATGATGGAGGGCGTACAGGCTGGCCTTCTCCAGCCCCGGAAGCAAGCGCAGGATCGACCAGCTATATTCCGGATGTTTGTTCATCAGGGCGCGTTCGGCGTCGGTCAGCTTGCCTTCCTTTTTCAGGATCGAGTCGGGCACACCGATTTTTCCGATGTCGTGCAGCAAGGCGGCGACTTCCAACTGATACAGATCCGTTTCCGGGATGCCCAACTTCCGCGCGACGCGGATCGCCCATTCCGCCAGACGGGTGCTGTGAACTCCCGTGCCCAGGTCCCGCAGATCGAGCAGCTGATTGAATCCACAGATCACTGACCTCAGCAGGGAATTCTGCTGCTGCTCCAGTTCCTTGATCCGCAAGCCAGCTGAGCTGCTCAGCAGCTCAGCCGACATTTCGTTTAGCGAGAGGATGGAGTAGCCTTGCGCCACGCTATTTCAACCCCATAGCATTGCGCCACGCCTGCATCGCTTGATAAGTATCCAGACGCCCATATCCCATTTGAGGATCTGAGATCGGCTGGGCATGTGACAGAGCAGATCCCGCTTGGGTCTTGGCTCCGCCACCCTGCAACACCGACTTCAGCGAGAGCGACGTCGGACTTGTGCTGATCAGCAATGCTGTGGTTCCGGACACCAGAGGCGCACTAAATGAAGTTCCCCATCCCGCCGCCCAGGTGCCGAAGGGATAGGTGGTCATGATGCCTTCACCCGGCGCGGTCAGCCATACTGGCGGCGCTCCGTAATTAGAGAAAGTGGAGCGGATGTCGCTATTACCAGTCGCTGCCACGTCGATCACATTCTTCAGCGCGGCAGGATAGACTGTCACCTGCTGACCGTCGTTGCCCGCTGCCGCCACGCAAACTACGCCCATTGAATTCGCGTAGTTCACAGCGTTGGCCAGCTCCTGCGAGGAGTTGGAATAGTTGAAACTCATGTTGATCACCCTGGCGCCATGGTTGACCGCATAGTAGATGGCGTTCAGGATGTCGGAGTTATAACCGGTTCCGTCCGCATGGAACGCCTTCAACGGCATGATCTTCGCTTGTGGAGCCACCAGATGAACGATGCCGGACACCATGGTGCCGTGACCGAAAGCGGCGTATTGCGGACCGTCCAGCACTGCCACCGATGACTGGTCCAGGACCGCGACCGTCGATTGGCTAACTCTTGCCGGCTTGCGATTGTCCAGCACCGCAACCGTGGATTGGCTGACGTCCGCGTCTTCAGAACCGCCGCTCTTGCCACGAGTGAAGTCATAACCAGTTACCAACGAGTTCTTGAGGACAGGATGAGTGGGATCGACCCCGGTGTCGATCACGGCCACAATGACATTCGCCCCCGCGGTATTGAATGTTGCGTGAGTCTTGTCCGTCAGGATTAGTTGATTTCCGGGCTGAGTCACATAACCCCGCCAGACCGTCGAGCCGTAATAGTTGACCGGAGTGGTGTCCGTCAGATAAGAGGGAGCAGGCCCAGCATCTGCGGCTTGCGTCTGCACCACCTGGTCAGTCTCGATCGAGATCAGTCCGAGGTTTACGTTTAACAGCGCCACGACTGCATTGAGCGGCTGCGGCGTCTTGATCAGAAACAACTGGCCGGAGGGATCGCCTAATCCGTGGTCCACCGTGCACCCGACCAGCTTGCACAGGTTCAGCAGGTTGCCGAGACCGAGCTTGTCTCGGACTACCAGCCGGGTCTGCGGCGCTGTTTGCGCCACTAGACTCTGCGCTCCGACACAGAGGAGCAATATAAGTGCCAAATACGCACGCAGAGCCCGCAGCCAATGATGCTGCGCTGCGCTGCTCGTAGAATGATCGTTCGATCTCACTGGTTCCCCCTCTGACTCATGTGAGTCTAGGACAAAATCAGAATTCGCAAAACTTACAGCCGTAATCGGAAAAGAGTTACCGTTAGACCCAGCTGGCCTATGTTAAGTCCTTCCGATTGTTCGGCTTTTGAACTCCATAAAGGGGGAGTATGATTTCACTTTCCTGGTCATGACCGATCGAGAGGCACAGGTTCTGGCTGGCCTCGAACTCGAGTTGGAACTCACCAAATTGGTTGGTTGCGGTCTCAGCCAGCGGCCGGATTCCCTCTTGCAGTCGGACCGGCACTTTTTGAGCTGCCCGTTCGCCGCCTGTCCGGTTCAGGACTTGTCCCACCAGGCACGCGGAATCGGAGTCTCGGCGCGGTTCGAGACGGAGGTCAATGTAGTAGTCATCGGTCTCGTAGAGAAACTGCCTGGCCGAAACCGCGCCCCGTACTCCCGCCGTGACCGGCTGCACATGGGAATCGAATAAAAGACGAAGGCCGTGCTTGGCTTTAGCAGGCGTCGGGGTAAATCGGCTCTTGCTCACTCGGACGGCGTCACTGAGGGGAGTGAGCGCGGTCTCCGCCCTGGCAATGGACAGAACGTTCTTCCACACCTGCAATGCGGTCATGCACTTCCCGCAACCGTCCCTGATATGCTGCTGCATCGCTGTTCTCATCCTTGGCGTAGCCAGGTCGCGCACAAAATCTGCCCAAGCTTGTTCGCTGAAATGCTTCAACTTCAACCTCCGCAGGGGAGCGGACCCGACCTAGCGGCGGTCACTCCTGATTTTTTGGGTCTCTGTGGAATAAGGGAAGCCCAGGGAGCGAAAAATATAGGGTGGGCAAAAATATTTTGGGGGGTCAGGCTTTGCCCACTAGGATGAACGGAGCCCATTGATAAGGATGGGGATAACTCGATCGTAGGGCCAACATCGCCCCCCGCAGGGCAGCCGGCTTGTTTTTCCCTTCCTCGAGGAGTCGGTAAAAGACGGTCATAAACTTGGCCGTGCTCTTATCATGAACGTCCCACAAACTGAGAATCAAGGATTGTGCCCCGGCGTGCATCAAACCGCGCGCCAAGCCAATTAGTTCATCGCCTGCGCTGACGACGTTCAGCCCGGTAGAACACCCACTTAGGGTTATTAGCTCAACCGGAAGCCTCAGTTGATAGAGATCAAACAAACTCAAGAACGAGTCTCCCATGCGGATAGCGGAAAACATGGGATTGTCCTGGCGGAAACGGCCGTGGGTCGCGATGTGAATGATCCGGCTATTGGGCCCCTGGCTTCGCAGGACGTGTTCCGTCGCATTTTTCCCGATAAACAATTCTGCCCGCGCGAGAACCCGGGTAAGCGCCTGTACCTCATCGAGAATTGCTGGCGCTTGCAGGTCGGGAATACCGAATACGAGCGCGGCTCCCGAGGAATTTGCCGTTCTGCTCTGGCTCAGCGCAAATATGCTGGCACTGGGCGAGTACGACACCGTATGGCGGTCAATCACGTGTTCAGTACCGTCATACAAAGCGTGGAACGGAACGTAGTGCAGCAAACCGTGGGGAACGAAAACAAGATGACTGGCTTTCAACCGGGAGGCCACGGGTGCGATCAGTTCATGATAGAGCTCGGTTAAGTGCGCATGAGTCGATTGCACCAGGGAATCCTTGAAGGTCTCGAGATATTGCGGATTGAGGTGGAACTTGGAAAGCTGAAACTGCAGTAACCGCAGAAAACCCGCTACCCTGGTCTCCAGCGTGACCGGAAGAACTTCGAGAGTTTCTGGTCCCAGCAAACACACCAGGATGCGGTCCTTAACTCGAAAATATTCGATCAGTAAGGTGTCATTGGGTATGGCGGAGCGAATGGCCGTAATTGGAAGGTTGGTGGGAGTCTGCAACCCGGCTTGCTCGGCGTCGGCCGGTGTCGCCTCCTGCAACATGTGCAGTAGTTCCTTCTCGCGGGTCCCCGCTTGCTTCTGCAGAGTTGTGATGCGTTCTGGCGACTTCTGTTCGGGTTGAAGTTGTTCCCGTTCGATCAGGTTGTAGTACCAGTTGAGTTCTTCGCGCAAGTCGCGGATAGACCGTACCAGTTCGCTCTGTCCCGGCTGGTCTTCGGCGATGCTGGGCGCCGGCCGGAAGAATAAATCCATCAGGCTGCGCGATTTTGCCTGCTCGATATAAGTGAACGCTTCTTCGGTCGCTCCCGCATCGCCATTTCGAGTTAAACAAAGGTCAACCAGATGCTCATACACTTCCAGGCGGTTTTTTATGAAAGCGATCTTCAGTTCTTCGCCGCGCAAATTGCTACGTAGCGTTTCCAGGGCTTGCCGCGCGCTCTGATAAGACACATACGCCGGGTCGACCTTGCCGCCCGCGGAATGAATATTCCCCATCAGCAAGTGTGCCTGATAGGCGAGAACTGGCGCCTCCAGTTCCGCACACTCCCCCATCGCCTCCTGCGCATGGAGATAGGCCTGCTCCACGTCCTCGGTCCGTAGCGCAATCCGCGCCAGCAACAGTTGAGCCAGAACCACCTTGTGCCTTAGGTTGAGTGAGCGGAAGGACTCGAGGGCTTCGACGCTGAGCCGCCGCGCCTCAAACAGACGTCCCTCGTTGTAGAACACCAAAGCCCGGTATAGGTCGATCAGAGATGGCCAGGCTTGATTTTTTTCCCGGACGAAAATTTCCCGGGCTTCCGAAAAGAGCTTAAGGCCTTCAAAGGCGTGTCCCTGCTGGCTGGCGGCGATGGCGGAGAAGGCCAGACACTTGGCGCTCTCATACCCCATGCCCAATTTCTGAAAGCCCTCGTAGCCTTGTTGCGCAAGTTCGGCTGCGTCCGAGCTGAGATTCAGTTCGAGATAAAGTTCCGCCAGGTCGAGGTTGCACAACGCCAGGTGATACGCGTCATCTACTTTCTTGCAGGCCAGACGTGCGGCCCGCAGCATTTCAATAGCTTTGCCGTACTCTCCTCTCTGGTAGTGAAGATAGGCAATGTTGTAGTCGGCCTGGGATACCAGCAACGGCATCCCATGCCCTTCACAGAAATGGCGGGCTTGGCGATAAGCGTCAATTGCCTTGGAGAAGGCATGCAGGCTGATATAGCAAGTCGCCAGGTTGCTCAAAACTGCGGCGATCCCTTCCGCATCCTTTTGATCCAGCAACAACCCCTGGTAGGCACGTTCATAGCAAGCCTGGGCCTCGATGAAGCGGTCCTGCCGGTAGTGAATGTTGCCGATGTTGATCTCAAGCCGGGCCAGCCGCCACACGTTTCCCTCCGCCGCGAATATCTGCCGGGCGCGTTCGGCGGCGGTAAATGCACGGTTGTACTCGCCCAACAGAAGCATGGGTTGGATCGATCCGCTGAGGGTGCGGGCCACCTCGTGGCTCTGCCCGATCGATTCGAACCAGGCGACCGCCTGCTCGTGGAGCACGGCTGCCGCCGCGTGCTTGCCCTGGGCGTACAGAACATTTGCCTTTGCCCGCAGGGCGCGCGCCAGGGACTCCTTATTATCAAGATCAGTCGCGATGGTCAGCGCAGCGTCGGCCAGGGATAAGGCTTGTCGCACATCGACCCGGACCTTCTCGCGCGCCTGATCGGCGAGTTCGGTCACCACTTCCGGCTTCAACAGACCCGGGTTGCGCGAGAGGAAGGCGCGCCTGGCTGCCTCATCCGACAGCTCGGCGAGCTGCGCCAACAATTTCTCCTGATGCTCTTTTTCCTGAAGATCTGCTGGGGTGGGCTCGGTCACCTGAAACCCTCTTTTTCCAGCCGCTGCCGAAGCAACCTCAGGCAGCGCCCCCGGATGAACCCGATCGAGCCGGTTGCGAGTTTCAGTTGTTTGGCCACTTCCTGATAGGGACGGGGCGGTTCATCAAAGAAGAGCAGGCCAATCAACTGATTGCATCGGGAAGGAAGTTCGGCGATTGCATCCCGCAGCATTTGCTCCCGCTGCAACTGATAGAGCATCTCTTCGGGCAGTTCTTCAGTTGTCGCTTCGGGCTGTTCCTCGATCTCCGTCGGGTGCTCGAGCAGACTCAGTCGCTGCTTTTTGACCCGCAAACACTTGTGATAGCTCGTCTGCATGAGCCATTTGGGAAGAGCGCGCGGCTCGCGCAATCGGGGCAAATCCGAAAACAGATCGAGACAAACGGCTTGAAAAATGTCCGCAGAGTCCTCGCGAGACAACCCGAACTTTATGGGGATCGAGAAAATCAGATTCTTATATTTCTCGATCAAAGCGGACCAGGCTGCTTGATTGCCCTGGCAGCATTCGCGAACCAGGCGCTCGCTCGACCATGAGAGCTCGCGCGGAAGGGTTTCCGGCTTCACCGTTTTGCACCGGCCGCGGCTCCGCTTTCCTGTCGAAGATAGAGCTGTTCAACATTCCATAGGGTGATGGGCTCTAAAATAGCCGGCTTGAAGTTTTCTACATTCTTTTTGGCGCCCACCAGAATGTTGGGCGTGGCCAGAAAGACATAAGGAAGATTGGCGGCGATAATCTTTTGGACTTGGTCGTAAAAGCGCTTGCGCCGGGCGTAATTCAGCTCGATCATCTGCTTCTGCATCCACTGGTCGATTTGCGCCTCCCAGTCCGTGGCCGGCTTGGTTTCTCCCAGGTGCCAAAGGTGTGCGCTTCCGGACGACAACCATACGTTCATCTCGGGATTTGGGTCGGCATCTCCGCCGCCCAACCCCATAACCGCAGCTTCGTAATCGAAGGTCTGGAATACGCGGTCGAGAAGGGCGCGGAACTCCAGCGGAAGCACATGGACGTCCATTCCCAGCTGGCTCAGGTCGTCCTGAATCAGGGCAGCGATTTTGGTTCGCTGGTTGTTTGAGGAACTGGCCACAATCGAGAACTGTACCGGTCTATTCTGGCGATCAACCAGGCGGCCATCGTTGCGCCACGAGAAGCCGGCCGACTTCAGCAAGTCCCGCGCATGCTCCACTGAGCGCGCAGGGTGAGGCAAGGATTGATCCATCCAGAACTTATTGGATGGGCTTACATTTCCCCACAGCGGCATGCCGCGCCCTGCGTAGACCAGCTTCACGATGGCTTCCCGGTCGATGGCCGAGGAAACGGCTTGTCGGAACTTCAGATCCGAGAACCACGCGAGTTGAGGCCCGAGCTTGCTCGCGGTTGGTCCCTTTACGTCGTTGAGGTTGAAGAGAAGAAAGTTGTATTCCAGGCTGGGGCCGAGATCGAACAGCTCATAGCCGCGATTTTGCGCATCCCGGGACAGGAGCGCGTAATTCTCGGCATTGATGCGGCTCATGATGTCGGTATCGCCAGCCTGGAAGCGAATGACCTGAGCGTCTTCATTTCCTGCAAACAGGAAGACCAGTTCGTCGAGGTACGGAAGCCGGTTGTTTCTCTGATCTACTTTACAGAAGTAGGGATTGCGCTCGAGCACAATGCGCTGGCCAGGAACATACTGCTTCAGCCGGAACGGGCCCATGCCGGCCATTTCCGCAGGTGATGTGGTGACGTTCCACACCTGCGTAAACCGGTCTTCGTGATACGCCTTCTCCAGAAGGTGGCGCGGCATGATGGCCAGACTGTCGAAGATGCGTTCAGCGGCGGCGTAAGGCTGAGTCAGTGTGAATCGCACCGTATACGAATCAATCTTCTGCACTGCAATCGGTTTTCCACCAACAATCAGGAGGTCCCGCTGCGGAGAATGGATCTTTTCGTCCAGGTAGACCTGGAAGGAGAACACCACGTCGTCAGCATCGAAGGGCTGACCGTCGGAAAATCTCAACCCTCGCCGCAGCTTCAGAGTGAAGACCCGGCCATCACCGGACGTCGTCCACGACTTGGCCAGCGACGGTTCCGTTTTTTGCGAGTCCCGGTTGATGTGGATCAGGTCAGCCATCATCCGGCCGATCACCTCGCGCGAGCGCACGTCGGCAGCGGTGACAGGATTGAGAGTCTTTGGCTCGGCACTCTGGGCAACAACCAGGCTCCCGCCGTAATGACCAACTTGGTTGTCCGTGACCTGTAATTCTTCGCCTGATTGCGGCGGCTGCGGGGAAGATAAGGCGACAGCACGGGGCCCAAAAGCTAACACCAAGGCGGCGAGCCATGCCAAACGGTGCATATGTGATTTATTTAGACCGTGGTCGATTGTAACCGCTTGAGGAATGCATCCGCTACCGCAAGGTAACCAAGAGAGAAAACTATCAAAGCCAGTCCCGGGATGAACATCCACCAATACGACACCAGGACGTTGTACTGCTGTAAATTCGCCAGCAGACTGCCCCAGCTGGGCAGGGGTTCGCTCAATCCCAGACCAAGAAACGACAGAGTCACTTCTGCAACCACATATTGAGGAACCAGCAACGCCGCTTGTGTCAGCAAGACTCCATAAGTATGGGGCAACACATGTCGGCGAAGAATATGGATGTCGGAAGCGCCAAAACCACGGCTGGCTGCAACGTACTTACGAGTCTTGGCGCTGAGCACGACGCCTCGCACCAGACGCGCCGGGCGCGCCCATCCGACGGATCCGATCACTGCTACCAGAAGAAAGAAGGTTTGCATTGGACTGATGTAGAGCGGCAGGAATGCCCGCACCGCCAGCAACAGATAGAGCCAGGGCAGAACCAGAAAGAGTTCCGCGGTGCGCATCACTGATTCGTCGATCCATCGTCCATAGAAGCCGGAAATGGTGCCGAGCAGCAGCCCCAACATCAGTGAAATCAACGTGGCCAGCAAACCCGCAGCCAATGAGATGCGGCCACCGTACAATATCCTGGAAAATTGATCCCGCCCATAGTTGTCGCTGCCCGCCAGAAAAATCTGCGCCGGAACTTCCACACCGAACAAATGAGTGTGTGCAGAAAAAAGACCGGCTATCTTGTACTCGGGGCCCTTCACCAAGAAATGGATCGGGTACGCTTTATCGTGGGATTCTTCGTACTCGTACAAACTTTGGGGTCGGGAGATCCATTGGCAAATGAAGGGACGCAGGTGGAAGCGTCCTTGAGTATCGATAAAATGAGGGCGTGTAGGTGGCACAAAAGGAAGATTCCGATTCTGACTGGTGGGATCGTAGGGCGCCACAAAGCCAGCGAACACTATGACGGCGTGCAGTAGCACGAGAAATGTCACGGCGGCCCAGAATTTCTTTTTGCTCGTCATTTTCTCGCCCAACTCGCTTCTCGCCCTATTGCATCCTTATCCGTGGATCCGCGGCGACGAGCATTACATCCGCTAAGAAGTTGCCAAGGATCATGAAAACAGTCGATAACATCACCACTCCGACCACGACATACAGGTCCCGGGACATGGTTGCTTCCAGGAGCAGGGGCCCCAGTCCTGGCCAGCCGGTAACGACTTCGACCAACAGCGACCCACTGAGAAGACCGCCCACCGAGAATCCGAATAAAGAGATCAAAGGATTAGCGGCCGCTGGAAGCGCGTAGCGAAACAGCAGCCGGGTTTTTGCAACTCCGTGTCCGCGTGCAGCCTGGACAAACGGAGCCTTCAGAACCTCGGTCATGCTTGCGCGCACATGTCGCAGCAGGATCGGCAGACCGGCCAGTACCAGCGTGATGACTGGAATGATCAGGTGCATTATCAAGTCGCCGAGTTTTGACCAGCGGCCGAGTTGGTCGAAGCCGACCGACGCCATCCCTCCAACCGGCAGCGCGTGGGTTCGAACCGCCAAGCACAGAAAGCCCAAGACCAGCACCAGTTCCGGCACCGAGAGGAGAATTGAGGTACCTCCCCTGCACAGCCGGTCACTCCACGCGTCGGGGTGGTCGGCGATCCAAATCCCCAACGGCACCGCAATCAGCCAAACCAGCAGAGTAGCCACTCCCGTAAGCAGCAGCGTATTGCCCGCTCGCAACATAAGCAGGCCGCGCACCGGAGAGTTGTAGGCAAAGGAGTAGCCCCACTCGCCCTTGAACACCGACTTTACCCAGCCGACATATCTCACGGACCTGGGTTGGTCCAGTCCGTACTGAGATCGAAGAGCCGCGACCGTCTCCGGCGAGATCTGCGGATTCAACTTGATTTCATCGAAGAAGCTGCCCGGCGCCAAATCGGTGAACAGGAAGCAGAGTAGCGAGGCCCCAACCAGAAGCAATATTCCGTGAGCCAGTCGCCGCCCGAGGTACTTCATGTTCTCATTCCCGGCTGCGCGGTTCGAAAGGCCAACTCAAGGCCCGGCGTCGCGGCCAGCAGCTCGCGAGTGTGGGTGTGCTGCGGATTGCCAAACACCCGTTGCCTGGTTCCGCGCTCGACAATCGTACCCTGATGCATCACGGCGATATGATCCGCAACCTGCCCCACCAGGCTTAGGTCGTGAGAGATCAACAAACAGGTCAGCGACCGAGCGAACCGGATGTCCGCAAGCAGGTTCAATATTTGCGCCTGCGTCACCAAATCAAGTCCTGAGAGGGACTCATCCAATATCAGCAGCGTGGGCTGCAGCGCTATCGCCCTGGCGATGGCCAGCCGTTGCCGCTGGCCGCCACTGAACTCCAGTGGAGAACGATCGGCCCAGTCCGCCGATAAGCCCACTTCTTCCATCAACTCGCAGGCCCGCAGACGCAGCTTTCGCCCGGACTCGCGACGCTGGACTTCGAGAGGCTCGGCGACGATTTGCGCGGCTGAGAAAAATGGATTCAAGGCGCCGGCAGAATCCTGAAAGACCATCTGGATCTTGGGTCGCAGCCACGCCAGCTCATGAGCAGCGCAGCGCGATATTTCCCGTTCTTCAAACCAGATTTCTCCCGCGTCGGATTTTTCCAGCATGGCCAGACAGAGGGCAAGAGTCGATTTTCCTGAGCCAGAAGCACCCACCAGAGCGGTGAGACATTCCGGCTGAAGCTCCAGGTCTACATTCTTAAGCGCATCCACGGCAAACTCGCTTCGCGAGAATACTGGGCGGTGCACGTACCGCTTGTGCAACCCCTTCACCCGAACGAGTGCCGGCTTGGCCGCGCGCTTTGCCCCTTGCTCAGCTGTCATGATTGAAACAACTCACGCGATGACCGGCTTCTGGCGTGACTTCCCCCGGATTTTCAGTCCGGCAAATCCCCGTTCTCAGCGAACATCGCGGCTCGAATGCGCAGCCCTGGCTCAAACTTTGCCAATCGGGTGGACCACCGGGGATGACAGGTAAGTGGCTTCCAAAACCGGAATCACCCGGGCGGGTAGATCGTGGCATCAGGTCCAGCAAGCCCTTGGTGTAAGGATGCCGTGGACGGAAAAACATTCTCGACCCGCTACCCTCTTCAACCGCACGGCCGGCATACATTACGGCCACGCGGTCGGCAAATCCGGCCAGCAAGGCTGGATTGTGAGTGATGAAGATGAGCGTCGTGCCAACGGTTTGATTGAGGTTTCGCAGTACTCCCAGAATCTCGGCCTGTACGGTTACATCCAGAGATCTGGTCGGTTCGTCGGCAATGATCAGATCTGGCCGGCAAGCTAGCGCCTGGGCAATCGCAACTCGATGCAGTTCTCCTCCGCTCAGCTGATGTGGGTAAGCGGCATAGATCCGCCCGGTGTCTGCCAGTTGGACCTCGCGCAGCATCGACTCGACTTCCTGTTTGCGCGCTTTGCGCGTGAGGCTGCGGTGCGCGATGATAACCTCAGCAATCTGGTCGCCGACGCGCATTACCGGACTCAGCGCAAACCCGGGCTCCTGGTGGATCAACGAGATCTTCGCGCCTCGAATTCTGCGCAGTTGTCTCTCGGGCAACCCCAGCAATTCCTCATTGCGAAACAGAATCGAACCCTCAATCCGAGCGGCCGAAGGAAGCAATCCGAGTATGGATAACGCGAGAGTGCTCTTACCGCACCCGGATTCTCCCAGGACTCCGAGCACTTCGCCTGCCGCTATTGCAAGATCGAGTTGCCGCAGCGCCATCACCGGCGATGGGCCGCTGCCAGCGTAACTCACACTTAGCCCACAGACCCGGAGCAGCCCGGCGGCCTCGTCGAAGGATGACGCAACTGGGACCGGCTTCAACCAAAGGCTCCTTAGGACTGCTCTCTGCTGAACCAAATTTTGACGGATAACTTCGCGGAAGGCTAAGTAACCGAGGTAACCGAAAATCTGAGCTTATGCTGGTAGTCCTATGTGTACGCGCCATTGCTTGTGGGTGCCCGATTGCGGGTTGCCAGTCGATTTCGGTTACGTCTTGGTTGCCAAGCGAGGATCGAAGCGAAAGGCCAGCGGCTGGCCGATGCGCGCCCGGGCAAAATCCAGATGGACTGGATTCAGCAGAAGAGTGTCTTCCCCCGGGACTAGGGCACTCGGAACCCGGAGCACAGCTGGACGGCCACGAAGAATCCAGTCATCGCCGATGGACCGGAGTTGTGCAGGCGCGGGATCAGACCTCCAGTGCCAGGGCCAGGCTGAGGGCTCAACCGTTCTGATCAGCGATGGATCGAAATCCACCCCGATTAGCCCGTACTGTTCCAGCGGCTCCGACGAGTCAAGATGGACCAGCATCTACAGAACGGCAAGCGTCCCGGCGGCTGCCGGCGAGACACCGGCGTTACGGCAAGGCTGCGACGCCATCCCTGACGACAACAACTTCTTTTCCCATGCGCTCGCCCACTTCCATCGCGGTAGCAACGGTATCGTCGTCGGTCTCGAGACCACGAATGATTTCTAACCGCGTCCCGGTCTCGACCGGGCCAGAAAAACGCATGCCCAGGCAATTCCTGGCGCGATAGGTGACGCGCGCAATTTCGGTGATGCTGAGGGAAGCAAGGTTGGAAACAAGAATCGTGTCCGGACGGCAGATCTTGTCGAGAAGGGTGAATATCTCAATCTTCGATTCCATCTCCTCCGGGCCGGCTTCGATGACCAGGTCAGCCTGGCGGGCAGCGTCTTCGACAAAGCCGGCAAACTCCAGACGGGAGAACGCGGCATCGACCGCGCCAGCGGAAAACCTCCCCGCTTCTAGCGCTTGATCAAGGCTGTCGCGAAGTTCGCTCTCCGCACGGCGCAGGGCGTTGGGTAAAAGATCCTCCAAAATGGTGCGATAGCCGCCCATAGCTGCCGCCAGTGCAATCCCTCGGCCCACTTTGCCGGCGCCAATCACGCCGATGGCGCGGACCATCGCGCGGACCTCGGCCACTACTGTCCCTTGTCCAGTTGCCCCAGCACGGCGTTGAGATTGGTACTGGCAGTGCGAATGTTCTCGGCGAGACGCTTGCGCTCATCTGGGTCCATCAATGGAATAGAGGCGCTGATGCGGCGGAGCGTGGTGTTAATGTCGTCGACGTAGTTGATGAGACGAATTAGTTCTCCGGTAGCTGCCATAGTTCAACCTGCTCCTGTTGCCCGCTGTCCGGGCGTCACGCTATTTGCCTGCTGATGGTTTGTGCGCAGTCACACGCTTCGGGTGATGCCACCATTCTCAACCGTGGAGACGGTTTAGTAAAGGCACGTTGGGGGCCAGTAGTGGCTTGGTTTGAACAAATCCCCCACACCGGCGTCATCCTGAGGGACTTCAGTCCCGAAGAGCCTGGCCCGAGCCAAGGCGAAGGGATGTGGCGCGCATCAGTGCAATTGCTGGGGAAAAATTCTGATCCGCTGCCCGCAAGATCCTTGGCAAGCTCAGGATGACGGCGTGCATAAGGCAGAACTTAAAACTGAGCCACCACCTGGTGATCCATGCGCTTGGTCAGCCAGCAAGCCCAAGCAGAGGCGCGATGCGTTCGAGGATTTCCGCCATTACCCGCCTGGATACCCGGCCGCATTTTTCCGCGCGACGCGCCCGCCAATCCAGGCTCCCGAGATGATCAGCGAGCACTACGCCCGGGATGGGCAACGTCTTCGGTAGAGGAACTTCGAAGGGATAGCCCTTCACCTGATTGGTAACCGGACAGACGGTCGCCAGTCTCGACCTACGGTTATAAACACTGGGCGACAGTACGACTGCGGGCCCGCGGCCAGCATGCTCGCGCCCTACTTGAGGAGTGAAGTCCAGCCAAATGAGATCGCCGGCGTCCGGCACATAGCTGGGTATCACAGCAGTTCATACCCCACGGGCTCCCCCCAGTCTGTGTGAGCATGGCAGTTTTGCGGGGTAATTCCTCGAACCAGTTGAGAGATGGAACGTTGGGGTTTGGCTGTCAGAATTTGAATTGCTCCCGGTCTGGCCACTTTGAGTTCCAGGTGGTCCCCACGCTTCAATTTGGCGGCGGCCACCACCGGCTTGGGAATCCGAATCGCTAGACTATTGCCCCACTGCGCAACTTGGGTCCTAGGTTTCATGTAGATACATTGTATCTACATGGGTGCAGATTGTCCCATCGTGTGAATTTCCACCCCTATCTGAGGCAGCGTCGAACTCTCTTCATTTCGGAACTCCGACTGAGTGCAACTTTAGTAATAGCCACGATCAATGTTATTTATTGGTCTTCTGAGTTCCTGGTGAATCTAATGTCAATATGAGCGATAAGCCTTTGAAACGTTACCTTTTTGCCAGTGACTTCGATCAGACCCTGACGTTCGACGATTCCGGGTATGTATTGAGTGAACTGGTGGGCATTCCGACTGCCGAATTCGAACGTAAGGCCCAGGGGATGGCTAAGCTGAACCTGGTCCAGCAGGGCGCCGAACTGTCGTACCTGTTGCTGCATGACCCCGAATTTCGCGCCCGGGTACGCAAGCAACATTTGTACGAAGTGGGCAAAAATATTCGCCTGAAAGATAACATCGAGCTGCTTTATCAGATTCTCGAAAACGGAGTGGATGGTTATCACTTCGATTTCTACGTCCTTTCCGCGTCCCCGGTTGAGGTGATTCAGTCGGCGCTGGAAGGGATCGTGCCGCGGGATCACATTTACGGCACCGAATTCGTCTATAGCGCAAGGGGCGAGATCGAGTCTCTGGTTCGGGCTACGGCTGGCTATGGCAAGGTGACGGCGCTCGACAAGTTGCAGGCGGAATTGCAGATCGGGCCGGACCACATTATCTACACCGGCGACGGAGGTTCCGACATCAATGTAATGCTGCATGTCAAGATGCGCGATGGATTCACCATCGCAGTGTCTGAGGCCAAGCATGTCTCTCAGATCGCTAAAAGGACGATCCTTAGCACAAGCGCGCTGGCGGTTCTGGGACCGATTTTGGAGGAAACTGTGGGCTGGGAACGGGCGCGCATTCGCCAGTTCTTCGAGTCCTACGGAATTCTGATTCAGGAGTGGGACAGCGTGCGCACCGACTGGCTGACGTTGCGTCCTGCAGTAAAGGACTTGTCCGAGACTGTGGCTGCGGGCGTCTGATTCCATGATTCCAGTATCCAACCGGAAGATTCGCGCCAAGCGTCCCAACTGGTAGGTGACGGCGGTCACCAGGGGTGCTATAGGACTGGGTTGCGCACTTGCCTGCGGTGCGTCGACAATAGATAAATGCTTCGTGACAAGGCCCTGATTCCCCTATCGCACCAGCACCAGCATTGCCTGGCGCTGTGTGTACGTCTGGATCGAGCCCTCCAGGCGGGCGAGGTGGACCTGGAAGCATGGCAAGCGGAGATCCAGCAGATTTTCGAACAGGAAATCACATTCCACTTTGCGGCGGAGGAAAAAGAGTTGTTTCCAGTGGCGGCGCGCTTCCCCGAGCTGCAGCCCCTGGTCCAGGAACTTCTCACCGGGCACGCGCTGCTGCGCAATTTCTTTTCACGCGCCGCCGCTCGCTCCCTCCACGTTGCTGGCTTACAGGTGCTGGTGGAAAAGCTGGCATCCCACATTCGCAAGGAAGAACGCGAACTGTTTGAGGAAATGCAGAGGCTGATGACGCCGGAGCAGTTGTCTGCGGTAGGTACGGCCCTGCAGCAGTCGCTCGCGGATGCTTCCACTGCATGCACTCTCCCCAATGCAGCGACCCGGCTGCGGCCGAAGGAATAGCACAATCTTCGGTCTCGGCCCGCATCTTCGGGCCGGCTGGTCGCTGCCTGAATCCTCTGCGGCGATTCTTTCATCTAGCACTCATGCATCAAGATGGGGCTTTTTCCCCGCTTGCGGATTATTCGGAGCCAGCTGTCGAGCCGTCGAGTAGGCACGCACTCGATGATTCCGCGTTGCTCGATGCTTACTCAGACGCGGTTGTTGGGGCCGCTGAAAAACTCAGCCCCTCCGTAGTCAAGATTGATGTTGCCCAGGCGGGCAAAAGCCGCTCGGGCGAGCCGCGCGAGCGGCAAGGTGGTGGGTCGGGTTTCGTGTTCACTCCCGACGGCCTGATTCTCACCAATAGTCACGTGGTCCATGCCGCCACGCGGATTCAGGTGTCCTTCGCGGATGGGCGCCGCTTCCCTGCCCACACAATCGGCGACGATCCCGCCACCGATCTCGCGGTGGTGCGAGTCGATGTGCCCAATAACGACGCGCCCAGCCTGGTGGCCGCTCCCCTGGGAGATTCGCAGAAGGCGCGGGTGGGCCAACTGGCCATTGCTATCGGCAACCCCTATGGCTTCCAGTACACGGTCACAGCGGGCGTAGTGAGCGCCCTGGGACGCTCGCTGCGTTCCTACTCCGGACGAATGATCGATGACGTGATCCAGACCGACGCCTCACTCAACCCAGGCAATTCGGGAGGACCGCTGGTAACTTCCGATGGCCGCGTCATCGGAGTAAACACCGCCACCATCATGGGTGCGCAAGGGTTGTGCTTCGCGATCGGGATCAACACCGCGAAGTTTGTCGCCGGGCGGCTGCTGCAGGATGGAAGAATCCGGCGCAGTTATATTGGCGTTGAGGCTCAGACCGTTCCACTCCACCGCCGCCTGGTACGCTTCTACAACCTGCCCCAGGAAACGGGCGTGGTGGTGAGCTCAGTGACAAGCGGCAGTCCAGCGCAGAAGGCCGGATTGCGGGAGGGCGACGTGATTGTCGCCCTCGAAGGCAAACCTGTGGCCGGCGTGGATGACTTGCACCGGCTGCTGACGGATGCGCGGGTGGGCGTGAGCAGCTCCCTTACGGTGCTGAGGTGGACGGAGAAGCTGGAACTGAACGTCGTCCCCGAAGAATCGCGGAATGGGTAGGTTGTATGGCGGGCGCCCCTTCGACTTCGCTCAGGGCGGGCTCTCGCCCGCGCGGATTGAGGTAAGAAAGGGTGCCGAGCTGTGGCCGGCTGAACGGGCGAGGGTGTCCGCCCTACATGGTTCAAAAGCTCAAATCGCGGCCAATTCGTAGAGATATTCGACGTGCGAGCGCACCGCGCCGTCCATTCCCTGAACATTTGGGTTCGTCGATTCGATCACATAGTACTCATCGGGCGCGTGGGCGCCGCTGCCGTGACCCATACCGAAGTGGCCGGCGGGCAGGTGCAAGGGATCGCCGGTGAAGACGTATCCTGGCCACGAGCCCGCGCTGCGCGGCAGGATGATGGGGTCAATTCCCTTGCCGCGATAGAAAGCCACCTGGGCGCGGATCAGCGGAGCATCGGCGGAAGTGCTGTTGGGGTCGTAGCCACCGGTCATGTTTACTTCGATGTCGCCGAAGCCGCGATTGGCGAGATGGGCTTTGAGCGCGACAAGAGCCTCGTCGGCCTTCATGTCGGGCACCAAGCGGAGATCGAGCTTGGCTACGGCGCGGTGTGGAAGGATGGTCTTGCCGCCCGGTCCCGTGTAACCGCCTACCAGGCCCTCGATATTTACCGTGGGCCGCGACTGCAGCAGTTCTAGCGCCTGCTGGTAGTTCACGTCATGCATCCAGTGGTCGACGCTAAGTTGTTTTTTGGCGACGTTCTCATCGAGACGGCGTGCGGCCTCGGCAATCATTTTCCTTTCGGTGTCGGACAACGGACGCGCCTTGTCAGCGAAACCCTCGATCGCGGGGGTGTTGCCGTCGGGCGAGACCAGCGTGACCAGAGCCTCCACCAGATGCCACGCCGGGCTGTCGAGCATGGCCTTGGTGCTGGAATGAACGTCCTTGCGCGGGCCGCGTCCCCATTTCTCACCGCTCGAGACCAGTTCGAGCTCGATCACGCCTTTGGCGCCAAGGGTCATGGTGACTTTGCCGTCGAGATCCTGCTCGGCGGACGGCATGTAGACGCCGTTGCATTTGCGGAGCGCCGCTAGCACCTCGGGCCGACGCACAATCTGCGGGAAATGGGGCGAACCGATTTCTTCTTCTCCTTCGGCCACCAGCACCAGGTTCACCGGCAGCTTGCGCCCGGCGTTGCGAAACGCATGCAGCGCGGCTATGAATGAGGCCTCCGGTCCCTTCTGGTTCACGGCGCCACGACCGACGACAGCTTTGCCCAAGCCTGGCTTGTCTACCACTGCGGCCTCAAACGGAGGCGATGACCACTCCGCGGGATCGGCCTGCTTCACGTCATACATGAAGTAGAGGCCGAGGGTGCGCGAAGCGCCGGCGTCGAGCGTGGCGAAGATGCCCGGCTGGCCGTCGGTGGGAACCTTGGTGACCTCGCCGAATCCGGCGTCGCGCAGCATGCGTATGGTGAGGTCGCAGCCTTCGTCCATGCCGCGTTTCTCAGCGGCAATGGAGGGTTGACGAATCCACTGCTGCAGCCGCTGCACGGATTCGTTGTGGCGCTGGTCGATTTCTTTCTGGATGGCGATGAGGTCGAGGTTGTCCGCAGCGGCGAAGGGATCGCGGGAGAAGGCAAGGGTGGCGGCGCTGGTGGCTGTGGCTTGGAGGAATCGGCGTCGGTTCATGGGCGGGAGGATAATTCGGGGGGGTGGGCGGTGTAAAGAGCGGGGAGTCGGCTGACAAGCCTGCGTTCGCTTCTGTGTATCCGGAAATCTACAAACCGCTGCGCCCCGTGTGCCGCTCGAGTAATTAAGGGAAAAGCTGCCTTCCGCTGCTCCGGTCACAATCTCAGACCAAAGCCGACCAAAGATGACAGGGGAGCGGTGAGACCACGGGCGGTTAACAGCAAGAATTTGGCGCAGGAGCGATTCTTAGAATTCTGGCGCCTTCGTTTCTCGGAGCCAACTTTTATCGTTGCCCCCAATCGAAGCGCCACATGCGTGGCAAATCGACAACCGTAGTAAAAAACTGGGCGGCGCATCTTCGAGCACCGGAAACGCCGCCCGGGTTACTGTTCAGCTACTTCAATGTAATATCCCGTGTCAGGATACTAGCGATCACTTTCGCGTTTTGTACACGCTTGTCGATCACCTGCTGCTCTTTACTCTTGTCGCCGTACTGCTTCATACGGAGATCAAGAACTTTTTGCGCTAGGCCGTCGAGCGCGGCAAAGTTCTTGTAGCTGAGGGTGAAACCAATATCCCAGTCCTCTGGGTTGGCTTTCGTTGTGTTCAGAAAGATGCTGTAGTTTTCAATCAGCCCCGCCTTCTTTTCTGCGTCCCAAATCGGCTTGATGTTATTTTTGAGGTCGTCCATGAACGCGTTGAAACGTCCGGGCAATATTTGGACCAAGGTGACCCGTGTGACTCCTCCTTCGGTGTATTGGTCTTGTGCGACTGCCGAGGCGACTGACATCAAAGAGAGACAAACTGCCATAACTCCGAACCGAATGGCTTGTTTCATACCCATTCACCTCCGTGAATTGATGCCGCAGGAGTCTAACTGAGCATGGGGGTTGCCGTAAAGACAAAGACCAGGAAGACAGGAAGAGGCGATGAGATAAGTCTTAGGCTCCGCCCTTGCCTGTCAGCCCCAGCTCGATTCGTGGGGTGTTGCTTGGCGATCTTTCATGGAGCCATCTTCGACTCCTGCGGGATCATGCGCGACGTAGTTATCAGCATCATGGGCACACCGGCGCAGCAGGAACGAAACGGGATATGGGACAGAACCAAAGCCGGATTACAGCGTGCCCGCCGTGCTGGCAAGAGAGCGGCCGTGATGCTGTTCGAGGTAGACGTGAAGGCCGCTCGTAAGATGGAGGCCGAAGGACTCAGCGTGGGGGGCATTGCGGCGATGATTGGTATTAGTGTGAACACGTTGCAGAGAGCAGTTCAGGATGATCTGCCAAAATCGAACGAGAAAACGGGATGAGGTTCGGAAAAAGCGACGATGCAAACTAGCGACTGAGTAGGAAACGGGTTCAGCTTCAAGCAGTGGTTGCGGAGGTGCGTCGAGCGGATTTGGCGCACGCGAACGAGCTTGGGCAACTACGGACATTTGGGATCAGCGACTTTTCCCCGGAACAAGGGTTTTTGCTTGCTCCGTTTTAACGTCGTGACCCGACAGGCAATGCTAGTCCGGGGTACCTAGTAAAATCTATGCAATATTAGATATTAAAGGTAGGGTCAATCCCCCAGTTTTGGTGCAGGTGTGGAATTGCGAGGTCGTGTTGGGCCGCTTGGACAGTCCGGTCTCCGACCACGCTAGATTTTCCTGTTTTTGTCCGCTTGCGAGTTGCGCTGTTTTGAGCGATTCTCGCGGAAGTTGAATCGGTAAGTTACGGACGATGCGCAACGACATTCCTTATCATTGCAACCACCGCCACCCTATGTTAGCGTCAACAAACAGCAGAGGTTAGCTTGCAATCGACGATTCCTGCCGGGTTGGATCGCAAGGAAGCGGAAGTTTATCATCGGCTCGATCCGGCGCGGCTCCCAAGACACATCGCCATCATCATGGACGGCAACGGCCGCTGGGCGCGACGCCGGCACTTGCCGCGCGTGGCCGGCCACCGGGCCGGGGTTGCGTC
>Ga0099830_10000250_pt1 | contig 21889 bp, 17 predicted proteins | sample CZO8metaG_4_FD_79337 | JGI IMG/M metagenome (GOLD analysis project Ga0099830, IMG submission 79337) | Vadose zone soil microbial communities from the Eel River Critical Zone Observatory, Northern California, USA - CZOApr15con2H3.8 metaG | ecosystem: Environmental > Terrestrial > Soil > Vadose...
AGCTATCGCCATTGAAGAGTTAAGGCACATCCGTACCCGTACGGAACGCACGGTTAGACACTCTCAGCGTGCAAGGCAGAGCAGTTGGGCGTTTGGACAATTGCGTCAATTCCTCTCCTATAAAGCAGTTCTTGCCGGCGTGCCATTGCACACGGTTGACCCACGCAACACGTCGCGTACTTGTAGCGAGTGCGGACACTGTGCAAAAGAGAACCGCAAGAGTCAGGCTTCTTTCTGTTGTGTCCAGTGCGGACATTGCGACAACGCTGATCATAATGCCGCTATAAACATATCCAGGGCTGTTGTCATGCAGCCTATTGTCTCGTCCGGTAGCTTCTCTGGATACAATCAGAGAAGTGCGTAAAGATAGGGACAAGCCCCTGGCTTCAGCCATGGGGTTCATGACTAAACCATCCAACGGTTCATGATAAAAAGGACACTAAGTGTTGCGAGTAACGTGGGAAACAGGAGCATGAATGCCTGGTGTAATCGCGGATGCTTAATGCCAAGCATTGCCAGGGTTATAAATGCTGGAAACATTTCAAGTACGAAACGTTGATTGGATACAAGGACATCCGTTTTTTCGACACCAGGGCTGAGCAGTATGTAGAAAAGCAAGACCGCCACCCAGATACTATAGCTAATACGAAGCTTGTGCCTTCCAATGATGCATAAAACGATGAAGCCAATGGTAGCACTTAAATCCAGGATGATATGTGCCTCGTTGAATGAGCCAAAGGGCTGATTCCAGAACAGGTCAATCAACGCCTGTACAATTCCCTCCCATGGCCAGGTTGTGTGCCGTCCCCAATGGCTCTGGACGGCGACAAAAGCAATTGGATTCCCTGCGATGTACCAGCAATAGATAGAATAAAGCAATGTCCCTAGTGGAATAAGGACGATCGGGACGACTCTGAGAGGCATGTTCTGTCGCGTGGCGGCGATGCTCTGCCGTGACATCCATAGCTCAACAATGTAAGGAATGAAGAGTAAGATGCCCGCTGAACGTGTCAATGCAGCCAGCAATCCAAGCAGACCCGCTATCCACCAGCGCTGGCGGCGCATCGCAAGAAACGCACCTGCTGTGAATAATAGGAACAAGGACTCATTGTAAGGCGCAAAGAAGTAAAAAGCCGTCGGGAAGATGCAGAGGTAAAGCAATGTGCGCCGGGCAACCTGCTCTCCCCCGGCCTCGACTGCCAACTGGTATAGCGCAAACAGTGCTCCCAGCAATGCCGCGTTGCTGATAAGTGTTGCGGCGAATAGATAGCTCCAACTTCCCAAAACGTATGCCAGTGCCGCGGTGAGTAGAGGTAGGAGAGGAAAGAAGGCAAGATCATATGGCAGTTGATCATAGCCATATTGGGCAATTCTCACGTAATTTGCCGCGTCCCAGCGATTCCAGGAGCCAAACAGGGCTACCATATCTACAGGCGTGCTCGAATATTTGGGTGCCGTCAGCAAAATATAGCTAAAATACGTCACCATCACCAGTATCAACCGAGTGCCGGTGAATAACCAGAGAATATCTCGAACAGGAGCACGTTTCATAATTTATATCACCTGCCAGACCGAGTCACTACCAAAGACCGCGACACGGCTCAGGCCGGGGTTTGACTCCACCTGTGCCATGAGGGTAGTTGCTATCGCCGGATTATAGTACTGAAGGTGAAGCACGACATAGTGAATATGATACCGCTTCAAAAAAGCCAGGCTCCCCTCCGACGGAAAGTCCAGGAGCAATGTGGCCATCTGTTCTGTTAATGGCGGCCGGTAGCCGCTCCAGCCGTTGGCTATAGGGTGCGAATGATAGATGGCATAATAGTCATACCAGGCCTCTTCCTTAAAAGAGAAAATATTGTTTGCGTAAGCCATGGGCAGCTCAACAATAGGCTGCTGGTCTCCATGAGTGGCAAGCCATTGATAGACGGCGGGAATAGCGTTCCCCGTTGGCACCTGGGTGACCGGTATATAAGCTGGAACAGTCTCCAGCAGCAGCGCGAGCGGAACCAGCACAAGCAAACAACGCAGCGCAATATTTCTCAAGGAAGAAAGTGCTGGTTTTTTTGTATTTACACCATGTATCGTTTGCAGCCACGCTACCGACTGTGCAGCCAAAAGTGCAAGCATAATCAGCAGTACGCCGACGAGGCGGGCGGGAACGCGCAGGCCAGCGAAGCCAGGCAGCACAAAATAGGCGAGTGACCACGGCATATAGATATTAGGTGGATTGGGCGGTAAGGCTACCGTGCCCAGAAATCTCGATGCCGCCGCCACAAATGGTGCCCCGCTGGGGGTGGAGTATTGCAGAACCGGGCCAAAAGCGAACAGCAGTACAACCAGTGCCGTCCAGACATACGGACGTAAGGCAGCTTGTTTCTGCCGTAATGTCAGTACTGTGCCGAGTGCCGCAAGAGTCATGGTCGTCAATCCTAGAAATAAGTAGTGTTCGCTATCATATGGCAGTAACACGCCATTGTAAAAGCTGATGCCATAGAGCCAGTTAAAAGGGACGGCAAAGCCAAAATCGCGCACAAAAGCAGCATAGCCTGCAGTTTGGCTCAGCGAACGAGAGAAGCCGCTCTGGAACGATGCCAGGTATGGTGCCATGAGTATACCAAGGAAGATAAACATGGCGGTAAAAACCGCGATAGGTCGAACTCCACGTGCTGCCAGGTATCTCAGGTATGCCCATTTACGAGAACGCAATTGTATTATAAACGGCTTAGCGTAACGGAAAATCACAAACGCCAGTAAGGCATAGCTCAGAAAAATACCATAATAAATACTACTCAGCAGTTGCAGGAGATAAAACAGGGCAAAGAGGCTCCAGTGACGCCAGCGACCCCGTTCAAGTGAGAGGTCAAGATATAAGAATGCCAGCGGCATCCATTCGCCCGCCAGGATATGGATATGATCAATTTGCGCGATCCGATAGGGTGCGAAGGCGTAGATCAATGCTGCCACAAATGCCGCATACTGTTTTCCCGTGTAGTGACGTGCCATGATATACATGGTTACGCCGCAGAGAAGAAGTGTTATATAAAATGTCATGTTATAGGCCAGCACTGGATTATGGGTGGTAAGGAAGAACGGTGCGTAAAAAATAGTCTCACCTAGCATGTTTTCGGAAAAAGATAACGAGAGGTTGTTGGGATAGAGCAATTGCGCCTGCCATAAATGTGACGGTGCATGGAGCAGTGTAGTAGTATCCCAGGAGAGCGTCCACATGGTGAGCAAAGGGTCCCACCATTCGCCGGCCACCTCTCCTGTCAGATCAGGGGTGTAACGAATCGCCATCGCCACTACTAATCCCGCCAGGATAAGTAGATAGAGCACATCCTGCCAGTTCCATTTCTGACGAGGTGGGAGGTGTTGACTCTCTTCAGGGCCTGCTATGTGTTTATGATGTTGTTTTATTAATTGCATAGAAGTACCAACGATTATGCCAGTGAAATCGGCACTCCAATCATGAAAAGGTCAGGAGCTTCCATTAATAGATTGTAGCAGGATTGCTTGCCAGGATATAACAGTAAATGGTATTCCCTCCCATGATGGTATGCACAATATGCGAACGCCAGGCTCCAGGAATGAGATAGCCACGCTGTACCAGGTGCATCGGCCACACAAGATAATCATATGGGAAACTGGCACTATCAGGAGGAGTTTCGCTATAAGTCAGTCGGCCTGCGATATCATGATTGTAACTATACCATGAAATGCTATCATCCCCGTGGTTGAGTGTTTCTGGAAGCGCGACAAGTCCCACCCTGCCCGCCGCATGGGTATGTGCTACTAACCAGAGACCTGCTTCACGATATCCGGGATAGGCCACCTGCAACACCGAGTTTTCACCATTGAACAACTCGCTGGTGTAGCCTTCCGCCCCGTAAACCGTGGTTAAGCCGAGCAGGTGCGGCCCCACGGAGAGAACAAGGATAGCTGTCAGCACCATTGCAACGCGTAACCTGATGCGTGGCCTTGCCTCACGGGAATACGTAGGGGCGGGGGAGGTGTTGGGGGAGGAGGGGACGCTTGCGTCGCCCTGGGGGAGGGGTATATCGCTCACGGGAACAGGACGCGGGCGACGCAAGCGTCCCCTCCCCTCATCCACCCCACCCCCGCCCCTACGGATAACATCGCTTCCTTTCTCGTCCGGTTGTTGCAAATTGGTTCCCACAAAAAGTGTGCCTCGGCGATAACGCAGCAGTGTAGTTAAGCCGAATACTCCTGCTAGAGCTACCGGAGGAGCCAGGGGTAAGAGATAATGGGTGCCCACCACGATATTTAACAGACTAAACATGCCCACCAGGGAGACGAGCCAGATACAGAGAAACGCTATGCTGGCAATTTCTGTGACCTCTAACTTCGAGCTATGGCGGTGGAAGCGGAAAAACTGTATCAACGCAAAGGCCAGAAAGAACAGGGCGGGAGCGGTGACAAAGATGCTGAGCTTGGCGACAAGGATGTACAGCACAGCCCAGTGAGGCACATGCTCTCCATATTGACCTGCAATGAATGTCAGATGCCCGGTGATGGAATGCTGCCATTCAAAGAGCACGCTCTGGCTCAAGAGACTGAATGGAGAACGCCAGATAGCGGGATCGGCGACGAAGAACACCAGCGGCATCAGCACAAGTGCCGCAATCCACCATCGCCACGGCACTGCTGGCCGCTGCTCTGCAGCCAGGCGGGGACGGATAGCCAGAAAATAGTACGTCGTAAACAGCATCATCCCTGGTATGGCCAGGGTCGCCGTATACTTGCTTGCCGCTCCTAGCCCCACGAGCACAGCCGAGAGGAGATATAGGCGCGGCTGCCGTATCGCAGGCCAGAGTAAGAGGTAGGCTATTGTAATCAGGGCCGTCATCGTCATATCAAGGTAGGCAAGCGCACTGAAATACACCAGCCATGGACTTACCGCCAGGCAAAGCGCGGCAAGGAGCGCGATGGCACGCCCAAAAGGAGCTCGTCCCAGCCAATAAATGGCTACTATCAGTAGTGTCCCGCATAGAATGCTGGGGATACGGGCCGCGAGCAAGCTGCCGAGATGTGCGTTGAGAAAGAGAGAAAGACCAATCAGCAGCTTCACAACGGGTGGATGCTCATAGTTAAATGCCCAGGCATCCGATGTGAAGCGCAGGTGCAGCAAAAGGGGGAAGTATGCCTTCCCACCCATGATATAGATGATCTCATCCGTAACCATGTCGAGTTGCGTTGCGAGTAGAATGCGAGGAATGAGGGCAAGCAGTGCTAACCCAGGCAATAATATCCACTCAACGCTTGTTGCATAAGCTGCATCGTTCGAGTGGGTTTCTGCACATGCTTGCGGATCTCTCCTCTTCTTGTCAGGTGCCAGGCGCGCAATCTTTGGAAGTGGTATCAAGGTTCATGACACTCTCTATTTCAGATAATAGTCTACAGTGGGTACTAGAAATCGTGGCTAGTATACCATAGTGGCTGAGCGATAGTCGATGAAAGTAGGACTGCCGCCAAAAGCAATCTGTCTGGATAATTTTGCTTTGGTATGCCTGGCATACCAAAGCAAAATTATCCAGTAGTCACTGTCTCTTGACACTTCTTGCTGCGCGTCCCTATACTTAGATTTCAGATAATCAATAGCATACTATCCAATCGGGGATATAATGAGCAATGTAAATGTAAGTCCCAATACCCACGATCAGAAGCCGGACGATCAAGAAAAGCCCATCACATCTCAAACGAAAAAGCCCATATGGCAATATCTCTTGGATGCACTGATCATCATAAGTATGGGAGTGCTCCTCTATCAGGGAGCCTTAGTGCGCTTCTTAGCAGGTGCAGGAGAGCCAACCAGGTATCGCTGCTATGCTCAAGCTTTCTGGAATGGTGTCAATAGTCTAGGCTCACTGCGCAAAACCGACTGCTCATTTATCATAGCTGATCCTCCAACCTCACTCATTCATCATATGCAGTCCTGGGGCTTGCCAGATTTCCTCATCAAATTTGTACAGCTTCAATCTCCGTTGCAGCCATTTCATGCCTTACCCCGTGAATATCCACTGTTAGCAATTATTCCATTTACGCTCACGTTACTGGCACCCTATCAATGGTTTCTGCTTGAGTTCGCGATCTGGATGGCCCTTGTGGCTGGGGTACTCTATCTCGTCCTGAAATACAACCGGTCGACTGGTACCGCCATCGCCTTTGCTTTCTATCTTGTGGTAGGGAATTGGGCAACGGCCCTTGCTCGCTTTGATCTCATTCCCGTTGGTTTAACCCTGGGGGCCGTGATTCTTGCTGAACGTTCAAGATGGAAATGGGCCTTTGCATTATTGGCCCTGGCAATCCTCTTAAAATTTTATGCTCTAGTGTTGATACCACCACTCTTCATAGCGCAACAACTACAAAATCGTGGCAACAAATGGTACGCGATGCGCCGCTGGGATGGCATGATAACACTTATGGCTGTTTATGCCGTATTAACGGCTATCTCGCTTCTGCTCAATGTTGAGGGTACGCTTCTCCCACTCACATACTTTGGTTCGCGTCCCATTCAAGTGGAATCTCTGGCGGCTGCGCTCCTCTGGTTCGGTAGTTTTCTGGGCTACCAGGTTCACTACGTGTACACCTTTGGCTCGCTCAACGCCATCAGCGGCCTCTCCTCGAAAGTTTCTTTGTTGAGTACGCTGGCCTTCATAGCCGGATTACTGTACACCTACTGGTTGCAGTGGCGCGGCAAATTAGATATTGCCACCGCCAGTCTGTTAGCATTGCTGATCTCAATGATCACCGGCAAAATATTTAGTCCTCAGTATTTAATGTGGGTCGCTCCCTTCGTCGCTTACATTGGGAAGAGCAACTGGAAATGGCTGGTCAGCTGGGGTATCGTCTGTGTAGTGACCACCTGTATTTACCCGTATATCTATACCTATGCTCCCGATTCACTGTCTGTCCCTAAAGTCCCACTGTTTTACCCGCTTGTTCTGCTGCGTGGGGTAATCATCCTGGCGATCATCTTCGCTCTCTTGTATCATGCAACCCGTTCTCGACGTACTGCCGTATTGTCACAACCTGATGTTCAAGGCACAAGCGCAACCATGTGAGCATTTGACACTGTCAAATGCTCACATGGTTGCGCTTGTGCCTTGAACACTTTACTCCGCCAGGAGTTTCTCGATTTTGGCCTCGATAGTTCTGGCCGTTGGATAAAAGGCGATCTCTTCTGGCGCGTTGTAGGGGGCGGGGGGAGTCTGGAGAGCTGAGATGAAAGCCGGAGTTCCATCCAGATCATAGAAGCAGTTTTGCACAATCCATGAATGGATATGGCGTCCAAAGCTGGTCAAGTCAGCCTCTTCTGTTACCACTATCACGCGATTTGCCTCACGGACTGCGGCAGCCACGGCCTCTTCATCAAATGGCGCAAGTGTTCGTAAATCGACAACCTCAATTGCTCCACCATGGCGGTTAACGATGTCGGCTGCGGCGGTGCAGGCCTCCAATACCATTGTGCCCCAACAGATGATGGCGATATTGCTTGCTCCCTCGCCGATGCGCAGGCGGCGTGCCTTGCCCAAGGGCAGCGTATAGTAGCCATCGGGGACGTTCCAGTATTCAGCCATCTCGGCGATGATGTTTCCATCACTATCTTTAGGTGGTTCAGAGCGATAGAGGCGTCCGCGCTCCAGGAATGTGACCGGCGACTGTGATCGCGCTGCTTCGAGCAGAAGCCCTTTGGCATCAAATGGTGTGGCTGGACAGACCGTAATCATACCAGGTATCGATGTGAACCACTGTTCACCACTATTTGAGTGTCCATACGCGCCTCCACCTGCGGTACTGCTTGAGATGGGGCCGCCGCCGCCGCTCCCGGACTTGGTGCGGATCAGTAGCGGAACGGTCCAATCCCCATAGCTCTGGTATAAGACGCGAGCCGCCATACGGATAGTCTGAGCAGCCGATTGATGGTAGTCTACAAATTGAATTTCAGCGCAGCGAGCATTCCCGTCTATCATGCCTGCTCCGGCAGCAATGCCCACAATGAGCTGTTCGTTGAGCGGGCTACTGATGGCACGCTCTGGAAATTTTGTGACAAGCGTAGCCGTTGCGCCAAAAACGCCGCCCTTGGGGCTACCCACGTCCTGTCCATACACGAAGAAGTAAGGGTCACGTTGTGCCAATTCTAGCAGGGCCTCGTTGATGGCACCTAACATGGTCGATTGCCGTTTTGCGCCCCGTGGCGTATTTTCTCGCCACTGTGGCAGCTGGAGTACGTGGTGCGTTACCCGCTCTGCCGTAGGTTCAGGCTCCTGTAATACCTGGTTCTCCGCCTGTTCCAGTTCGGCACGAGCCTCTTTACGCATGCGCTCAAGATCGGCCTCCTGGAGATGCCCTTGCGCAACGAGCCAGCGGCCAAAGATTTTCACCGGGTCTTTGGTGGCCGTTGTGTGCTCAATCTCTTCCTTTGTACGATAGGATCTGATATCGGTGCTGCTAGAATGTGCATCCAGGAGACCCAGGCGCAGGTGCATCAGCACGGGACCCTCTCCTGTGCGAACATGCTCGACGAAACGGGTCGTCGCTTCATAGGTCGCGATGGTATCGGTACCATCGACCTCTTCAGCATAGACGCCGCCTCCCTTTGCCCACTCGACGAGCGATCCACCCCATTGGATGGGAGAAGCGGCTGTAATGGCCCAGCCGTTATCCTCAACGATCATCAGAATTGGTAGTTTGTGGACAGAGGCCTGGCGAAAGAGCACGTTGAAGTCATTTGTCGCTGCACCACCGTCGCCAGTGGTGAATATGATCAGTTCTTTGCTCTGGTGCCGCTGCAAGGAATAGGCCACTCCACCAGCAAAAGGCGCCAGTGCTGCCACTTCGCTGAAGGTGGGTAGGATACGGTGACGTTTACTGCTATAGTGGGAGGGCATATTGCGCCCTGCGCCCATTGGTCCGGTGGTGCGCGAGTACGCCTCTCGCAATGGCCCATAAATATCACCGGTGCGTTGTAACCACGCCGCCAGGTCACGATAATAGAGCGAGAGCCAATCGTGCTCGTCCACGGCTGCTACGACCGCAGCCATACTTTCATGTCCGGCACATCCAATATAGAAAGGGAATTTGCCTTGTGTTTTGCGTATCTTCATGAGGTCATTTGTTGCGCGTGCCATTACCATTGTACGGTAAAGGGCAACAACGTCCAGTGGCTGAGCTGTCGAACTGGCTTCTGTAGCTCGTGTGTTGATGGTCATTCTGCCTCCATGTGTCTTCATTGACGATTCGGGCCCACATCATATATGCTTTTGCGAGTTCATTATAGAATCCGTTGTTACGAAATGCAATGCTACCCACCGGGTGAGATACAAAATTTCCTGTGCTACCCTGGCACCTTTCAGATGCCAGGGCAGCACAGGAATTCTCGAAATTCACCTGTTCCTCTTTGATGTTTGTTGGACGCATCAAAGACGGGGTCGTTAAAATAGAACTGGTCACCGAGCAAGGGGCCTTTGGGGGGCACGTCAAGGAATGCCTCTGGAGCACTATGGTCGATCACATGAAGCAACCTATCGTTGTTGGCCTGCAACAAGGGTGCTTGCCATGGGGAAAAGAACGGTTGCGAGACCACCGACGACGAACGAGATCACTGCTGTGAGAAGGAGCCATTTCTTCATAAATACCTCTGTTATCCTTTCTGCTTGCGAACAAACGCTCTTGCTGGTATCCCCAGCACATTGTACAACATGCGCTTCGTTGCCTGCCTTTATTGTTCTTAAATACAAGAGTACTAGGATTTTGACTCATAAGTGCCTAAACTGGACTTTGCTCTTTCAGGTTGTGTATTATTTTATAGATCAAGGAACGAATCGAATGCGAGAGGAAGAGAAATTGGGAACGATGAATAGCCAGGGTGGACGATCGCTGTGGCGGAGCATCAGTCTGATCGTTGTGATTAACGGTTCCCTGTTGACGTGGCTTATTCTGAAGCCCGGCTCTCTTCACTTTTATGTGAGCGTGGAGACGAGCATCATCGCGGTCTGCCCGCTGCTTATGCTGCCCTACTGTTTTAGTGGTCTCTGGGACACACTCCGGCGTAGTACCAGGCAGGCAGAGGACTCTCCTTCCATATGTCAGCTCAGATGGGTGCCTATTCTGCTGGGCATGGCGATCATCAGCCAATCGATAGGAGAGGCTTTCTTCATCTATTATTACCAATTTTTCAATCAGGCACCTTTCCCATCTCTGGAAGATGCTGCCTATTTGAGCGCGTATCCTGCTCTGCTGCTGGCGGTGTTGCTGCTCACTCGCCGCCGACTTCCAATTGTTGCCCGCTTGCGAATTTTACTGGACGGTCTGATTGTGATGACCGGTGTGTTCACGTTCAGTTGGTACTTTATTCTTGGGCCGACTGTATTGGCAGGAGGCCCAACGTTGTTCGCTCAAATCGTGGGCGATGCATATCCCTTAGGCGACCTCGTACTCATCTGCTGCTTAATCCTGCTCTCTACGCGTTCTCGGGACCTGACTCTTCGACCTGTTGTCATCATTCTCTCGCTAGGGCTAATCGCCAATGTCTTTGCCGATAGCATCTATGATTACCGATTGTTGCAAACGGGTACGTCCTTGGGGGCGGTAACAGATGTAGGGTGGGCGTTGGGTTATATGCTCTATGGCCTGGGAGCTCAAGCGGTACGCCGGGTCACGACCCGGCGGGCGTCTCTAAGCGAAGAAAATGAGGGTCGCGCTCTTGATATGCCACAAGGATGGCTTGTGCTGTTGCCCTATGTGCTCGTCCCAGCCGTTGGGGTACTCTATGTCTACACGCAGTATAGTGAGGGAGATCCTGCCCTCAAGGGGGGAGTTTTGCTTGGGGGGATAGTGTTAATTGGACTGATCTTAGTGTGGCAGTACTTTGCCGTGCGAGAAACGATCTTTTCCAATAAAAAACTGTATAGCATGCAGCAAGAATTGCACGCAAACAATCAGGCACTGGGCGAAGCGAATACGCGATTAGAAGAGCAAGCAGCACAGGTAGCGGCTGCCTATGAACAGCAACGCCACTTAAATGAACTGAAAGATCAATTCCTGCTGAATGTGAATCATGAGTTGCGCACGCCACTGACGGAAATTCAAGGCTACCTCGACTTACTTCGAGAGTATCATGGGCAGCTTGATACTACGACGCAGACCACATTTCTCAATCATGCGGCTCGTGGATGTGAGGAACTGCGGTGCCTGGTCAACAATGTCCTCGATGCCATTCGGGGGGATTTGCTGGGGAGAGTGCCCCAATGCGCAGACCTCTCGGTTGCGACGGTCGTGTGCCAGGTTTTGGATCTCTTTGAGCCGAAGAAACGGCAAGATTATCACATCGAACTGGAGATTCCTGAAACGCTCACTGTTAGTGCCGATGAGCACTATCTGACGCGGATTTTGCTGAACCTGCTCTCTAATGCATTCAAGTACTCGCCACCCCATACGTCTGTAGTGGTGAGTGCGACGTTGAGTGGAGCACTGAGCGGGGCTCCCTTTCGCGAGGCTGATAGTACACCACACGTATGTATCTGTGTGAAAGATGCTGGCCCCGGAATTTCATCGGCAGACATATCGTTTCTCTTTGAGAGATTCGTGCGCCTCAAGCGTGACCTGGTGGGGTCCGTGCGTGGAACTGGCCTGGGACTTTACATCAGCAAACAATTGGTGGAGGCGATGGGAGGTCGTATCTGGATAGAAAGCTCGGGTGTACCAGGAGAGGGAAGCCGCTTTTGCTTTACACTTCCCTCTTCCCCTCCTGGTATTTAAGGGTTTTTGGAAAAAGTCCCCTGTCCTCTCTCCTGGTCCCCGATCTGTTGCCTACGCTTCAATCTAAAGCTATAATAGCAATGGAGTCATACCGTTGAGTCAAGAAACCATTGTCAGGCGAGGTACCTTGGAGATTGAAGGGCCCTGGTGAAGAATAGTTGGAGATAAGCACCCCTTCCCTGTCATCTACGTTTGTACGAGATCTCTATGCCCGTATGCTTTTAACGCGCATGGTCGATCAATGTGCCTGTCGGCTGCATGAAGAGGGACAAAATGATTTTATTGCAACCTGCCGGGGCCATGAAGCGGCCCAGGTAGGCAGCGCGGTCTGCATAGAGGTCGGCAAAGACTTCACTCTGCCCTATTATCGCGACCTTGGTGTCGTCCTGACGATAGGCATGACCCCATATGAGGTGTTACGCACCTACACCCAGGCTCTCCATCGCGCGCAAACAGGCGAAGAGCATACATCTGAACACCATAAGGATGCTCATTTCAAAAACAACCCAGCGATACACCACTGGGGCTACCATAAACACAATATAGTAACAGGCCCGGCCCCCGTCGCCACGCAGGTGCTGCACGCGGCGGGTATTGCTTTTGCCTGTAAACTACGCAAGGCTCCAGTCGTAACGGTCGCGTACTGCGGCGATGGGGCGGCAGGCGAGCCAGATTTCCTCGAAGGCATAACCTTTGCCGCCCACCACCAACTTCCCGCGATATTTGTCTATGAACAGGACGACGAAACTTCTTCATCCCTACAAACATTGCCACTTCCCAATGGTCTTGAGCATCACTGTATCGATGGAACGGACGTAATCACGGTCTACACAATCATGAGAGCCGCCATGCAACACGCCCGTGAAGGACATGGCCCTATCCTGCTAGAAATGAAAGTGCATCACCCTCCGCCCGGAGCCTTAGCGGTGAATGAAACATATCAGGATGACTCATTACATATATGTCAACAATACTTACAGGAGAGAGGAATGTGGGACGGAGAGTGGGCTGCTCAACTCAAAAAGCGTTTTAGCAATGAAATTGAGCAAGCTATGCAGGATGCTTTACGAGACTAATTCTCGGAAAGCTATCTCGCTTGTTACTATCACCTACCAGAAACGTCCTAGACACAGAAATAAGAACTAATGAAGCTATATGAGGATAAATCAAGCATGGACTCTTTAGGCACACGAGAAACCTCCACATCCGAAAACCCGCCCGGTGCAACTCTAGCAATACATGAGGCTGAAGAGCACGCCGAGCAGCTAACGTCTACTCATACCGGGCAGGCGGCCCCAATAGAGGATAAACGTGCCCGTGTGAAGGCTGCAAGAGCAAAATGGATCAGTGCCCTCAAGCAGGTCTGGCCAATCTACTTTTCGGTACATCTCGCGTTTATTGTCATCACCTGCCTTGCCGTTTTATTTGTCATCCCGGACTTTTCATGGAAGGCCCTGCCAATCGACACCTTGTGGCAATCCTGGAACCGCTGGGACTCCATACACTATGCTTACCTGGCGACCAATGGCTACACCGATTGGTGGAGAACCGTCTTCTTTCCTCTTTTCCCTTTGCTTGAACGAGGGCTGTCATTGTTTACGCATGACCCTTTCATTGCTGGCCTGATTATCTCTAACCTAGCAGGTCTCGCCATGCTTGTTGTACTCTACAGGCTGGTAGAGGAAGATTTTGACTCGGAGCGAGCATCTCGCACTGTACTCTATCTTTCCCTGTTCCCGGTCGCCTTTTTCTTTGCCGCGGCCTATACCGAATCGCTCTTCCTCTTGCTAGCTCTGCTCAGCTTTTACAACATGCGCCGCGGTCACTGGTGGCTTGCTGGCGTGTTCGGCTTTTTCGCAACTTTCACACGTTTGACCGGCCTTTTACTGCTTCTGCCTTTCTGTTACGAATATATACGCCAGCACCAGTTCAAACTCAAAACTATCCGTTTCGATGTTTTCGGTGGCACATTGTTCGCGGCGGCACTGGTCGTCTTTACCGCGTATTGCTACTATCGGTTTCATATGCTCTTTCCGTTTTCCAGGGCGGAACATTACATGTGGAGCCGTAACCTGCATAGCCCCTGGTTTATCATCAGAAATGAGATTGCGGGCCTTGCCCAGAGCAACGGCTTCCTCAGCTTCCACGCGCTGCGCAACCTCATTGATATAGGGCAGATCCTCTTAATATTGGCAATGCTCATTCTCAGTATCGTTGGCCCGTGGCGGTTCCCCAGCAGCCTCTGGTCCTATTCCCTCTATCTGCTTCTCTGCTTCGTTGTCCTACAACTTAACCCGGTCAATGTCAATCCCTTAAGGGGGCCATTTCCCTTACAGTCCTTTCCTCGCTATATGTTGGAAGTATTTCCGGCCTTCATCGTGCTGGCTGGCGTCGGCAGCAGATTTCGCACCATTCATTTGAGCTACCTCATGGTCTCTGGTGTCATACTCTTCGTCCTACTTTCCCTCTTCCTGACCGGACATTGGGTGGTATAAAATTAGACATGCAACAACCATTATGGCTTGAATTTTGCCTGGGGTACAGGGTACCATAGAAATAGCAGCACGCGATGTAATAGTACTGTTGGAAAAGTAAGGATATTTGGAATAGCGATTACAGAGCGAGGATACCTCTATGACAGAATTATACGTTGCTACAGGAGACGGAGTTGCGCACATCACACAGCATGGTGAGACCTGGACCGTCGAGACACAATTGAAAGATAGTGGAGTGCAGTGCCTTGTGCTTGACCCGCATCATCCCGGCACAATCTACGCCGGTTCGCAGGGGAAGGGTGTGCTGAAAAGCAGCGACGGTGGTATACATTGGCAGGATACGCACCTGCCGCAGCAGGATGTTTTCTCACTGGCCGTCAGCCCGGTCGATGGAACTGTCTATGCTGGCTGCGAGCCAAGTATGCTCTTTCGTAGTACCGATGGTGGACAGAGCTGGCAAGAACTGGCGGCACTGCGCAGTATACCCTCGGCCCCGACATGGAGCTTTCCGCCTCGTCCATGGACCTCGCATGTGCGTTGGATTGCCCCCAATCCCCATGATGCCGCACTTCTGATTGTTGGGATTGAGCTTGGCGGCCTGATGTACAGCAGTGATGGTGGGCAGACCTGGACTGATCACCGGCCCAATGCCCAGCGTGATGTCCACGCTCTTGCCTGGCATCCCACTGCGCAGGGAAGAGCCTACGAAGCGGGTGGAGGTGGTTCGGCCTGGAGCCGCGATGGGGGCAAGACCTGGCAGCGTCTCGATACTGGCCGAGACCGGCACTATACCTGGGGCCTGGCGGTGAACCATGATGACCCCGATTGCTGGTACATCTCCGCCTGCCCCGGACCTCGCGAGGCCCATAATCCTCATGGTAATGCCCAGGCCTATATCTACCGCTGGCGAGGTAACGGCCCCTGGCAAGCACTCAACGGAGGTTTACCCCAGCCGCTCAAGAGTTTCCCCTACGCACTGGCAAGCACACCTGGCCAGCTTTATGCGGGCCTGGGCGACGGCAGCCTCTATGTTAGCCATGATGCAGGTGATAGCTGGCAGCAAATGACGCTCGGCGGTGATCCGGTATCGCGTATATTGGCGATAGCTTGCGTCTCATAGCCCTTGATCCTCTTCCGAACTGGTTCGCTGTGCTCGCAGTACCGCCCTTTCCTGATGGAGCACAGCATCCTCTACCCTCTGGCGATGTTTGGGTAGAGTATTGGCAGGCAGGTTGTCAGGAGCAAAATAGCGGCACTCGCGAGTCTCTTCCGTCGCGGAGGGAACGCCGCCCGTCACATGACAGCGAAATGTAAAGACAACCTCCTGCTTTTGCGGCTTGGAATAGACGCCCACCAGTTGCTCAATCTCAACCTCCAACCCCGTCTCTTCAAAGACTTCGCGATGCAAGGCCTCATCAACTGTTTCGCCAACCTCCATGCCCCCGCCAGGAAGATTCCACCAGTCGATATCACGGCGGTGCGCCAGCAGTATACGCCCCTCATCAAAAATCAGTGCTGAAACAGCAATGCGAAAACTTGCGGAGCTTCCCGATGAGTCTAAGTTATCCGACAATAGCGTTTCTGCCTTTCTTGACTCCTCACCGCCTACAGTCGCACTAAATTATAATTTATAGACGGCATAGGCTGTGTCGTGTAAAATCTGTAGTGCAAGATCGTAAGCCTGCTCCTCATTTATCTCATCGGCATCGATCATCTCATCGAGCACCTGCCCAATCACGCTGCGCCCGCGCAATGCACCAACCCAATGCATTTCGGGTAGATGAATGCCGTCTGTACTGTACATGAGTTTGCTGGCCGGAGCCACACTCAAAGCCTGGCGCGTAAAGGCCAGCATCTCCAGCTTATCAACAAAAGGGATGGTATATGAAAGGTCTAAGTAGACATGTGGATAGATGGCGGCGAGATAGGCCCCAAGCTGGCTGTAGGGATAGCTCTCATGGAGCAGTACGATCGGCATGGCCTGGTAGTCCTTCCGCTCCAGCACATCGCGCAGCTGTAGAGGATTGCCCAATCGCATGTCGGTATCGCTATCGCCATACCCTGTATGAAATTGGAGCGGCAGTTGCTGTTCGGCTGCGTGCCGAAAAGCGATGTGCAGCAGGTAATCTATCAGGGGCTTGTGCGCGATGCGCAATTGCCCGTGCTCAACCGCCTTGGTGCGTGCCTCTACGAAAGAAGTAATCGCCTCGTCCTTGCTCCATTCCGCGATATTCAACCCTGTGCGGTAGGCCACGATACTTTTAAGTGCGCAGAAGCCGTGTTCATGCGCGCGACTCACCTCTGCGGAGAAGTGGTCTACCACCTCATCGAAGTCAGCATATGTCAGGATAAGCTGCTGCATCAGCGTTTCCAGGCGCAGCATTTTCACTGTGCGGCAGTGTCCAAGTTGCCCCATGCGTTCAGGCGTGTAGCATTCGGAACTGAGAGGATAGGCCGGGTCAAGTACGAGCGTATCAATATTCGCGGCCCGTAAGAGGTGTTCTAGCAATGCATCAGACCCAAGCTGGTTTCGTGCTGCCAGGATGTCTTCTTCATTTTGTGCGCACCCATAAAATATCGCCATTTGACGCAAGAGCCAGAGGTAGTAGACCGTATTGGGAACATGCCTCTCCGCGAAACTCGCATCAGTGGCTTCGGTACAGTAACCCCGGAAACGCAAAGCATCCATATGCTGATTGAGCAGGACGGGATGGCAGTGATTGTCTACTACAGGAATGGCAGTTAGATCGAGCATACCCCCTCCTATTTATTTAATGGTCGCCGTGGACTTTGCTCGTCCATGGTAGGGGTACCCCTTGCGGGTACCCTGGACTAGTACATTTATTGTGCCTTAGTCGGTAACTCTATAGTAAATGCACTTCCTTTTCCAGGAACGCCCTCGCTTTTTATAGTCATGCGGCCGCCGTGCAAGGTCACTAATGAATGTACAAGATAGAGTCCTAAACCCAGACCCTGTGTATTGCTTTCTACTGCATTCTCAGCACGATAAAAACGTTCTGTCAGTCGAGCCTGTTCCTTGATAGGTATGCCAATGCCCTGATCTTCTACAGAAAGTTCTACGTATTCACCGGCAGTTCGCACGGACAACGTAATTGGCCCCCCATCTGGACTATATTTGATAGCGTTGCCGACCAGGTTTGATAATACCTGTTCCAATCGTAGTTCGTCGCCCTGAATGATTATGGAAGAGGTTGACGTTGTATTCTCGGCAAGAATTGGCTGAGGTTCTCTATTCACAACCAGGCGAAGATCGTGCCTTGGCGCAAGTGGAATGTGTTCTTTGAGTGTTCGCTGGGCTAGTTGCACCAGGTCGATGTCTTGCAGGGAAATATTTACACGACCCAGGTCTGCCCGGCTGACCTCCAATAGCGTGTTAATCATGTGTGCGATTCTATATGTTTGATGCTCGATACTCTCCGCGCCGCTCATCAAATCATTCGTTTGTTGAAGCGTACCTGTTTGTGCCTGCATCATCTTTTTGAGGCGGCGTTGCAGTATCTGCGCCTGGCCCCGAATAGCGGTGAGCGGGTTTTTGAGTTCATGAGCGGTGAGCAGGAGAAATTCATCTTTCTGCTTAAGCTGCGCCTGTGATCTTTCTATAGCATTTTGCAAGCCCTTTAAGGATGAAAGAAGGTCTGCTTTTTCTAGTGACATACTGGCAACTCGTGCCAGGGCTGTGAGTAGATCAACGCTCCAATGGGGAAAGTAAGCAATTGCTTTTCCAGGCGGACGATGTCTCTCCGCACCGAGCAGGCCTATTACACGTCCATTAAATAATACCGGGGCGTAGATTGCAGCAAGCAGATTCCGTGTATTACTATGCTGTGCATCCGATGTAAAATCAACCATAAAAGTTCGCGCAAGGCGAATGGCATGAATGTATGCAGGAGCTGGCTGCTGGATGACCTTTTCAGTGCTAAGTTCTAAGGCAGTTAATTCAGAATACCATGCGTCGTAGCTTTGCTGATCTGAGTCATAAAATGCTAAGGGGGTAAGTTTTCCTGTCTCGTTATCCAGGCGAAAGGCAAAACTCTTATCGACAGCTTCTAGTTGTGGAAGGAGTGCGGCGACACGACGCAGCACTTCATCTGGGTCTTCAAGGCGATGGGTATCGAGGATGGCTTCTGACAGCACATTTAACGCTATGTGTGCCTGATGTTCCGTGAGCATATGCTCGCTCACGTCCTGCGAAAAAACCATTATGCCGCTGATTACATTCGTTTTTGAAAATAAAGGGAGTGAGTTGACGAGCAGGGTCTGGTTGTCTTCCAGGTGAACGAGTTCGTGATAGACATATTCACCTACCAGTGCTCGCGCTACAGGTGACTGAGAGGTGAGTTTGTTGGTTTGTGACCGTTCTATTTGCCAGTGTATACCTGCTGCCTGGTTAGAATACAGCAATTCTCCTTGTGCATCGAGATAACACACCCCTTCAAAATGGAAGTTCAGTACATGTTTGAAATCGGATTCATGAAACTCTACCACTATATATATCTCCTCGCCAAAAGCGTCTGTACTTTGTATCGTGATTATATGCTATTTATACGAAACAACGGAAGAATGTAGAGATATTGTGCTGAGTGATGCTATACTTGGTACAAGCGTTCGTTTGTCTGAACAAGAATGGCGGGTACGATGCTTGTTGCCTATGGTCCCGATGGCAGAACGATTGTGGCTGAAGAGACACCTCTGGAACAGTTACAACGCTGGTCTCACGAACGTGCTTTGTACTGCCCCAATTGTCGTGGCATCGTGCATGTGCGCGGCGGTCCAGAGAAACGTACCCAGCTTCACTTTGCGCATCAAACAGGTGAGTGTGCCTGGAGTACCGAGACTGAGTCGATACGCCATGCTCGCGGGAAAATGGTGCTGGCTCACTGGCTGCGCGAGCAATTTCCTCAAGCTGCCATTACCCTGGAAGAGCGTCTTCCTGAACCCAATCGTATAGCTGATATCTTTGTATCTCATCCCAACGGAGATCGTTGGGCAGTTGAGTTTCAGTGTGCCCCGCTTGACATAGGCGCATGGCGACATCGACATCATGCATATCGCAACGCCAACATTCTCGATATCTGGATTATCGGCAATAACCGCATAGAGAAGCAGGAGGCATTTATAGAAGCCATTATCGCCTCTGCCCGCGAAATTCTGTTTCTTGATCCCCTGGTCACACCGCCGCATACCTGGCTGCGTTGGCCCGTTTCTCGTGACACGCTACAAACGTGGCAGCACGGAAGCGTATGGACTTCTGTGCTTGAGGGATGGGTTGGGCGTTTGGGATATGGAGCATCACTTGTTGGTCAATTGCAAAGCGTGCGCCTGGGAGAAAGAGGTACCCTGGTGCATCCCGCACGTTCTATGCTGGCAACACGAACGCAACATTTCCATGCCATGGATGAGGCTACCTCTGTGGATGAAGCTTCCCTGGTCACATACCTCCGGCAGCAGGTGAGTGAAGATACTCTCCATCTGGTAATAGTACCTCTTGTGCGTGCCTATCTGCGTGATCCCGACTTACTGCGCCGCTATAACTACGGTCGGGGGTATGGGGATCAGCCTCTGACAGAAGAGGATCGGCTTCGCGTTCAAAGGGCAGGGCAATGGCTTCACAGTTTAGAACAGAAGGGTTTTACTCTAACAAGCTTGCAGGAATTGGTCAAAGAGATTCCATTTGCCGGTCCCTATGCAGCCTTTGCAAGGTATTTCGAGATGTTACTGATTTTATGGTAATATTCGGCAACTTGAAACGTATTGTTTCGCTTAGACGTGTCATCATAAGTAATGGTAATAAGAAAAGTTCAGCAAATGTGGAACACCCTGACGTGGTGGGGACTGTTCGTCCATGGTAGGGGTGCCCCTTGCGGGTACCCTGCTGAACTGACAGAGATAGGAAAGGAAGTTGAAGCATGAATAGTTTTGTCAAAGGTGTACTGGTTGGAGTAGGCATTGGCCTGGTTATTGCTCCCATGCGTGGCGACGAGATGCGCCGTCTTCTAAGCGAACGCTTCCAGGAGTGGCGTGGCTATTTGCCAGAGAACGAGCAGATGAATCAATATGTCCAGCAGGTTACAGACCGTGTCTCGCAGGCCAGTAGTGACCTAGCGGGCTATGCACAGCAGGCAGCCAGTAAAGTCAAAGACACCAGTAGCAGCCTTGGTGATCTGGCCCAACAAGCTACGGCTAAGGTGAAAGATACTGGTAGTACTCTTGGTGATCTGGCCCAGCAGGCCACCTCGAAGGTGAAGCAAACTGGCCAGGATGTAGCCGACACGACAAAGCAGACCGCCACATCAGTGAAGCTGAACGCACAATCCAATCCGTAGACCACTTTTGGTAACTACACTGAATATTCTGGCGGCATTGCAGTAATTGGAAGCCAGAAAGCTAGAAATTGCCCTGGGCAATTTCTAGCTTTCTGGCTTCCAATTACTTTAGCATACATTCATTGGCAAATAACCGTACCGAATCCAGGTCTTTCGAGTCCTGCATAAACACAATAATTTCTTGTGCTCCGGCCTCTTCGATTTCCGCGAGACGACGTCGAATCGCATCAGGTGTACCGACAAGTGCCTGTTCGCGCATCCGACCTGACGGGATATTGCGTGCGTATGGACCAGTTTTAGCCATAGCCGCCTCATCTGTCTCGGCAATTGCACAGTTATACAATACCGTGCGCTTGATACTATTGTAGTCTCGTCCAACCTCATCACAATGCTTCTTAAGAACTGAAAATTTGTGTCGCAGCCCATCTGTGTCAAGGTGGCCAACATTGCAGGCATCCCCATACTGCGCAACAAGCTTAAGTGTTACCTTTTCGCCGCCCCCACCAATGAGCAAAGGAATGTGAGGTTTCTGTATACCTTTGGGCTGATTAATGGCACCGTTGACGTGATAATATTTCCCCTCAAATACAGCTTGCTCCTCAGTCCACATTTTTAGTATGATCTGCACTGCATCGCGCAACTGGCGGAGGCGAGTAGGCCCATCTGGATAATCGTATCCATACGCTTTAAATTCCTGCTCATGCCAGCCAGCACCTATACCAAAATCAAGCCTTCCATGACTTAATACGTCAACTGTACTTGCCATCTTAGCCAGAAGTGCTGGATTTCGATAACCGTTACAAGTAACCATTTGTCCAATACGCACGCGCTTTGTATCCCGTGCAAGTGCTGCCGTGCTTGTCCAACATTCAAAAGTAACTTCCTGTGTTGGTGTAGGAACTGTATGAAAGTGGTCAAATAGCCAGATCGAATCAAATCCCAGTGCCTCAGCTTCCTGGGCCACACGGGTCATCGTCTCGTATGCCTCAACGTGATCGGTTACGCCAACCAGGTCCATGCGCCAGCCCTGCGGGACAAGCAATCCAAATTGTAAAGCCATGCGTGAACTCGCTTTCTGTGAGGTGAATAGAGGAAGTATATTGTAAACTCCTTCGCATTCTACATGCTCTTCGTCCTCTTGTTGAATATTACCACTATGTTACGGCTTTGTGTCTACGATGGTCATTAAGTCATCCCTGAGGTTTAGAGAGCAGACAGCTATCTTTAGGCGTTGTATTGGCTTATTGTGACATTGCTCTGCTATAAATC
>Ga0099830_10000260_pt1 | contig 21630 bp, 23 predicted proteins | sample CZO8metaG_4_FD_79337 | JGI IMG/M metagenome (GOLD analysis project Ga0099830, IMG submission 79337) | Vadose zone soil microbial communities from the Eel River Critical Zone Observatory, Northern California, USA - CZOApr15con2H3.8 metaG | ecosystem: Environmental > Terrestrial > Soil > Vadose...
AGCGAGCTCGGCGAGGAGTACATCATCCCCAGCGTGTTCAACAGGGCCGTGGCATCGGCGGTGGCCGAAGGGGTCGCGCGCGCCGCGCACGAGACCGCCGCTGCCCGGCGGCGCCGGCGCCTGGACTTCTCTGGGATCCAGTGACGCCTCGCTGGTCGATCGTCATCCCGGCGTTCAACGAGGCTCGCCGGCTCCCGTCGTTCCTGGACACGGTGGTCGCCTACTTCGAGGGGCGCGACGAGCTCTACGAGGTGATCGTCGTCGATAACGGGTCGACCGACGGGACATCCGCAATTGTCGACACCCGCCAGGTCGCGGCGGTCAGGGTCCTCAGGCTTCAGCGGAACGCCGGCAAGGGTGCTGCGGTGCGCGCAGGGATGCTGGCGGCCAGGGGCGCCTACCGGTTGTTCGCTGATGCCGACGGTGCCACGCCGATCGAGGAGCTGAAACGGCTCGAGCCGGCGCTCATGGCGGGCGCTGACGTCGTGATAGGCTCGCGCGCCCTGGTCGATTCCGGGGTCTCGGTGACGATGCGCCGCCATCGGGTGGTGGCCGACCGCATGTTCAACTGGCTCGTCGCGCGGGTGGGCCTCGAAGGCGTCGCCGACTCGCAGTGCGGCTTCAAAGCGTTCATGGCGGCGGCCGCCGGTCGCCTGTTCGAGCCACTCGCCACGCGAGGCTTCGGCTTCGACGTCGAGCTCCTCCTCCGAGCCCGGGCCACCGGTTGTCGTATTGTCGAGGTTCCCGTGACCTGGGCCGATCAGCCGGAGAGCAAGTTCGGCGTCCTTCGGCACGGGCCGGGGATGCTATGGCAGATCGTGCGGGCCCGGCTACGGCTTGGGAGGCATCGGTGACGCTCGCGCGGAGAATCCAGGAGATCGAGCCCTTCCTGGCGGTCGAAGTGGCCGAGCGGGCACAGGAGCTCGAGCGGGCCGGCATCGATGTGGTCCACCTCGAGTTCGGCGAGCCGGACTTCGAAGCCCCCGCGGTGGTCCGTGAGGCCCTGGAGCGTGCGATCAAGGACGGCCATACGCGCTACACGCACAGTCTCGGAATCCTGCCTCTCCGCGAGGCGATCGCGGAACACTACGCGACGACGTACGGTGTGACCGTCTCGCCGGATCAGATTTTGGTGACGGCCGGCACCTCCCCGGCGATGCTGCTCCTCTTCGGCCACCTCCTGGATCCCGGCGACGAGGTCGTGCTGAGCGATCCGTACTACGCGTGCTATCCGAACTTCATCCGCTACGCTGACGGACGGCCGGTCTACGTCGGAGTGACCGAGGAAGACGGGTTCCAGTATCGGCCCGACGCGATCCGGAGGCGGCTCGGCCCGCGCACCCGGGCGATCGTGATCAACTCGCCCGCGAATCCAACCGGAACCGTGCTGTCCCCGGAGCGCATGGCCGCGATCGCCGAGCTGAGCCGAGACGATGGCCCGCTCATCGTGTCCGACGAGATCTATCATGGGCTGAGCTACGCCGGGCGTGACCGGACGATCCTCGAGTTCACCGATCGAGCCTTCGTGCTCAATGGATTTTCCAAGGCCTACGCCATGACGGGTTGGCGGCTCGGCTGGATGATCGCCCCGCGCGAGCACATCCGGACGCTGCAGACGCTGTATGGCAACTTTTTCATCTCGACGAACGAGTTCGTGCAGTGGGCCGGCGTCGCCGCGCTCCGTGAGGCGGGCGACGAGAGCCGTCGCTTCCGCGCCATCTTCGACGACCGGCGGCGCGCGATGATCACCGGCCTGCGAGCCATCGGCTTCGGCGTCGGCACGGAGCCGACGGGCGCGTTCTACGTTCTGGCGAACGCACGACACCTGGCGACGGACTCGGTGCGGCTCGCCCAGGAGCTCCTCGAGTCGAGCCACGTGGCCGTCACCCCGGGCGCGGCCTTCGGCGCCAACGCGGAGGGGTACCTTCGGTTCTCGTACGCGTCGTCGCTCGAGCGCATCCGGGAGGGTCTCGGTCGCCTCCGCCGGTTCCTGGCCACACGGCGTTGAGCCGGAGGCCAGCAGGGTCTCCGCCAACGCTGAGGGGAGCGGCTCATGAGAGAATCACGGGAAGCTAAGCGGTCCCGAGCGCGAAGGATCATTCGCGAGCTCAAGAAGTCCTATCCCGACGCCAAGATCGCTCTCGATTTCGGGAATCCACTCGAACTTCTGGTGGCCACGATTCTCTCCGCCCAATGCACCGACGAGCGGGTGAACATGGTGACCCCGGCGCTCTTCAAGAAGTACCCGGGTGCTCGGGACTACGTACGCGCCGAGCCTGCGACCCTGGAGCAGGAGGTCCGCTCTACCGGCTTCTACCGCGCGAAGACCCGCTCGATCATCGGCATGGCGAAGGCCCTCGTCGAGAAGCATGGCAACGAGGTACCACGATCCCGAGAGGCGCTGACGGCGCTTCCGGGAGTGGGTCTCAAGACGGCGAACGTAATCCTCGGAAACGCCTTCGGCGAGCAGGCAATCGCGGTCGACACGCATGTGTTCCGTGTCTCCCAACGACTGGGGCTGGCGCGCTCCGAGGACCCCGACGAGATCCATGACCAACTCGGCGACGTGTTGCCACGAGGCGAGTGGACGCTGTCGACCCACCTCTTCCAGAGCCACGGGCGGCGATGCTGTGCTGCGAAGAAGCCGCTGTGTCCGGCCTGTCCCGTGCGGGCGCTCTGCCCATGGCCCGGCAAGACCAAGATTCGTTGACAGTCCCCATCTTCTCCTTTAAAGTATAGCGTCACGGATTTTTCTGTCCGGACGCCTACTTAGAGCCGTCAAGGGGAAGCTGATGCCGACGCCGTTGCCGAAGGTAACCGAAATCCAGCGCAAGTGGTTCATCGTGGACGCCGAGGGTCAGGTCCTCGGACGGCTCGCGAGCCGCGTCGCGTCAATCCTCCGTGGAAAGCACAAACCGACATTCGTGCCTCACCTCGATGTCGGTGACCACGTCGTCGTGGTCAACGCCGCGAAGGTGCACCTCACGGGACGCAAACTCCACGATAAGCTATACCGCTGGCACTCCGGGTACATCGGAGGCTTGCGGGAGGTCCGAGCCGAAACGATGCTCAGGACCCACCCCGAGCGCGTCATCGAGTGGGCGGTGCAGGGTATGCTGCCAAAGAACCGACTCGGGAGGGCCATGGCGAAGAAAATGAAGGTCTACCGCGGCGCCACGCATCCACACCAGGCCCAACAGCCCGAAACCCTCACGCCGAAGGCCGAGGTTCGCTGATGGCCGCCGTGGTCGACAGGTTCTACGCGACGGGCCGCCGCAAGACGTCCGTCGGGCGCGTATGGATCCGGCCCGGGGCCGGGCGAATCGTCGTGAACCGGCGTGCCTTCGAAGACTACTTCCCGCGCGAGACCCTTCGAATGATCATTGCGCAGCCGCTGGAGGTGACGAGCACCGTCGGACAGTTCGACGTCTTCGCGACCGTGCGGGGAGGCGGTCCGTCGGGCCAGGCGGGCGCGGTCCGTCACGGGCTCGCACGGGCGCTGGCGCGCTTCGACGAGAAGTTCCGAGTCCCGCTCAAGAAGGCGGGTCTCCTCACCCGTGACCCGCGGATGCGCGAGCGAAAAAAGTACGGCCAGCCGGGCGCTCGCCAGAAGTTCCAGTACTCGAAGCGCTAGTGCCAGAGCGGTCCGCCATGGTCCGAGTTGCCGTCGCCGGTGCGAGTGGCTATATGGGAGCCGAGCTCCTCCGGCTGCTCTCCGTCCATCCGAAGGTCACCCTGACTGGAATAACGTCCGACCGGCTCGCCGGCGAGCCGTTGGGCAAGGCGTATCCGCACCTGCGCGGACTCAGCGATCTCAGATTCCACGACCTGGACCCCGAGTGGGTCGCCGGTGTCGCGGACGTGGTCTTCCTCGCGCTGCCCCACATGGAGTCGCAGAAGACGGTGCCGGTCCTGCGCGGCCACGGCATCCGGGCGATCGACCTGTCGGCCGACTACCGTCTGCACGACGCCGACGACTACGTGACGTGGTACAAGGCGCCGCACATCGACCTGCCCGGGCTCGCCGAAGCGGTCTACGGACTGCCGGAGCTGCACAGGAAGGCGATCGCGTCGGCCTCGCTCGTCGCGTCGCCAGGCTGCTACCCGGCCGGCGCGGTGCTCGCGACGGCCCCGCTCCTGCGATCCGGGCTCGCGCGGCTCGACGGGATCGTGATCGACGGCAAGTCGGGAATCACGGGCGCCGGCGCGCAGGGTCGGAAGATCGACCCGATGTATCTCTTCACCGAGGCCAACGAGAACGTTCAGGCGTACGGGATCGCCGCGCACCGGCACACGCCGGAGATCGAGCAAGAGCTCAGTGCTCTCGCGGGCGCGCCGCTGCGGGTCGCATTCACGCCTCATCTCGTGCCGCTCAACCGCGGACTCTTCACGACGGCATCGGTGCCCCTCGCCACGGCGCTGACGACGAGCCGCTTGCTGGACGTCTACCGAGAGTTCTACGCGGGAGAGCCCTTCGTGCGTGTCCTCGACGCGGGCGAGCGCCCGACGACGCGCGCCGTCGTCGGCTCCAACTACTGTGACGTCACCGTGGTGGCGGACCCGCGTACTGGCCGGGCTGTGTGCGTGTCGGCGATCGACAACCTGGGTAAGGGGGGCGCGGCGAACGGCGTTCAGAACTTGAACGTCATGTGCGGCTGGAGCGAGCGGACGGGGCTCGAGGCGCCGCCGGTGTACCCGTAGCCCATGGCGTCGGGGGACCTCGAGTGGCTTGACGGCGGCGTCACGGCAGTGCCAGGGATCCTCGCCGGCGGCATCGTGGCGGGCATCAAGCCGAGTGGCAAGAAGGACCTCGCGCTCATCTACTCCTCGACGCCGGCGCGCGCCGCCGCGGTGTTCACCTCGAACCAGGTGAAAGGCGCTCCGGTCCTCGTGTCGACGGAGCACGTGCGGGGCGGGCAGGCCCAGGCGATCGTGGCCTCCAGCGGCTGCGCCAATGTCTGCACGGGCGAGCGTGGGATCCAGGACGCGCGCGAGATGACGCGCCTCGTGGGCGAGCTGCTGCGGATTCCCACGACCCACGTGCTGATCGCATCAACCGGCGTCATCGGAGTGCCGCTGCCGATGGACAAGATCCGCGCCGCATTACCCAAACTCGCGAAGTCGCTGTCCCCGCAAGGGGGCCGCGCCGCGGCCGAGGCCATTCTCACGACCGACACGCGGACCAAGGAAGCGGCGCTGCGCGTCGAGGTCGGCGGGCGACCGGTCACGATCGGCGGGATCGCGAAGGGTGTGGCAATGCTCGAGCCGCACCTCGCCACAATGTTCTGCTTCGTGGCGACAGACGCGGTCGTCGCGCGCGGCGCGCTCGGCCCGGCCGTCCGGCGTGCGGTCGATCGGTCCTTCAACCGGACGACCGTCGATTCCGACCAGTCCACGAGCGACACCGTGGCGGTGCTCGCGAACGGTCTCGCCGAGAACGCGCCGCTCGAGTCCGGCGCCCGCGGCCTCCGCCAGTTCGCGGGCGGCCTCGAGGCGCTGATGACGAAGCTCGCCCGCATGCTGGTTGCCGACGGAGAGGGCGCGACGAAGCTGGTGACGATCGCCGTGCGCGGCGCGACGAGTCGACGAGACGCGCTACTCGCGGCGCGCAGCGTCGCGAACTCTCCACTCGTCAAGACCGCGATCAACGGGCAGGACCCGAACTGGGGACGCATCATGATGGCGCTCGGCAAGTCGCCGGCGCGCGTCGAGCAAGAGAAGGTCTCGATCGCGGTGGGAGACGAGCGTCTGGTCGAGCGGGGGATGCTGAAAGAAGGTGTGCGCCTGGAGCGGGTTCGGGAGATCATGGGACAGTCGGAATACGACATTACGATCGATCTGGGCCTCGGCCGCGGCGAGGACCGCGTCTGGACCTGCGATCTCAGCGAGGAGTACGTGCGGCTCAACGCCAAGTACACGACGTAGCTCACCATCACGCACGCCGCGCGTTTTCGGTGGTAGTGCGAGCCGGAGGCCGCGAAGGGCGGCTGGGCGCGCCTATTGAGTGCGGCGGAGGCAAACCGAAGGAGGATCCATGGCAACGTTGACGATGAAGGAACTGCTCGAGGCTGGAGTGCACTTCGGCCATCAGACCAAGCGCTGGAACCCGAAGATGCAGAAATTCATCTTCGGCGAGCGCAACGGCATCTACATCATCGACCTCCAGAAGACGCTCAAGAAATTCCGTGAGGCCTACGCCTTCGTGCGCGACCTCGCCGCCGGCGGGGGCACGGTGCTCTTCATCGGGACCAAGAAGCAAGCTCAGGAGACCGTGTTCGAGGAGGCGAGTCGCTGCGGGATGTTCTACGTCAACCAGCGGTGGCTGGGCGGGACGCTGACGAACTTCGCGACGATCCGCAAGTCCATCACCCGGCTCAAAAAGCTCGAGGAGATGAAGGAGACCGGAGAATACGAGCGCCTGCCGAAAAAGGAAGCCCTGGAGCTCGACCGCGAACGGGCGAAGCTCGAGAAGGCGCTCATCGGCATCAAGGCGATGGAGCAGCTGCCGGCCGCGGTGTTCATCATCGATCCGCGCAAGGAAAAGATCGCGGTGGCGGAGGCGCAGCGGCTCGGTATCTCGATCGTGGCGATCGTGGACACCAACTGCGACCCGACCGGAATCGACTATCCGGTCCCCGGCAATGATGACGCGATCCGGGCGGTGCGGCTGATCACGTCGAGGATCGCCGACGCCATCAACGAGGGACGCGGCACCCTGTCGAAGGACGAGGGCGAGGCGGCGACGCCGGAGGCGGCCGCGGAGGGCGCCGAGCTGGCGGCGGTGGAGGCGGGAAACTAACCATGGCCGCGACCGCGCAGCTGGTGAAGGAGCTCCGCGACCGGACGGGCGCGGGTGTGATGGACTGCAAGGAGGCGCTGCAGGCGACCGCGGGCGATCTGCCGGGCGCCGTCGAATACCTGAGGAAGAAGGGGTTGGCGCAGGCGGCCAAGCGGTCGCATCGGGAGGCGCGCGAGGGCGCGGTCGGGACGTACGTCCATCCCGGTGCCAAGCTCGGGGTGCTCGTCGAGGTGAACTGCGAAACGGATTTCGTCGCGCGGACCGAGGCCTTCCAGGATCTCGTCAAGGATCTCGGCATGCAGGTCGCGGCGGCAAACCCCGCGTACCTCGCCCGGGAGGACGTCCCGGGCGAGGTGGTCGAGAAGGAACGCGAGATCTACCGCGGCCAGCTGGCCGACCAGAAAAAGCCCGTCCAGGTCGTCGACAAGATCATCGAGGGTAAGCTCGAGAAGTTCTACACCGAGCAGTGCCTGCTCGAGCAGCCGTTCATCAAGGACGCCACCGGCAAGACGAAGGTCCGCGACCTCGTTGACGGCGTGAATGCCAAGACCGGTGAGCGGATCGCCGTCAAGCGGTTCGCCCGGTTCCAGGTGGGCGAGGCGGAGTAGATGACGGGGGCTGCCGGCTCCGGCCGCCCGGCGTATCGCCGTATCGTCCTGAAGCTTTCGGGGGAAGCGCTCGCCGGGGGCCAGGGCTACGGAATCGACCCGCTCGTGCTCGATCGGGTCGCCGACGAGGTGCGCGACGTGACATCCCTCGGCGTGCAGGTCGCGATCGTCATGGGCGGCGGGAACATCTTCCGTGGTGTCGCCGCGAGCACGGGTGGGATGGACCGCGCCACCGCCGACTACATGGGCATGCTGGCGACGGTCATCAACGCGCTGGCGCTGCAGGACGCGCTCGAGAAGTCCGGCCTGCAAACGCGCGTCCTTTCGGCGATCGAGATGCGCGCGGTCGCCGAGCCGTACATCCGCCGCCGTGCGATCCGCCACCTGGAGAAGGGGCGTGTCGTGATCTTCGCCGCCGGCACCGGCAACCCGTTCTTCACAACCGACACCGCGGGCGCGCTGCGCGCCGTCGAGATCAGCGCCGACGCGATCATCAAGGCTACGAAGGTCGACGGGATCTACTCGGCCGATCCGAAGCTGGACAAGAACGCGCAGCGCCTGGCCCATGTGACGTACATCGACGTGCTCAACCGCGGCCTCCAGGTGATGGATTCCGCGGCGATTTCGCTCTGCATGGACAACAAGCTGCCGATCATCGTCTTCGATCTGACTCGAGCCGGTAATATCAAGCGGATCGTGCTCGGCGAGGCCGTGGGCTCGATGGTGTCGTCGGGAGGCTGACGGACATGACGGACATGCCGCCTGTGCTCAAGGATGTCGAAACGAAGATGACGGGCGCCGTCGAAGCGCTCGGGCGTGAGTTCGCGGCCGTCCGCACCGGCCGGGCTTCCGTGGGCCTGCTCGACGGGATCCGCGTCGACTACTACGGGACGCCCACACCGGTGAACCAGATGGCGTCCATCTCGGTCCCGGACGCCCGAAGCTTGGTGATCCAGCCCTGGGAGGCGACCCAACTCAAGGCCATCGAAAAGGCGATCATGGCCTCCGACCTCGGTCTGACCCCGGTCAACGACGGCAAGATCGTCCGCCTGGCGATGCCGTCGCCGACGGAGGAGCGGCGCAAGCAGCTCGCGAAGACGGTGCACAAGATCGCCGAGGAAACGCGCGTCGTGGTCCGCAACATCCGTCGCGAGGCGAACGATCGGCTCAAGGCGATGGCCAAGGACAAGAAAATCTCCGAAGACGAGGAACGGCGCGGTCACGACCAGATTCAGAAGACCACCGACAAGTTCGTGGCGAAGGTCGAGGAGCTCCTCAAGAAAAAGGAGCAGGAGATTTTGTCATTCTAGCGTTTCGTGAGATGACCGTCGCATGACAAGGGCCCCGGGTGAGGCCGAGTTGCTCGAGGCCGCCCGCGCGCAGCCCGTTCCGGAGCACGTCGCCATCATCATGGATGGCAACGGGCGCTGGGCAACCCGCCGTGGGCTGCCCCGCGTCGCTGGCCATCGGGAGGGCGTGAAGGCGGCGCGTGCGATCGTGCGCGCGGCCGACACGCTCGGGCTCCGCTACCTCACGCTCTACGCGTTCTCGACGGAGAACTGGAGCCGTCCGCTGGACGAGGTCTCGACCCTCATGAATCTCCTCGAGCGCTCGGTCCACGCGGAGCTTCCCGCGTTGATGGCGCGCAACGCTCGGCTCCGTGTCCTCGGCCGGCCGCACGGGGTGCCAGCCGGCGTCCGTCGCGGCATCGATCACGTGGTGCACGAGACCCGGAACAACACCGGGTTGACCGTGCTGATGGCGTTCAACTACGGGGGCCGCGACGAGCTGCTCGACGCGTTCCGCACGCTGGCGCGCCAGGTTCAGGCTGGCGACCTCAAGGCTGACGACATCTCGGAGAAGGACGTCAGCGGGGCCCTCTATACCGCGGACATTCCTGATCCCGACCTGCTGATCCGCACGAGCGGCGAGATGCGGATCTCGAACTTTCTCCTGTGGCAGATTGCCTACACTGAGCTGGTGATCACGCCGACCCTCTGGCCGGATTTCGGGCCTGGCGATCTCTATCGCGCCGTGGGCGAGTTCCAGGGGCGAGCGCGCCGATTCGGAAAGGTGTGAGGTGGGCAAGACCGAGGTCGCCGGCGTGACCGTACGCGATGCCGTGGACGGGATGCCGGCGGTCTGGAGGCGCATCGCCAGCGCGGTGGTGCTGATCCCGACGTTCGTGTGGGTGACCGCCGGCGCTCCGGCGTGGATGTTCCAGATGCTCGTGGTCGCCGCAAGCGGCCTCGCGTGCGCCGAGCTCGTGCGGATGTTCCGGCGCAGCGGGCGCCCGATCCACACCTGGCTCACCGTCGCCATGGGCGGGGCGCTGACTGCGAGCTTCGCGACGAGCCTCTACGCTGTTGCGCGGGACGACGGCCGGACCCTCAGGTGGATGCCGACGCCTGAGGTGGTGCTCGTGGTCGGCGTCGCGCTCATCATCAGCGCACCCCTGTGGAGCGCGGGGCGCGCGCCGGTCGAGTCCACTGCCAACACGCTGTTCGGCGCCGTCTACGTCGGCTGGCTTCTGGGGTACGCCATCTGGCTGCAGGGCCGTGCCGATGGACCTCCCCTCGTCTTGTTCCTCGTCGGCGTCACGTGGGCCGGCGAGTCCGCGGCGTACCTGGTCGGGTCGGCGATCGGCCGCCAGCGAATCGCGCCGATGCTGAGCCCGCGCAAGACCGTCGAGGGCTCCATCGCGCAACTCGTGATCTCGATCGCGGCCGGGCTGGGTCTGGGCGTGTGGCTCGTTCCCGCGTGTAGCATCGTGGGCGCGGCCGGCGCCGGGGCGCTCCTCGGCGTGGTCGGGCAGATCGGGGATCTCGCCGAATCCGCGATCAAGCGGAGCATCGGGACGAAGGACGCGGGCGACCTCATCCCGGGCCACGGCGGTATGCTCGATCGGATCGACAGCCTTCTGTTCAACGCTCCGGCGCTTTACCTTTACTCGCTGTACGCATGGTGCCGCCCATGAAGCAGATCACGCTGCTCGGCGCGACAGGATCCATCGGACTACGCACGCTCGATCTCGTGTCGAGCTTCCCCGAGGAGTTCTCGGTGGTGGGCTTGGCCGCACGCGGATCGAACGTCGATCGGCTCGCGGACATGTGCAAGAAGTACTCGCCGCGCGCCGTCGCGCTGCTGGAGGTGGAGTCCCGCGACCGGCTGGCGCGACTCCTTCCGGCGCCGCAGCCCGAGCTTCTCGCCGGCCCCGAGGGGCTCGTGACGCTGTGCCGCGACGTGAAGGCCGACATCGTCGTCTCGGCTCTCGTCGGAGGCGCCGGGCTACTCCCGACCATGGCGGCGATCCAGGCAGGCCGGACGGTGGCGCTCGCCAACAAGGAGACGCTCGTGATGGCCGGCCGTCTGATGACAGCAGCCGCACGGGCGCGCGGTGTCAAGCTCTTGCCGGTCGACTCCGAGCACAGCGCCGTCTTCCAGTGCCTCGCCGGCCACAGTCGAGCCGATGTCCACCGGGTCCTCCTCACGGCGTCCGGCGGACCCTTCCGGGAGACGCCGAAGGCGCGGCTCGCGGCCGTCACTGTGGAGGACGCCCTCCAGCATCCGACGTGGAAGATGGGGGCCAAGATCACGATCGACTCGGCCACGCTGATGAACAAGGGGCTCGAGATCATCGAGGCGCGATGGCTGTTCGACCTGTCGCCCGATCAGGTCCAGGTCGTGGTGCACCCGCAGTCGATCGTCCATTCGATGGTCGAGTACATCGACGGATCCGTGATCGCCCAGCTGGGCGTGGCGGACATGGCCGTGCCGATTCTCTACGCACTCACGTATCCCGAACGGCGGCCGACGCCGGCCGCGCGGCTCGACCTGGTACGGGTCGGACAGCTGACGTTCTACGAGCCCGACGTCGACAAGTTCCCGTGCCTCAGGCTGGCGCGGGCGGCGCTCGAGGCCGGCGGCGCGGCGCCCGTCGTGCTGAACGCCGCGAACGAGGTGGCGGTGGCCGCGTTCCTCGACCGGCGGGTGCGGTTCACCGAGATCGCAGAGCTCATCGAGGAAGCGCTCGACGGGGCCCCGGCCAGCGAGCTCGCGTCGATCGAGGCCTGCGTGGCGATCGACGTGGAATCCCGTCGCGCCGTGCAGCAGTCGATCGACGCCCGTCGTGGAGGCCGCACCGCGTGACCAGCGCCCTTGCCTTCATTTGGCCTTTCGTCGTCGTCATCGGCATCCTGATCCTCGTCCACGAGCTCGGCCACTTCTTCGTGGCGCGCTGGACGGGCGTGGGAGTCGAGCGGTTCTCGATCGGCTTTGGGCCGATCCTGATGCGATGGCGCGGGAAGGAGACCGAGTACTGTCTCTCCGCCATCCCGATGGGCGGCTACGTGAAGATGATGGGCGAGGAGAGCCCGCTGGAAGGGGGCACGGCGCCCGTCGTCGATCCCGACAAGGCGTTCGCGGCGAAGCCGCTCTGGGCACGATTCCTGATCGTGTTCGCCGGCCCCGCCATGAATTTCGTCCTCGCGGCCGTGATCGTGAGCGTCGTGTTCGCGACGATCGGGCGCACGGTGTGGCCGCCCGTGGCCGGGCGCGTCGTGGACAGTGGCCCCGCCGCGGTCGCCGGTCTCCGAACGGGAGACCGTATCCTCTCCGTGGATGGCCGTCGGGTGTCGTACTGGGAGGACGTGGAGCGCGCGGTCGCGGGGTCCCAGGGTCGTCCGCTCCAACTCGACGTGGAGCGAGAGGGCGCGCGCCAGCCGATCACCGTAACACCCCGGCGCACCACCGTCCAGGACCCGATCCTGAAGGAGTCGCGGGAAGTCTGGGACATCGGCGCGGGGCCGCATGGCGCGCCCGTCATCACGTCGGTGACGCCCGACTCCCCGGCGGAAGTGGCCGGACTGAAGCCCGGCGATGCCGTGCTGTCGGTGGCCGACCAGCGCGTGTTCTCCCCCGACGAGATGGTGCAGGCGATCCGGAGCCGGCCGCGTCAGAAGCTCACCCTCATCGTCGAGCGTGACGGCAAGCGACTGAGCCTGACCGTGACGCCGAACGCCGAGAAGGAACGCGGCCCGAGCGGCGACGAGGTCGAGGTGGGGCGCATCCAGGCCGGCATCGGCGGCAAGGCGATGGGCACGGAACCCTACAACCCCGTGGCGGCCGTCTGGCACGGCGCCGCGTGGACAGCCAACATGTCGGTCACCATCGTCAAGGGTCTCTGGAGAATCGCGCTCGGCACCATCGATCGCTCGAATATCGGCGGTCCTATCCAAATCGCATCCATGGCAGGACAGCAGGCCAGGGAAGGGTTCGGGCAGCTCGCGCTCTTCACCGCGTTCATCAGCGTGAACCTTGCCGTCCTCAACCTGCTCCCGGTGCCGATACTCGACGGCGGGCACCTCCTGTTCTTCGTCATCGAGGGGGTCCTGGGCCGGCCCTTGTCGCTCAAGAAGCGGGAGGTGGCCCAGCAGCTCGGTCTCGCACTTCTGCTGCTTCTGATGGTGTTCGCGATTTACAATGACCTCGTTCGGCTGGATGCTTTCAGAATCTTCAGATAGGACGGCGCAATGATCACACGGCGGAAGACGAGGCAGATCGAGCTCGGCGGGATCAAGATCGGCGGGGGCGCGCCCGTCACCGTGCAATCGATGACCAAGACCGACACGCGCGACGTGCAGGCGACGCTCCTGGAGATCTGGTCGCTCGAGGTGGCCGGCTGTGACATTGTCCGTTGCGCCGTCCCGGTCCGGGAAGCCGCCGAGAAGCTCAGCGAGATCAGACGCCAGATCAGGATCCCGCTGGTGGCGGACATCCACTTCAACTACAAGCTGGCGCTCATCGCGCTCGAGCAGGGGGTGGATGGACTCCGGCTGAATCCCGGGAATATCGGCGGCAAGGGGTTCGTCCAGGAAGTCGTCAACGTCGCCAAGGAGAAGCGGATCCCGATCCGCATCGGGGTCAACGGGGGGTCGCTCGAGAAGGATCTCCTCGCGAAGCACGGCGGGCCCAGCGCCGAGGGCATGGTCGAATCGGCGCTCCGTCACATCCAGATCCTCGAGGACTTGAACTATCCGGAGATGAAAATCTCGTTGAAGGCCTCCGATCCCGTGATGATGATCGAGGCCTACCGGATGCTGGCCGACAAGGTCGACTACGCGTTCCACCTCGGAGTCACCGAGGCCGGCACCCCGGGCGTCGGCACGATCAAGTCGGCGATCGGCCTAGGCGCGCTCCTCTCAGAGGGGATCGGCGACACGATCCGCGTCTCGCTCTCCGCGGATCCCACCGAGGAGGTCCGCGTCGGGATCGACATTCTAAAATCCCTGGGGCTCCGGAAGGGCGGACTGACATTTGTGTCGTGCCCGTCGTGCGGGCGCGCCGACGTCGACCTCGTGAAGCTCGCGAAAGAGGTCGAGGACGAGTTCAAGGGGCTGAACGAGGAAATCCACATCGCGGTGATGGGCTGTGAAGTCAACGGTCCCGGCGAGGCGCGCGCGGCGGACATCGGAGTCGCGGGAGGTCGCGGGATCGGGCTCATCTTCAAGAACGGCGGTGTGATTCGCAAGGTACCGGAGAAGGAGATCGTCCAGGCGATGCGCGAGGAAGTCGACAAGTTCATCGCCGAGCGCAAGGCCGCGAAGACAGCGGCCGTGGAGGCCGAGTGATGGGACAGTATAATACCCACGTCTTCGTGTGCACGTCCGGCGACTCGTGTCCGACTCAGGGCAACGTCGAGCAGTTCGTGAAGTACCTCCGGGACGAGGCCACCAAGGCCGGCCTGAAGACCGATGTCAGGGTCAACAAGGCCGGCTGCTTTTCGCAGTGCGGCCACGGTCCGATGATGGTCGTTTACCCGGACAACGTCTGGTATGGCGGCGTGCAGGAGGCGGACTTGCAGGAGATCTTCGAGTCCCATATTCGCGACGGCAAGCCGGTCGCGCGTCTGATCTACGATCCCGGGGTCAAGGGAGCCAACAAGAAGCCGGGCTACAAATAGTCCGGCGCCGTCAGGCGCGATCTCGTGGTTCACGAGTTGCGTGCCTGAGCCTTGCCTCTGCTCTGAACACGTGCTAAAGTCCCGAAAAAGTGGGCGTTGCCCGCTTTTTTTAATTTTGTCGTCCGGCAGGGATGGACGTGCATGGATGAAGCGGAAAGGATAACCCTGATCGAAGAGGCCCTCACACAGGTGGTTGCCGATCATCGGCTCCACCTCGTCGACCTCGAGTGGCGCGCACTCCGGCCGCGGGGGCTGCTGCGGCTGTACGTTGACAAGCCGGGCGGCGTGGAGATCGGGGACTGCGAGCGATTGAGCCGGGAGATCGGTGACGTGCTCGATGCTGCCGCCCTGATCGAGGGAGGCTACGATCTCGAGGTTTCGTCGCCGGGGCTCGACCGCCAGCTGCGGAAGGAGCGGGAATATCACTGGGCGGTCGGCCGGCAGGTGCGGTGCTGGCTTGCCGGCGGCGCCGAGGTACGCGGTCGACTGGCGGCGGTCACGCCCGAGCGGTTGGTGCTGGACCGCGAGGGCGAGCGTGTGGAGCTTGGACGAGCCGACGTCACGAAGGCGCGGCTGGAGGCGGATGTCCCCTGGCCCCGCAAGGCGTAGAATCCCAGGCAGGTTGCGGATCTCATGAACCGAGAGCTGATCAGCGTCATCGAGCAGATCGGACGGGAGAAGGGGATCGACAAGGAGATCCTTTTCGAGGCGGTGGAGTCTGCCCTGCAGTCGGCGTGCCGGAAGTCACACGCCAGCATCGACAACATTCGCATCGAGATCGACCGGAAGACGGGCGAGTTCCGTGCCTACTTGCGCAAGCGGGTCGTCGATGAGGTCACCGATCCGGAGACGGAGATCAGCCTCGCGGAAGCCAAGAAGCTGAACGCCGAGGCCGAGCTGGACGTCGAGCTCGAGATCAAGCAGGAGCGCCCACCTCAGGATCTGGGTCGCATCGCGGCACAGACGGCCAAGCAGGTCATCCTCCAGAAGGTGCGGGACGCCGAGCGCGAGGGGATCTACTCGGAGTTCGCCGGGAAAGAAGGTCAAATTCTCAGAGGCATCGTCCATCGCATCGAGAAGCGCAACGTGATCCTCGAGATCGGCAAGGCGGAGGCCATCCTGCCGGAGCGCGAGCAGATCCCGGGCGAGCGCTATAACCCCGGTGACCGGATCCGGGCGTTCGTCCTGGAGGTGCGGCGGACCGCCAAGGGCCCGCAGATCTCGCTCTCGCGCACGCATCCCGGCTACCTGGCGCGGCTCTTCCAGACCGAGATTCCCGAGATCCAGGAAGGCATCGTCCTCGTGAAGGCGACGGCGCGGGAGGCGGGGGAGCGCGCGAAGGTCGCGGTCGCCTCGACAAAGCGCGACGTCGACCCGATCGGCGCCTGTGTCGGCCTGCGCGGCACGCGTATCCAGGTCATCAGCCGGGAGCTGCGCGGCGAGAAGATCGACATCATCGAGTGGTCCCACGATCCCGCGACCTTCGTGGCGCGAGCGCTCTCGCCGGCCAAGGTGTCGTCGGTGGTGATCAACGAGATCACGGAGGGTGAGGGCCAACCGGCGGCCGTGGTGATCGTGCCGGACAATCAGCTGTCCCTGGCCATCGGAAAGAAAGGCCAGAACGCGCGGTTGGCGGCGAAATTGACGGGCATGCGCATCGACATCAAGAGCGAGTCCGAGGTCGAGACGGAGCGTTCTCCGGCCGAAGCTCCGCCGGCCGAGGATCGCGCCGCGCTGGCGGCGCTGCCCGGCGTTGGTCCCGAGCTCGTCGATGCCTTGGTGGCTGCGGGGCTCGGTTCACCCGCGGCGATCGTCAAGGCTGGACACGAGAAGCTGTCGCGGGTGGCCGAAATCGGCGACCGAACGGACACGATCTACTCGGCTGCAGAGAAATATGTGCAGCACGTCTCGGGTGACGCCAAAGTGGGGGATGACCTCAGTCAGCCCGCGGCCCCCGAGGAGACCTCGGAGCCTGCATGAGGACGGGACCCAGCCGAACGTGCCTGGGATGCCGCCGGGCCCGCCCGAAGGGCTGGCTGGTACGCTTGGTACGACTAGGGAGCGGTACGGTCGTGGTGGATCCGAGCGCACGGGCCGCGGGGCGGGGCGCCTACGTGTGTCCCGATACCGCGTGTGTCGAGCGCGCGTTGAGTCGCGGTCGGCTGGCGCACGCCTTCAAGAAGGCGTGCGCCCCAGCTCCCGATCTGGCTGAGGCAGTGCGAGCGGCAGGCCGTCGCGGGGCTGGGGTCCCCAGCGGTGAGGCCGGCTCAGGAGCCGAGGTTGGCGAGACGGGTGTGATGGCAGTGAGAGCGTCAGGGAGGTGAGGGGACTGTGGCAGCGGCAAAGATAAAGGTCATCGAGCTCGCCAAGGAACTCGGCGTGACGAGCAAGGATCTGATGGTCGCGGCCGAGGAGATGGGCCACAAGGGCGTTCGTGCCATGAGTCCCGTTGACAGCACGCTGGCGAATGCGCTGCGGGTAAAGCTCGGCAAGGGGCGCGAGTTGCCCGAGGCGCCGAAGCCGAAGCGCGTGGCGAAGCCGAAGGAGCCCAGGGAGGCGGGGGACGCCGCAGCGGCGGTCGCTGAAGCGGTCGCGAAGAAGCCGTCGCGGGCAAAGAAGGAGAAACTCGAGGACGAGGCGCCCGCGGAGATCAAGCCGGCGGCGACGATCGTGAAACCCAGACCCGTCGTGCCGGCGCCGGAGGTTGTCCCCGAACCGCCGTTCGTCCCTCTCCCTGAGCCCGAGATCGTGCCGGAGCCGACCGTCGTCGCTCAGCCGCCGCCCGAGGTGATAAAACCGGCCGCGACAGTGATGCCGGTGGGCCCGAAGAAGCCCGAGCCGAAGATTGTTCCCTTCCGTCCGATCGAGCGTCCCGCGCCTGCGCCCGGGCCACGCCCCTCGCGCCAACCGACGGGTCCCTTCGCGCCGCCGCGCGTCAGCGTGTCGCCGGCCCGGCCGCCCGCGCTCGCCCCGCCCCCGAGGTCGGCTCCCCTTTCGGCGGCTCCGGCTGCCGCTCCCGCGGCCATGGCGTCGGCACCGTCTGCCGTCGCCGCTCCTGTCGTCGTCGAAGAGCCGCAGGCGCCGACCCCGGTCGAGGTCCGACGAGAGCTCATTCGCGTGCACGAGTCGGTCACGGTCGGCGAGCTCGCCGAGAAGATGCGCCGGAAATCGGGCGAAGTGATCAAGGCGCTCGTCGATCTCGGTGTGATGGCGACGCTCAACGAGCTGCTCGACCCCACGGCCGCCAAGCTCGTGGCCGACAAGTTCAACGTCGACGTCGAAATCCGTTCGGTGGAAGGTGACGTCGTCGACGAGGAAGACCTCGATCCGAGTCAGCTCGCGCTGCGCCCGCCGGTGGTCACGGTGATGGGCCACGTCGACCACGGCAAGACATCGCTCCTGGACGCCATCCGGAAGTCGAAGGTCGCCGAAAAGGAGTTCGGCGGGATCACGCAGCATATCGGTGCCTATCAGGTGACGACCTCGCACGGGAAGGTGACCTTCCTGGACACGCCGGGCCACGAGGCCTTCACGGCCATGCGGGCTCGCGGAGCCCAGGCGACGGACATCGTCATCCTGGTCGTCGCCGCGGACGACGGCGTCATGCCGCAGACGGAGGAGGCCATCAACCACGCGCGCGCGGCGAACGTGCCGATCATCGTCGCGGTCAACAAGATCGACAAGCCCGAGGCCGACGCCGATCGCGTGAAACGCGAGTTGTCGAACCTCAACCTCGTCCCGGAAGAGTGGGGCGGCCAGACCATCTTCGTTCCCACCTCGGCCAAGCGGGGCACGGGGATCGACCAGCTCCTCGAGATGACCGCGCTCCAGTCGGAAATCCTCGAGCTCAAGGCCAACGCCGGCCGGGCGGCCAAGGGCGTCATCATCGAGGGCCGGCTCGACCGAGGCCGCGGTCCGGTCGCCACCGCGCTGATCCAGAACGGCACCCTGAAGGAGGGCGATGCGGTCGTGGTCGGTTCCTACTCCGGGCGCGTGCGCTCGCTGATCGACCCCTCCGGCAAGAAGGTCAAGACCGCGGGGCCCTCCGACCCCGTCGAGATCCAGGGACTCTCGGGTGTGCCGGCCGCCGGCGACGTGCTGGTGGCCGTCTCGGACGAGCGCAAGGCGCGGCAGATCGCGACCATGCGACTGGAACGTGACAAGGCGAAGGGTAAGACGACGACGCGCATCACGCTCGAGGGGCTGCAAAAGCAAATCCAGACCGGCGAGGTGAAGGAGCTGCGGCTCATTCTGAAGGCCGACGTCCAGGGTTCCGTCGGGGCGCTGGCGGAGTCGCTCGAACGGCTGTCGACCGACGAGGTGAAGCTGAAGGTCATCCACAGCTCGGTCGGCATGATCACTGAAAGCGACGTGATGCTCGCGTCGGCGTCCAACGCGATCGTGCTGGGGTTCAACGTGAAGGCCGAGCCCAAAGCGGCCTCCCAGGCGCAGGCGAACGGTGTCGACATCCGAAACTACAACGTCATCTACGAGGCGATCAACGACCTCAAGGCCGCCCTCGCCGGGCTGCTCGCGCCGGAGATTCGCGAGACGGCGCTCGGCCGGGCGCAAGTTCGTCAGATCTTCGTCATCTCGAAGCTCGGCCCCATCTGCGGCTCGTACGTCTCGGAGGGCAAGATCGTGCGCGCTGCCAGGGTGCGCGTGCGCCGGGGCGAAGAGGTCTTCGGCCAGGGCACCGTCGGCTCCCTGAAGCGCTTCAAGGACGAGGTCCGTGAGGTGCTCGCCGGTCTCGAGTGCGGGATCGGCGTCGACGGCGTCAACGGGATCCAACCGGGGGACATCCTGGAGGTCTACACGAGCGAGGAAGTGGCGCGCACGCTCTAGGAGCATCCGCGCCGGAGGGGGCTGTGTCGGCAGCGCGCGTCGCGCTGGGGTTGGTTGAGTTGCACCTGCCGGACGTGGGCTCGCTGAAGGACAAGCGCCACGTCCTGAAGGGTCTCAAGGAGAAGGTCCGGGCCCGCTTCGAGGTCTCCGTGGCCGAGGTCGACCATCAGGACGTGTGGCAGCGGGCGACGCTCGCCGTCGCCTACGTCTCCGCCGATGCGCGGCACGCCAACACGGTCATTTCGAAGGCGATGGACTTCATCGAAGACAACGTCGCGGGACGGGTGCTCGACACGTCCGTGGAGATTCTCTGATGCAAGACAAGCGACTGGGCCGCGTGAACCAACTCGTCAAAGAGGAAATCTCGACGCTCCTCCAGCGGGAGCTCAAGGACCCCCGACTCGGCTTCGTGTCGGTGACCGAGGTCGAGACGGCCCGAGACCTGCGTACCGCGAAGGTCTTCGTGTCGGTGCTCGGCGACGAGGCGCAGTGGACGGGATCGCTGGCGGCTCTGGTCAGCGCCCGCGGTTTCATCCGCAACTGGCTCCGACAGCACCTGGACCTGCGCGTCACCCCCGAGCTGGACTTCCGGCCCGACCGGTCGATGGAGCACGCGGCGCGCATCCAGGCCCTGCTCCGGCAGGTGGGCGGCGACGCCGGACGGTGAGCCCGATCGTCGAGCACTCGACTCCGGTGCCTTCCGCTGCGGTGCTGGGAGCGTTCGGCGGCGGCGGCCGCGCCCTCATGCTCGGGCACGTCCACCCGGACGCCGACGTCCTGGGCACGCTGCTCGCCCTGGGCCTGGCGCTCGAAGGACGCGGCTGGACCGTGACCTACGGTGGTCCGCATCCCGCGCCCGCGCTCCTCGCCTTCCTGCCCGGCGTCGAACGCTATCGCACGCTCACCATGCTGGACGACCCGATCGACGTCGTGGTGCTCACGGACTGCCCGAACCCGCAACGGACCGAAGGGCTGATCGAGCAGGCCCGTCGCGTCGGGAAGCTCATCGTCAACATCGACCACCATCCGGACAACCGGCGGTACGGTGACGTGAACTGGGTCGACACGTCGGCCGCCGCCACGGGTGAGATGATCTACGAGCTGCTCACGGCGCTCGGCGCGCCGCTGACGCCCGAGATCGCCACCAATCTTTTCACCGCGATCCACACCGACACGGGCTCGTTCCGCTATTCGAACGTGACGCCCCGGACGTTCGCGATTGCCGCGGCGCTCGTCGTGGCCGGCGCCCGACCGGAGCTCGTGTCCGGATCGCTCTACGAGCGGCGCGCGCCCGATGCGCTCCGCTGGCTCGGTGAGGCCCTCAGCCGGGTCGAGATCAGCGAGGACGGGCGACTCGGCTGGCTCGCGCTGCCCACCGGGCTGGTCCCCGAGCGGATCGTCGAGTCGGAGGAGCTCGTAAACTATCCGCGCTCCGTCGCCTCGGTGCGCGTCGCCTGTCTCCTCCGCGAGCGGGACGGCGAAGTGAAGGTGAGCCTTCGGGGCAAGGGAGACGTGGACGTCCAGAAGATCGCGGCGCAGTTCGGCGGTGGAGGACATGTCAACGCAGCGGGCTGCACCGTGACCGGGCCGCTGCCGGAGGCGACGCGCGTGGTGCTCGCCGCGGTCCGCCGGGCGGTCGACGGAAGCCGGGTGTCGTGAGCGGAGACGTCGCGCGGTCCGGCGTCCTCGTCGTCGACAAGGGGCGCGGCGCGACCTCGTTCGATGTCGTCGCGATCGTTCGGCGCCGGCTGGGCGTCCGTCGTATCGGGCACGCGGGCACGCTCGATCCCGACGCGACCGGCGTGCTGCCGATCCTCATCGGGGAGGCGACGAAGCTCACGCCCTATCTCGTCGACCAGGACAAGGAGTACCTCGCGACGGTCCGCTTCGGACTGACGACGGACACCCACGACGTGAGCGGCCGCGTGCTGTCGGAGACCCCGGTCGGAGATCTCGCGCCCGCGCCCCTCGCAGAGGCCTGTCGCGCGTTCGTCGGCCGGATCAAGCAGGTGCCGCCGATGTACTCGGCGATTCATCACGAAGGGCGGCGGCTCTACGAGCTGGCCCGGGCCGGTCTCGAGGTGGAGCGAGCGCCCCGCGAGGTGATCATCCGTTCGATCCGCGTCGAGAATATCGCGGGCTCGCGGGCGATGCTGCGCGTCGTCTGCGGCAAGGGAACGTACGTCCGGGTCCTCGCGGCCGACATCGGTGCTGTTCTGGGTTTCGGCGGGGCGGTCGAGGATCTCGTCCGGTGTCGGGTCGGCCCCTTCGATCTTGGAGACACCGTGTCCTGGAGCGAGCTGACGGAAGGAAGACGGGAGCTCTGGTCCAGGGTGCGCCCTGCCGAGGCGGCGCTGGCCGGATGGCGGATTGTTCGGCTGGACGGGCACAGCGCGGCGATCTTCACCAACGGCCAG
>Ga0099830_10000274_pt1 | contig 21305 bp, 15 predicted proteins | sample CZO8metaG_4_FD_79337 | JGI IMG/M metagenome (GOLD analysis project Ga0099830, IMG submission 79337) | Vadose zone soil microbial communities from the Eel River Critical Zone Observatory, Northern California, USA - CZOApr15con2H3.8 metaG | ecosystem: Environmental > Terrestrial > Soil > Vadose...
ATTAGGCGAGCCTACCGGATTCTCGCCACAATCAAATTCATAACCAGTGATGTTGTGGGCGCTGATCGTTACGTTGGTATGAACTTCGACTTCTGGATAGGTGTTCGCTGGACCGGGGCCAACGGGGTCGACATATACAGTTGCGATGGCATGTTGCGTCGTTGCCCAAGTTCCCGTCAACACAGCTATGGGGTCGTTATACGGCGTGGTACTACACTGGGGAGAGGGCGTGATAACTCCAAACGCATAATGAACACCTCTCCTTACCCCGGTTTGCATGTTGCACCAATCTATTCCTGTAGTTGTGCCATTGATCCAGTGCCCACCTTCGGAGATGGGATTCTCCGTAGCAGAGAAGCTCGTGGAATAACTGTTCTGTACATGAAAAGTAATGGTAGGCTGCAAGATAAGCAACACTAACGAAAGAAATCTTTTCATTAAAATACCACCATTTCTAATATCACAGTATCGTCGTTGCTCACGCCATGGGTAGCCGAGTAGCTACCCGGAGCAGAGCCAGCCTCGAATAGCATTCCAGTATCTATCATTATTCATATCGCGGTTCGTGACCGTACAAGTAGTCCCGTTATAGGCGCAGGCAGTGAGATCGTTATGTGACGTATACGCGGCCCCGACAGTGTTATTGTCGATCCCCGAGTTCAGGCAAAAGGAAGCAATCAGTCCATTGGAATTGCTCGCGAACTCTTTTGGCCATTCGCGCACCCGTCCCGCCGCGCACCGATTTCTACGATCCCGCCTTCCCGTTTCGCCGTTTGCTCCACGAGCCTCCAAAGCTCCCAGCAGCCGTAGATATCGACAAGCGTATTGGGCTGTATAGTCTTATAAGTCGATAGAAATTCGGGGCCATACTCCGGGGTGCGGAGGTCGCCGAAAGGTATGCGGACTCATATCCTGGTAAATGCGGGGCGAAGTCGCCTTTGTTGGCAATCGAACAATCTGAAGACCGAATTTCTTAAGCGTCCCTTTGATGGATTTCTTCAGCGTAGTCCTGACGGTTCGCCTTCTCACTGTTCCCGGCCGTGGTTTTTTGATTTGAATGCGCACTTTGCACCACCGGGAGAGGATGGGTCGATAACGCGCAACCTACGTAATGATCGAAATAATCTCGCCAATAAATGATGTGGGTATCGAGCAAAGGCGACCAACGGTTGCTTGCCAGAATGACATTTTCACCTGCTCTGTACCTGTGCACGCGATCGCGGCATCTGACGCCGATGCGAATGTTAGCCAAACGCCTGAACCCGAGGTCATACCAGACAGTTTTTCTGGATCCAAACTTCATTTGTTATCTCGCGCCAGCGATTCCCTTAGATCCACAGAGCTGCTCAAGGAGTGCTCATACCGTCCCGACATTCCCGCGAGATTCCACTTTTGAGCGAAGAACACAATGCCGAAACGTCCGTCAATGACGAAATTTGACCCGTAAGTATTCGCGGCATCTACCTCGAGAGTCACCGCGTTCTCGACGTTGTCGTAGACCAGCCCGCCGGCCTGATCGGTAATCCACAAAGATATCGTGTATTTTGCCGCCAATAGGTTCAGGCAGTCGATCTGCAGGTCTAAATATCCTGCGCCGAGCGCGACTGACGGAATGTAGATGTCATGATGCGATGTGCTCGTTTCCGTCACCAGCGCACCCGTATCGGTGTGCATTCGAAAACCGAAGCTGGGAAAAGCGATCGGCTCGTGTACACAATAATGAAATCGCATGACGACGGGGTCGCCAGCACGTATGACTTTTTGCGAAATACCTTCCGGAGAGAGAAACTCGAGCCCCTGGAACCGAATCTTACCGTTACCCCTCCGATTCTGTGTCCCCTCAAGATCCACAACGACGGCCGTGGACTCACGCATGCTCCCCATGTAATCTTTGATCACAGTCTGGCTTTTGCCGTCCATGTGAACTTCACCGTGATCAATCCAAATGCACCGTTCGCAAAGGTTCTCCACTGCCGCCAGATTATGTGAAACGAACAGGATCGTACGGGCAGATGCACGCAACTTCTGTATCGTATCTAAACATTTTTTCTGAAATTCAGCGTCGCCTACCGCCAGAACCTCGTCCACGATCAAGATGTCAGGGTTTAGGTGCGCTGCCACCGCAAAACCCAAGCGCAAGCGCATGCCGGAAGAAAATCGTTTGATCGGCGTATCGATAAACTTCTCCAACCCAGAGAATTCGACGATCGCGTCAAGCTGCCGCTTCACCTCCTTCTTCGGCATGCCGAGAATGGAACCGTTCAGATAGATGTTCTCCCGTCCAGTCAATTCGTCGTGAAACCCGGTCCCGACTTCTAACAGCGAGATAACCCTTCCATCAATCCCCGTTGAACCGTACGTGGGATAGGTGATCTTGGAGAGGATCTTCAACAGAGTACTCTTCCCGGCCCCGTTTCGCCCGATAATGCCCACGGTTTCGCCATGCTGGACCGACAGCGAGACGTCCCGCAGTGCCCAAAGTGTTTCTTCCTCCGGCTTCTTGCGGAGAAAGTCCAGCTTCATCATGCCGCTGATGCGGTCGCGCAGCGTTGGATTGGCATGGCCAAGCTTATATTGTTTCGAAAGCTTCTCTACCCAGATCGCATCACTCATAAGCCGAATTGATAGCCCCTCTCGCTCCTCCAGTTCAAATTATGTCCGCGAAGCTTTTCTCACTCTTGTGGAAATAACGAAGACCGCCGGCGAACACCACGAACGTCAGACCGATCGAAACTCCTATCAACTTGAAATCAACGGGCTGGTTCGGGAGCAGACAGGCACGGAAACTATCCACCATCCCCCAGCATGGATTCAAAGCCAATATTGGCCGGAACCGCTTCGGAACCATCGTCACCGGATAAATGATGGGGGTTGCGAACAGTAAGAGTTGAATCAGGAAGGGCAGCACGTACTTGACATCTCGATACCGCACACTGATCGCCGCCAGGAACATGCTAACTCCGAGCGTCAACATAACCATCAACAGAACGGCCAGCGGGGTGAGTAGTAGCAGCCAACTCACCTTTAGGTGATAGTAGATCATCATCGCGACCAGCAACAGCGCTGCAATGGCAAAGTCCAGCAGACCCGCCAGAGCGGTGCCAGTGGGCAAAAGCACGCGAGGGAAATACACTTTTGTAATCAGAGTATGGTTGTGGATGAGAGAGTTGCTCGCCAGACCGATAACAACAGAGAAGTAGGTCCAAGGCAGGAGTGCGCAGTAACTAAAAACTGGATAAGGGATACCATTGCTGGGCATGTGTGCAAGCTTGCCGAAAACTCCCGCGAACAGCAACATGTTGAAGAGTGGCTGGATCACTGCCCACGAGGTTCCGAGGAGCGCCTGCCGATAGCGCACTTTGATATCGCGCCAGGCGAAGAAATACAGCAGTTCCCGGTAGCGCCAAAACTCGGCGATGAAATCGCGCCTCATGCGGCCTCGGTCCAACGCCATGGGAGAAACGATAGGAGTGGTCGACATATAGGTCACAGCACCAACTTGCGGCAATAGAAAGCCTCAGCGTAACCGCTTGGGGCGTTGCACTCCATCCCCCGCAATCGCATGAGAGACAAGAATGTGTCCTGCTGGAACCAGCGCTTGCTGTGCTGCGACTTGAAGGCGTCCATAATGTAGCCGATTTTCTTCTGACACCCTGCTGCCGACAGGGGGACGAACACACCCGGCCGTCCCAAATCACCGTCGTATTTCGGAATCTCGTACTCCAAGATCAAATGATCCCGAAATGTGTTCCAAGTCAGTTCTGCGAGTAGGCGATGATCCTGATGCGCGTCCTTGCGGTTGTGAGTGAAAATGAGATCCGGCGAGATCGCCTGCTTCAATTCTTCAAAAACCGCTTTCACTTCGGCACCTGAAAACGGCATGAATCCATCGGGAAACGTTTTGAGCAAAGGTCCCTTCAACCGACTAGGACCGACGAACAGCGTAGCCCCACTTCTCGCCTCGGACTCTCGAGCCCCTATCGCACTGAAAACCACCCAGTGAAACACGCCCCGTGGATACTGCTCGGCCAACCGCAGAACCGTCCCGCCACAACCAATCTCGATGTCGTCGGAGTGGGCGCCCAGACAGAGGATTGTTAACGCTTCAGAGGCTCCCGCATGCAGCGTCAGGGGAATCATACGCCAGCCGAGATTCCCTTCGCTGAGTTACCAGCGATGGAAGAAGCGAGGTGATTCCTCACCTTCCACGGCACAACACCCTGGTTTAGCTCCTGGAGTCGCTCCTTGTCCTTGAAGGTGTCCATACATTGCCAGAAGCCGCTGGACTTGAAAGCCAGCAGGGCCTGCTTTTGGAGCAGTTGTTGAAGGGGCTCTCGAACCAACTCCTCACCGGGCTGGATATGACGGAATAGCTCCCTACGCATCACCAAGAAGCCGCCATTGACCCAAATGTCACCGCGGCGCAATGGGCCAATGTCTCTAACGGTTCCTCCGGGCCCAGCGTTGACGACGTCAAAACTCGCGGTAGGTTGCACCAAGAGCAGGGAGGCGACGGCGCTGCTCTGCCGAAATGTCACAGAAGCGGCGCAACTTGGGTGTTGTGGATCGCTGAGTATTCTCATGAAGCGTCATCGCCGCCATCATATTATTCTAGACTATCCGGCAGGTAGGCTACCGCCATTAAGGTCACAAACCTCGGGTCTTTCCTTCTCCTCCTGTCATTTACAGGCAATCAATCTGCCAAAAGTCGCCGGTGTTCGATCACGATGTGCTTGTCCGTAACAATTACAACTACTTATAAATGAGTAGGTTACAGCTGCCCAGTGGAGCTCAAGTCAAGAGACATCCAAATTCCGATCAGATGGTCTACCGGCATTCATGGGAATACTATTCCCACCTTGTGGTAATTTCCAACGCAGCGTACCACCATCTAGGTTCCCAGCCTTCACGAGGCGCTGGATGTGGTTAGTGCGGGCGTAACGGCCGTGCTCCAGGGCTTCGAATGCGAGCCCGATCGCGCGATACGCATCGTAAAGTTCCGAAGGTCCGCAAGCGACCTGAAGTTTACTTTGCCGGAGGGAGAGCTCCCGAGTGCGAAAGTCAGGCTCGTTGCCGCCCCCCAAGGATACTTGGGCCGGGCTCAAGCATTTGGCACTCCGTGCTCAGAAGACTTGTTCTCCCTGGCGGCTGTCGCAAAATCGCTAACTTTCGAGACTATGCGATACAGAAGACTCCGGTCTGGCCATGGCCGAAGGAGGTCTTCGACCAAGTCTGGCTCCCCCTGTGGAACATCCTGGAAGCTCGACTGTAGGAACTCGCTCTTGCATTGCCAGGCCTGTGGGAAGTAGGCGATCATACTATTTTGAGTAACTGGTGAAGTCTCTTGCAACGGCCGGCCTGACAGTTGTGCCCCCAGCGCTTCGATCATGTCACGCCCCTTCCCAAGTTGCAGGTGGCTAAGCGGCGTACAACGCGGATTCATTTCGATCAGATAGGTTGCGCCGCTCCTGTCTTCTATCATGAAGTCTAAACCGAACAATCCAGACAAACCCAGCCGGCGCGCAATCCGTTCTGCGGCAAGCATCATCTCGGGGTTGTCAACTACGCGCACAATGTTGGCCGGACCTGTCAGCCCTTCCGAGCTGACCACCTCCACGCCGATGCCAGCCAACACTTCTCCCTTCCAGCATACGAAGGCGCAGTTCGCGGGACGCCCCTGAATGTGAGACTGAACAATGATCGCCGGCCTATGATTGTTCCACCATGGCCGTAGCCAGAATGGGTCACGGTTGACGATCATCCGTTTGATCGCTCGCGTGCCCCTAAACAGTCTGGTGATTTCCGAGAAGAATTTTTCAGCTTGCATTGGAGTGTTTGCGATCCTCACGCCACGGCCACCAAACGTTCCATCGCCCTTTAGCACCCAGGGAAGCCTATGTCCTGATTGCCATGACTCGAGGTCGTCCGCTGTCTTGAGAAGCTTTGTGTCCGGTACGCGAACTCCTTCCTCACAAGCAATTCTAAGAAGGTCGCAGCGGGCAGAAACTATGGGGTAGCTTTCGGGAGATCCCAAAGAGTACTCGATCAAATTGGCCAGCCCAGTTCCAGACTTCCCTAGGCTGCGGGCGCGCCCATACAGTTCATGCAGATGTTGGACTCCGCGGTCATCGCACGGAATAATGATTTGGGGCTCAGTTGCCTCAATTGCAGCTGCCAATGATTCCAGAGGACGAAGGCCGCTATAAGGGAATGTTTCGCGCACGACGCGCGTGGACAGCAGGGGGTGGCCGCGAGTCGGACAGACAGCCGAAACACGGCAACCCGCTTTCGCAAGGCCGATTGCAAGTCGCGCGGGGCCGGCCCACCTATTGGTGTCCGTCAACAGAACCTTTGGAACTATTGCTCCCCGGTTCTCCCGGATGAAATCGCTCTGTTGCATGTGTGGTTAGGCTCCAATCAGCATTCGCGAAGATTTGTCATTATCGACGTCCACACCTATAAAGTGGCTGGCACAGACTCGGTACAAACGGGTCGCCCGTTTTTGATGTCTTCCGCGCCGCCGACAACTATTATCGACCTTGGGATCATTGAACTCACCTAGTGCAAGGTCAGCGAACGGCCACTTCGTCGCGATCCATGACTTCGACGTTTGCCTTTGATTCGCTCGATACTGGCTTGCGATCCGTCGATTTCGCGAGGTGCTTTGAGAGTCTTCGTGCTGTGAAACCCGCTCCATAGGCAAATCGCAGGAGAGGCCCGAACATATTCGCCGCAGACGCGCCAACGAAATACAAGCCGGGAACAGAGGACTCAAAGTTCGACGACAGCACAGGCGTATGTTCAACAGATTGGAGTCCTGATTGGAGATCGGAATCCATGAAACTCAAACGTCGGAGATCAACCTTGTAGCCGGTTGCCGCGATGACGTGATCTGTCACTAATGTCTTTTGAGCACCTGCACTGTCGGTGAGTTGAAGGCTCACGTGGCCATTCTGAACTTTCGCCTCCGTGATGTTGACGTCAACGTTTAAGGGTATCTTGCCAACTACTTGCTCCTTGATGAACCAGCAAGGTGCTGGGCCGAGAATCCGCCGCACTTTATCGAATCGAAACTTTTGAGGCATTTGACGGAAAAGAAGCGGTGCGTGGGTACACCAGAACAACTTCCAACCGGGTCCGATTCCTGTTATCGGAGTGCGGATCCGATCTAGCAACGAGGGTTCCAGATTGTCTGGTGGATCGTGGAAACGAATGACGGGTTTGCGGGCAATTACCTGGACACGAGCTCCAGCCTGATGCAGTAGGGCAGCCAAGTCCAGGGCCGATGCTCCAGCTCCCACTACCGCGACTTCGCGCCCTTTGAACTGGTCGACGGTATTATGCCTTGAGCTATGCGTCACGAACTCCTCTGGAAGCGTGGCCAGCATAGGTGGAATATACTCGTAGTAGCTTAAGCCAATCGCCATCACTACCCTGTGCGCGGAAACGATCTCTCCATCTTCAAGACGAATTTGGAAGTTTTGCCCGGATCGCCGGAGCGAGTTGACGAGCTTGCTCTCCAATTCCGGCACGAATCTCCTCTGGAATTCCAGGCCGTAGGAAGCAAATACTTCGAGCGGGACCGGAAGGCCAATCTTGGAGTAGGCAATCTCCTTCTCCTTGCAGTAAACCTCAAGGGTGTAAGTGGAATCTGGATCATAAAGGGAAGACGCAAAGCCCTCGGATTTGAGCCGCATGCCTTTGGGCATGTGAGTCAGCCAGAAGTGCATCGGATTCCCAAAAATACGGAAGTCGACGCCGCGCGCCTTAAGATGCGCCGCGATCGACAACCCATAAGGCCCGGCACCGATGATCGCTACGTCACACTTTTTCATTTGCCCCATCACCTTCCAGTCTGTCGATACATTCCACAACCACCTACTCGATCATTGCTTTGAACTGAGTTCGACGAGCGGGTTCATTGTGTAGTTCTCCCGATAGCGAAGCGGCAACATGCGAGGAGATGTCCTATACCGTTTTCTTGCTACCGCGCAATCGAATGCGTATATCAATTTTACGTCATCTACGTTTGTTTCTAGAAGCACGTGCGAGTTGTGTCTCCGAAATCGCCAACCGGCCATTTCGGTCTTTTAAGCGAGACATCGTTTTGTCCAACGAGTTCTCCAACGACCACCTGATTTCCCGCATCTGTAGCGCTGTGTTTTTGGCCGCCTTCCAGCCAAACACTGCCTTAATCCACGAATACTTCCAGGACAAGTGGGGAGGCCGCAGCTGCCCTCCTAGGTCTGTCGCCATTTGTTCCGCTTGCCTGACGATGTCAGCCCGTTCTGGATAGAAGTTAGTTAGATTCCGCTGCAGGTAAGCGAGACAGGCTTCCCGCGTCCTTGGAGTATCTTCTAGAGACCGGAGATAACCGATATGCAACTGCATGGACAGCCACAGTGCTTCGCGCTTCCTGTCCGACCTGCCTACATAGGCCAAGCTATTGGATCGAAAACCACGATAGTACACTTTTGCACCCGGCACGAATCGTGTGCCATCACTGTTAAGAAGAACACGGCAGAAATATTCGCCATCATCGTCGGATAGCATACGCGTGTCCCACGGACCAGCTGCTTCGCTCAACTCTCGACTAACGAGCCACGTGCCAGTCTGCATGAAAAGGTTGTCTCCCATCTTGCGCAGGAGCCACTCGGTGGAAGAGAGATCTTCCCATAGTCCAGTCCGGATAAATTGCGCACGCGGCCAATCGTGCAGAAATTTCCCAAACTCCGAAGAAAGAAGAGTCTTCCTGCTTCCGACACGTTCCAGCTCCGCCATCTGCCGGGCAATCTTGTCGGGAGCCAGAAGGTCATCGGCATCCAGCCACTGAATGTAGTCCCCGTGGCAGAGAGAGAATGCTGTGTTTCTAGCGGAGGCAGCACCTTTGTTCCTTTCTGAGACAATACGGACAGAGTCCGATTCAAACTGCTGTGCAATCGCCAGCGTTTGATCAGTGGAACCGTCATCAACGACGATAATCTCCTTTCGTTCCCATGTTTGCGTAATCGCCGAACGCAACGTATCGGCAATCCATTCCTGCGCATTGAAAGCCGGAATGAGGATTGACACTAACGAACTCTCATTGGCTGATTTGGCTGCGACTCTGACCTTCGGGCGGACTGACGGCCGGTTGGAGTGAGCGGTTTCCCAGTCTGTGGCGCCGAGCACCTCTAATGCTTCGACAACTGGAACAATTTGTGCGCCAGAACCAATGGCATATTCCACGACGCGCTCAAAGAATTCTGGGGTGCATCCGAATGGAGTAGGATTGTTAGAAATGTCATGAGTAGCAAAGATAAGCCAACCGCAGGCTTGTCGGTTGTGGTCAATGACATCCTTCACCGCCTGAAAGTTGTCTCGGCTTTTCTCTAGAAAGTAAGCTGATAGCTGATTGAGATCTGTCTTTCCAGCATTGAAGGCCTGGCCGCCACCGCGACAACAGAGGAAATAATCAGCGATTCTTGCCTTTGTTTTTGGTCGCGGCAGACTAATTGGGTAAGAAAATGTCTTGAACTCACAATGAGGGAAAAGACGATCAAGTGCAGCGTGATTTTGTATGATGGAGTTCTCAAAAGTCTTCGTTGCGGTTGCCCATGAATCACAGTGCGCAAACGTGTGACATCCCAATTCATGTCCTTGCTCGAGAAGGGTCGTCAAATCGTCCGGAAAAAATATTTGGCCGCTGGGCGTTTCCTTACCTACAAGGCCGAACGACGCGAAGTACGTCCCGGCTAGACCGAAGCGCTTCAGAATCGCACCGCCAGCCAGCAAGGCAGATCTCGGGAAATCGTCAAAGGTGAATGAAATCAAAGGCCGCTGCAGGTTAATCAAAAACGGTCTTCTGGACGCGTGACTGCCGGCCCTTCGTTGGTAATACCCTACTAATCTCGACCAAGGATTCCGAAATGACATGACAATCCTCCAGCTGCTATTCGACACTCGACACGGTAAACATCGCGCCCTGACTCACTTCGATCTTGTCAGATAAGCTCGTCGCACTTCCTCAGTCTCACCACTGAAGGCTTCGGGCACAGCTTCCGTGTCCAGCTGCGCATCGCGAGCATCAGGGGGCATCGGTTCAGATGCCGGGCGCGACCCTCGAAATCTGGCCCAAGGGAGCATATCCGGCAGAAGCCTCGCAAAGCGATAGAGGGGCTCGGGTCCGCCGTGCAACAACAAGACGGCTCCAAGATACAGGATTAGGAATAGCAAGGATGTCGACACAATTCGAGCGAGGACTTTCGGGATTCCAGGCGCTGCTGCTAAGAATGCAATTTCGTGTATGATCGCGGCTGACGCGCCTCCGGCCATCAATGATGCCAGCATATACCGCCACACGGACGCGAGCACTGGCGTAACCCCAAAGCGTATCGGTTTTCCTGCGTACCAAAATGCGGGAATAAACAGAATCCAGAAAGAGGCACTCCACGCCGAGGCTATACCAACCGGTCCCCAGCGGAGCCCTAGCAAAAAGAGCAGAACCGTTACGCCGAACTCCAGGATAACCCAGCGGAGCCAGCGATCGGCTCTTCCAATGGAGAGGTGGATAAGACCGCTGGTAAAGTAAATCAGCATTATCCCGATCCCGGGCCCAAAAAATGTAAAAATATGACCCGCTGGCCCCCATTTTTCTCCCAATAGCAATCGGATCAGATCTTTCCCTACGAGGGTCAGCACAGCCCCTGCACCCATGCTTACAAATGCCAAAATGGAAAGACCATTTAGAAAATATCGCCGATACTCGGCAGACCCGCGCTCTAGTCGGCTCAAAGTAGAAAGCACGACATCTGCGACGGGAATATAAAGTTGGTTTGCAGGGAGGAGAAACAGATCATATGCCTTCTTGTAGAATCCTAAAGAAGCTGAACCAAAGCGCCATCCCACGAGCAGATTATCGGTGTTTCGAGTTGTATAGTTAAAACTAAAGCGACCATACACATTTAGTGCGAAGCGCACAATAGCGGCCGTACCTTTCAAACGACGTGGGCGGCCTGGGAGCCATCGGCACTGCCACCAAGCCCCAGTTGAAATGGCAATTGACCGAACAATGACCGCTACCACGAGTGCCCAATATCCCCAGCCTGCCAACGCAATGAGGATCGACGCTACGACCGACACAATATTTGCGAGAACGTCGATGCTAGAAGTTACAGAGAATTGCAGAGCTCGCTTCAAAAGGGCGAGGTGCACGACCGATGTGCTATTGATAAATATAGTTAACGATGTGAAAGTCACAATGTAGGCTACGCGCGGGTCGCCGTAAAACTTGCCCAGCAATGGTCCCGCCGCAGCGAAGCTGATGGTCAAGACAAGGCCCGCTCCCAAGTTGATCCAGAACAGATTGCTGGCCAGGATATGATCCATCTCGTTACGCTGAATAATGGCTTCTGTATATCCGTTGTACCCGAAGCTCATGAGTAGCAGGCTGAACGTGGTTACCATCGTCACCACACCGAAGTCCGAAGGCATGAGCAGCCGAGCCAAAATAACGGTAGCGATCAACTGAACGGCAAACACCGCACCTTGAGCGAACACCGTGACTCCGGCGCCCCGGACCGCCAGTCGGCGCAAACCGCCACCCACCTCAGTCGGCTGGAACTTACCGTTTGCATCAAAAGGATTCAAATTCTCTCCAGAGATCGAGCAGTGACTTCCAAGGACCACGCCTTGTCAAGAACGGACAGCAATTGCAGTGCATTCGTGGTCGCCATCAGCCTTTCAGCGCAAGCCGAGCAGCAGCCGAGCGAGGACTAGTTCAAAAATCTTCTCACCCTTGCCGCCGCCGCTTGCAGAACTTCGTTTTGAGAAACATAGTTATCCCGAAACTCCGAAAGGTGCCGCCTAACTCGTATCTTCATGCCGTAGGCGATACCATCGCGATTTGCGTCGAGATCAAGTTTATCAAAGTAGTGAACACGAACTTGGGTTTTTTGGCCGGGCGGCATCGTCACCTTGAATTGTAGATGCTTACCTTCGTAAGCATGACCAACGGTCTTCTGATTGACCACCACGGCCTTCACGCAGTCGGGATCACTCTCCTCCTTCAGCGCAATAGCTTCTCGTGGCTCGTCCGATGAGTTTTCGATCACCAGGTGTTCGGCGTACATCTGGATATCGCACATCTTTCGGAAACCGCCGCGAACTTTGACACTATGGCTAATCACGTCTCCCAAGGAAGACCACTGAAGATTCCACTTCAACGAATTGAGTCTTTCGATGAACTCCGTTAGTTCTCGGCCATGATCCTTAAAGACTTCGTGGTGCGCAACCATCAGGCAGGGTTTGCCCAAGAGTGCATCGAATGCGAAGTTCTCAATGCCGTGCGAGAGATACCGCCTTGTAAAGATGGGAAAGGTTCCGTACTTCATGATGGCCACATCCCACAGGTCGCCGATGGTTGTATTGTTTTGGGCGCTGCCCGACGGCGCCACTTCGGTATTCACGGCTGCCACGAAATCGTTCAACTTGAGGGCACGCCCTACTTCGGGCGAGAACGCGCCCTGAGGAAACACCATGATGTTATCGTGCTCCAGGGATGTTCTTTGAAACAACAAATCCATTCTTTCCCTTGCTGTTTTAATTCTTCTATTCAGCAGCGCGGTCGAGCGGGCCGCGAATTCGGCACCGGAGTGGTCGCAGCCATGGACGCAGAGAGAGAGCCTGTCGGTCCGCAATTTAAACTGGCGAACTGTCTGACGATGTGTCCGCTGATAGTTCCATGGAATAAACGCAATTGTCATCGTGAAATTGTGCGAGTCCATCAATTCCAGTGTTTCGCTGAAACGCAGAAATCCGTAGCGAGGCTTGAGCAGAGGGTCATCGACAATCAGGCATCCTCGGGTCTCTGCGCCGGTCCAGCAAATATCGGCAAATGCCCATTTGAGATACATCACTATCGGAACTGCACTGCCGAAGTATTTCTTCACATCAAAATAGCTTGAGGCAGGGAAATTGATGTCGATGATCTCCGAGCACACGTTCAAGAAAAATCGCACTCCACCGCATACGACGGAAACAAACAATTCGCCGCAATTCGACGTGATCACGTTCTGATATCCTGCGGCCTGTTGTCGATGAATATGGAAGTAGAGGTCCTTTTCTGTAACTTTGACCGGTACTTGTAATCCCGACATGGGACCGCACATTTCGGAGAAATCACTGGCCACTGACAGGCGGGCATCCGACGATGCGGGTTTTCGAACGTTTCCGTCAGCCACGCTGGTCAGGAAACGCAGCAGGCTCGTGCATAGGGGCGTCTCCTGAAAACCGTAGATGAATACCGAACTCGCGTTCAAAATCCAGGATGGCAGGACAGCCTCAGAGTCCGGGATAGCCTGCAAGGCAGCAGCGAAGCATGAAGCGGAGCTCAAAATACAAAACCTATCGGCGGTTTCGCTTTGACGGCTCATGAATTCGGCCACTTGGCTGGGGCTCACAGTCTTCCAAGGTATTCCGAAGAAATCCAGGAGCGTCGTGAGGTTCCGCTCGTCCAAGGAGGGCTTCTCGTTGCAGAGCAGGAGAGCGGTTGAAGGGGATGGCCCTACAACGGTTCGGCTGTGGTCGGAGCCGCATGTAGGATGCTCTCGATTGTACATTTGCAAGTTCCCAGAGGTTCTGCGGATCTGTGTGACCGTAATCCGGAGTTACGGACGGCGCTCGGACTTTTGAGAAATGACCAACGAGCGCATTGCGCGACTCGGGGCAATGGTGTTGAGCACCGGGGTCAAGGCCCTCATAGCGGTGGTAAGCCCGGCACCCGCCGAGTGGGGAATCCAGCAGAAGTGCTCTCGCTTTAGAATCTGCAAGCCTGCAGAGGAGAACGGACGGGCATACTCTTCGAGAGACGGAAGGTAGTAGGCTTCCGCTTCCTTGGCAAGGCGGTCTCGAAAGCGACTACGAAACGCAGGAAACTTATCATTCATATCGATGACAATACAAACCCCGCGGTCTGCAAGAAGGCTGGCTATAGTCGCAGCCACATCATTCTCATTCTTCAATCGATGACAGTAGCGTATGGTATTGACACCCACCATAACGTCGAACGAGCCGAGAAGGGTCTCTGCAGGTACTTCGAGTCCTTTTGTGGTTTCCTCAATGAGATTCTCATGGCTCGCCACACAGAATCGCACCTTCCGGTTCTGTTCCGGCGTGAGATACCTTTGCGCCTGCTGTTTAGCAGCGCTGATTAGCGCCTCGGAGAAGTCCGTACCGAGGGCGTATTGCACTGCTACTCCCCGACGTTCCAGAGACGACACCAGGTGTATGAGATTCATTCCGGCTCCGCAGCCAAATTCCCATAGGCGAATTCCCTTCTGTACCCTCGACTTTGGGATTTGGTTCTCGATCACGCCGAAATAGATCTCTCCGTAGTCGTGATCCAACAGATAGCTGATCCCGTTCCCCGCCGTTTCCTTGGTGTATCTGCGGAGACTATCGTCTGAGCTGTACTCCTCGAGAAACTCGCTATTCAACACGGACGGATTGTCGTGACTCACTGTTTTCATCATAAAAGTTAATAATTGCACCAGTCCCCTGCTATCGGCCAGTGCATTTTGTTCCCTTGTTGCTTAAGTTTTGCTCCTACCGAATTTTCTTTGCTATCTCGACCAACTTCAGCCGCACCTCATCCCGGGTCCATTGTGACGATCCCGAACTTGGGAACCCAGAAGCAAACTACCCACCGGGCAGTGTGATGACGCTGTTTCCGCCCAGGCTTCCGCCCCGTGAAACGGTGACATTGCTGTGGCTGCTACTGAACCTCGTGCTCGTGGTTCTCACAGTGACACTAAGACTAGGGAGAGGTCCGGCACGTTTCCTTTCGCTCAATCATTTCATCAATTTGCTGCACCAAATCAAGCCTGTCGTCAGAAAACTTTCGCGCGAACAGCATCTCTGCAGGCCCCCACTCATCCTCAAACCATACCTTTTCCTGTGCTGCAAAGAACCTTATCTGCTCCTCATTAACCTGGCAGCCGCGGGTGGCCCAATCCGCGTACACGAAACTTGTGCGGATCCGAGGCCGAAGTGGCGAATTGCCCAGAATCGTATGGAAAAACGATTCATCAGGCACAAGTGTGTTTCGAAAGTACTCCTCTACATGTGGATTCGACGTCACGAACTCCGCTAGGTACTGGCACGCGTCTCTCGAAAGAGCCCACCAAGCATTGCCGGAGTATGCCTCAAGTCCTTTGAGGTATTTCCTGTAGTCCCGTTGGGCCAGACCCAGCTTTGCGAGTGCCCTCGCAGCGAAGCGACGGACCGGCATATCAGATGGGTACGCCAAAGTGTTGATTTTAGACAGCGGGTAGCCTCGCGCCGGCATTCTCACCAAGTTCATGAATTCCCAGCCACGGTTCTTTTCCAGGAAGCGCTGAATGTACCCACCGCTCCTTAGCGGGTAAGTGCTCCCCTGCATAAAGATGAAGTAATCATAGTTTGCGGAGGAGCCCAGCGCCTGCCGGACTAACAGCATCGTCGCTTCTACCTGAGAAAATTGCCCCCAATAAACGGGAATGCGTTGCTTGCAAAATGAGATGTTGTCGCCCCTGATGGCAGAGAACCCTCGAATGTCCGACTTCTGGTCAATGTGAACGAAGAATCCGCAATCCCCTGACGAAAGCGTTTCTATCGCCCTCTTCAAAAGCCTCGGATCCTTATGAAAAAGCATCAAGTAAGCGATTTTCATTAGTTCGTCACCTCCTTCTCTTGACGGCACGGTGCATCGCACATCTGTTTCCAGCGTTCACCACCACAATTCATGGGCGAATCATCGAAGAAAGATTCATTCCGACTGAGCCGAGGAGATTTAGGGCAGTATCTGTGCCGAACTGCTTCTCAAAATCCCCCGCCAACAGCCCTGCCCCATCCACTACCCCAAATCTGTACTTAGGGACAGTATCCTCCTTCGTCACGTCGTGATTTACTGTGATTGCCCCCAAGTGAACTGCGGTCTAACATCAATCGTAGGTGCACCATGCGTCGAGTGGAGCGTTGTCAAAAGCAGCGGCGGAGTTCAGCTAATATGAAAACCAGGCGGTGCCTTCTATCTTTCCTGAGTATACTCTTGTTACTTCCGGCCGTTGCCCGCGCGCAGCTTTGGTCGGGGATAATTGACTCTAAGCGCGCAATAGACTGGACGCAGGCGGGGCTTCCAGGTAGCACTCTGCCTGATGCCAACTGGCCCATTTGCACGACAATTTCGGCATATTCCGGCGCAGGCGATACGATCACAAATGCGCTTGCGGCTTGTCACACAGCGCAACCTTCAGGGGGAGTGGTCGTACTTGGTGCAGGCACGTTCACGCTTTCAAACGGAATCAGCTTCCCGCAAGATACTGTCGGGCATCTCGCCCTACGAGGACAGGGCGCTAACTCTACCCAGTTAAACTTTACAACGAATAATTGCAGCATTTTTGGCGGCGGTTTTATTTGCATAAATAGTAGTGACAACGCTGGGCCTCAGCAGGGGGCATCGCCTCATTGGGTGCAGGTTACTGGGGGTAGGGCTAAGGGTTCAACTCAACTCATTCTGAACAGTCTAGCAGCCACGGGCAGCACAGTGCGAGTGGGGGACCTTCTAATCCTCAACCAGTGCGACACTGGGTTTACAGGAAACGGACTCGCCGCTGCTTGCACCGGAACCGCGAATGACAACGGAGGCTACTTCCACTGTCAAGTGGGTTGGTCTGCAGCGAACGTTGGCTGCGCCGTTCCCAGCGAAGGGGGCGTCAATAGCTGGCGCAATGGCTCCTCAGAGATGGAAGCTGTAGTAGTTACAGCCATCAATCAGAACGGCTGTGGCGCGACTTGCGTGACTATCTCGAAGCCCATTGAGCAACCTGACTGGGGCAGTGACACCCAAGCGGTTCTCATACATCCAATACCCTATGATGGCGTCGAAAACCTTTCAATGGACGGGGCGGGCCTCGGCGGAACCAGTTTTAGCGGCGTATCTATGGTCAACTCCCTTCATGGGTGGGTATCTGGCTGCAAAATTACTAATATGAGTAGATTAGGTGTTCACCTATCTGATTCTTTTGGAGGATTGGTTAAGGACAACTACTTCTTCGGAAACCCCAACAATTATGGAGACCATAACGGGGTGCGTTTAGTCGGCGGGGCGAACAATTTACTCCAGAACAACATCTGCCACAAAGTAGGCGGGTGTTTCTTCATAGGGGATGCCAATCCTGAGCAAGCTGACGTTTTCGCCTACAATTTTTTACCAGCCACCGCAAACGGCTCGAATTCATTTGCGGTAGATACGGCTGACGAACATGGCGCGGGGATTTCCTACGCATTATACGAAGGCAACATAGGATTTGGTTATAACGAAGATGGCGACCACGGGAATCATCTGAGTCAAACAGCTTTCCGAAATCAATGGTGGGGATGGCTATCCTGTGCAAACGGACAGTGCGGAGCGAGCAGTAACAGTCCTGGTTCGAATAACGGAAACAATCAGAACACAATTCGTCTCTATTATGGCTCTCGTTACGGCAACATTATAGGTAACGTGTTAGGAACACCGGGATATCATTCTGTTTATCAGTCTTTTGGTGCTTTTGACGACCTGTCAATCTATATTTGGGGTGCAGGGCAATTAGGCCAGCCAATTGACACGTTAGTAAATACCACTACGATGCGCTGGGGAAACTATGACGTGGTGAATGGAGCAACGCGATTTCTCTCTGCGGAGGTTCCGACAGGTGCTCCAACATATCCAAACACGGTGCCAGCCAGCCAGACGCTTCCAGCCAGTTTCTATCTAACTAGCAAGCCTGCATGGTTCGGTTCAATCCCGTGGCCTGCCGTTGGTCCAGATGTATCCAGTGGCGACGTTGGACAGTGTGCCGGGACGTTTGATACTCCCGGCAAATTCAACGGCGTAGCAGCCACAAACAGTTCTCAATGCGCTGGTTCGGCGTTGAACACCGCTTGGGCTGGGCACGTCAATGCCAACCCGGCCATGGCGTGTTACTTCTCGATGGGCGGGGTGCCCGACGGCACAGGCAACGTACTCCCCTTCGACGCAAAGAAATGTTACGCCGGGTCGTCACCTTCTCCGTCGCCGTCGGCCCCTAATCCTCCAACGAACCTAGCTATTGTTGTTAATTGAGCTGGCTGAGATCGAGTTACATATCTTGTGGCGATTGAGTCGATCATCGTTGGGCGCGCACTAGCGATTTGCGATGCCCGCTGTGCGCAAAACGGTTCCCGCCAGGAACCGGAGACTCAGCCATTGGCTTACGCTCTGCCGGGTCGTCAGCGCGATCGAGGCCGAGGGCAAGCAATTCGCTCGGAGAAACGACTTCCGGCATCGCCATTGTGGTGATAAGGAATCCTATCCAAACGGGACCCGCCATCCCGAAACTTGCCTCCGTGAAGTTTTGACTGATCGCGATTATGAAAAATGCCAGCCGAAGGCTGGCTGCTGGCGTCATCCAACGTACACCCTTAACGGCTCGGCGATACGCGGTGATGAGAACCAGAGCCAGTAGTGCAACCCCTATCCATCCCAGATTCAGATATATTTCAAGGTAACCATTATGGGCTTGGTTCAATTCCATGCCGGTCAGCACCGCCATCTGCTTATACCGGGATCCAATCCAGAAACTCTCGAAGCCCGTCCCCACAACGGGACTTTCTGCTAGGCTCAGGGCAGCGTGCCAGACCGCGGTACGGCCGGTCAGCGTGGAATCCCTACCCATCGTTGCCAACATGCTGGAGCCCATGTTAAGGAAAAGGGCAGTAACGACAACTCCCAAAGCCCCCAGCACCATGATGTGCACGAGTGCTGGTTTTCGAAAACCTGAATACCGAAAGGTCAAGACCATTGGCACCCCAGCTAGGAAGAAGGAGGCCAAAGCCGTGGCGGATTGCGATCCAACCAACAAGTACAGCGCCAGCACGATGACCACACCGTAGGCAATTAGCAATTTTCGTCTGCGGGTGCCCTTTTCCTCACGGTAGGCTTGGAGGAAGTAATAAAGGAATGCCAATCCATAAACTAAGCAGAGCGCCCCGAGAGCGTTCTTCTCTGGAGTCACGCCGCTCCAATAAGGATTCCCGGCGTGACTGAATTGGCGACCGTACTCGGGATACCACCTGCTAAACAAAAGAGAGAGGGGTACGAGCACGTTACCAAGGCGTACAAGAAGTCGTCGGAGCGCGGCGATCCAGTCCGGATCAGTCAAGACGATTAGAACCATAACTATATCGCCCGTGGCCTTGAACCACCGCTTGAACGCCACGTCGGGGAAGTCAGACCAGAGGACGCTTGTGAGACAGTACAAAAAATAGAGCAGGATCGGGAGATTTGATCGCAAGATTATCCCCGCTCGCCTGGCCCTTCCGAGGAGCACGATTACGCCGAGCGCCAGAACAAGCGTCAGTACCGCCCTGTCCAGGGGGCTTCCTTCGGCATAAGTTACTGAGCGACCGCCCGAAGATAAATGCAACCATTCGGAAAAACTGCGCGACGAGCCGATAAACAACCAGAAAGTGGGAAGCCACAGCGCTTTTGAGGTCCGGGCCTCGTCGTCTCTAGTCCACCTGTAAAGCTGCCAGATCAGTATGGAAAAAAAGACAGTGGCTACTATGCGCCCCATTGTCACCTTTCCCCGGGTGTCATTGATGAAGAATTTTGAATCATCTGGATAAAGGAGGACGTGCCGCCGCAGTCTTCACTTGGGAGACTGTGATCAAGGCAAACCGCCCTTTCGTAAAATCGTTCGCTCGAATACGACAAGCTTGCTGCCTGTTGTCGTCATCATGCTACTGCCTCTCGCGACACTTACAAGCTTGCCTCACCGGACAACTTCTTACCTAAGAAAATGGACTGCCACACCCATTCCGACACTGCTAGCGCGTCTCAGCTCGGGTCGAGAAAGAGTCGATGTATGAGCTCCAAGGTTAGCAGCTTATGGATCTCGGTGGTATAATTCCGATTCCCTTTGAGGTGTCCGCTCACAACCATCTCTACCATTTTCCTGTCGAGATATGGCCGGGACAGCGTTCTTCGGTCGAGCAACATCTCCCGGACGTATCCGGACAGCGCATCGCGGTACCACACGCGATAATGGGCGAATTTGTGCCTGCCGAGAAAGAGCCGCTCGAAGTGAAGGGCTGAGAAAAGATGATCGACCTGAGCCACTCTCTGAGGCATTCCGTAGTCGTAGGCATATTCGGCCCTGAACGTAAACTCCAGGTAACCCCGGGTAATCGCCGCAATCGTCTTGCTTTGATCGCCTCCTAGACCGCGATCGGTCCGAAGGCGCCTCAAGCCAGCATTGCCGTCGGCAATTAGGCGTAGGCAAACGTCGCTACTCACGAGCGCCGACTGTGGCGCCCGGAAGACTGTTCGAACGAGATCATTATCGAGAAACGGGGTCCGTACACCGAGTTGTGTCTGCTCAAGTGCCAACAGACCGTAATGGTGCCAAGGAGCTTGGCAAAAGACCGCAAACGAAGCAGCGTTCGTTTGCAGTGCACTCTGATACGTTTGCTTAGCAAGATCAATGTAAGTGAGGACCTCGGGACGGAATAAGCCTGGCATCGGGTCGACCGGTTTGAACGCGGGCGTAGGCTCATTAGAGCGACGTGGCATGGTACGCCGAAGTACTTCGCTACCGTAATTCCCTGTCATTCTCATCGGCGCGATTTCACGGGCGCGCTCGTTCGCGTACAGGTCTGAAGCACGATTCACGTCGGCACAACAATCCGTGAGATATACCGTGCGCTCGGCATACTTCGGGAATTGCGATAGAAACTCACGCCCGACTGGAATAACCTGATGTGTCTGACCGCAAATCTGGGCCACCCTTCGCGCTATCACAACGTCCTGGCAATCGCGATAGGGGCCGCCGAAGGAATAGCACGGCAGAGATCCGGACGCAGCCTTGTGCCACGCCATGATCATTCGGGTATCAAGTCCTCCGGTAAGCGACATCCCCATTCGTTCGTCGCTTTCGAAATAGCGCCGCAAATTCCGCGAGAAAATATCTTCGAGTCTTTGATAATAGGCCTCCAGCTGGACACGCGGTTGGCTTTCCCACTCTTGCGGCTCGAAATAAGACGATTTTTTCTCCAGTACTCCTTGCCGGAAAGCCCATGAGGACGCAGGTGGAAGGACTTGAATTCCCTCAAATAGCGTGCGGTTTTCCATCACGCAGCCACACGCGATGTATTCCCCCATCGCTTTCGCGTTTATCTCGCGGAGCTCAGGACGAACCGCGAGAATCGCTTTCGCCTCCGCAGCAAAGTAAAACGCTTCTTTTGATTCGTGATAGTAGATCCGTTGC
>Ga0099830_10000276_pt1 | contig 21289 bp, 17 predicted proteins | sample CZO8metaG_4_FD_79337 | JGI IMG/M metagenome (GOLD analysis project Ga0099830, IMG submission 79337) | Vadose zone soil microbial communities from the Eel River Critical Zone Observatory, Northern California, USA - CZOApr15con2H3.8 metaG | ecosystem: Environmental > Terrestrial > Soil > Vadose...
GTCCTGGTCCCAAGAGTATTGCCGCCTGTGACATAGTCGCGTTCGTAGGAAACAACCGGGTTCGGCAAAATTCCGGCCTGGATCAATTGCGCGGATGCGAGTCCGCGACGGTCGCGAATGGACCGTAACGCTGGGTTCGAAAACAGCGCAATGGTGGCGGCTTCATCCGGACCGATACCTTTGGCAAGATCGACAACCAGCGGCTGCGCAACCGGCCCATGAATGCGGCCGGCGGGAATCCGCAAAATGTCATTTGGCTGCGGGTCAATCGGCCGCTCCGCCATTGCCAAACCGATGAAGGCAACAGAAACAAAAGCGATTGCACCTGTTCTTTGGCAACGCACGAATATTGATCATAACCAGGCAATTAGCCGCCGTCGCGTGGAAACCGTAGCCAAAAAAAGCTGAAGTTAGCGCTTCGTTTTCTCCGGGCGTTCTTCGGCTGCCTGCTCTCATGAATTCTCGCTTTCCACGGCCACGATTTGCCGCTTTTCGCGTCGACTTGAATGAACGGTGATGTCTTTTGTTCCTGGTCGCGCGCGGTCAACGACTGCGGAAATTTTCGCGATCATGCACGCCGTTATAATTATCTGGCGCTGACAGCCGACCGAGAGCTCGGAGCAACGCGTATTGGCCTTTATTGTAGTCGGTAACGATGTTGAGATAATCGTTGCGAACGCGCGACAATTCCTCCTGCGCTAGAATTGTCTCGAGAACGACGCCGACGCCGAATTCTTTACGGTCTTGCCCGAGGCGCAAAGCTTCTGCCGCATCGGACAGCGACCGTTTTGCCATCGCCATCTGATCGGCGAGTGATTGCACGCGTGCGTGATTCACGATGACTTCGCTCGCGACTTGATCGATCACCTTATCGGCGTTGAGTGCAGCGCCGCGCAATTGTGCTCGCCGGGCGTGAACGTTTCCGAAATCGAAAAGACCGCCCGGCCCGATGCGCCACGAAACTGAACTGACGTAGTCCTCGGATTCGCCGAAGTGTCCGGTCTCACTGTCTTTTCCGCCGCCGAGACCGCCAAAAAAGGCCTGACCTCCGACAGTCGGAATCAGCGGACCGTAAATCGCGCTGTTTTTCGCGTGCTGGGCGGCATTGAGCAGCGCGGCGCTTTGCCGCGTTTCGGGCCGTGCCGCCAAAGCCTCCGAGACAAGATCGCCGAGCGGCTCCTTCGTAGAAACAATCGAGAGCGGCAGGACGCCCGCATCGCGCGGCGTTAGCTCGACAAGTGAATCGAGATGCAAAATCTGAACGAGCTTGGCGGAAGTGAGCCGCACATTCTCTTCCGCCCGCCGCAGCGTGATCGCGTCGCGTTGTTGCTGCACTTTGACGCGCAGCGCGTCGCCTTTGAAGGCGATGCCCGCGCTCACTGCGCGATCAATCTCCGCTGCGTAATCGGTTGAAGCCCGCAATGCTTCGCGCGCAACTCCCACCGCTTCGTGCGCAGCGGCCAAATCGAAATAGCCGCGTGCAGCGACGAGAATCGTCTCTTGTTGCTGCCCATCGAGAACGTGGCGAGCCGCTTTCGCGAGTTGATGCGCTTCGAGCGATTTGAAAATCGCGTCGCCGATGTCTGTCTGCGCGGCAACTGTCCCGCCGGGCGCGTAGCTTTGTTTGTGGACTTCCTCGATCACGCCCTCGGTGTTTTGGATTAAATTGTCATGCCGGCGATAGGTGACGCCGGCCGCGACCCACGGGAAAAAGCGCTCGACCGCGCTTTCTTCTGCCGCGCGGGCCTCGGCAAATTTTTCACGCGCAAGTTGAATATCGATGCTGCGCGCACCAGCGAGGCCTAGCGTCGTGGGAAGATCGATTGTCAGAAATTCCGAGGACTCCTTTAGTTCGGCCGTAGCGGCAAAAGAAACAAGCGCGGCAAAAATCAGAAAAGCGAAACAAGTTTGCTTCATTTGCTTTCGGTCGCTTGAACTTTTTGTCCGTCGGTCACGGATTGTTTGCCAGCGGTGATGACGGCATCGCCTGGGCTACAGCCCTTGAGAAGTTCCACGTTCACGCCATCATCGAACCCGGTATTGACGGAAACTTTTTGCGCTTTGCTATCGCGCACGACGAACACAGAGTTCTTGTTCTTCTCGGTAACGAGCGCTTCGGCAGGAACCAGCAGCGCGTTTTCTTTCTTTTGCAGCTCGATCTCGACGCTCGCCCACATACCCGGGCGCAGCGCAAGATCGACGTTCGCAATTTCAATCTCGGTCGCCATCGTCTTGGTCGATTCATCCAGCGCGTAGGAAAAACGCGTGATGGTGCCCTGAAACGTGCGATCTGGCAGCTCGTCCACGGTCACTTTGACCGGTAAATCTTTTTTCACGAATGGCGCTTCGGTGTCCGGTACGGCTATGTCTATGCGCACCGTCGTAAAATCCATCAACGTGACGACCGCGGCGCTCTTGGCCGCGCTACTTGATGTTGCGGCGGGAATGAGCGCGCCCGGATCAACCCAGCGCTTGGTAATCACGCCGGAAAACGGCGCGGTAATTTTTGCATAACTCAGCAGGGTCTCGATGCGCTGCAGGCTCGCGACCGCCACGCCGGATTTCGCTCGCGCGGCATCGACCGTTTGCGGCATGACCAAATCCGAAGCCTTTCTCTGCGCTTCAGTCACGCGTTTGTAATCGATCTGCGCCGCTTCCGCTTCTGCTCTTGCCTTAACCAGATCCGCCTCCATCTCTGGCGCTTCAATTTGGGCGAGAGTGTCGCCTTCCTTCACACTGTCTCCCTTGTCCACGCTGATCGTTTTCAAATAACCGGCGACCTTGGCGTAAAGCGTCGCTTCTTGATAAGCCATCACGTTTCCAGGGAGCGTGACACGCCGAACAATCTCGCCGCGTTTTAGATGAATGGTTTGCACGGGCGTGCCTGGATTTTGCATGCCTCGGAACCAGTCGCAGCCATTCTGCGCCGCCAGCACAGCAACAATTAGCGCGAGAGCGCAAATCTTCTTCATGAAACGGTGATCGCCTTTTCGCGCTTGAACAAAACGTAAAGAACCGGCACGACAAAGAGCACGAGCGCGAGTGCAGCGAGAATTCCGCCGACGACCGCACGCGCGAGCGGAATATTAGCACCGCCGAAAAGCGCCATCGGCGTGAGACCGAGAATCGCGGCGAGGCCGGTCATCAAAATCGGACGCAGCCGAATCGTGGCGGCCTCGATGATCGCATCGCGCAGAGCCTTTGACTCATTTTTCTCAGCGGCTTCGGCCAAGATTCGGTTAGCGAAATCGACCATCAGCACGCTGAAGCTCACCACGATGCCGACCATCATGATGATGCCCATCATCGATTGAATGCTCAGAAAGGTATGGGTGAGAAAAAGCATCCACGCTACACCGATCAGGCCGAGCGGCACGGCAAACATGACAATGAATGGATCGAGAAAGGAGCGGAACTGAACAATCATGACCAGATAAACGAGTACGACCGCGAGCAGGAACCCGAAGCTCAGGGACCTGAATGATTCGCGCATCGTTTGCACTTCGCCGCGCATCTGGATGGAATAGCCCTCCGGAACTTGTGCACGGTCGTCTTTGATATTGTCAATGTAACGCTCGACATCGTGTGCGACCGAGCCGACATCACGCCCCCGCACGTTGACGAAAACGTCGGTCACGCGCGTAATGTTGAGATGGTTGATTTCGGAATAGGCTGTGCCCCGCGAAAATTTCGCGACCGTGCGCAACGCCACTGGCGTTGGCTGATCTTTGCCCGTGACCGGAATGTCAAGAATGGTGTTAATCGACTGAATATCGTTTTCGCGGTACTGCGCGCCGATGAAATAGTGGTTGCCGTTTTTCTCATCGATCCAGAACGACGGCGCGAAATTGATCGAGCTGTTGAGCGCGGTGACGATGTTTTTGACGACTTCCTCCTGCGTCAATCCAACCTGCGCGACTTTGACGCGGTCGGTGTCGATGTTGATCTGTGGCGCGTCCAGCCGCTGTTGGATGCGCACGTCCACTGCGCCCGGCACCGTCTCGGCGTGGCGCTTGATTTTCTCGGCGATCTCGTGCGCGACTTCCAGTTTGTTTCCTTCAACTTGAATGTTGATCGGCGCCGGCAACCCGCCGTTGAGCGCGGCGCTCAGCATCCCGCCGGTGTCGAAGTTGAACTCGATCCCGGGAAATCGTTGCGGCAGTTGTTTGCGTAGTTCATCAACGTAGGAAAAACTCGAGCGCGCGTGATGCTGGGCGAGCTGGACAAGAATGAACGCGTCCTGCGGCCCGGAGTTCGGCGTATAAGCCGCCGGCCAATCCAGCAGGATGCCAATGTTTGAAATGATCATCTTGCGGTCCTTCTCCGGAATTACGGCACCGATGGCGTTTTCGATTTGCGCGACCAGCTCCTCGGTCTTTTCTACACGCAGGCCGGTCGTTCCGCGCACTTTGACGATGAACTGGCCGGCATCGGTCTGTGGAAAAAGCTCGGTGCCGATGAACGCGAAGATCGACATCGACAAAACAAATAACACGGCAGTTAAGACGAGCACGGGCCGTCGCATTTGTAGAACGCGCTCGAGCGCACTCGTGTAGCGGGCGCGGACGCGCTCGAACCAAGAAATCGGCAAGCGGTGCGCTTGCCCTACAATCTTGTGCGCGTGGAAAAATCGCGCCGCGGAGACCGGCACAAATGTCGAGGCGAGCAGGCGGCTGGTCCAAATCGCGAAGATTACTGCCATGGCCAGCGGCGCGAACAAGAATTTGCCGATCCCCCCGATAAAGACGATCGGGAAAAAAACGACGCTGATCGTGATGGTGACAATCGTCAGCGGGCGCATCACTTCGCTCGCGCCGATGAGCGCGGCTTCGCGGGGAGGCGCGCCCAACTCCAAGTGCCGCGCGGTGTTTTCCAAAACGACAATCGATTCGTCGATCAGAAGACCGATAACGACCGCGATGCCGCCCAACGTCATAGCGTTGAGCGTCTGCCGCGTGAAATACAAACCGATCAGCGACCCGAGCACCGCCAGCGGCAACGCAGTGAGCACGATGCCAGTCGGGCGCGCGCTGCCGAGAAAAATGAAAACCATCGCCGCAGCGAGCAGAAACCCGAGCGCGGCTTCCTGCACGAGATTGCGGATGGCCTGGCGCACGTAAACCGATTGGTCCATCACTACGTCGAGGTTGATTCCCTTGATCCGTTCGAGAATTGGTTTGAGCTGCGCTTTGATTCCTTCGACCACAGCGATCGTGTTTGCGCCCGGCTGACGGTAGATCGGAATGTAAACCTGCCGTTTACCTTGCACGCGCACGATGTTCGTTTGGATTTGATGCGAATCTTCGACCTTTGCGACGTCGCGGATGTAAGTTGGCGGGCCGTTGCCGACTCGGAGCGGCAAATCGTTAAGCTGTGCGACCGCTGGCACCATGCCATTGGTGTTGATCTGGTAATCGAGCGCGCCGAACTTCGCGTTGCCGGTCGGGATCATGACGTTGAAATCGCGGACCGCGTTGATGACATCGAGCGGCGACATGCCGCGCGCCTGCGCCTTCAATGGATCGACATACGCGAGGATCCGCCGGAGCCGTCCGCCATAAACCGCGGGCGCGATCACGCCGGTGATCGATTGCAGACGGTTGCGCAAATCGAAATAGGCGACGTCGTAGAGTTTTGTTTCGTCAAACGTCGGACTCGACACGCTGATTAAACAAAGTGGAATCGACGCGGTTGGGTCGAACGGCATCACCATCGGAGGAATCGTGCCCGGCGGGAGATAAAAAAGATCGCTCATCGCCAGCGACGTGACCTGCGACATCGCCGTGTTTGGATCGATGTCCTCGCGAAAGAAATCTTTGACCACGCTGACGCCGATCATTGCCTTTGCTTCCTGCCGCGCGATGCCATTCGACTGCCCGGTCCAGCGTTCTAGCCGGGTCATGATGTCCTTTTCCATCACCTCGGCCGGCATTCCCGGATAGAACGTGACGATCTGCACGGCCGGCGTTCTGAACGTCGGCAAAATGTCCGTCGGCAATTTGAAGATCGCCGTCAGCCCGACCACCAGAATGGCCAACGCGAGGACAATGACGGCATGCGGATTTTTGAGCGCGGCTCTAACCATCGGCTGCTTCTCAAGTAAAGCCGCGGCAACGCCGGTTTATTACAAAAGAATCCGCCTCGGCTTTAGCCGTCTGCGCGGCGTACGGTTTTCAATAAATCTTCGAGCGCCGGCCGCGGTTCATCGCCGACGACGCAGACAACGTGGTCATCGACAACGCGTGCCGCGAATTGAAACTTGCCCGAGCGGCTGCAAGCGATGGGATCTCCCGATTCCAGTTTCCGTTTCGTCTGCGGAAAATGATCGAGCTCGCTTTTCTTAAAGACGATCATCGATACTGGCGTGTCAGCGCAGTGGCCCAAAATCAGCGCGACCGGCACGCCTTCGACGTGGCACAACCGCGCGCCGCTGGAAGTGAACGCCGGCTCCGAAGGCCGATAATTAAAAGCCGCCGTGTCGAGCCGGTCGCCGAATTGTTGCGCAATCTTGCTCGGCACCGTGCCGCTGAACTCGGGCGTGGTGATTTGATGGACATAAGCGCTGTGGCATTCCTCGACTGCGTTCGCAAGATCGAGAGGTCGCGATCTGGCAAAGAAAATAATGCTCACCGCCACGATGAGAGAAGCGGCCAACGCGAGCAGCCAAAGTGCTTTGGCCATTGCGAACTGCGGCTCGATTCGGGCTTCGATCTTTTCCCAGAGCGCCGGTGTCGCCTGGCTGGCTCGCAAAAATTTGCTGAGTCGCACGTCGAATTTTTTCTCGGCCTCAAACAAACCAGCGCACTCCGCGCACGATTCGAGGTGCTGCTCGACTTCAAAGCTGTGTTCAGCGTCCAGCTCCGAATCGAGATAGAGCCGGACAAATTTTCTGACTTCCGCGCACTTCATAGCAACGACCTTCGCCGCGCACGCAGAATCGCGTCGCGCATTTTTTGGCGTGCCCGTGAAAGATTTCCCATCACGCTGCCGAGTGGGATGCCGAGGCACTCGCTGATCTCGCGATAACGCAAGTCGCCAATCGCGCGCATGAGCAGAACGGCGCGCTCGGATTGATTCAAGCTTTGCAAGGCGACGAGCAACTCTTCGTCAAGCGCGTCGGCCAGCGTTTCCCATGAGATTGGTCCGGCGGCTGCCGGAGCGAAATCAAGGCCGGCGAATTCTTCCATCTCTCCCGGCTCGACCGCAATCTCGACCTGTGCAATGCGACCCCGTTTGCGGTTCATGGCAAAAATTTCATTCGTCAGAATCTTGAACATCCAGGCCCGGAAACTGGCGCCGTCCTGATAACGATCGAACGCGCGAAAGGCGCGGAACACTGCGTTTTGCAGGGCGTCTTCGTAATCGCACCGATCAAAGACCATTCGGCGGGAATAGTTTTCGAGATCGGCCTTGATCGGCCGAAGCAGACTCAGAAATCGAACCCTTTGTTCGTCGCGATCCATCGGAAGATGTCGATCTTAGCCAAGTAAGTCGCTGCGACCGCGGTTTATTACAAAAGAATGGTTTGTGCTTCCGCGGGCAAGTTTGCCAGATTGTTACTTCAACGTGTTCGCTGGAAGCAAATCGCCCGGAATCGGAAAAACCTTAGGAAAAAAGGAGAAACTATGCTGAGCAAGAAATTCATCCAACCGGCAGCGAGTATGGGCCTGGCTGCAGTTATTCTGCTGCCGGCTCAATCGCTGCGTGCAGAAACATCGTCGGAAGCCGATCGCCTCGCAAAACTCGAGCGCGCGGTCGAACAGTTGCAACAGCGCAATGCCGAGCTGGAAAGGGAAGTCAGCAGCCTGAGGAAACAGGCGGCATCTGCACCGGCCGCGCCGGACGAAGGCCCAACGAAGAAACATGTTGCTTACGACGGAAAGACGTATGTGGAAAAAAACGTGGCGGGCCCCGAGAAACCGCCGCTTTACGTCGTACCGCGCGGGTCGGAATTCAAGCTGGTGCTCGGGGGACTCATTCAAGTCAACTTTGAGGATGGTGATGTCTCCGCGTTCGAAGGCAGCTTTGGGTTGAACGCGCTCAAAGATCGTTTCCGCCTGCGCCGAGCGCGGATCAATTTGACTGGCGAGTTTGCCGAGAATTTCGACTTCAAAATCGAGGGTGATTTCGAACAGAGCGATGGCATTTCAGGCAACCGCACCGATTTTTCCGGAACAGACATTTGGGTCAACTGGCATCAGTTTTCTGAGGCGGAGATCAAGGTCGGCCAATATAAGGCGCCATTCGGACTGGAGCAGCTTACATCGAGCACGAAGCTTTTCACGATCGAACGGAGCCTCCCTACTGATGCGCTCACACCGCAGCGGCAGATCGGCATTCAACTCTGGGGCGAACCGCTTGCGAATCTGTGGCCGGAGCAGAAAGACCTGCTGACTTATTACGCGGGCATCTTCAACGGGAACGGACGCAACATTAATAATAACGACAACAACAACTTTATGGCTGTTGGCCGGATGGAGTTAATGCCATTCAAGGGCAAAATACTCGGTCAAGATTCTAGTCTGAACCTCGGCGCAGATGTGTTGAATAGCCGTGATGATGCGGGCACGAACATCTCGCCAGCGGGCAATCTGAAGGTCAACGCCGACGGCTCGCTCTCGTCTTTTACGCTCCCTGGGGCGGATGAGAGAACGGCCTGGAGCGTAGATGCCTGGTTAAACATCGGGCCGTTTGATCTGATTGGTGAATACCTTGAGGAATATGTCAACGGTCGCACGGTGAACGGCGTGTCTCCAGGATTCGCCGACTTCGAGCCGAGCGGCTGGTATGTGCAGGGCAGCTGTTTTTTCATTCCGAAGAAACTGCAGGCAGTAGTGAAATGGGAGGCATTAAACCCCGGCCAGGTCGGAAACGACGGAATTCACTCGATCACCGGCGGGCTAAACTACTACATCCACGGCGATTCGATCAAGCTGATGCTCAATTATATTCATACGTGGTCGGATTTCCGCGAAGCGCATCCACAGTTTGGTGACGATCAATTCGACGAAGTGATCGGCCGCATTCAGGTGATGTTCTGAACGAAAAATTTTCGGGGTGTTCACACAATTGTTACTTGGCTGCCATACGCCTGTAACAAACGGCTTCTAGTTTGCCAACGTTCGACAAAGGAGATTGCTCACCGAGCGGACCTGCCTCTCGATCTAAACCACCGAAAACCAAGGAGAAACTAATGTTTATCAAGAAATTCATCTTGCGGGCAGTGGGCGCGAGCCTGGCTGCATTTGTTCTGCTGGCCACGCAACCGCTTCGAGCCGAGACAACTTCCGAATCCGAACGGCTCCAGAAACTCGAGCGCGCGGTCGAGCAGTTGCAAAAGCGTAATGCCGAGCTGGAAAAGGAAGTCAGCAGTTTAAAAAAACAGACTGCGCTTGCGCCTGTTCCCGCAGGGGGTCCGACGAAGAAACAAGTTACCTATGACGGGAAAACGTACGTTGAAAAAACGGTCGCTGCAGAGGAGCAACCAAAGGTTTTCGCCGAGGCGCGTGGGCCGGAGATCAAACTGACGCTCGGCGGATTTATCCAGGCGAATTTTGAGGATGGCGATGTCTCCGCGTTCGAGGGCCGCTTCGGTTTGACTGCTTTGAAAGACCGTTTCCGTCTGCGCCGTGCAAGAATAAATTTGACCGGCGAGTTCGCCGAGAACTTCGACTTCAAGATTGAAGGCGACTTCGAGCAGAGCGACGGCACTTCCCCATCGAACCGGACCGACTTTTCGGGCACAGACATTTTCGTCAACTGGCATCAATTTCAGGAGGCTCAAATAAAAGTCGGCCAATACAAGGCACCGTTCGGTTTGGAGCAGCTTACCCCCGACACCAGCATTTTCACGATCGAACGGAGTCTGCCGACCGGGGCGATCACGCCAGAGCGGCAGATTGGAATTCAGCTTTGGGGCAAGCCCTTCACCAGTATCTGGCCGGAGCAGAAAGACCTGCTGACGTACTACGCCGGCATCTTCAACGGGAACGGACGCAACATTAACAATAACGACAACAACAATTTCATGTATGTCGGCCGGCTGGAGTTGCTGCCGTACAAAGGCAAGATTTTTGGCCAAGATGTTAGTCTGAAGCTGGGTGGCGACGTTCTCAACAGCCGCGATGACAAGGGAACAAATATCTCGCAGACGTTGAACCTGTTGGTCAACAAGGATGGCTCGCTTTCGGCGTTCGTCCTGCCGGGCGCGGACGAGCGAACGGCATGGAGCGCGGACGCCTGGCTCACGATCGGTCCGTTTGATTTGATCGGCGAATATCTGGCCGAAGATGTCGATGGCCGCACCGTGGCCGGCGTGAAGCCTGGCTTTAAAGACTTCGACCCAAGTGGCTGGTACGTGCAAGGCAGCTACTTCATCCTTCCGAAGAAACTACAAGCCGTCGTGAAATGGGAAGAACTGGAACCGGACCAGGTGGATGACGACAACATTCACTCCATCACGGCAGGGCTCAACTACTACATCCACGGCGATTCCATCAAGCTCATGGTCAATTACATTCATACCTGGTCGGATTTCCGCGAAGCGCACCCGCAATTTGGCGATGACGAATTCGATGAAGTCATCGCACGTGTGCAGGTGATGTTCTAAACCAAAGCGGCGAACGCAAAACGTGCTTCAATCAAACAGGGCAACACGAGGTTAGGTCAACAAAAGCCCGCCGGGATGCGCCTCGGCGGGCTTTTCCTCGTTACCGAACAGATTTTTAGCACATCCCATGTCGACTCTGAAAACATCAAGGTTTCCGATGGAGCCGTCATTTCCGAAATCACAATCCGGGCGGCGGGTCCGGGCAGCTTGGATCTCGGATGTACATTTGGGCACACGAACGAGCAACGCGGAGGCGCTGCTCAAGTTTTTGCGCGATTACGATTGCGAAAAACTTTATGTAGTCGGCGATTTGATCGACATCTGGCAACTGCGCCGTGGCCGCTACTGGCCACAACAACACAACGACGTGATTCAAAAGATCCTGCGCAAAGCGCGCAAGGGCGTGCCGGTGATTTACATCCCAGGAAATCACGACGAGTTCGTGAGCACATTCGCCGGAGCTTACGGAAACATTTCGATCCAATCGAATGTCATCCACGAAACGGTAAGCGGTCAACGCATGCTCGTGATCCACGGCCATGAGCTCGACACTGTCGTGCAAAACGCAAAGTGGCTCGCTTATCTAGGCGATCTCGGCTACCAGTTTTTGCTCTCGCTCAATCCGTCGATCAATTTTTTTCGCCGGCGGTTCGGTCTCGGCTACTGGTCGCTCAGCGCCTATGCCAAGAAGCGCGTCAAAGACGCGGTCAATTTCATCGGCGAATTCGAGAAAGCCATCGTCCGTTACGCCGAGCAGTTTTGTGTCGATGCGGTCTTATGCGGACACATTCACAACGCCGCGATCCATCAACTTGGTGGCGTGACCTATTACAATTGCGGCGACTGGGTCGAGAGCTGCACCGCGCTGGTGGAGCATCTCAACGGCAAGATTGAGCTCGTTCGTTATCCAGCCTTTGCGGTGCGGCCGCCGGTTAGAATCCCAGTCTCCGCGGACGAAATCGCTTTCGCATAAATTCTTGGATGAAAAAGAAAGTCCTTTTTATTTGTGTCCACAATAGCGCGCGCAGTCAGATGGCGGCCGCGCTGCTCAGCAAGCGATGCGGCGACTTCTTTGAAGCTCACAGTGCCGGGCTCGAGCCGGGAACATTGAACCCGCTGGCGGTTCAAGTTCTCCGCGAAATTTACATCGACATCTCAAAAAACAAAACCCAGGCGGTGTTCGACGTTTTCAAGTCGGGCGAACTCTTCGCCTACGTCATCACCGTTTGCGATGAATCGGAAGCCAAAGGCTGCCCGATTTTTACCGGCGTCACGACCCGGCTGCACTGGTCGTTTCCGGATCCGTCGAAATTCGACGGCACGACTGAAGAAAAAATGCGGGAGACCCGCCGTGTTCGGGACAAGATCGACGACCAGATTCGCCGGTTTTGCGCGGAGCATCGGTCCAAGTAGCTGAAGATTAAGCGCCACGTCAGCATTGTTACGAAACCGTCACGCGATTTTGACAATTCGTAACCTGATTGAGCGGAGAGCGCGGTTACGCTGAGGCATGCGCATAATCAGAATCAAGCGAACAGTTCACGAAGGAAAACGAGGGGGAACATCGAGGAGCTGTCGGTCCGTTCTGCGATTCGCTCGCGATTTTTTCGCGACTGAAAATCACCTGGAGTTTGCTGTCGAAGCATTGCTCTTCGCTGTTCTCCTGGTCATTTCCGCCTGGCCGATCGTGGCGGCGGCGAGCGCGATTAACGATCTTCTACAAACCGGGGCGAACTGAAAAAAAGTGTTTGCGGACTCCAAAACGTTCTGTTACATAGTTAACCAGATGGTTAAATATTCGCCGAGAATGTTGAATCGAACCTTTGCCGCGCTGGCCGACCCGACGCGCCGGCGGATCCTCGCCCACCTTGCTCGAGGCGATCGCTGTGTGACTGATCTGGCCCGGCCGCACGCGATGTCGCTCCCGGCGGTGTCGAAGCATTTGCGCGTGCTCGAGAAAGCAGGGCTGCTTCGACGCCGGCGCTATGGTCGCGTCCATCAATTGAAACTGGAAGCAACGCCAATGCAGCAAGCCATTCGCTGGATCGAAGAATACCGGAAATTTTGGGATGGATCACTCGGTCGCCTGGCTGCCTATTTGGAAAAAACAAACAAAGCCGTCGCAAAGAAAGGAAATAAATAACCATGTGTCCCGTTTGCTTCGCCAATCTCGTTTTGATCGCAATTGGCGCGACTTCAAGCGGCGGGTTGACGACGCTCGCGCTCGCGAAATTTCTTAGACGGAAGAAACAAAGAGGAGATCAGAGGAACTAAAAATGAAACTAATGGAAATGAAGGAACGAGAAACAATGAAAACACCGCCGATCGTGTCACCCCAGAAGTGGGAGGCTGCGCGTCAGCAACTGCTCGTGAAGGAGAAGGCCTTGACCCACGCGCGTGACGCGTTGGTGGCCGAGCGCCGGCGAATGCCGTGGCTCGCTGTGGAGAAGAATTATGAGTTCTACGGACCCAAGGGCAAAGCTAGCCTGCTCGACCTGTTCGAGGGCCGCCGCCAGTTGATCGTCTACCGCGCGTTCTTCGAGCCCGGCGTGAAAGGCTGGCCCGAGCATGCCTGCGTCGGCTGCTCCATGGTGGCCGACCAAGTTGCCCACCTGGCCCATTTGAATGCCCGCGACACCTCTCTCGCGTTCGCCTCGCGCGCGCCGCAGACCGACATCAAGCGCGTGAAGGCGCGGATGGGCTGGGAGATGCCCTGGTACACCATAACGGACGACTTCGACAAAGACTTCGGCGTGGACGAATGGCACGGGACGAACGCGTTCATCCGCGACGGCGACAATGTGTTCCGCACTTATTTCATCAACAACCGCGGCGACGAGGCGATGGGGAGCACCTGGAGCTACCTCGACATCACTGCGCTGGGACGCCAGGAGGAATGGGAGGACTCGCCGGAGGGCTACCCCCAGACTCCGACGTACGAGTGGTGGATCTGGCACGACGAACCAAACACGACGGATGAAGATCGACCCGGCCTGGTGCAACTTCGCGCCGCCCGGGCCTCCTCTAAAGGCGGCGACACCAAGTGAGGAACTGAGAAAATCAAACGAACGAAACAAAATGAAACTAGCAGAAATGGAAATGAATCGAGAAGTGGTGTTGGAAGCTGAATGGCTCGTTGCGCGGAAGGATTTGCTGACGCGAGAAAAAGAATTCAATCATCAACGCGACGCGCTGAGCAAGGCCCGGCGGAGTTTGCCGTGGGTCAAGATCGACAAGGAGTATGTGTTCGACGGACCGGACGGAAAAGAAACGCTGGCCGACCTCTTCGATGGCCGGAGCCAGCTGATCGTTTATCATTTCATGTTCGGGCCGGATTGGGAGGAAGGCTGCAAAAGCTGCTCGTATCTAGCGGATCAATTTGACGGAGCCAACTGGCACTTGCCGCAGCGCGACGTGACGTTGGTTGCGATTTCACGAGCGCCGTTGTCGAAGCTTGAGCCCTACAAAAAGCGCATGGGCTGGCGTTTCAAATGGTTGTCGTCCCAGGGCAACGATTTTAACCTCGACTATCACGTCTCGTTCACCAAGGAGGACGAAGTGAGGGGCAACGTTTACTACAACTACGGAATGGGAGAGTTCATAAGCGACGAACTTCCCGGCCTAAGCGTGTTTTATAAAAATGAAGACGGCAAGATCTTCCACACCTATTCCACTTATGCGCGCGGGCTCGACATCCTGGTTGGCACGTACAACTTCCTCGATCTGGTGCCGAAAGGCCGGAATGAAAATCCGGAGTCAACGATGGACTGGGTCCGCCGCCACGATCAGTACGATGCCTAAACAGCAAGGAGCAAAACATGACCACGAAGAATGAATTGGCGGAAGCAGTTGTCTTCGAACGAACCTTCAACGCGCCGGTCGGGCGGGTTTGGAAAGCGCTGACCGATGTCGAGGAAATGCGGCAGTGGTATTTCAATCTCAAGCAATTCAAAGCCGAGGTCGGTTTTGAATTTGAATTCGTGGTCGAGCATGAAGGCACGACCTATCACCATCTTTGCAAGGTTACCGAAGTGATTCCGCAGAAAAAGATTGCCTACACCTGGCGGTATAAGGGACACGAAGGCGATTCGTTGGTCACGTTTGAATTGTTCGCCGATGGCAACGAAACGCGGCTGAAACTGACCCACCAAGGGTTAGAGACTTTCCCGAAGACGGCGGCATTCGCGCGCAAGAATTTCGAGGCTGGATGGACCGCCATTATTGACTCGGAACTGAAGCAATTTCTTGAAGGAAAGCAGAAAGGAAAATCATGACCACGAAAGCATCAGACAAAGTCTCGCTCGAAATCAAACGGCTCATCAAGGCACCGCGCGATCGCGTTTACGCGGCGTGGACCGATCCGGCACAATTAAAAGAATGGTGGGGGCCCGAAAGTGTTCGCACTCGCAATCTTGTCGCCGATGCCCGCGTGGGCGGCAAGTATCGATGGGATCTCACCAATCCGGAAGGCGAGGAGATGACTGTATTCGGTGAATACCGCGAGCTCGTTCCGGAAAAGAAGATTGTCTTCACCTGGAAATGGGATGACGACGAGAATTGGGAAGAGCACAACAGCGTCGTCACGGTGGAGTTCTCCGATCGCGACGGCGGAACTGAAGTGCGTTTGGTTCACGAGAAATTGCCAAGCGAAGAATCACGCGATCGTCACAACGAGGGTTGGAACAGTGTTCTCGATAGATTGGAAAAATTCTTCAACAAATAATTCAAACAAAGGAAACAAAGATGAATACCGAACAGGTTGCACAAAAAGTGGTGGAGTTAGTCCGCAAACAAGCGTGGCATGAAGCGTTGGATACGCTGTATGACAAGGACATCGTGAGCGTGGAAGCGCGCACCATGGACGGCAGTTCGCCCGAGACAAAAGGAAAGGATGGCGTCCGCGGCAAGGTCGATTGGTGGCTCGAGAACATGCAGGTCCACAGCTTCAAAGCGAATGGGCCATTCGTCGCGCACGACCGCTTCGTGGTGCAATACGACGCCGACGTAACAGACAAAAACTCCAAAAAGCGGTTCCAACTCTCCGAAGTTGGCGTTTACACGGTGAAGAACGGCAAGATCGTGCGCGAAGAATTTTTGCCGCGCAGCGGTAATTAATACTCCGAAAACGCGTCGTCCGGATAGCAATACAACCAGCGTTCCTCTGGTTGCGCGGAAGCGATGACCGGATGCCCGGCGGCGCGCGCGTGTTTGCTGGCGTGTCGATTCGGTGAGCTGTCGCAACATAAAGTGACGCCGCATTGCTGACAGGTGCGGAGATGCACCCATTGTGCGCCGACTTTCACGCACTCGGCGCATTCGCGACGATCAGTTTGCCTGATCGACACGATAGCGTTGAGATGAGAGCAGCCCCGGTCGGACATAATTTTATTTGCGTACAAAGCTCATGTTGAAGTTTTCTAACTGCTTTCAGCTGACGCGGCGAGGGCCGTTTGCACGCCGGCGACAGCCATGCCGCCTTCGCCGACGGCAGCGGCACAACGTTTGACCGAGCCGGAGCGCACATCGCCCGCAGCGAAAATTCCCGGGAGACTGGTTTCGAGCGGGCTGGGTTGATGTTTGTTCGCCTGCCAGGCTGGTGCGCCGGCGACGTTCATCCCGGTTTTGATAAATCCGTTGGCGTCGCGGTCGATTTCCGGTGGTAACCAGTCGGTGCAAGGCTTGGCGCCGATCATGGAAAAAACGGCCGGCGTTCGAACGACTCGGCGTTCGCCGGTCTTGGTATTTTCCAGTTCGATTTGTTCGAGCTTTTTTCCGCCGGACATTTTGCGGATCTCGGTGTGATACAGGATGTCGATGTTCGCGCAGGCTTCCACCCGGCGCGAAAGGTAGGTCGACATTTTCAGATTATTCCCCCTAACGAGAAGGAGCACTTTGGCCGCACCATCGGAAAGGAACATCGCAGCTTGGCCGGCTGAGTTGCCGCTGCCGGCGACAACAACAGTTTCGTTGCGGCAAAGCTGACCTTCCAGCGCGGTGGCAGCGTAATAAACGCCGACGCCTTCGAATTGTTCGCGGCCTTCGGCTTCGAGCCGGCGATAATCGGCGCCAGTCGTAATCAGGGCAGCTTTTGCGCGAAGCACCGCACCGCAGCCTTCCGTCTCGAGGCAGACGCGGTATTCACCATCGGGATTGTATTGCAGTGAGAAGGCCGCGGCGGGTGTGGAAAACTTCGCACCGAACCGATAGGCCTGAAGTTGAGCGAGCCAGGTTAATTCGCCGCCGCCAATGCCGGTCGGAAATCCAAAGAAGTTTTCAATGAGTGACGAGGAACCAGCTTGTCCGCCCGGCGCATAACTTTCCAACACGACCGTCTTCAATCCCTCGGACGCGGCATAGACCGCTGCGGCCAGGCCGGCCGGTCCAGCGCCAACGATTGCGAGGTCGCAGAGAACTTCGGCTTCATCTTCCTCCGCGAGTGACCGCAGCAAGCCAGCTTCGCGCGCGACTTCGCGCAACGACGGCCGGCGCAGCCGCGCACCGGCCGGAGTGATCAGGACCGGCAAATCGCGAGTCGTTAGGTGAAAACGTTCGCTCAGCGCCCGACCCTGTTCGCTCTCAAAGTCAACCAGCCGATGCGGGATGCGATTCTTGTCGAGAAAATCATCGAGCTGATGTCCATCGCGCGCATCGCGACTGGCCAAGACACGCATCCCCGCGAATTCGCGATCGCGGCGAAGTCGACGCCGTCGCATGATCAACGCATCGACGATCGTCTTGCTCACGCCGGGAATTTCCGCCAGCGCGCGGCGAAGTTCCGCGGCTGGAATATGGAGTATTTCGGCCTCATCCGATGTGACTCGGCTCGAACCGAGGATCGATGTGCCCTGGAGCATCGATACGTCGCCCATGAAATCGCGTTCACGCGCGGTAGCGAGGTTATATTCCGTACCATCGCGCGTTTCGAAGGCTTCGAGTTCGCCGCGCAAAACAATTGCCAATCCCAAATCGCGCTGCCCGGCTTTAAAAAGCACGTCGCCGCGTTTCATCACCCGGCGTTCGCCCAACGGCTCAAGTAGCGAAAGCTGGTGATCGTTCAGTTTCGGAAACGCGATACTCTCCGTGTCGCGATAGAACTGTTCGTCTCCCTGTTCGTCCGGTGTCATTTTAAAACCTTACCTGCGACATTGCGTCCGGCGACCACCGATCGAGAGAAAGTGATTGGATCGGATGATCTGCTTGCTGGATTTCGTCGCCTTTAATCATTTCAACTTCCCCAGCCACTGTCGCGCAACATCGACATCCTCGGGTGTGAGCTCATGCCCGCCTTTGAAAAACCGAATCGTGACGTCTGCTCCCGCGCCCCGTAAAAGTTCCGAGAGCTGTTTTGTCTCGGACGCGGGAACGATCGGATCGATTGATCCCGCGCCGATCCATACCCGCACCGAAGAAAGGTCTGGCTGAGTCTCAGGCACTAGCGGTACCATCGCTCGAAAAAGAACTGCGGCAGGAAATATTTCCGGCCGAAGTAAAAGCGTGCTCGCGGCGGTGTTGGCGCCGTTAGAATAACCAACAACAACGATTTTCTTCATGTCGAACTCGTAGCGTTGGGCCGCGGCGACCACGAAGTCGGCCAGTTCGTGGGTGCGCCTTTGTAAATCTTCCAAATCAAAAACGCCTTCGGCGAGTCGCCGGAAAAATCGCGGCATGCCGTTTTCCGAAACCTTGCCGCGCGGGCTGAGCAACGAAGCGTTAGGATCGAGCTCGTGCCCGAGCGGAATCAGATCGCGTTCGTTGCCGCCGGTTCCGTGCAACAACAACAGCGTTAGCTCTGACTTGCCACGAACGAATTCGTGAATGAAGTCCGGCTGCATGGCTAATCGGCAGACCGTTTCAGCTTTGCTCCGCCAGCGTCGCCGATTCAGCGGACGGCGGTTTTCCCGGTGTTTCCGCTTCGACTTTTCGACCGGCGAAGAGTCGCTCGATTACATAAAACGTCACCGGGATCAGGAAGATCGCGATGCCCGAGGCGGCGATCATTCCGCCGATCACGGTCGAGCCGAGCACGCGACGCGCGACAGCGCCGGAGCCGGTGGCAAACCAGAGCGGCAAACAGCCGAAGATGAACGCGAATGAGGTCATCAGGATCGGTCGCAATCGCAATCGCGCACCCTCGAGCGCGGCGTCAATCAGCGGTTTGCCTTTTTCGTATTCGTCCTTGGCAAATTCGACGATCAGAATCGCGTTTTTCGCAGCCAAACCGATCAGCATGATCAAGCCGATTTGGGCGTAAATGTTGTTTTGCATCCCGCGCAGCCAAAGCGTCGCGAAGGCGCCGAACACCGCGACAGGAGTTCCTAACAAAACGCTGAACGGCAGCGACCAACTTTCATACAACGCGGCGAGAATCAGAAACACGAACAAGAGTGACATTCCAAACACGACCGTCGGCGAGACGCCTTGCTGCGCTTTCTTCTCCTGATACGAGATGCCGAGATAATCATAGCCCATCTCTTTAGGCATCGTTTGCCGGAAGACTTCCTCCAGCGCGTTCATCGCCTGATTCGAGCTGTAGCCGGGCGCTGCGGCACCATTGATTTGCGCCCCGCGATATTCGTTGTAGCGCAACGTGAATTCCGGGCCTGCGATATTCTTGATACTGGAGATAGCGTCGAGCGGCACGGGGTCGCCGTTCGCATTGCGAACGAAGAACTGACCCACATTCTTCGCATCGGTGCGGTAATCGCCTTCCGCTTCAATGTAAGTTTGCCATGTTCGGCCGAACCGATTGAAATAGTTCACGAAAAATCCGCCCATGAACGTCTGGAGCGTTTGATATACTGAGGTCAGATCGATTCCCTGCTTGATCACTTTGTCGCGGTCGACGTTCACAAAAACCTGCGGCACGTTCGGTTGGAACGTCGGAATGAGAGTGCTGAGCTCGGGACGCTTGCGCGCGGCGTCGAGAAACGTCTTCATATTTTGCGCTAGAAATCCGACATCCTTCCCGGCGCGATCTTCAAGGACGAACGTGAATCCGCCTGAGGTCCCGACGCCCGGAATCACCGGTGGCGGAAAAGCAAAGGCGATTCCTTCGCTGAGGCTTGCGAGGTATTTATTCAGTCGCGCCTTGATTGCATCATATTGTTCCTCCGGCTTCGTTCGTTCGCTCCACGGCTTGAAAGTTACAAAGAAAAACGCGTGGTAGGTGTCCGAGACCAGGCTCAGCAGACTAAAGCCGATGACACTGGTGGTGTATTGCACGCCGGGCGTCTTGCTTAAGAAATCCTCGATCTCTCGACAAACCTTGTCGGTGCGCTCAAGTGACGATGCATCCGGTAGTTGCAGCGCCAGATATACGTAGCCTTGATCTTCTTCCGGTAGGAACCCACTCGGCAATCGCGATCCAAACAGTCCCGCACCGACTGCGAGCACCGCGAGCAGCGCGAAACTGAGCACAGCTTTTCGAATGGCGAGGCGCGACCAGTTCACATATCCGTGCGTCGCGCTGCCGAAGATGCGATTGAACCGGTCGTAAAACCAGCCGAGCGGGCCACGCGTCTTTTTTCGCGGCCGCAGCAAAAGCGACGAAAGCGCAGGACTGAGTGATAGCGCATTGAACGCGGAGAAAATGACGGAGATCGCGATCGTCAGGGCAAACTGTTGATACAAACGTCCGGTGATCCCGGGAAGAAACGCCGTCGGAATGAAGACCGCGGAAAGAACAAGCGCGATGCCGATGACCGGCCCGGAAACTTCGCGCATCGCCTCCAATGTCGCGTCGCGCGGGGACATTCCTTCCTCGATGTGACGCTCAACTGCTTCGACCACGACGATCGCATCATCGACGACCAGACCGATCGCCAGCACGAGACCGAAGAGCGAGAGCGTGTTGATCGAGAACCCGAACAACGGGAACAGCACGAAGGTGCCGATCAATGAAACCGGCACGGCACACAACGGAATTAGCGTGGCGCGCCACCCTTGCAAGAAGATGAAGACAACCAAAACAACGAGCGCGAGCGCTTCAAACAACGTCTTCAAGATTTCGTGCATGCCTTCCGTGACCGAAAGCGTTTGATCGAGCGGGACCGCGAAGTCCATGTCGGCCGGGAAACGTTGTTTCGCTTCCGCCATGAGTTGCCGCACGCCTTGCGCGGCTTTGACTGCGTTGGTCCCAGGCAGTTGATAGCACGCGAGAATCGCTGAAGGCTGCCCGTTCAGCCGCCCCTTCAAGTTGTAGGTTTGCGCGCCGAGGTCGATCCGAGCAATGTCTTTCACCCTAACGAATGAACCGTCCGCATTCGCCCTCACAACGATCTCGCCGAATTCCTCCGGTGTTTGTAATCGGCCCTGCGCACGCACCGTGTAGGTGAATTTCTGTCCACTCGGAATCGGTTCGCCGCCGACCTGTCCGGCCGGATTTACCGTGTTCTGCTTTTGCACCGCGGTGATGATGTCGGGCACGGTGATGCCAAGCTTGGCGAGCTGGTCGGGCTTCACCCATAGCCGCATCGCGTACTGTCCGGCGCCGAAAATCTGCACGTTACCGATTCCAGGAACGCGCGTCAGTTGATCGAACAGATTGATGTAGCCGTAGTTCGCCAGAAAAACTCCGTCGTAGCTTCCTTTCGGCGAATACAACGCGATCAACATCAGCGGCACGGTTGTCGATTTTTTAACGGTCAGGCCGTAGTTGATGACGTCGGCGGGCAATTGCGA
>Ga0099830_10000291_pt1 | contig 20878 bp, 19 predicted proteins | sample CZO8metaG_4_FD_79337 | JGI IMG/M metagenome (GOLD analysis project Ga0099830, IMG submission 79337) | Vadose zone soil microbial communities from the Eel River Critical Zone Observatory, Northern California, USA - CZOApr15con2H3.8 metaG | ecosystem: Environmental > Terrestrial > Soil > Vadose...
AGCATATTGTTGGAGCCCACCGTAAAATCGACAATTTGAGCATGGGGAGGAGTGGCAGATGGAGGCGAAGTCAGCACGACATAGACATCGCTCCCTTGCGCTGTCATCAGCGTCGGGCTTTCCCCGTTCACCGCGCTGATGTTAGCAATATCGGTCGCTTGTGGCTGCCCTGTCTTGCCTGAGACCAGCAGATAGAGAAAATAGTTATTGGTCGTGTTTCCCTTGGTCAAAATGGCCAGCCGTGCATCATCGCCAGCGATATCCAGCGCTTGCAGGTTGCTTGTGATAGGGTTGGCCAGGCTGTTGAGACCATTGAGCTGCTTTAACTGGTACACCCTGCCATCTTGTCCCAAGGCGTAGAGCAGAGAGGAACCCGTAGCAGTTTGCGTCACTGCAAGGAGATGAGAGTGGGTGCCGGTACTGCCATCATTGATCGGAGCTGTCGGAACACTCGCCGGACACAAGGGGGTGATGGCTGCGTGTAGATTGTAGCTGTGGATGGCTTGTTGGACCGTGCTGGTCAGCAGGGGGATGACCTGGGAGCGTTGGACATCAGTCAAGGGGTTGTGCGGCATGGCTTGCAGCAGCTTCTGGGCAGAGGCCAGGTGCTCAAGCGCCAGGCTGGGATTGCTCTTGACCTCGCCTTGGGCTTGCATAATCAGGGTGCGGATAGGTTGGAATGGCTGGACACCCACCACGTAGTAGGCTCCCGTGCCAACCGTGCCCATCAACAAGAGGACGAGCAACGCCAGTGTCGTATAAAAAAGACGACCATGGCCCCACCCCGCGGACGCGATAAATCGGGTCCCTACAACAGGGTGTGGGGCAGTGTCGCTTTCAGCTGGGTCTGAGTCTGAGGCTGAGGGTGAAGCTGAGGGTGAGATTAATGGCCCCGAGGCGACACCCCTGGTACCCGCCCCCCTGGCACCCGCAAGGGGTGCCACTACGTCACTTGCCTGGGGTGCGAGCGAAAGAGGCACGGTGGTGAGCCCGCCTGATACCCTGACATCTTCGCTGCCAATCATTTCAATATCTCGCCCGCCGATATAAGCAGGACGACGACCATTTGATTCTGAGCCAACTTCCTGCACATGCACAACAATGGCGGTAATATTATCAGGACCGCCGTTGTCATTGGCTCGTTCTACCAGATGGTAGACACTCTCCTGTGGCACAAACTGACTGACAATCCTGCGCATGTCTTCATCACTGATCAGACCAGAGAGGCCATCGCTACAGAGCACTAGCGTGTCGCCTTCTTTCAAACGTTCAGTGAAGACATCTATCTCGACATCAGCCTGTGTACCCAAACAGCGCGTGATCACGTTACGTTGGGCATGTGTACGAGCTTGATCCTCCGTCAATAAACCGGCTCGCACCTGTTCGGCTACCCAGGAGTGGTCCTGTGAAACCTGCCTGACATTCCCTCCACGTATCAGGTAAGCACGACTGTCGCCAACATTGGCAATATAGGCCATATCCCCACGAAGCACTGCTGCGACACAGGTTGTGCCCATTCCACTACGCAACATATTCTCCGCTGCTCGTTGATGGATCGACGCATTTGCGCGTTTGATTGCACGTACTAAGGACGCGCTGACATCATCAGCAGCATCTTGATAATACGCATCGCTCACAGTGTCTACAGCAATTTCACTGGCCACCTCACCGGCTGCATGCCCACCCATGCCATCGGCGACGATGAACAACGCACCCTTGCGTGCCATCACATCCGCGTCTGGCGGGACGTGATAGGCCATATTATCTTCGTTGTGTTCACGCTTGCGGCCAACATCTGTTAGCTGTGCAACATCGAGACGGAGTTGTTTGGCCAACGCGCTCTTCTCCCATGCCGTAGGGGTACCTTTAGTTTGATGATCCGAAGCTGACGTGCTCGATAAATCGGCACTCTACGAGCACTTCGGCTAATCAAAGCAGGAACCCGACCCTCGATCTGTGCGCTACGCTCATACCTACCCCGGCAGTACACCCACGATAAATCGGGGTGCTACAGGGCAGTTAACTGCCAGGGGCACACCCACGATAAATCGGGGTGCTACTTGCTGAAACTTTAGGTTATAATACACCGATGCAGAAAAAAACGCAACGTACCCATGCACTTTGCCTGGACAGAATGTGCAAAGAAAGCTTGGTTTTAACAAGCATTATTTGCCGAGCATGTACAGACTCTGCACCTTTAAGCAAGAGTATACCCTTTTGCCTGATAGCATGCAAGATAGCAGGGTGTGTTTTTTAAGGAGATAGTACATATGCAACTTCTACGACTTGGTGAACATACATGGGTTATGCAGGGCGGAGCCAATATTGGCCTGATCGCATATGAAGGTCGCTGCCTGATCATCGACAGTGGCATGGACAAAGAAGTCGGACGTGACATCCTCAACCAGGTCAAGAAATTGGGCCTCACGCCAACAGCCTTACTCGTTACGCATGCCCATGCCGATCACTTTGGTGGCGCACATTATCTTGTACGGCAAACCAGTCTGCACGTCTACGCTACCCGCGTTGAAGCAGCCGTGATGTCAGGACCAATTCTGGAACCGCTCTACCTCTTTAGCGGAGCACAGCCTCCACGCGAATTGCAACACAAGTTTCTGCTAGCCAAACCTTGTCTAGCTGATAGCATTCTCCAGGGGAACGAGCAGACAGTAGACCACATTCCCGCGCAAGTGATCCCCCTACCGGGCCACAGCACAGAACAGGTCGGAGTAGCATTCGGCGACACGTTCTTTGTCGGCGACGCTTTTCTCACCCCTGACATCCTCGATAAGCACCGCATCCCTTTCTACACGGATGTCCAGGCGGGGCTTCTCACACTTACCACGCTGAAAACACGCATTGCAGCGTTCAAACACATCGTCGCAGGACATGGTGAGATTTACACATCGGTAGAGGGAGCTACTCAAGCAATTGATTACATGGTTGGACGCCTGGAAACGATCCTGGAGGACATTCGTACTGCACTTGCTACTGGCGAGCCGCGCCAGGCCGACGACATCTTGAGTAGTGTAGCCAAGGCACAAGGCGCAACCATCAGGGCACTGTCACAATATGTGCTCTACAACACAACTATCCAATCGGCACTCAGTACGCTCTACGCACGCGGCGAGATCCTGCCAATTTTTCGCGACAACCACCTGGTATGGTGTAGAAGCGAAAAGGGCTAGACTGTTACCTTGCCAATTGCAGGCACGTTATACGCCTTGAGGAGAGTATCTCGCAGCGAGACAGACCCTTCGCTGCGCTCGGGGTGACAATATGCACATCGGTATCAATGCGCAATTGCTATCCTTCAGCCAGAACTACCGTAATGGGGGCATCAGCCGTCACATACGTTCTCTGCTGACGGGGTTAGCTGAGTGGCTGGGGAAGCAGGCGGGCGGACGCGAGACCCTTCGCTGCGCTCAGGGTGACAAGGGCGCGTACGGTGACAAGGGCGCGTACGGTGACAAGGGTGCGTACGGTGACAAGGGCGCGTACGGTGACAAGGGTGCGTACGAATTTACGGTTTTTGTGAATGGGCAGGATGTGGTAGAGCGGCTTGGGGCAGAGCATCCGCAGATGGGCTACGTTGCTGTGCCGTGGCCTGAGTCACGACCAGCATGCAGGGTTGCGTGGGAACAAGTGATGCTTCCATCGCTGCTGCGAAAGCTTCATATCGATGTGCTGCATTCGCCGGCCAATGTGCTGCCAGAATTGCTGCCGCGCACTTGCACAGGAATAGTGACCTTGCACGACCTGGCGTTTTTGCGCTTCCCGCATGTTCTGACACGTGCAAAACGGCTGTATCATCGTAGCTTCACTATGCGTAGCTTACAGCGAGCGACAATGATTATCACTGTCTCAGAGAGCAGCAGGCAAGACGCTATTGAACTGGCTGGCATACCAACCGAGCGGGTGCAAACGGTGTACCCGTGTATCGACGAGCGCTTCTCAAAGGTGATTGAAGAAAAAGAGATAGCTACTTTTCGCCAACAACAAGGGCTGACAGGAGGGTTCTTTCTTTATCTGGGCACGCTGGAGCCACGCAAGAACCTGATTAGGCTGATCGAAGCATATGCACGGTTACGCAAGGAGTATAGCATAGCAGAGAAACTGGTGATAGCGGGTGGACGGGGCTGGCTCTACGATGCAATTTTAGAGAAGGTTCAAACGCAGGGGTTAGGGTCGGAGGTAATCTTGCCAGGCTTTGTTGCAGATGAGGAGCAGGCATTGTGGTATCATGCCGCCTCGGCTTTTGTCTATCCATCGCTGTATGAAGGCTTTGGCTTGCCTGTGGCAGAGGCTTTAGCTTGTGGTACGCCGGTTGTCACTTCAAATGTCTCGAGTTTACCGGAGGTAGCGAGAGAGGCCCTTCGCTACGCTCAGGGTGACAATCGCGCTCAGGGTGACAATCTGGCGGGAGGATGTCCAGGAGGAGCTGGGGCATTGATGATCGACCCAGGCAATGTGGAAGCAATGGCAGAGGCTATGTACAAGGCATTGACCGATCAGGCGTTGCGTCAACACTGCCAGGCGATGGCCCCGGTAGTGGCACAGCGATTCTCGGCACAAGCAATGATTGAGCAGACTGTGAGTGTGTATGAGCAAGCAGCGACATTGCATGCTTCACAAGCACACTCGCGACGTATTTCGTTTTTAAGGAGTTCCCCGCGATAAATCGGGGGACTACAACGAAGTTTAGCTTTGCGGCGCAGGCTCACCTGACCAGTCCCAGCCAGGGCATATTGTCTGGATACAATCAGGCGGACGCGATAAATCGGGTCCCTACGGGCTACGATATCGGAAAGCGTTAAAGTTCACACCTGCGGATGCGAGGCCAGTCCGCTGCTCTGAGGATTGAAAGCGCTCCGCAAGCTCCGCTGACAGGGTTAATCAGGTCTAGGAGGGTTAAGCCAGTGCTCTGAGAAAAGTACCGTCCGGTATCATCGACGAGGAGGGCGGAGGCAAGCTCACGCCCCTACTAACCTCGCGGTGGTAGGGGGTTTGAGCGGTCCTCATACCAAAACCGCTCCCCTTCGGGGCCTTGCTGACATGCCCCAGGCATGTCGGGCGCAAGCGCTTCGCGTCTTTCCTCGGGGTACAGGCGTCCGCCGTGTGAGGACACGTGCTCGATAAATCGGCTCACCTGCGGTGAGTGCTCGATAAATCGGCACTCTACAGGCGGGCATCCAGAAAGGATTTTCGGTGAATAGCAGCAGACTGACACAGACAAGCAAGACCAAAATCAGCACAGGTAGAGAGAAGGAATTCCCCCATCCCGCGGACGCGAAGGAATTGAAACGCGCTCCGCAAGCTTCGCTGAGGGTCCCTACGGACATGACAGGAGGAATAACCAGTCCTATCAGCAGGCTGCTTTCTGAGCGGCGTTCACATCGTCACCAATGGCATACCATCGAGCTTGTCGCCATTATTCTACTTGACGCAGCGTTGGTCCACGTTGCCTTCCTCCTAGCCTATTTCCTGCGCTATCATATTCTTTTCAATAACAATAGTTTACTGCACACACTCCGTCGTAATCTAAACGAACTTGGGAGTAACCCACACATCAATTCACACATTAAGGACGTCTATGCCCCGCTCAGTAGCTTTACATCACTCGAGGTCGGCATCGTTGTTGGCTTGATCACAATATTCGCCATACGAGGCCTCTATAAGATTCGACGGACAGGAACCTGGTTTCGCCAGGCATGGACGATCACCAGTTCGGCCACGATGGGCCTGGCGTTCTTGATTACCTATTACTTTGTCTTTGAGCCACCTTCTAATTCTCGCCTGTTGGTTCCATTCGTATGGGCCATGGCTATCGTTGTACTCTGCCTGGGACGACTCATCGTCTCAGCAGCAATGGGCTTATTGTACCGGCTCGGGCTCGGCGAAACCCGCTTGCTGGTGGTTGGCTCAGGACGTCTGGGCAAGATGATTATGCAGCACATAGCTGCTAACCCCAATCTTGGCTATTCCCTGGTCGGCTTTCTACACGACATGGACGCTCCGCCAAGCGATTTCGGGCGATTCAAAATGCTTGGCACATTGGAGGATTTGGGTCTGGTGATTCGTTCGATGCAGGTAGACGAAGTCATTATTGCACTCCCTGCGCATATGCACAAGCAATGCATCAGAACCGTACGCCTGTGCGAACGCCTGGGTGCATCGTTCAAACTGGTTCCCGACATTTACGAACTACGCCTCTCACGTATTGATATGGAGGCTGTTGAGGGTATCCCGCTGATCGGCATCAAGCAAGTCTCGCTCAACTCGCTACAACGTGCTATTACACGCATCGTCGATATCCTTGTGGCGATACTCCTCATTATTATTGGTTCTCCCCTCTGGCTCTTTATGGCCCTGGCGATTCGCCTCAACTCACCCGGCGAGGTGATTTATAGATCAACGCGCATAGGGTTGAACGGAAAACCATTCCAGGTGTATAAATACCGTTCGATGTACAAAGACTCAGACCAACTCAAAGCCGCACTTCTGGCATACAATGAAGCCCAGGGACCGCTCTTTAAGATCAAGGATGATCCACGCATCACACCTATAGGTAGATTCCTACGACGCACCAGTTTTGATGAAGTTCCCCAGCTCATCAACGTTTTTCGAGGTGAGATGAGCCTGGTCGGACCCCGTCCGGCACTTCCCAACGAAGTAGCGCAATACGAGGAGTGGCAAAAGGAGCGCCTGGCAATCAAACCTGGTATGACGGGGCTATGGCAGGTACGAGGCCGCAGCGATATCAGTTTCGATGAAGGCGTACTGATGGACCTATACTACATCGAAAACTGGTCACTGCGACTGTACTTCCAGATTCTCCTCCGTACTATTCCTGCTGTGCTGTTTGGTCGAGGAGCATACTGATGAAAGTAGCACTGGTTCACGACTATCTCAACCAAATGGGTGGTGCTGAACGTGTCGTTCTAGCCTTTCACCAGTTGTTTCCCGATGCGCCTATCTACACCTCAATATACGATCCCGAGCGCGTCGATCCAGCGTTCCAGAACATGGATATCCGTACTTCTTTCATGCAGAAGCTGCCGATGGTGACCAAACACCACCAGCCATACCTCCCATTCTATCCATTTGCAATGGAGAGCCTGGACCTGCGCGGTTACGATCTGGTGCTCAGCAGTTCCAGCGCCTTTGGCAAAGGGGTAATTACGCGGCCTGAGACTGTGCACATTTGTTACTGCCACACACCTATGCGCTGGTGTTGGAACTACCGCGAATACGTGGAACGCGAACAACTGGGCAAGCTGGCAAGGAGCGTGCTGCCTCTGCTGATCACCGGGCTACGTATCTGGGACCAAACCAGCGCCATGCGAGTAGATCACTTCATCGCCAATTCCCCGGTCGTCGCCGAACGCATTCAAAAGTACTACCGCCGAGACGCGGTGGTCATTCCCCCGCCGATAGAGGCCGATCGTTTCCTGTTCGACCCGGGGGTGCAACCAGAGGACTACTTTCTCATCGTCAGTCGCCTGGTCCCCTACAAACGTATCGACCTGGCGATTGAAGCGTGCAATCTGCTCAAACTCCCCCTTGTCATAATCGGGGGTGGGCGCGACCGGGAACGCCTCCAGAAGCTAGCAGGGCCCACGATTCATTTCCTGGGGCGTCTCTCTGACGCAGAGGTGCTGCACTACTACGCGCACTGCCGTGCCCTCTTGTTCCCAGGCGAAGAGGATTTCGGCATCACACCACTGGAGGCCCAGGCTTCGGGTCGGCCCGTCATCGCCTACGGGGCTGGGGGTGCATTGGCTTCAGTCATTGATGGCATTACTGGCACATTCTTCCATGAACCAACCGTGGAAAGCCTGACCAACGTTCTGGCTCTATTTAACGATCGCTGGTATGATCCCCAGGCTATTCGCAACCATGCACTCGAGTTTGACATGCCGCGTTTCCATCGCCGCATCCTGCAATATATCGAGGCAGTATATCAAGGCAATATATCAAGACAATATAGCGAACAGAAACCAAGAGAGATGCGTACACCCACCAAGAGCGAACAGAAACCAAGAGAGATGCGTACACCCACCAACGAACTGGTACGATAACACAACACCACAACCGGGAAAGGCAGAACAATATCGTGGAACTACGAGCATATTGGGCAATCATCTGGCGACGTATCTGGCTAGTAGCACTCATACTAGGAGTAGTACTTCTCTATATCGGCTATCAATACTACCACCTACGCAAAACACCAGGAGCACTGGTAGCATATCAATCCAGCATCACTTTCCAGGTTGGTCTGAAGGCAACACCCCAAAGCATAGACCCCAGTTATGCCGACAACGTCATCGTCTCAGAGAACCTGGCCGACACACTGGTAACAGGACCCATCCTCACATCTAACGAGTTCGACACACAAGTTTCTCGCCAGGTTGGCCTGGACATAAGCAAAATCGCACAACGCTACGGTCCCAACCCCGACTCTTACCTCGGCGACTGGCGAAACGCAGGTGCCATTGGCAGTGCACTGAACGCCAACCATATCCATGGCCTGGTAACCGTTAACGTCACATGGTCTACCGCTGCAGGAGCATGGGCAATAGCAACTGCAATCGGCGAGGTCAGCGCCACCAGCATAGGTAGCTTTCTCGACTACGTGATTACCAACGACCCATTGCACAGTTCGACGAGCGGTATCATGCAAGCAGCAGTATCAGCGCGGGTCATCAGCAATGCGACAGACGCAATACCAGTACCCGGCACCGCCACATCAAAAGAACTCATATTTGCCATACTCTTCCTCGTCGCACTGATCGTCGCCATCGCACTGGCATTTCTTGCCGACTACCTTGACGACCGCATTCGCAGCAAAGAAGAGGCAAAACTTCTGCTTCAGCTTCCCATCTATGGAGAGATACCACGCGCACCAGCAGTAGGACGATCGAAAAAGTAGCTTGACAATTATCGTAGCCCCGACTATAGTACGGAAGCGATACAGACAAAAGATAAATTTGCGTTTGCTACTATGCCGGCTAAACAGAATAAGGAGCTTCTTTCGTGGGTACCCGCTCAAACGAGCAATATACGTTGCTCACTGATTATGATATACATAGCGCATACAGCGAAGCTTACCGCACACTCTATGCAAATATTTGCCTTGATTGGCATAGCGACCATGCCCAGGCACCACAATCTCAACCGCAACCCGCACGGTGCCACACGCTCCTTCTCACCACCCCTACCCTATCAGCCTCTACTGAATATGTAGCGGTAGCAACAAACCTTGCCATTGTAGCAGCCCAAAGTGGCACCCTAACCATCCTGGTAGATGCAAACCTACGCACACCTCATCTCCAGCAACGTTTCGGGCTGACAAAGAGTGCCGGCTTATCTGAACTGCTAATAGAAGAATCGGTCAACCCGCAGGAAGTGGCCTTATCTTTGCAAACTACCTTTGTGCCTGGCTTACGGCTGCTCGGCGCAGGCATAGCAACAGAGCGAGCAGCAAATCTCATGCTCTCGCCAAAGCTAGAAGCAGTCATCAGGAGTATCTGTCGCCTCCCGGAAGAGACAGAAATAAAGACAAGTATCGTTATCTTCCATGGCCCACCGGTGCTCAGTAGCGCCGACGCCTCACTCATTGGTGCATTGGTAGAACGCACATTTCTGACCATTGCCGAGGGTCATACAACACGAATCCAGGCAAAGCAAGCGCAAGAACAACTGGAGCATGCACATGTGAAACTTGCCGGTATCATCACTTCAGACAGCTAGAGCACATTCTTTAAAGACACGTTTCTCTCCATTCCACGAGGAGGACACAGCATGCAAGGACAACAAGGCCCCAGTAAAGAACCCAGGGAGTGGTTTCCCAACAAGGAACTCGCAGGAGTGAATGGGACCGGAAAACAACGACCTCTCCCCCAGCGCCCTCCTGGTATGGCCCGTATTGACCAGGCACCTACGACACCACGTGTGGCGCGCCCACAACGCCAGGCATCGCGCCCCACTCGCTGGCGGCGACAGCTTCTGATCCTTGCAGCCATATTCATTGCCTGTGGATTGCTCGCATGCGTCATCGGTTACACCGTCGTCAACTTTCTCAATGCCAGCAGCACAGCAGCTGGGGCTGTGACGACAGCTAGTGATTTTCTAGCCGCCATCTCTAGCCGCAACTACAACCATGCATACACCGACCTTGGTGCTGCAATCACCGTGCGGATGACCGAAGACGAGTTTGTACAGCAAGCACAAAATGACGACCGCTGCTATGGTCCAGTCACAGGATACACCGAAGTACCTGGTAGCGCGACAATACAGGACAATGTCCAGAGTTATAGCTACACCATCACACGGGGAAAGCTTGCGCACCCATACCAACTTCACCTCACCCTACAACAAGACGCCAACGGCAACTGGACAGTTACCAGTTATGGCAACGATTTGGGGCCGGGACAACCTCCATGCACATGATTAGGAGAAGGCATTCAGTCCTGTAATCGCCTGGCCAATAATTAGCGTGTGGATATCATCCGTGCCCTCATACGTGAAGACCGACTCCAGGTTATTCATATGACGACTGATCGGATATTCCAATGTAACTCCATTCGCGCCCAGCACAGATCGAGCCTCACGCGCCGTTTCGAGCGCCTCGCGGACATTGTTGCGCTTCGCAATAGAAACCTGTACCGGGTGTAGCAACCCCTCATCCTTCAACCGCCCAAGCTGCAAAGCCAGCAGCTGCGCCTTCACCAGTTCCGTCGCCATGATCGCCAGCTTCCGCTGCACGAGTTGGAAGCTGCCAATGGGGCGATTGAACTGCACTCGTGACTTAGCATAGTCCAGCGCCACCTCGTAGCACGCCCGTGCCGCGCCAGCTGCTCCCCAGGCGATGCCGTAGCGCGCTTCATCCAGGCAGGATAGTGGTCCGCGCAAGCCACGCACATTCGGCAACATGTTTGCGCTGGGAACGCGACATTCCTCAAAGTGCAGTTCCGAAGTGACGGACGCTCGCAACGAGAGCTTGTGATGGATGTCGCTGGTGCTGAAACCGGGTGTGCTACGCTCCACCAGGAAGCCGCGGATACCATCCTCAGCCCGTGCCCAAACCACAGCCAGGTCCGCGATACCACCGTTCGTAATCCACATCTTCGTGCCATTGAGCACATAAGAGTCACCATCCCGGCGTGCCGAAGTACGCATACCCGAAGGATCGCTGCCAAAATCAGGCTCCGTCAACCCAAAGCAGCCAATGACTTCGCCTCGTGCCATGGGTGGCAACCAGCGCTGCTTCTGCTCCTCCGAGCCAAACGCAAAGATCGGGAACATCGCCAGCGAGCCTTGTACCGACACAAACGAGCGCAAACCACTATCGCCCGCCTCCAACTCCTGGCAGGCCAGACCATAACAGACGGCACTCAACCCCGCGCACCCATAACCCTGAAGATGCATGCCCAGCAGCCCAAGTTCAGCGATAGCTGGTATCAGCTCACGCGGAAACGTACCAGCCTCGAAGTGCTCCCCGATGATGGGCAAGACACGCTCGTGCACAAACTTGCGCACAGTATCACGCACCAATCGCTCCTCTTCGCTCAGGAGATGTTCGATATTGTAAAGGTCGGTAGCCGATGGAACCTGCGTCTGATGTGCAAGGGTTGTATCTGCCATAAGTATATGCTGCCTTTCAGAAAATAGAGTGTCCGTCAGATTTTGCGTTGAGCCTGGCGGGGGCATTACCTGTCCCCCAGACAGGGTCCCCCGCCACTACAACTCTTCTTCCCACTGTCTTAGGTAGTGTGCTACCAGCCCTTCCATAACTTCCCACCAACCTCACGTAAAAAACTGCTCCGCACTTATAGGCAATCCTGGTATCACTCTTGATGGAAGCTGTGCTTGCCCACTGAAGATACCAAGTGAACGATACTCACCAGGCTCTAAAGCCATCACCTCAACAGTGCGGCTGGTAGGCTTGACAATCCAATACTCTGCGATCCCAGCGTGAGCGTACTTTTCATACTTGATGAGCCGGTCAAAAGCCGCAGTACTCGGTGATGCCACCTCAACCACTAAATCGGGTGCGCCGATGATTTTCTTCTCTGCCACTCTGTCCAAATGAGCGTTCAGGACAACGACGACATCAGGCTGGAACATATTCTTTGGCCCTAAGTCTACATCAATAGGAGCAGTGAATAGCCTCCCAATACCAGCAAGATCAACGTGGGGGAACATATAATAAGCAATTCGTACTGCAATTGACTGATGCTCTGGACTCGGTGCAGGTGCCATAACAAGCACTCCATTCACAATTTCATAACGATGCCCATCATCTGGAAGCGTGGCATAGTCATCATACGTCCAGAAGCCTTGTGGAGGCCCAGGAACCCAATCCGCAGGGGTGATCATTGACAGTTCCTCAGTTGTTACCATTGTAACCCTGCCTCTCTAGCCATAAAGATGAGGTAAGTAGCGTCTAGAAAACATCATCAAAAATCTCACTCACCTGGCAGCTAAAGCCTGGTAGATGGGGCGATTGTAATACATCGGCTTCGTAGAGCGTGCTATGGAGCTTAAGCACGGCCTGTTCTCGCCGATAGACCTCGATATACCGCTCTTGCCAGTTCACAATCCAGTATTCCAGGATCCCACGGCGCGAGTAGAGTTTGAGCTTAATCTCACGATCCCGACGTGTATTCGTCACACCTGGTGAGAGAACTTCTATCGCCAATTCAGGAGCAGAATGGAGGTGTCCGTCTGGCTGAAGCGCTGTGGCCAATCGCTCTCGACTGATCCAAATGACATCTGGTGCCACATCGTCATCGTCGGCAAAGACCAACCCTGGTGCAGCATTTGCCCTCCCTGCTTTTGTCTCCCTGCTCCAAGCGTCAAGTATAGCACCCAACCGAAGACAAATGTACTGGTGATGCCAGTCTGGTTGTTTGGACACGTACAATTCTCCATCTACAATTTCATACCGCTTACCGTCGTCATCCGGCAGCAACTCTAGGTCGCGTGAGGTCCAGCGCAAAGTGGTCATTGCTTCTCCTGGTGTTTCTCTGATCAACTGTTCACCTCTTTCTTGCTTCTGTTTGGAATTATACTATACCTATCCTCGCTTTGGTAGGTGGGTTAGAAGCCTTCTCCCTGGCATATCTCTTCTGCATTTGATGGTTGTATTTTCGCGATTGACCACATCGCCTAAAACAGTGTATCATAGAGACGCCATAGCAATTTATAGAAAAACACTATAATCCTCATGAGGATGACCAAAGAGGCAGCAAGTAGATATCTCTCACTGTGAGACTCAATGTGCTTAGATGCACTGGTCTAAGCCCTTCTTTAGCCAAACATGAAGTCAGCGTGTACAATCTTCAGCATGAAAAATTTCTGGAACGAGTTACACAAACCAATTTTTATCCTGGCGCCGATGGAAGACGTGACAGATACCGTACTCAGGCAAGTTATTGCCCGATGCGGGAAACCTGCTGTGTTTTTTACTGAATTTACCAACGTTGAAGGGATGTTCTCAAAAGGAGAAAGGCATGTTACCCAACGGCTTCGATATACTGAGGAAGAACGGCCTTTAGTCGCCCAAATTTGGGGAACCTGTCCTGAAAACTTCTTCAAAGCGGCCAAAAAACTGATCGACATGGGTTTTGATGGCATTGACCTGAATATGGGATGCCCCGCATCTGGCGTCATGCAAAAAGGTGCCTGTTCTGGACTCATAAATAATAGACCGCTTGCCAAAGAGATTATTGATGCGACAAAAGAAGGAGCTGCAGGTCTCATACCCGTCAGCGTCAAAACACGACTTGGTTTTCGGGCCATTGACTTTGATTGGATTACCTTTGTCCTTGAACAAAAACCGGCTGTGCTGACCGTTCATGCGCGTACCGTTTCTGAAATGTCCAAAGTCCCGGCACATTGGGACAAGCTGAAAACAGTGGTTGACATGAGAAATGCAATGCAGAGTTCGACGCTGATTATAGGGAACGGGGATGTGAAATCACTCAGCGATGCGAAGCAAAAAGTAGAAGAATCCGGAGCAGATGGAGCTATGATCGGAAGAGGCATTTTTGATAACCCCTACCTCTTTTCAGGAACTATCACGTTGAGTGACAAAACACCAGAAGAAAAAATGCAACTTTTGATTGAGCATATGCGGCTTTGGCAGGAAACCTGGGGAAATACAAAGCATTTTCCGATACTGCGTAAATTTTTTAAAGTGTACGCAAATGGTTTTCCAGGAGCGCAGGATTTACGGATGCAACTGATGGAAACGCAAAATCCCGAAGAGACAGAGCATGTGGTTGCATCATTTTTACATGCTCTCTCTTCTTGATCTGCTATCCGTCATAATGTACCAAAAATACGAACGTCGTACAATGCAGCTTGACAGTAGCAGGTAAACAACCTATATGAAGCTCTTTGATTGGTTCGGTGTCAGGCCCTTTGTAACATAGGTGTTATGTGAGCTTGGTTCCCCAGGCAGTAAGTAGGTTCCTCAGGAGTTTAGGCCAATCCCATGTGCGCAGATAACTGATCCCGAGGCGCTGGTTCACCAAATCAAAATACGAAGCTGGAACTTCGAGCATGAGAAGCGCGTCCATCGCCTGAAACTGGACCCGATCACCGACCCCCTGCGCGGTCGCCTGGGTTCGTGCATACTCAAGCATTTGACTATTGACATCTACTCCTACCAGCACAGACATGCTTGGATAGGTCTTCGCCGCTTCGATGAGCCAGCCACCGGTGCCACAGCCGATATCGAGCACGCGCTTAAAGATCTTCAGGTCGGGTTGCTCTGGCAGCACTCCCCGCATCTTTGCTGTGAGCATTTGATCCTGTATTTGTAAACGGGTCATTTCATTCTGGTTGGATCTATCTTGCACGAAATACGTATTGGGCTGTTCTCTGTGAGGGTTAGTAGGGCTTGACATGGCATTGCGCTCCTTGCTTTGCTGTGTGACTGTGTTCTTGCCCCACCGACGTCGGTCGTGGGAAGCTCTTGCGCTCATTATACCTCTCGCGCACTTGATCTGTCGAGGACGTCATGCAGAGTTATGTCATATACTATAGTATGATGAGAGGCTATCTGAGCAGACTGATCAGCGCCGGGCGTAGCTGGCTCTTGGTCCTGTGGATCTACCTGAGCGCGGGCTGGCACTTCTGGCCATGGCGCATACGACTCTGGCTCAAACGATCTTACACTACGGAAAGTATACGTATAGGAATGAAACAAACCCTGCTTTTTATTCGACATGGGCAAACGACATGGAACGTTGAACATCGTCTCCCTGGACAGTTGCCAGGGATTACACTCAATGATACCGGGCGCAAACAGGCCGCCCGTCTCGCAGATGCATTACACATTTTACCTATCAGCGCTATTATCAGCAGTCCGCTCGAACGAGCACTCGACACTGCCGAGATCATTGCTCAGGGCCGGGGACTCAGCGTCCAGCTAGAACCTGAGCTGATGGATACCAATGTGGGCCATTGGGCAGGAAAGGTCTACGACGACCTCGCTAAAAATGATCCCGACTGGAAAGCTTTCGTGCGCGACCCCACGGTAGCACCCGAGGGTGTCGAGACCTTCCCGCAGGTACAACAACGGGTGGTTGCTGCTGTCGAGCGTTGGCGCACACAGGAAACCATTGGCGCTTACCCCGCATTTATCGCGCATGCAGATATCATCAAACTGCTCCTCGCCCACTACACAGGTCTGGAGGCAGGACGAGCGGGATCACTGTTTATCGATAACGCTTCGGTCAGCCTGGTTGAATTGGATGATGACCAACAGCCACGTGTGGTCGCCATCGGTTGGAGTCCCCATCCAGGCTGGCTCAAGCCACCAGCACTCGAGCCAGCGAAAAGTGAGACAGCATCCAATGGGGAGCAAAAAACGTAAACACTATAAAAAGCATGTGAAAGGCAGCCATAGCATGTTCGATCCGCGTGACCCCTATGAACGCTATTACTGGCATTATGACTCTAGACGCCCACTCTCAGTGGCACAGATCATTGCACTGAAAAGCGTGGACGCCGAGACTGCCGCCCTGGCCTGGGTGTTGCTAGAGCACGGAGCATCACTTACTGTGGCCGGTCCAACCGACCCACAGCCAGGCATCGGTAAAACGACGACGCTCAATGCCCTCTTGCAGTTCCTGCCCGAGGGCACAGCCCTGGCCTATATGTCCGGCATGTATGAAAGCTTTGCCTTTACCCGTTTGCCCGATATCGATCCTGCTACCACCTATGCACTCTGCAACGAGGTCAGTGACCATCTCCCTATCTATATGTGGGGACGCGTGGCACGACGTTACTTGACGCTACCCACCCAGGGATACCATATTGCTACCAGCGTGCATGCCGACACCATCGATGATGTCATTTCCATGTATCACCACGACCTGCGCCTGAGTGCCGAAGACGTACGTCGCCTGGGACTCGTCATTAACATCGGCCTGGTCGGACGCATCTACCCTCCGCGCCGTCGCTGGCTAACCGCTCACTTCCTACGCCCCCAAGCCGATCGCAAGCATCCAGAGGATATCGTCCCGCTTCCACTCTCCCTGTGGAACGAATTCGACGATACCTTCGAACATGCTGACGAGACCATCCTCGACGAACTGGCACAGTGGGCGGGTATGACCTGCGCAGAATTTACTACTGCCTTCAAGCAACGCACTGACTGCCTACAAGAACTCGCCCAGGGACGCGGTGCCGATCCGAGCGAAATGTACGACGCCATCGATAGGTTACGCAAACGGGGTAAAGATTCTAAGGCATAGAACACATGCATTGTCTTGTTATAAACAATAAGAGGTCTTCCCTTATCAAGAGTTGAGGAAAGGAGACAACCAATGCCGAACCGCAAGCAACTTGCAAGCGAAGGGCGCTGGCCACGCATCTGCGATGAAGGTTAGTAACAATCGAAGAAGAGGAGCATACCCAGAATGCAGTTTTCGGTAGCTATGCTCAGCATCCACACGTCCCCGCTAGACAGCCCCGGACAGACCAGGGATGCTGGTGGCATGAATGTATATATGCGCGAGCTAGCACGCGAGCTAGGCAGGCGCCACACCAGAGTCGACATCTTTACACGTTGGACAAACGAACAACAACCACGCATCGTTCAGCTTGACCCATATGTACGGGTCATACATATCAAGGCTGGACCACTTGCGCCTATCTCCAAAAGTGACCTCTACGAGTTCCTCCCTATTTTCGCACAGCGCATCGATGAATTTCGGCGTAGCGAAGCAAGAGAGTACGATCTACTCCATAGCCATTACTGGCTTTCAGGGGTCGCTGCCATGCAACTTACACAACGCTGGCATGTTCCGCACGTCACGATGTTTCACACCCTGGGACGTTTAAAGCAACTGGCACATCCAGGCGAACCAGTGCTCCCACTGCGCCTTGAGATGGAGCGCCGTCTGATCTCCCACGCTGATCGCATCATTGCTTCCACCGATGAAGAGCGCACACAAATGATCCACCATTGTGGCGCAACCGCATCGCGCATACACGTTATTCCCTGTGGAGTCGATCTCAAGCACTTTGTTCCGCACAACAAACAGCAGGCACGCAAGTCACTCAACTTGCAGCAAGAGCAACCAATGCTTCTCTTTGTGGGTAGACTCGATCCATTTAAGGGGCCAGACGTGCTCCTACGTGCGGCAGCAATGATGGAAGAAGACGCGCAGATTGTGCTTGTCGGGGGCAAGCTCACAGGCGATAAAGAGTTACAGCAACTCCGCCAACTTGCAACCGACCTCAACATCAGCCAGCGTGTGAAATTCATGGGAGCGCAAGCACAGAAGGACCTTCCCATGATATACAGTGCCGCCGATGTCACCGTCCTCCCTTCCTACCATGAGAGTTTCGGGCTGGCTGCCGTCGAGTCACTGGCGTGTGGCACACCGGTCGTGGCAACTCGCGCGGGGGGACTGACAACGATAGTGCATCACAGGGAGACCGGCTACCTGGTTCCACGCTGTCCCGGGTTTTTTGCTGAGCGACTCGATACGCTCTTGCAAAACTCCGACCTTCTCACCCAGATGCGCTCGAAGGCCCGCGCGTCCGTCCTGCAATTCAGCTGGAAGAACGTCGCCAACCAGGTGCAAGATGTCTACCACGAACTTGTGAGCGAAACAGCCTACCTGGCGGCATTATAGGTGGCTTGGGCGAATTCCCCGTAGGGGCCCGATTATGAAGTTTAACCAAATACTTCGGACCCCATGAATGGAGACGGCATGCCCGTAGGAGCCGATTCATCTACCTCCTATCATGCTCACAACTCTATCACAGACCGCAAAAACGACGCCAAAGGGGTAGACATTCCTCACTATGTAATGGTATAATTAGCGCATTCAGAAACAGACATCCGGGAAGACAGGTTAACTTACGAGGTTGATTGTCTATGGACGCAGTCTCATCGACATCACGAGTTGCATTGCCACAAACAGTGGCAACAACTCGCAATAGGACGTTACATATACACTAGGGAAGGTTTGACCTGGTGTTTTTTATTGCTTCCCACTGTTATACACACATTCATAGCGGGCTCATCGATCATTCTTCGACCTTCATGTCGTATGGGCACTGCATCAAGCGCCAAGACTTGATGTAGATCACAGCAGGCTGCATTAGACGCGGACAGAGCGTTATTTTACGAAAGGAGGAATGCCCCGTCTTTTAACTTAGAGCATCCAGTTTTTGTTCTGGATGAGGATCGATACCCACAAATGAGCTATCGGCCCGACTTTGCAAGCTTCATACACTTGCATTAGTATATACACGAAAAGTGGACGCGGAGTGGTTACTAGAAAAAAGGAGTGTACCGACCGTGAATTCAAGCATGATCCATAAGATTGCAAAAGCCAAGCGTTACGCAGAAGAGCCCGAACGGATCCAATTCACTCGCTTCGAGGCAACGTTCCGAGGCGAGAATGATGTCCACACCACCAACTACGACAATGGTGAATGGAACTGTACCTGCCGCTTCTTCCAGGACTGGGGTGACTGCAGCCACACCATGGCTATGCAACGTGTATTGGGCGTGACTATTCCCGCAGCGTATCGCCATGGCATCCCTGCAGGAATTGGCACCGGCCCCCTCTTACACTAACCCAGCCTTCACACGCCTGGCTTCGTGGAAGACAACCCCTACGAAAGCCACTCGACACCAGGTAGAAGCACTGAGATCACGAAGATCGAATCAGTGCTTCTTTTTTATGCTTCAACTGTGACCTACCGTGACCCATATAGAGGGTGGGCTTACCCACCAATAGCCGGTACGAAATGCAGACCAATAATCACAGCGAACATAATGAATGCCAGGATAGCGATCACGATCAGGTCTCTACGCACATATGAATAATGTTCCGCTGTAATTAAGGTAGCTGATGCACGCTGCTGGGTTTTCTGCACAGCTTGACGACGAGCAGCAAGACGTGATGCAGCAGTTCCTTTAGAGGTAGTCCCAGTGCTACTGACGGCGCTTGCTTCCTCGCTCTGAGTATCCGGAGTTGCAAACTGCTCCGAAGCCTTTCTCCTGGCAGCCGCACTATTGGTAATTTTAACGCTCTCTTTTTTCGTACTCTCACTCGTAGAGTCGAGGGCCACGGCTGTAGACATCGTAGACACATCCGCGAGCGTTAGTTCATCACTGTTCTGGGCTTCAACCTCGTCCCCGGTGTCTACTTCTTTCTCAACTAATGGTTCTTTTTCCTCTACGGTCTGACGCACGAGTTCAATGCTCTTCTGCACCCTCGGCTTATTGCGCTGCCCTCCACTTCGGGCGGCGGCTGATTTCTTAGGCATGATTGCTCACTCCCTGCCCGCCAGCCTTATCGCTCAGGCTCTGCGGACTTGCTTTCTCAATTACCAGGGCTTACCTGTCCCCCAGACAGGGTTCCGCAAGGGTCCTCCTCACCGCATCCCACCACCCTTGCCCCTACTATACTCGCTACCAGGGCAACCGCAAGGGCCCTCCCCCCACACTCCACCACTCTTGCCCCTACTATACTCATGGAATGCTCTTTAAATGTTCGTTCCCATCCTCATTCAGCGCCAGGGCTGAAAATATCAAGCAGATTGGAGTTATTATACACGAAGTGGCCCAGAGAGTCGAGAGGTCATGTCAATTGTCCTACTTTGAAGACGAGGATGAAGCAGATGTCAATTTACGTCCCTATGGTCAAGGCCCTGCTCACGCTCTATTTTTCCTCTGTCCAATCTATTTGGACAACGAGGTTGACAACCATAATGATATGCACTAAGCTTAATATGAACAGGAATACCCCCTTTCCAAACGAAGTGTAGCAATCTGAACCACTTGATGGGAAAACATCGGTTGTTTGTGTACGCTTGTCAAGTGGGCATAGGAATGCCTTGAGGCATGGTTGCCTATCTGAAGAATGTTCTTCCTCTTCTGGGTATGAATGCAGGAGGGTATCATGACACAATCGCTGACTACCGCTCGTAGTGCACTTCAGATCTTGAAAGCCTTTACCCCCGAGCAGCCAGAGTGGGGAGTCAGGGAACTGTCTGGTCATCTCGGCTGGTCACGCTCAACGACCCACTTACTCTTGAGTACTCTGGCCAGCGAAGGCTTCCTCATGCAGTCTCCAGACCGGCGCTATCGTTTAGGTTGGGCCATCTTTGAATTAGGCAGCGTTTTTTTGAGTGGACTGGAACTTCGAGAGGAAGCTTTGCCAGTCATGCGTCGTCTGAACCAGCGATTCAATGAAGTTGTCCACGTTGCCGTTTTGGATCGTGGAGAAGCAGTGTATGTCGAGAAAGTGGCTTCAGCCAGGTCTGTACAATTATTTACCCGCATGGGTCTGCGCTATCCAGCTCATTGTACCGGCGTTGGGAAGGTGCTGCTTGC
>Ga0099830_10000298_pt1 | contig 20804 bp, 18 predicted proteins | sample CZO8metaG_4_FD_79337 | JGI IMG/M metagenome (GOLD analysis project Ga0099830, IMG submission 79337) | Vadose zone soil microbial communities from the Eel River Critical Zone Observatory, Northern California, USA - CZOApr15con2H3.8 metaG | ecosystem: Environmental > Terrestrial > Soil > Vadose...
GAACTCGATGCGCTTGGCACGATCTATGGCGGCATGCCGCTCTATGTCGACGTGCGACTGCCGAACTGAGGCGACTCGACAGCAGATTTCACCGCGGCCGGGCGACAGCCCGGCCGCTGTGCTTTTGGCCCTGGGGAGGGTTGCGGACAGGGTGTTGTTCAGGCACATTAGCCCGCTGTTCCGGCGCCAGATTAGAAGACGCGGGGCAGGTCTGGTCTGATTTGACCAAGGCCATCGGGAGGCGGTATGGGCGTCAAGGCGATGAGCACTGCGGAACACGCCCGGACGGAGCGAATTCGGGCCTTGGCGCAACGCTGCCGCGACCTGTCGGAAATGACCGCTGTCCCTGAGGTCACGCGGGAACTGATCAGCATCGCCGATGAGCTTGAGAACGAAGCCGAACTGGCTGCCAAGGACTAGGCGCGCCGGTTGGCAGCTCGTGGCGGGGCTGCCATAGAGGAGGAGCGCATTGAAGCCCACCGATATCCGGGCGCCCGACTATTTCCACAAGGTCGTCGATTGTCAGTGGGCCTGCCCGGCCCACACCCCGGTTCCCGAATATATCCGGTTGATTGCCGCGGGGCGTTACACCGACGCCTATATGGTCAACTGGCACTCGAATGTCTTTCCCGGCATTCTGGGCCGCACCTGCGACCGCCCCTGCGAGCCGGCCTGCCGGCGCGGCCGAGTCGAGAAGGACCCGGTGGCGATCTGTCGCCTGAAGCGAGTCGCCGCCGACAATAAGGAGGACGTGCGCGGCCTCCTTCCGGCGATCCCCCGGGAGAAGAACGGCAAGCGCATCGCCTTGGTCGGGGCGGGCCCGGCCTCGCTGACCGTCGCGCGCGACCTCATGCCCCAGGGCTACCGCTGCGTGCTCTATGACGGCGATAATCAAGCCGGCGGCATGATCCGCACGCAGATCCCGCGCTTCCGCCTGCCCGAATCGATCATCGACGAGGAGGTTGGCTACATCACCGACATGGGCGTGGAGTTGCGCCTGGGCCAGCACATCGACAGCTTGAAGGCGCTCTTGGCCGAAGGCTATGACGCGATCTTCGTCGGCACCGGCGCACCGCGCGGCCGCGACCTCGACATCCCCGGCCGCCACGACGCGGCCGCCAACATCCATATCGGCATCGACTGGCTGTCAAGCGTCTCCTTCGGTCATATCAACCGCATCGGCAAGCGCGTGATCGTGCTCGGCGGCGGCAACACCGCGATGGATTGCTGCCGCTCGTCGAAGCGCCTCGGCGGCGAGGACGTCAAGGTGATCGTGCGCAGCGGCTTCGAGGAGATGAAGGCGTCGCCTTGGGAAAAGGAAGACGCCATGCATGAAGGGATCCCCATCCTCAACTACCTCGTGCCTAGGGAATTTACCCACAAGAACAATAGACTCGCGGGCGTTCTTTTCGAGAAGGTTGCGGCGAAATATGACGATAAGGGCCGCCGCAATCTGGTGCCCACGGGCGAGCCTGCTATCCATGTCGAATGCGACGACGTGCTCGTTGCGGTCGGGCAGGAGAACGCGTTTCCTTGGATCGAGCGTGACATCGGCCTCGAGTTCGACCGCTGGGGTATGCCGAAGGTCGACCCCAAGACGATGCAGTCGACCATCTCCAACGTGTTCTTCGGCGGCGATTCCGCCTTCGGCCCCAAGAACATCATCTGGGCCGTCGCCCACGGCCACGACGCCGCCGCGTCGATCGACAAGCTGTGCAACGGCGAGGATATGAGCCAGCGCCCGCCGCCGATGGTGAGTCTCGCCAGCCAGAAGATGGGCATTCACGAGTGGAGCTACGACAACGACATCTCGCTCGACAAGCGCTTCCGTGTGCCGCTGCAGGACCTGTCGGCCACGCTCAAGAACATCAAGATGGAAGTCGAGCTCGGCTTCGACCGCCAACAGGCCTATGCCGAGGCGCAACGTTGCCTCAATTGCGACGTGCAGACCGTGTTCAGCACCGCGCTGTGCATCGAATGCGACGCCTGCGTCGACATCTGTCCGATGGACTGCATCACCTTCACCGCGAATGGGTCGGAGGAGGAGCTGCGCACGCGGCTTAACGCCCCGGCAAGCAATGTGACGCAGGATATCTATGTGTCCGACGCGCTGAAGACGGGCCGCATCATGGCGAAGGACGAGGATGTCTGCCTGCATTGCGGGCTGTGCGCCGAGCGGTGCCCGACGGGGGCCTGGGACATGCAGAAATTTTTACTGGACATGACGTACGCGGGGCCCGCATGCCGCAGCCGATAACGGCGACCAACGATTTCGTCGTCAAATTCGCCAATGTGAACGGCTCGGGCTCGGCGAGCGCCAACCAGCTCTTCGCCAAGTCGATCCTGCGCATGGGCGTGCCCGTCGCCTCGCGCAACATCTTCCCGTCGAACATCCAGGGCCTGCCCACCTGGTTTGAGGTGCGCGTCTCCGAAGCGAGCCATCTCGGGCGCCGCGGCGGCGTCGATCTCATGGTGGCGATGAACCCGCAGACCTGGGATCAGGATCTGAGGGGCATCGAGCCCGGCGGCTATCTTTTCTACGACTCGACGAAGCCGATGCCGCCCGCAAAATTCCGCGACGACATCACCGTGATCGGCATGCCGCTCACGCAGATGTGCAACGAGGAATATACTGATGCGCGCCAGCGCCAGCTGTTCAAGAACATCATCTATGTCGGCGCGCTCTCGCCGCTGCTCGACATCGACGTCACGGAGATCGAGAAGCTGATCGGCGAGCAGTTCAAGGGCAAGGACAAGCTCATCCAACCCAATGTGCATGCGCTGCATATGGGCCGCGACTACGCGCTCAAGCACCTGGCCTGCCCACTCGGCATCAAGGTCAAGCGGGCCGACGCCGTGGGAAACCGCATCTATATCGAGGGCAACAGCGCCGCGGCGCTCGGCGCCGTCTATGGCGGCGCCACGGTGTGCGCATGGTATCCGATCACGCCTTCCTCGTCGCTCGCCGAGGCGTTCGCGCGCCATTGCCGCCGCTTCCGCCTCGACCAGGCGAGCGGCAAGAACCGCTTCGCCATCATCCAGGCGGAGGACGAGCTGGCTTCGATCGGCATGGTGATCGGCGCCGCCTGGAACGGCGCGCGCGCCTTCACGGCGACGTCGGGTCCGGGCATCTCCCTGATGCAGGAGTTCCTCGGGCTCGCGTATTTCGCGGAAATTCCCGCGGTCATTTTCGACGTGCAGCGCGGCGGCCCGTCCACGGGCATGCCGACGCGAACGCAGCAGGCCGACATTCTCTCCTGCGCTTACGCCTCGCATGGAGACACCAAACACGTGCTGCTCTTCCCGCAAGACCCGCATGAGTGCTTCGAGATGGGCGCGCAATCCTTCGATCTTGCCGACCGGCTGCAGACGCCGATCTTCGTCATGCTCGACCTCGATATCGGCATGAACGACTGGCTGTGCCAGCCTTTCAGTTGGGACGACAAGAAGCGCCTGGACCGCGGCAAGGTGGTGACGTCGGCCGATCTCGAGGCCGGCAAGGAGTTCGGCCGCTATCTCGATGTCGACGGCGATGGCATCCCCTATCGGACATATCCCGGCACGCATCCGACGCGCGGCGCCTTCTTCACCCGGGGCACCACCAAGAACCGCTTCGCGCGCTATAGCGAAGAGGGGGCGGACTACGTCGAGAACATGGAGCGCCTGCTGCGCAAGTTCGAGACGGCGAAGACGTTGGTGCCGAAGCCGGTGCTGCGTCCGGCGAAGCAGGCCTCGAAATACGGTACCATCTATTTCGGCTCGACCACGCCGGCGATGCACGAAGCGCTCAATACGCTTGAAGCTCAGGGCATCCATCTCGATGCACTGCGCTTGCGCAGCTTCCCCTTCGCGCAGGAAGTGCTCGATTTCATCGCCGCGCATGAGCAGGTCTTCGTCGTCGAGCAGAACCGCGACGCGCAACTGCGTACGCTCATCGTCAACGAAGGCGGCGTCGCACCGGCGAAGCTGACTTCGGTGCTGCATTACGACGGCACGCCGATTACCGCGCGCTTCATCATCCGCGGCATCGGCGAGAAGATGCGCGCCCTCAACGTCACGCCGCTGCGAAAGACGGCCCCATGACCTACATCGCCAAGCCCAAGCTTCGCCACCCCAAGCTTCCGACCAACAAACTGGGATTCACCCATCGCGACTACGAGGGGGCGGTCTCGACGCTCTGCGCCGGTTGCGGCCATGATTCGATCAGCGCGGCGATCATCCAGGCCTGCTTCGAGCTCGATCTGCCGCCGCATCGGATTGCCAAACTCTCGGGCATCGGCTGCTCGTCGAAGACGCCGACATATTTCCTAGGTGCGTCGCATGGCTTCAACAGCGTGCATGGCCGCATGCCCTCGGTGCTCACCGGTGCCAACCTCGCCAACCGCGATCTCGTCTATCTCGGCGTCTCCGGCGACGGCGACAGCGCCTCGATCGGCCTGGGCCAGTTCGCACACAGCATCCGCCGCGGCGTGAACATGGTTTACCTGGTCGAGAACAATGGCGTCTACGGCCTGACCAAGGGCCAGTTCTCGGCGACCGCGGACAAGGGCTCGAAGAGCAAGCGCGGGCTGATGAACACCGATGCCGCCATCGACATGACGAGCATGGCGATGCAGCTCGGCGCGACCTTCGTCGCGCGCAGCTTTTCCGGCGACAAGGTCCAGCTCGTGCCCCTCTTGAAGGCGGCGATCACGCATCACGGCGCGTCCTTCATCGACGTCATCAGCCCGTGCGTCGCCTTCAACAATCATCTCGGTTCGACCAAGAGCTTCGATTTCGTGCGCGAGCATAACGAGGCGGTGAACCGCCTTGATTTCATCACCCCGCGCGCGCCGATCCATGTCGATTACGAGCCGGGCTCGGTCGAGGTGGTAACGCAGCATGACGGCACGGCGCTTCACCTGCGCAAGGTCGCGGCCGATTACGACGTGCACGATCGTATCGCCGCGATGAACTACCTGCAGGAGCGCCAGGCGGCGGGCGAGGTGGTCACCGGGCTGCTCTATCTCGAGCCGGGGGCGCAGGACCTCCACGACTATCTCAACACCGTCGAGACGCCCTTCAACGCGCTCGGCGAGGGCGAACTCGTGCCCGGCGCGCAAGCGCTGGAAAAATTCAATCAGTCGCTGCGGTAACGCTACCGCCGCTTATGCCGCCGAGGCAGAACGCTTCCTCGTCCTGAGTTCACTCCGCCGCCGCCGACTGGCGCGCTTGTGCCTCGCGGATCAAGGCCCGCAGGTGCTTTGGCGTCAGCGGCAGCGCATCGATCGCCACGCCGAGCGGCCGCAGCGCGTCCTCGATGGCACTGGCGACAGCCGGCGGGGCACCCATGCGACCGCCCTCGCCGCCGCCCTTGATGCCGTATTCGGTAAAGGGCGAGGGCGTCTCGACATGCCCGACGACAATATCGTCCGGCAATTCGTGCACCGTCGGAATCACGTAGTCCATGAAATTCGCCGACAGGAGCTGGCCGTCGCTGTCGTAGTGATAGCGCTCGTAGAGCGCCGTGCCGATGCCCTGGGCCACACCGCCGCGAACATGACCGGCCAGGGTCATGGGATTGACCAGCGTGCCGCAGTCATGCACGGCGACATAGGCGAGGAACTCGACCTTGCCGGTGTCGATGTCCACCTCGACGACCGGCAAGTGGCACATATGCCCCATCATCGGATAGAAGATGCCTAGGTTCTTCCGATCTGCCGACGGCAGCGTCGTGACCGGATGGTCGTAGACCTGCGCCGCGTCAAGGCCACTGGTGAGGCCCGGATCATCGGGCATCGACAGCCGGAAGTAATGCGCGTGGAGCGCCACTTCGGCCAACGTCTTCTCCATCCCCGGCACGCCCTTGACGCCGACCTTGCCGTCGCGCAACTCCAGATCGCTCGCATCGGCTTCCAGCATGTGCGAGGCCACGCGGATGAGCTTCTCGCGGAGCTGACCGGCCGCACCGACGACCGCGCCGGCCAGCATCACCGTGAACCGGCTGCCGCCGGGACCGGTGCCGTTGAGGCCATGATCACTGTCGCTGTAGGTGACCACGATGTCCTGGGGATCCATCTGCAGCTGCTCGGCGAGGACCTGAACCGCGACGGTTTCCGGGCTGTTGCCCCAGAACGGCGCCTGCAGTGCGACGTAGACCTTGCCCGTCGGATCCATCTTCACCGTCACGCTTTCCGGCGAGCTGGTCAGCGCGAAGCCCGGCTCCTCGTTGAGCATCCAGAATTCGGTCGCACTGAAGACGCTGCGCTCCTGGCAGGTGGCGACACCGATGCCGATGTAGCGTCCGCGCCGGCGCGCCTCTTCCTGCTTCTTGCGCCAGCCCTGGTAGTCCAGCAGTTGCAGCGCCTTGTCGAGGACCGCGGGATAGTTGCCGCTGTCATACATGTTCCCGGTCGGGATCAGGTACGGGAACTGATCCGGCTGGATGAAGTTGCGCCGGCGGAATTCGACCGGATCATCGTTCAATTCGGCGACCGCGGCGTCGACCATGCGCTCGATGACGAAATTGCTGACATCCGAGCCGAAGCCGCGATAGGCGCCCTGCTGGCACTTGTTGGTCAGCACCGCTGTCAAATCGAGCCGCACGCTGCGCAAGCGATAGGGGCCGGTGATCTGCGACAGCGCGTTGCCATGGTGGCCCACGCCGAACTGGAAGTAAGCACCGTAGTCGTCGATCACGCGGCACTTCATGCCGGTCATCACGCCGTCCTTGATGGCGAGCTCGACATCGTAGATGCGGTCGCAGCCATGATTGTCGCAGGCGGTGATGTTGTCGATGCGATCCTCGAGGTATTTCACCGGCCGGCCGCAGGCGCGCGCCAGCGTCGCCGCGAGTACCATCACCTTGTGGGTGAAGATCTTGCTGCCGAAGCTGCCGCCGGCGAGCGTCGGCACGATGTTGAGGCGATGCGCGGGAACACCGAGGCTCGCCGCGACCAGCCAGCCGACGTAATTGTACATCGAGCTGTTGGCGTGAATGGTGAACTTGCCGGTGCCGCGATTGTACTCGGCCACGGCGCCCACCGTCTCCATGGGCTGCGCGCCCGAGCGCGGCCAGCGCAACGCGCGGCGGACGATGTGGTTCGCCTGCGCGAAATCTTCGTCCACCGGGCCGAAATCGAAGCTGCGGCGGAACGCGACATTGGTGTTGCCGCGCTCGGGATGCAGCACTCCGTCGCCAGTGGCGCGCGCCGCTTGTTCCGGGTCCGCCATCACCGGCAAGGGCGCGTACGTCACGTCGATGAGCTCGAGCGCGTCCTCGGCGATGTAGCGGCTTTCCGCCACCACGGCCGCGACCGGCTCGCCAACATGGCGCACCCGGTCGACGGCGATGCACATCTGCTTCACCGGCGGGTTGGCGAAGCAGGGCAGGGGGCCGGTCTTCTCCGCCGCCTCGGCGCCGGTCATCACCAGGATGACGCCAGGCAACGCCCTGGCCCGGCTCGTGTCGATCGATGTGATCCGCGCATGGGCGTGCGGGCTGCGCAGCATTGCCGCATGCGCCATGTTGGGTAGATGGATGTCGTCGATGTAGGTGCCGCACCCGGTCAGCAGCCTCGGGTCCTCGACGCGCTTCATCGAGCGGCCGATCCAGCGATAGGCGCCGCGCGGCGGCTCCTTCCGGCGGCTTTTGGGGATGCGAGGCGAGATGTCGGTCATTTCGCCATCTCCTTCGCCCGCTCGGTGGCCGGCACCGACGTCGGCGTCGTCCGTGCGGCGGACGTTCTGGCGGCGGCGAGACGCTTGGCGGCGAGCTCGATCGCCTCGACGATGGTCTGGTAGCCGGTGCAGCGGCAGAGGTTGCCGCCGACCGCGTCGCGGATCTCGTCGCGCGAGGGATTGGGATTGGCGTCGAGCAGCTCGACGGCGGTCATCAGCATGGCCGGCGTGCAATAGCCGCATTGGAGGCCGTGTTTCTCCCAAAAGGCCTCCTGGATCGGGTGAAGGGCGTCGATCGTGCCGAGGCTCTCGACGGTGCGGATCTGGCAGCCATCGGCTTGCACCGCGAGGGTGAGGCAGGAGCGCGCGGTGCGGCCGTCGAGCAGAATGGTGCACATGCCGCAGACGCCGTGCTCGCAGCCGACATGGGTGCCGGTGAGGCCGAGCTCATGGCGCAGGAAATCGCTGAGGAGCAGGCGCGGCTCGACGTTGCGCTCAAAGGCAATGCCGTTAACGGTGACGCGGACCGTCTCTTTGGCGATGGTCATCGTGGCTCCTTCTTTCAGCGGCCCGCGATGGGCCGAGCGTGCCCGCCGTCCATGGCGGCGCGCCGGTCAGCGGCGTGCGGCGGCGGTCAAGACCCGCCGCGTCAAGGCGCGGACCAGATCGCGGCGGTAGGGGGCATCGGCGTGCATATCCTCGATCGGGTTCACCGCCGCCGCCGCCGTTGCGGCAACCTCTTCGAGCGTGGCCTCGTCAGGCGTCCGGCCGTCGAGCGCGGCTTCGGCGGTGGGAAGGCGCACGGCATGGTCGGCGACGCCAGCATAGGCGAGGCGGGGCCGCGCGCAGACGCCCCCGTCGAGATCGAAGGTTGCGGCGACCGCGACCAGCGCGTAATCCCCTTGGCGCTGACTCATCTCCTCGAAACCCCAGCGCCGGGGCGCCGACGCCAGCGGAATGCGGATCGCCGTGAGGAGCTCGTCGGCGCGCGCCGCAGTCTCGAAGGTGCCGCGGAAGAAGCTCTCCGCCGGGACTTGGCGCTCGCCGTCGCGGCTGCGCAGCACCATTTCCGCGTCGAGTGCCAGCATCACCGCCGGCAGTTCAGAGGCGGGATCCGCGTGCATCAGGTTGCCGCCGATCGTGCCGCGATTGCGCACTGGCCGATGCGCCACCTGGCGATAAGCCGCGGTGACGAGCGGCGCGTACTGCCTCACCACGGGTGACGCCAACACGTCGGTGTGCCGGGCGAGCGCGCCGATCACCAACCGGTCGCTATCGACACCGATCCGGTCGAGCCCGGCGACGCGATTGATGTCGATGAGACGCTTCGGCGCGACCATCCGCAGATTCATCATCGGGATGAGGCTCTGGCCGCCGGCCAGGATCTTGATCCCCTCGCTGTCCTGCGCGAGGGCGGCGAGCACGCCGTCCAGGTCGGTGGGTCGCAGATATTCGAAGGGCGCCGGCTTCATGGTGCCTCCCCAGGAGCTTGCGGCGTTGCGTCGCCGATTTCGTTGTGTCGACAGAATGATTGGGCGCCCGTAATTGCGCGCCGTCAAGGGGCACGCAGATCCGAGGGCTCGCCTTGGGGTGGCGCAGCCCAATTCAATCAGCCATGATCGCTCGCCGGCGGAATGGGGGAGAGTCGCGTGGCGGCACAGTTCGGCATCGGCCAGGCGGTCACCCGCTTCGAGGATCCTCGGCTGCTGCGCGGCCAGGGCCGCTTCATCAACGACGTCAATCTTCCGGGCCAGGCGCATGCGGTCGTGCTGCGCTCGCCGCATGCGCATGCGAAGATCCGGTCGATCGATACCGAGGCGGCGCGGCGCGCGCCTGGCGTGCTGGCGGTGTGGACCGGCGCCGATTATGCGCGCGATGGGCTCGGCATGCCCAAGGCGACGCTGCCGCGCAAACGGCCGGATGGCTCGCCGCTCTTCGCGCCGCAGCGGCCGGCGCTGGTGGTCGATCGTGTGCGCTATGTGGGCGATCCCGTCGCGCTGATCGTCGCCGAGAGCGTAGCCGCGGCGAAGGATGCGGCGGAGCTGGTCGAGGTCGATTACGCGCCGCTGCCGGCGGTGACCTCGACCGCCGCCGCCGGCGAGCCCGGCAGCCCGCCGGTTTGGGACGAATGTCCGGACAACATCTCGCATGTGCTGCAGGCCGGCGACCGAGCGGCGGCCGAGGCCGCCTTCGCGCGGGCCGCGCATGTCGTGCGGCGGCGCTACGTGATCACGCGGGTCTTCGCCCACTACATGGAGCCGCGCGGCGCGCTTGGCGTCTACGATCCCGGCGAGGACCGCCTGACGCTCCATGCCGACGTGCAGTATCCGCACCGTGTGCGCAACATGCTGGCGGAGCACGTCTTCAAGCTGCCCGAAGGCAAGGTTCGCGTCATCGCCGGCGATGTCGGCGGCGCCTTCGGGACCAAGGGCTGGCAGTATGTCGAGCACCGCCTCGTGCTGTGGGCGGCGCGGAAACTGCGCCGGCCCGTCAAATGGACCTGCGAGCGCTCCGAGGCGATCCTGGCCGACGAGCACGGCCGCGACAACATCAGCGATGCCGAGCTGGCACTCGATCGCGGCGGGCGCTTCCTCGGCTTGCGCGTGCGCATGACCGCCAATCTTGGCGCCTATGTCGGCTCGGACCGCAACCTGCTGTCGCCCTTTCTCAATGTGCCGGCGATGGTTGGCGTCTACCTCATTCCGGCGGCCCATGTGCATGTCACCGCCGTCCTGACGAATTGCAGTCCGACCGCGCCCTATCGCGGCGCGGGGCGGCCCGAGGCGATCTATGTGATCGAGCGCCTGATCGACGATGCCGCGCGCCAGCTCGGCCTCGACGCGCTCGAGCTGCGGCGAAAGAACCTCGTTCCGGCAAGCGCCATGCCCTATCGCAATGCGCTGGGCTTCACCTATGACTGCGGTGACTTCGCGAAGGGAATGGAGTTGGCGCTGAAGATCGCTGATTTTGCCGGATTTTCTGGGCGCCGGGAGGCGTCGTTGAAAGGCGGGAAGCGGCGCGGCCTCGGCTTCGCCAACGCCATCGAGCGCGCCGCCGCGCCCGGCCTCGAATTCGCGGAGATCCGCTTCGATCCGAGCGGCACGGCGATGCTGCTCATGGGCACCAAGGCGCAAGGGCAGGGGCACGAGACCACGTTCAAGCAGATCCTGCACGAGCGGCTCGGCCTCGACCCCGCGCAAGTGCAGTTCATCGACGGCGACACCGACCGCGTCGCCTTCGGCATGGGCACCATGGGCTCGCGCTCGACCGTGATCGGCGGCAGCGCGCTCCACGTCGCCGCCGGCAAGGTGATCGAGAAGGGCAAGCGGATCGCTGGCCATCTATTGGAAGCCGCGACCGCCGACATCGACTTCGCCCAAGGCCGCTTCGTCGTCGCGGGGACCGACCGCGCCGTGACCCTGAAGGACGTGGTCAAGGCCGCCTTCCAGCCGGGAAAGCTGCCGCAAGGGCTCGAGGGCGGCATGTTCGAGAGCGCGACCTTCTCGCCGGAGAACGACACCTTCCCCAATGGCTCGCATGTCTGCGAGGTCGAGGTCGATCCCGAGACCGGCGCCGTGCAGCTCATGAGCTATGCCGTGGTCGATGATGTCGGTACCGTCATCAATCCCTTGACCCTCAAGGGTCAGATCCATGGCGGCATTGCCCAAGGGGCAGGGCAGGTGCTGATGGAGCAGGTGGTCTACGACCGCGACTCCGGCCAGATCCTGAGCGGCAGCTTCATGGATTACGCCATGCCACGCGCTGACAGCTTCGGCGACATCGCCGTCGCCGGGAATTCGGTGCCGACCAGGCTCAACCCGCTGGGCGCGAAGGGCGCCGGCGAGGCCGGCACGGTGGGGGCACTGCCGGCGGTGATGAACGCGATCCTCGACGCGCTGGCGCCGCTCGGCGTGCGCGCCCTCGACATGCCCGCGACCAGCGAGCGCGTCTGGCGGGCGATCCAAGCCGCGCTTGGATCCTCGCCGCGCTGACGGACTACGCAGCGATGAGCCGGAATCGCGCGCCGCAGACGGTGACGGTGTCGCCCGCCGCGCGACAGCCGCGGCGCCCGGCGGCGTCGACGATGCGCGCACGGTTTGCGGCGAGGAGGTCGAGGCCGCCGAGCCCCTCGCCGCGGCCGTCGCGATCGCGGACGAAGCGCAGCACGCCGAGATCGAGCGCGATCTGCGGCTCACCGACAGCATCGAGGCTCACCGGCCGCTCCAGGATTGCGCCCCAGCGCGTTGCCAGCGCGGCGGGATCGGGGCTCTGCATCTCGGCCGCCGCCAGCGCCGCGGTGATATCGCTGCGCACCGCGGCCTGCCAATTCGGGCCGGCGGGATGATAGGGGCCCTCGAGGTTCTCGCCGCCGGTCGTGTGATTGAATTCGAGCATCGCGCCGCCGGTGTCGCGCGGATGGAGCTGGAGCCCGGTGTAGCTCTCGTATCTGAGCGGGTTGGCGATGCGCACGCCGATCGCGTCCATGCGCCGGCGGCGGCGCTCGATGTCGTCGCAGTCGAGGATGACCATGTAGCCGCCGTCGCCGCCGCGCCGTTCGAGATAGCGGCCGGCGGCCGTGCCGTCCGTGATGGGCGCCACGACTTCGAGAAAGCTCGCACCGATCGGGAGAAGCGCGTTGACGAGGCCGTATTTGCCGACATTGCCGTCGCGGTAGCAGACGGTGAGGCCGAAGATGTCGGCGAGGTCGGCGACGGCGGGCTCGAGGGTGTGCGCGACCAGACAGATCTGGCGCAGCCGCAGATAGCCCACGGCGCCTAGCGTCCTTTGAACACGGGCGCGCGCTTCTCGACGAAAGCCACCGCCGCTTCGCGGTGGTCCTCGGTCTGGCCGCAGCGGGTATGACGGAGCGCCTCGGCGTCCATCACCTCGGCGAGACCCGCGCGTTCGGCCAGGTTCAGGTTCTGCTTCATGTATCCCAGCGTGACGCGGGGCCCGCGCGCCAGCGACAGCGCGAGCGCCTGCGTGGCGTCCTCGAGCTCGGCATCGGCGACGATGCGGGTCACGAGGCCGAGCCCCTGCGCCTCGGCCGCGCTCAGGATCGGCGAGGTGAAGTAAAGCTCGCGCGCCTTGGCCGGTCCAACGAGTTGGGTGAGGAAATAGCTGCCGCCGAAATCGCCGGACAGCGCCACCTTGGCGAAGGCGGTGGTAAGCCGCGCCGTGTCGCTGGCGACGCGCAGGTCGCAGGCGAGCGCGAGCGACAAGCCCGCGCCGGCAGCGGCGCCGCGCAGCATGGCGACGGTCGGCTGGGGATCTTGTGCAGGAGGCGGGCCGCCTCCATGCGCTGGCGCAGGCCCTGGGCGCGCTCGTCGTAGGTCTCGCTGCGCCCGCCCTCGGCCATGGCCTTGACGTCGCCGCCGGCGCAGAAGGCGCGTCCTGCGCCGGCGAGGACGATCACGGCGACCTCGCGATCCGCGGCGGCGCGCATGAGGCGTCGTGGAGGCGGGTCAGCATCTCGGGATTGAGGGCGTTGAGCCGGTCCGGCCGGTTCATCGTCAGCGTCAGAACACCGTCCTTGACCGTCTCCAGAAGCACTTGGTTCATTTTCTCCTCCCCGGCATCGCCCCGCGCCATGGTAGCATCGTTTCCCCGTGTCACCCGGTTCGCAAGGACCTTAGTCATGCGCAATAAGCTCGTCGGCACAGCGCTCGTCGTCTTTGGCCTTGTGAATGCTGTCCCGTCTCTGGCGGCGGTCAATCCCGTAGCGGTCCCGGTCGACTACGTCGACGACGATTTGACGGGCTCCGGCATGGAGCTACGCGAAAACGGCGTGAAGCAGGCACAGCGCCGGCATGCAGTGCGGCTGCGGCTGCTCTCGGACAACGATCGCGTCGCGCTGTTGCGCATCGTCGATGACATCCCCGCGGTGGTCGGCGAATGCATTCCCGAATGCGCGGACGACCCGGCAATGGCGGCGCTCTCGATCCAGCTCATCCGCGCGCTCTATGAGGGCACTACGCTGACGGTCGAGTTGATCACGGCGCGAAGCACGCTGCCACCCGAGCTCGTCCTGAGCAAGCTTGAGCAGCTCGACGCGAGCGGGCTGGTGCGGCTGTCGCCGAAATCGAACCGACACGACACGCACTGGGTCTTGCCGACGGCGATGTTGCGCGCCTGCGGCGATGACGTTCTCGATCGCCTCTACTACGCCTTCACCCAGGCGCTCAACCGGTCGTGACCGGCTTCTTCTTGGCGGCAACGGCCGGCGCCTCTGTCTCGATGGTCTCGAACTCGGCCGGCAAGGTGATTTCGATGAGCTCGAGATCGTCCGAATGCGCCACCTCGGCATGGCGGATGCCCGGCGGCTGATGGACGCAAGAGCCGGCCTCGGCGGTGACCTCGCCGACGCCCTCGTAGTCGAACTTCACCCAACCTCGGAGGACGTAATACATCTGGAAGGCGAGGTTGTGCTTGTGCCAGCCAAAGCCGGCATGGCCGCCCGGCTTGGCGCGGATGACATGCGCCATGGCGCGCCCGCCGGTGGCGACGCTGATGCCGAGGTCGCGGTACTCGAAACAGGACCTGAGCCCGCCGTCGCGAAAGACCGCGTCCTTGGCATGCGAGGCGGAGAAGCTGAGCCTGGTGTCTGTCGTCATGGGTTCCTCGCCCGATTTCTGGTGTCGTTGCCGCGATCTTAGCGGGGAAACCGCTGCGGCGGAATCTCTATGGGCCGACGAACCGAGGCTCTACTCGGACGCGCGCCTTGGCGCTATCCTGCAGACGCCGCTCGACGGATGGCGGAACTCGGGGGGGACAAATGGACAACTCACGACGCGACTTCATCAAGCTGGCCGCCGCCGCCGCCGCGGTCGGCGCCGGCACCCTGGCGCCCGCGCAGCAGGCCGAGGCCGCAACTGCGACCGCCATCCGGCCGATACCCAATTCCGCCGCCGACAAGCTGCGCCTCGTCACCTTCGCGCCGGACGCGAAGGGCGCGCCGCGCATCGGCGTGGTGAAGGCGAGCGGACGCGTCGTCGACATCGGCGCCGCCGCAAAAAAGCGTGGCGTGCGCCTCGCCTTCGATCCCTCGCGCATGGTGTCGCTCATCGCCGGCAACGACCGCGCGCTCAAGCAGGTAATGGAGCTCGCGGCCGCGAGCGACGAAGGGCCCGCCCTCGACAGCGTTCGCCTGCTGCCGCCCATCCCGCACCCGACCCGCAACGTCTATGCTGTGGGCTGGAACTATCTCGAGCATTTCGAGGAAGGGCAGGCGATGCGCGCGACGCCGGCCGAGGTGCCGGAGCATCCGGTTTTCTTCAGCAAGGGCGTGCACACCGTGAACGGCCCCTATGATCCCATCCCCTATGACCCGCAGGTCTCGACGCTGATCGATTGGGAATGCGAGCTCGCGGTGGTGCTCGGCAAGCGTGGCCGCAATATCCGCGAGGCCGAGGCGATGAACCATGTCTTCGGCTACATGGTCATCAACGACACCAGCGCCCGCGATCTGCAGCTCAAGAAGCATGGCGGTCAGTGGTTCAAGGGCAAGAGTCTCGACGGTCACGGTCCCATTGGGCCTTGGATCATCCCGGCGTCGCAACTCGACTACAACAACTTGCATCTGATCACGCGCGTCAACGGCGTGGTGAAGCAGGACGCCAGCACCAAGCAGATGTATTTCAAGGTTCCGCGCATTGTCTCGGAGCTCTCGCAGGGTCTCACCATCGAGCCCGGCGACATCATCGCCACCGGTACGCCGCCGGGCGTCGGCCATGCGCGAAAGCCGCCGGAATACATGAAGCCGGGCGACGTCATGGAGTCGGAGATCGTCGAGATTGGCGTGCTGCGCAACGTCATCCAGCAAGCGCAGGCGTGAGACGGCGTGCGACACCGGCCGAGCTGCCCTCGGCGGCGAAGGCCGCGGTCGCTTCGGAACGACAAGCGGGCGGCGGGCGGGTCCTCGCCGCCTGTTGCGGCGCGCATGCGCTGCATGACGGCTATACCGACCTTCTCTATGTACTGCTGCCGGTATGGCAGGCGGAATTCGGCTTGGCCCTCGCTCAGGTCGGATTTCTCAGATCCGCGTATTCCGGCGCGATGGCGGCGCTGCAGATTCCCGCTGGACTGCTCGCCGAAAGGCTTGGCGAGCGCGCATTGCTTGTCCTCGGCACGGCCGTCGCTGCCGGGGCCTTTCTACTGGCGGGATGGAGCGGCAGCTATATCGCGCTGGTCGGCTGCCTTGCGCTGGGTGGCCTCGGCGCCAGCGTCCAGCACCCGCTGAGTTCGGCGCTCACGGCGCGCGCTTTCGCCGGGCCGCGCCTGCGCACCGCTCTCAGCACCTACAATTTCTCTGGCGACGTGGGGAAGATGCTGTTTCCGGCAGCGACCGCCTGGCTCGTTTCGGCATGGCAATGGCGAGCCACCGCCCAATGCATGGGGCTCATCGGCTTGGCAGTCGCGACCCTGCTGCTAGGGCTGGTCCCAAAAGGCGCCGCTGCTGGAAAGGCGCGAAGGGGCCGTGCCGATGAGCAGAGGAGCAGCGCGCCTGCGCTCCCATCGAGCGTGGCGCGACGCGGCTTCGTCTCGCTGTCGCTGATTGGCATTCTCGACAGCGCGACGCGCATGGGATTCTTGACGCTGCTGCCGTTCGTGCTGAGTGCCAAGGGAGCGTCGTTGCCGGCGATCGGCACGGCATTGACGCTGGTCTTCGCTGGCGGAGCCACCGGCAAGTTCGTTTGCGGTGTGCTCGCGGCGCGGGTCGGCGTGCTGCGCACCGTCATTCTCACCGAGGGCGGTACGGCGCTCGGCATCGTCGCGCTGCTGCTCTTGCCGCTGACGGCCGCGTTAGTCCTGCTGCCGCTCATCGGCCTGGCCCTTAATGGGACATCTTCAGTGCTTTATGGGACGGTGGCCGAGCTGGCCCCGGCGGAGCGCCGCGCCCGCGCTTTCGCCCTCTTCTATACCTGCACCATCGGTGCCGGGGCGGTCGCGCCGTGGCTTTGCGGCCGGGTGAGCGATGGTATTGGGTTGACAGCGACGCTCACGCTGATCAGCGCCGCCGTTTTCCTGGTGCTGCCCTTATCGCTTCCGTTGCGCCCGATCTTGCGGCGGCTCGGGCACGGAAGATAGCGAACAGCCAGTGGCGCCTTGGGCTTATTTCCGCAAATTGCTGACCTGGAGCGGCGTGCTGTCCAGGCTGGTGAACTCGGTCATCAGGGTCCCCCCGCTAGGCGCCGAGGCGTCATTGTAGGAAGCGATCGAACCGTGGTTGGCCAGAACGGCCCAAGCGGTCAGCAGGATGCCCACCGCGATCGGCGCCCAAGGCACCCATTTCCCGATGGTCTTTTGATCAATCCTGATCATGCTCCACTCCTCTGCAGGTCCGAGGCCGCGCCCAGCCATGGTTGCCGTAGGGTTAAGAATAGCCAAGAGGCTATGGTGACTGTAGTCCGGGTGTATAATAGGCATGATTGTTTTAATAAGTCGGTAAGCTATTCCAGGGTTTTACTGGTAATTTATTAAATTCCATGGGATCTGCCGGCAGAAACATGTTTGTAGACTGGGGATAATACTGGGGCTGACGAACCTCATCGTGCGGTTAGGCTCCCGGAGCCACCCTGGGCGCTGCGATCGGCGGGTTGAGCCGGTTAGCAGAGAGTCAAGTGCTGGATTAGCTGATCGTTGGTCAGCGCCCGCGCACGCCGCTGAGGAACTGGTCGACCTCGTGGCGTAGTCTTTCGGCCTGGCTGGCGAGTTCGCCGGCGGAGGTCAGGACCATGTTGGCGGCGCGACCGGTCTCGTCGGCGCTGCGCGTCACGCCGGCGATGTTGGTGGACACGGTCTCGGTCCCCTCGGCCGCCTGTTGCACGTTGCGGGCGATGTCGCGGGTCGTCGCCGCTTGCTCCTCGACGGCGGCGGCGACGCCGGCGGCGATCTCGCTGACGCGGGTGATGGTGCGGGAGATGTCTTCGATGGCGCTGACCGCGCCGCGCGTCGCCTCCTGGATTTCGCCGATCTGGTGCGCGATCTCCTCGGTGGCCTTTGCCGTCTGACTGGCCAGGCTCTTCACTTCCGAAGCGACGACCGCGAAGCCTTTGCCGGCCTCGCCCGCGCGCGCCGCCTCGATGGTGGCATTGAGCGCGAGCAGGTTGGTCTGTGAGGCGATCACGTTGATGAGCTGCACGACGTCGCCGATCTTCTGTGCCGCGGCGGCGAGGCCCTGCACGGTTGCCGTCGTGCGCTGCGTCTCGGCCACCGCCTGGCTCGCAACTTGCGCCGATTGCAGCACCTGCTGGCCGATCTCGGTGGTCGATGTCGACAGCTCGTCGGCTGCCGAGGCAACGGTCTGCACATTGCGCGACGCCAGGGCCGACGCCTCGGACACCGCGGTCGCCTGCTGGCTGGTCTCGTCGGCGGTGGCAGCCATGGCGCTCGCGGTCGCCTGCATCTCCGTCGCGGCGCTCGACACGGTCTCGACCACGCTCTTGACGCTGCTCTCGAGTCCCTGCGCCAACGACAGCAGGTCGGCGCGGCGCTGCTCGGACATTTTGCGGCGCTCCGCCGCGGCTTTGTCGTCGGCGGATTTTGCGGCGCGGCCGGTATCACGAAATACGACCAGGGCAGACGCCATCTCGGCGATCTCGTCTCTGCCGCCCTGCGGAATGGATGCATCGAGATTGCCGCTGGCGAGCTCGGCCATGCTGAGGCGAAGCGTGCTCAAGCGCCGCACGACGCTGCGGCCGACATAGAACACGGCGATGACGAAAGCGATGAGGACGCTCGCCAGCGCGATCGAGATGAGCACGACGCGGCCATGTGCGATCGCCGTGCCGGTGTTCGTTGCGGCGGTCTTCGCCGCGCCTTCGCTGAACTCGACCAGCTTGGCCACTTCCTGCTCGAGCGTGCTCGCGAGTTTGCGGTTGGCGGCAAGCCCCGCCTCGCCGGAAGCGATGATCTCGAGCTCGCGCTGCCGCAGATCGAACAGGTTCTGGTCGCCGCGACCGTACTGCACCAGCTCGCTCACGGGTGCGCGCAGCACGCCGGCGGTGCGGTCCGTCTTCAACGCCGCGAGCGACTTGTCGAGATGGTTGGCGGAGGCGCCGAAGCGGTCGCGCAGTGGCGGCAGTAGTTCCTTGCTCGGGATATTGGCGGCTTCGGTGAGGAGGCCCAGCGCCAGATTGCTGTCGGCGCGCAGGTCGAACATCGCCTGGAGCGCGGAAAGCCGCGTATCGGCAAGCTCCGTCATGTGCTTCTTCATCGCCCGGGCCTCGGCGATGTCGCCGGCTTTCTCCAGATCCATGGCGAGATCGAAGGCGGCATCGTCGACCAGCGGCGCCAAGGCGGTCGCAATCGCGGCATGCGCGGCGCGGACACGGGCATCCGTCGCTACGCGCGCGTCGCGCACGACCAGGCGCTGCTCAACGGTCTTGGCGAGCTGGGCAAGGTTGTCAGACATCTCGCCGGCGGCGCGGCGCAAAGGTGCGGTGGCCTCGCTCCCGCCGGGAACGCTGGCGAGAGCATCGATGGCGCTGGTCAGCTCCTGCTGGTGGGCCTGGAGCGCGGTCACGGCGATCTGACGCTCTTTGAGGTCGTTGGCGGCGAACAGAGCCGGTGCGATCGACACGATCTCGGCGCTACTCTTGGCCAGGCGCAGTGACTGGCTCATCGCCGGCAGGTTCTTGCCGGCGATGCCGTCCAGCGTGCGGCCCATATCCTCGTAGGACAGGACGGCGACGGCGCTTGCGAGCACGGTCAGCCCAGCGACGGCGCCGAAAGCGACGAACAGCTTGCTGCGGATGCCGAAGCCGCGCCGAGCTGGCGTCGCTTGAGGTGCCCGATCGTCCGATGTTTTCCAGCTTGCCATTTCTGCTCTACCGTCGCGACTGGGCTCAGCTGCCCGCTTTCGTCAGCCGTTCGACCGGCCGGAAGCGACCGTCGGACTGGATGACCGTGAGAAATACATGATCAGAGCCGCGATTGTTGTCCGGCCCATAGGTGAGGCTGACGCCACCGAGGTCGAAGCTGTTGTGCGACATGGCTTCGAGTAGATTCGCCCGCGTGATCGCATTGCCCGGTACCTTCTCGAGCGCCATGATCACCAGCCGGCCGACCATGTAGCCCTCGAGCGAGACGAAGCCGGGCGTCGCCTCGGCCTTCACGGCTTTGAGCGCTGCCTGATAATGCGTGACGACGCCGATCGAGGTGTCCGTGGGGAAGGGGACGACCTGAGTCACCACCACGCCAGCCCCATCGTGCCCAAGTTCCTTGGCGAGCGCCTCGCTGCCGACGAAGGAGATGTTGACGAAAACGGCGTCGAGCTTGATCTGGCGCGCGACCTTGATGAACTCGGCGCAGGGCTTGTAGGCGCCGACCATGATCACCGCCTCCGGCTTGCCGTTTCTGATCGACAGGAGGGCGCGCTTGACCGCTATCGTGTTGCGCTCATAGGCGCCTTCCGCCACCAGCGCCATCTTGCGCCGGTCGAGCGCGCGCTTCACGCCGGCGAGCCCCGCCTGGCCGAAGGCGTCGTCCTGGTAGAAAATGGCGATGCGTGAGACGCCAAGATCCTTGGTGAGGTGCTCCACCATGGTCTCGGTCTCCTGGAAATAGGAGGCGCGGACATTGACCACATTCGGCTTGTAGGGCGTGCGCAGGAACTCGGCACCGGTGAAGGCGCCGATGAAAGGCACGCCGGCCTCGGTGGCGATGGGTTGAACGGCGGACGAAGTGGGCGTGCCGACAGAGCCGACCAGCGCGAAGACCTTGTCCTGCTCGATGAGCTGCTTGGCCGCTTGAATGGATTTGTTGGGGTCGTAGCCGTCGTCGCGCGAGATGAGCTCGATCTGGCGGCCTTTTACGCCGCCGGCCTTGTTGGCCTCGGCAAACGCAGCGAGCAATCCCTCGCGCATCCCTTGGCCGAGCGCCGCTGCCGGCCCATCAAGCGCGGCGGCCTGGCCAAGCACGATTTTTTCGGCAGAAATGCCGTTCTCGGCATGCGCTGAGAACGCGGCGACAATTAGGACCCCAGCGGCAACCCCGACGAAGCTGCGCTTCAGGCGCTTGGCCCATTTCCTTGCCATTGGCCCCCCTTGCCATTCCACGCACCGGGAATAGCGACTAGGCTTTGCCTAAATAGCGCATAGTGGTTGTGAAACTATTAAAGCGACTTCGCGAGAGGGCTCGACAAA
>Ga0099830_10000301_pt1 | contig 20699 bp, 17 predicted proteins | sample CZO8metaG_4_FD_79337 | JGI IMG/M metagenome (GOLD analysis project Ga0099830, IMG submission 79337) | Vadose zone soil microbial communities from the Eel River Critical Zone Observatory, Northern California, USA - CZOApr15con2H3.8 metaG | ecosystem: Environmental > Terrestrial > Soil > Vadose...
TCCAGGCGCGCGTAAGTCATCATCGGGCCGAAGAAATCTTCCTGGTCCCACCAGCCGGCGACATTCAGGTTGGGTACAGTGGGCTCGTGCAGTGTGTATGCGACCGCGTGGCGCTTCCAGAAATCGTCATAGCTGCTGTGCTGTACGAAATTGTTCCACGTGGGAATTTTTCCGTGGAAATATTTTTCGTTGGCGTTGGAAAGCGCGCCCATTCCCAGATACCACTCGAACATGTCGAAGCGGTCGAACGGAAAACTGAAATTTTCGCTGGAACTTTCGAGTAACGCGGTGTACTCAAAACCGTAGGTCAAACGAAAAGCTCCGTTGTGAAAAAAATCGTCGCCCAGCCAGGTATCGCCCATGCAGGCTTGCTCGGAAACCGCTTTCAGCGCCGGATGCGGATTGACCATGCCCATCGTCACCAGGTATCCGGGATACGAAATTCCGTTCATGCCCACGCGGCCGTTGTTGTTCGCCACGTTTTTCACCAGCCAGTCGATGGTGTCGTAGGTGTCGGTGCTTTCGTCCACGCCCTTCGGATCTCCAGGATCCGGCGCGGTATGCAGCATTTCGAATTTGCCTTCGGAGCCGTAGCGTCCGCGAATGTCCTGAAACACAAAAATGTAGCCGTCGGCAAACATGTCCGAGTAGCGAAACAACTGATTGCTCATACCCTTGTCGGGAGCGGAAATCCCGTAGGGCGTGCGGTCCAGCAACATCGGCAGCGGCTCTTTGGCGTCTTTCGGAGTGTAAATTTCGCTGTGCAGCTTCACGCCATCGCGGACAGGGATCATCACCTCGCGCTTGTCGAACATTTTGGCAAGGTCTGGGCGTTTGTCCTGCTGGGCGGATACCAGCGGGGCTAACACGCTTATTAGGACCACCAACAGCATGCAATGAAAGGTGCAATGCGCGTGATTATTAGCGGAGAACATGAAACTCCTCAATCGGTGGCGGAAGCCTATTCGTAAAAGGCGGGCAAAGAATAGCACGGAGGCCCCAATCGCGCGCTACCTGGAGGACCGGTTTCCGATTTGCGCGCCATACGTTCAGACGTTGAAATTCGTCTGTAAACACCGGCTTTTCAGAAGTGAACCTAATGGACACATAGTTTTCGTGATTGGGGGCATCTCCGCGTTTTGCCCGTTGTACGATTTCATGAAGGACAATGGCGACTTAAATTTGCAGGGTTCGTGAAAAACCCAGCGGTCGTCGTCCTGGTCCTGCTTGCGCTGGGGGGTAGCCTTATTTTTGGCGACACGACGCAAGGAAGCTTCCCGCGCAAAATTTAGAAGCACGGACGAGTTTATTCAGTTCATGGCAACTGAGGCCGCGAAGGACGCTGGCGGAAAAGAACGAATAGATCTGGATTACAGTGTTAACTCTATTAAGGGGTTGAAGAAATCCTGGGTCGCTTCCATGAGCAGTATGCGAAGGACCCTTCCTCCATTAGTGCAAAAGGGCTTGGGTCAGCTTATGGTGCCTACATTGGTGAAGTAATTCGAAGGAGCGATCCTACCGCTAGATGACAATGTCGGCGGCGAGAAATCATACCCCATTATTTGGGGGCCGGGGGCAGGTCACTCATATCCAATGGCATGGTGTTACCACCGTATCGTAAACGGCCCAGAAGACAACGTCTGGGTTAAATACCAAGTCTTGAAGGACCGAAACATAAAGAACCTATCACCGAAAACGAAGTGAGTGCTACGCGGAAGCCCGCCCACCTATTCGGTGGTCGAAATATAAGGCGTATCAGAAACTGTGCCGTACAAAATGCGGCTTAACTGGCAGGAACGCTCTACCTTTGATAAACTATGTGAGTAACGCCACACCTGAGAATTCCTGACCCAGGCGAGCCTGGATCGCACTGATTAATGGGAGTTTTGTAAGGGCTGCTGGTTGTTCCAGCAGCTATTTTTGTCTTCAGCGGTTGGCCGCAATGCGGCCACACTTAAGAGACGACATCGAAAGCAGAAATTATGAGTCACAAAGTACGCAATATCGCCATTATCGCCCACGTGGACCACGGCAAAACCACGCTGGTGGACGCCATGCTCCGGCAGAGCGGCATTTTTCGCGCCAATGAAGCCCTTGTCGAACGCGTCATGGATTCGAACGACCTGGAACGCGAACGCGGCATCACCATTTTGGCCAAAAATACCGCGCTCTTTTTTCACGACACCAAGATCAACATTGTGGACACTCCCGGCCACAGCGACTTTGGCGGCGAAGTGGAGCGCGCGCTGCGCATGGTGGATGGCGTGGTCCTGCTCGTAGACGCCAGCGAAGGCCCGCTGCCGCAAACGCGCTACGTCTTGCAAAAAGCGCTGGCGGCGAAGCTGCCTCCCGTCGTCGTTCTGAATAAAATTGATCGCACCGACGCCCGCCCCAATGAAGTCCTGGACGAAATCTACGATCTCTTTATCGACTTGGACGCCACCGAAGATCAACTCGATTTTCCGGTGATCTATACCAACGCGCGCGATGGCATTGCCCACCGCAAACAAGGTGACGATTCGAAGGATTTGCTGCCGCTCTTCGAGGCCATTGTTGAGCGCATTCCTGCTCCTGCGGGTGATCCTGCGGCGATTCTTCAACTGCAAGTCATGAATCTGGATTACAGCGAATTTCTGGGCCGCATCGCCATTGCGCGTGTGTTTAATGGCACGCTGCTGCGCGGAACGGAAGTTGGCATCAGCAAGCTGGACGGCAAGATTCAGGCCACAAAGATCACCAAGCTCTTTACGTTCCGCGGACTGGAACGCGACGAAGCCGAGCAAGTGCAAGCAGGTGACATTGTCGCGCTGGCAGGCGTCGAAGGAATCCAGATCGGCGAAAGCATTACTGATCTTGCGAATCCGTCGCCGCTTGAGCCGCTGATCATTGACGAGCCGACGCTGGCCATGGTCTTCACTGTGAATTCGAGTCCGCTGTCCGGACGCGAAGGCAATTACCTGACGTCGCGCGACTTGCGCGATCGCCTGGCCAAGGAACTCCTAACCAACGTGTCCATCCGTGTTGAGGATACTGACACACCAGAGTCTTTTCGTGTGCTCGGCCGCGGCGAATTGCAACTCGCCATCCTGATCGAAACCATGCGCCGCGAAGGTTTCGAATTGATGGTAGGCAAACCGGAAATCGTTGTGCGCACCGAAAACGGCAGAAAACTTGAACCGCAGGAGCGCCTGGTCATCGACGTCGCCGACAATTTTATCGGCATCATCATGGAAACGCTGGGCAGCCGCCGCGGCGAAATGGTCAAGATGAGCAATCACGGCTCCGGCCGTGTGCGCATGGATTTTCGCATCCCGTCGCGCGGGCTAATCGGTCTGCGCAGCCAGTTGCTGACCGACACGCGCGGCACCGCGCTGATTCACTCGATTTTCGATGACTGGATCGAATACGGCGGCGAAATGGCGCTGCGTCCGACGGGCGCGCTGGTTGCGGATCGCGCCGGAGTTTCTACCGCGTATGCGCTCTGGAACATTCAAGAGCGCGGCGAACTTTTCGTGGGACCAACCATCGACGTCTACGAAGGTATGATCGTCGGAGAAAATTCCCGCGAGCAGGACATGGAAGTAAACGTCACGCGCGAGAAAAAACTCACCAACATGCGCTCCTCCAGCGCGGATGAAGCCATCCGCCTGATTCCGCATCGCGAACTCAGCCTGGAGCAAGCCATCGAATTCATCGCTGACGACGAATACGTGGAAATTACGCCCAAATCCATCCGCCTGCGCAAAAAGGTTTTGCAGTATAACAAGCGCCCGCGCCGCTGGCAGGAGATTCGCGCCAGCCAGGAAGCCGCCAGTTAGCCCGCTTGGCTGATTCGCGCTCCATACATTACTATTAAAGGCAGGGCTCACGGTTCCAGTCGCGAGTATTTAAAAGTCCCGGCCAATTCCGCCAAAATGGGATACAGTGAGGCGCATTCATGTGCGCAACAAGTTACGTGCGACTGTGTTTGAACTTTACAGCATTTCAGACGGGAGTAAACTGCTCTGGCCACGATGACTACTTCAATAGAAACGAAGACGAAGACGGAAACGGAAGCGACGCGGGTTAGGAACGGCTACGAATCTCCTTGCGCTATTGTGGCGACTGCGACGGCGGTGCCGGAGCACACTATTTCGCGAGAGGACGTGAAGCTGTATCTGGGCCGGGTGTTTGACATTCCCGAGCGACGTCTCGAAGCCATGATGTCCATCGTGGACAATGCGCAAGTGCACAGCCGCCAGATGATTTTTCCGCTCGACTATACGATTCAATCTCGATCGCTGGAAAAAACCAATCAGGAGTACATGCAGCACGCGATCGAACTGGGGCGCCGAGCTGCCGAAGAATGCCTGCAGCGTGCCGGAATGACTCCACAGGATATCGACATGATCATCACGGTATCCTGCACCGGGTTCATGATTCCTTCGCTTGATGCCCACCTTATTAATTTGATGGGATTCCGCTCTGACGTGCGCCGCATGCCTTTTACGGAACTTGGTTGCGCGGCTGGCGCCATGGCCCTCGGTCGCGCTTCGGATTATTTGCAGTCGCGCGCCGATGGCAACGTCCTGATTATCGCTGTCGAATTGCCTTCGCTCACTTTCCAACGCAAGGATATTTCCCAGGCCAATCTGATCTCATCGATTTTGTTTGGCGACGGCGCGGCGGCGGTAATCGTCAGCGGAAAGAAAAGCGCGCCGGGACCTCGCATTCTCGTTTCTGAAACGTACACCTTCCCGGATTCGCTTGGCGCCATGGGTTTCGATCTGAAAGACTCCGGCTTTCACATTTTGCTTTCCAAAGATGTACCGGAAATGATTGGGGAAAGAATCGAAGGCCTGGTGGATGGTTTTCTTTCGCGGCATGGCGTGACTCGTGACCAGATTCGCGGCTGGATTCTGCATCCCGGCGGCTCGCGCCTGCTGGGCAACGTGGAAAAAGCGCTGGGCCTCAGCAAATGTGACACTCAGCCGTCCTGGGACGTTCTCGGCAATGTGGGGAATCTTTCCAGTGCGACCGTTCTTTTTATTTTGCAGGAGTGGATGGAAAAGCGGCCGCTTAAAAAAGGCGATATCGCGATGGCTGCGGCCTTCGGACCAGGCTTCAGTGCGGAATTTCTGCTTTTGCAGTGGAACTGAAAATGGATCTCGGCGTCATCCTGTTTTTGGCGTTGCTCGTCGCGGTTGCCGCGATGCGTATTTTTGAGCTGCGCATTTCCAAGAAGCATCAGCAGGATATGACTGCGCGGGGTGCCAGCAAGGTAAAAGATCCCAACTTCCGCTGGATGGCCCTGTTTCACACCCTGGTGTTGGTCGGCGCGGCCGTGGAGGTGGTGTTCCTGCATCGGCCCTTTATCGCGGCGCTCGGATTCCCCATGATCGCGCTTTTTGTATTTGCGAATTTTGTGCGCTGGTGGGTGATTCGCACGCTTGGCGAACATTGGAATGTGCAGGTAATGGATTCCACGAAGCTCGGCGTCATCACCACTGGACCGTTTCGCTACGTTCGCCATCCCAATTACGCCGCTGTCTTTGTGGAAATGATCGCACTGCCGCTCATTCACACTGCATGGATCACCGCGTTAGCCGGCGCGATCGCCCATGTCCTCGTCCTGGCATTGCGCCTCTCCACCGAAGAACGCGTGCTCTTCGCCAATCCCGACTACGCCGCCGCCATGTCCTCCAAACCGCGCTTCCTCCCGGGCCTGTTTTAATTCTTTAGTAGCAAAGCCACTCCTGTTCACCCTGAGTCGCGAAGGGCGCGGTGATGCCCACATCAAGATCAAAGCACACAAGCAGGATTGCTGGTGCTACTGCTGCCCTATAATGCATGGCGGCGCTCGTCAGCCATTGCGGGGCGCAAGGCGGCAACTCATGTTCAAAAATGATCTTCTAAAAGACCGGGGGATTTTTCTGAGTGGCGGTGGCAGCGGCCTCGGCCGCTCCATGGCGCTGCATTTCGCCACCCTCGGCGCAAAAATGTTCATCGTCGGCCGCCGCGAGGATCCTCTCAAAGAAACCTGCGAAGCGATTCGCAGTACCGGAGGAACTGCCGCCTACAGCACTTGCGACGTGCGCGACTTCGCCGCAGTCGAAGCCGCCGCCGACAAAGCGGACGCCGAATTCGGCCGCATCGACACCGTCATCAACAACGCCGCCGGAAATTTCATGGCGCGCACAGAAAAACTTTCAGCCAATGCGTTCGACACGGTCGTCAGTATCGTTCTCAACGGCTCATTTCACTGCACGCAAGCGTTCGCCAGAAAATGGATAGCACAAAAAAAGCCCGGCAATGTCCTGAGCATCACCACCACTTACGCTGCCGCAAATTGCGGCTCGGGTTTCGTCGTTCCGTCGTCGTGCGCGAAAGCAGGCGTGCTGGCGATGACTACGTCCCTCGCCGTCGAATGGGCCAAATACAACATCCGCCTCAACGCCATTGCGCCCGGCCCATTTCCCACCGAAGGCGCCTGGTCGCGTCTCATTCCTTCAAAGCGGTTCGAAGAACACTCGCGCAACTCAAATCCCATGAAGCGCTTCGGCCGTCACGAAGAACTTACCAACCTCGCCGCATTCCTTATCAGCGACATGTCGCAATACATCAACGGCGAATGTGTAGTGATTGACGGCGGCCAGTGGCTGCAAGGCGCCGGCGAATTCAACGACCTGCTCATGCTCCCCGAATCGTTCTGGGAACAAATGGAATCCGCCCGTGCGAAAAAATAATCGCACTAGGCTGTTCGTATTTCCGTTGTAGGGGCGCAACACGTTACCCGGGCTTGCAAAGGCCGTCATTCCGAGCGAAGCGAGGAATCTCTCTTCGGTTGTCAGCTTGTTATTGAGGCAACGCGCTGGCCTTCAGCAACACTCGCAACCGTACTTTACTTGGCGAAGCTCCCACAGCACCCACTCCGACAACAATTTCAACTGGCTGCAAGCCTTTCAATTCCTCTTTGCCAGTCCCCGGAGTGACGATTTCCACGTTCAGTGCTGTTTTATTCTCTGCTGGCAACCGCAAACGTCCCGCGCCATTCGCGACGTGCCATCCATTCGGCGCAGTCACGGTCACTTCTACTTCCTGATTCGGAGAATGACTAACGACCAGCGGGACACTCAACGTCGATCCCGCCTTCACTGCGATCTCAGGCACCTTCGCTTCGGGCAATTGCCCGTGCCGCCACCGGAATTCCTGGTAATACGACCATGGTCCCCCCAATTCCGCGTAAGGGATCGATGTACCTTTGGAGCTGGCTTCTCCGGCTGTCTCATTCTCCTGAGTACGCGCCTGCGCAAACACATCAGCGGTGCGCTCGGTTGGTACAGTCGCCTTCCCAAAAATCAGCGTCATCGGCTCCGGCCACCAGCCGGCATTCGGGTCGCTCATCATTTTGTTGAGCTCTTCGTCACCCATTTTAGAAAAATGCTGAATGTCTTCCGGGAACTGCGTCAGGTGCGGCATAGCCGCATCCATTGCCAGCCGCCAGTAAGGCTTTTTCTGCGAAGGCGAAATTTCCCGAATTGAATACGCCGGCCCGGTTCCCACAAACTGCTTCTGATCGTCGGCATCACTGAAAAAATAAAGTTTTTTCGGCTGCCACGGGGTCAAATTTTCCAGATAAATTTCCAGCCGCTTCGAAGCGCCGGCAACCTGAGCCGGAAAAGCAGTCGGGTCGTTCGCCAAATCAAACGCTTCCGTAGCCAAAACGCCAGAAGCCTGATGGTCGCCGTGGTTCTCCCCGATAAAAATGCCCGGCAGCCATGAAATGATCACTTCTGGTCGCGTCAGCCGCACAATTCGAACCAGCGCTTCCAGATTCGCGCCGTGGCCCCAATTCGCGAGCGAATTCAGCGCGTTCTGCGAAGCCGTGTCCTTGCCGTCCAAGAACCACACGTTCGTGATTCCCAGCTGCGCGCAAGCCTGGCGCGCTTCCTGTTCACGAATATCCGCCAGCGCCGGACCATGCTCCCGCGTGTAGTCATTCCCGCCGCTACCGCCGCGCGTCGTATAAACCACCGCCACGCGCTTGTGCTCATCGTAAATCGCACGTGCCAGATACGGAGTCACGCCACCCTCGTCATCCGGGTGCGCCACCACCAGCAAAATATCCGCTTTAAATCGCTCGTCCGGCCCTTTCACAACGTGAACCGCCGGCGCTGACGTCTGCGCCGCCGCCGAACTTCCCATCAGCGCAGCCAAGCCTGCCGCGAAAACCACCAGCCATCGCTTCATTCCACACCCTTTCGCTCGCTCAACAACTGTTCTAAGAAAGAAAAGATTGTACCCGCTCCGCCGCGCAATTCCCTAGGTGCAACGCCAACCAGTTCCCATCCCGTGCATTTATACTTCCAATATGTTCCGCGTTTTCCTGGCAGCGTTTTTCGTTGCAACCATATCGGCCGCTGCGCTCTTCGGCTGCCAACAAACAGAGGACTCGCAGTCCTTCCCGCCCGGAGATTTGATCCCACGGGTCGTAGCTCTCCAAAACCCGCAGCAAAGCTACGCGCTCTACGTCCCGACAAAATATTCGCACGAACGGCGTTGGCCAATCGTTTACGTTTTCGATCCTCTCGCTCGCGGCCCGCTGGCTCTCGCGCAGTTTCAGCACGCCGCGGAAATCCACGGCTACATCGTAGCCGCTTCAAATAATTCGCGGAACGGCCCGTGGCAGCCCGAATTCGAAGCGGCCGAAGCAATGGTCCGCGATACTCAGCAGCGCTTTACCGTGGACCTCAAACGGATTTATTTCGCTGGTTTCTCCGGCGGCGCACGCGTGGCCTCGCAGCTCGCTCAGCTCTGCAAATGCGCAGCGGGAGTCCTGTTAAGCGGCGCTGGGTTTTCTCACGGCTCATCACCTTCAGCAGAATCGAAGTTCCCCGTTTTCTCCGCCGTTGGTGATGCCGACTTCAACTACAGCGAACTGATTCCGTTACAGGACGCGCTTGAAAAAGCCGCATTTCCTCACTGGCTGCGCATTTTCGATGGCCCGCACGAATGGGCGCCGCCAATTGTGATAGACGAAGCGCTTGCCTGGTTTCGAATTGAATCCGTCAAGTCGCAACGCGAGGCCGGTGATGAGGTTTTTATCGCGGCCCAATTGTCCGCAGCCCAGGCTCGCGCCTTCGCTCTTGAAAAATCCGGCCAACTGCTCGCCGCGTGGCGCGAAGATCGGCAAATCGCCACGACATTCGATTCGCTAGTGGACACTGAAGTGGTTCGTGCGAAAGCTTCCGAGCTAGAAAAACAAAAGGCGCTGCGCGACGCTATCAAGCGCGAGCACAGCGATTTTGAAGAACAAGACCGCTTGAGTAATGAAGTTCTCGCCGCCAGCACGCCACTTCAAGCACCCGATGCGTCCCCGTCGCAAAATCGCGGCGACGCCGCAACCTTGGCGCGCGATCTGCGCCTCCGCACCGAGCGCGAGAAAAAGCCTGAACGCGTCCTGGTCTTCAAACGTGCCCTCGCCAGCGTTTTCATCGCCTCGCTCGAATCCGGCCGCGACGCTCTCGATAAGAAAGATTTTCGCCGCGCAGAAAGCTACTTCGCCTGTGCGACCGAGGCCAATCCCGAATCCGAGTGGTCCTTTCGCAATCTCGCCATCGCCCGCGCTTCTAGTGGTGATCGCAAGGGGGCGCTGGAAGCCCTTCGCTCCGCGCGCAAATTCACCAAAGACCCGTCCGCCTTCTCCGACTGGCTCACGCAAGAACCCGCTTTTGTCCGCCTGCAGTCCACTTCAGAGTACAGAGTTTTGCGCGAACCCCGGTAATCTTATGTTTGTTTTTTCCATATATACCTTTAAGACCGATGACAGCCACTGCAAGGAAGTGCCTGGAGGGACTCTCATTTAGGAGATCTCAGGCTGCCTTGACCATCATTCCTCCCGCCGATAAGCTAATAGTTTCTTCTATCGGGCTAGGAGCTCCGGGTTTCAGGGTTTAAGGGTCTGTTTTACAAACCCTTAGAAAAACAAGTTGTACTTACAAAACCTTAGGTAAAAAATGGAAACGATTCACGTAACCTTGCCCGATGGCAGCGTCAAAGATGTGCCCAAGGGCACGACCGCTGCAGATATTGCGCGCGGCATTTCGCCCCGCCTTGCTGACGACGCATTTGTCGCGAAAGTTTACTCAAACAACGGTACCCTCACCAATTTCGGCGAGCCGGTGGATGACGGCGGATACCTGATCGACCTGCGCCGCCCGCTTGAGCAGGATCTAAAACTAAAAATTCTCACCGACAAAGATCCCGATTCGCTCTTCGTCTTTCGTCACTCGGCCGCACATCTTCTTGCCGCCGCCGTGATGGAGCTTTATCCCGACGTTAAACTCGGCATTGGCCCCCCGGTAGACACCGGGTTCTTCTACGAATTTATGCGCGAGCAGCCGTTCACGCCCGACGACCTCGTAAAAATTGAAAAGAAAATGCACGAGCTGGCCGCGCAGGATCTGCCCAACGAGCGCAAATACTTGCCCAAGCCCGAAGCGCTCGATTTTTACAAGAAATCCAAGCAGATTTTCAAGTGCGAGCTGGTCGAAGAAAAAGTTACCGAGCCGATGGTTTCCTTCTACACCACCGGAAAATTTATAGATTTCTGCCGCGGCCCGCACATTCCATCCACCAAACGCATTCAGGCTTTCAAATTAATGAGCGTAGCCGGTGCGTATTGGAAAGGTCAGGAAGGCAATCCGCAGTTGCAGCGCATCTACGCCGCAGCTTTCTTCACCCAGAAAGAGCTCGACGCTTATCTTCATCGTCTCGAAGAGGCCAAGCGCCGCGATCACCGCAAGCTCGGCCCGGAGCTCGATCTCTTCAGCATTCAAGAAGAAGCCGGGCCTGGCCTGATCTTCTGGCACGCCAAAGGCGGCTTCATCCGCAACATCATTGAAACCTGGCTGCGCGACGAACTCATCAAGCGCGGCTACGATCTCGTCTACACGCCGCACATCATGCGGCTCGACCTCTGGAAAACGTCCGGCCACGCCAATTTCTACAAAGAAAATATGTTCGGCCCGGTCGAAGTCGAAAAGGCCGAATACCAGCTCAAGCCCATGAATTGTCCAGGCCACATTTTGATTTACAAATCGCGCCTGCGTAGCTACCGCGATCTTCCAGTGCGCCTCGCCGAACTTGGCACCGTCTATCGCTACGAACGCAGCGGCGTCCTGCACGGTCTGCTCCGCGTTCGCGGCTTCACCCAGGACGACGCGCACATTTTCTGCATGTCCTCGCAAATTGAAGCCGAAGTCGAAGCTTGCATCGATTTCGCCTACGCGGTCATGAAAAATTTCGGCTTTGATCAATTCGAAGTCGAACTTTCCGATTGGGACGCCAAGCACCCTGAGAATTACCCCGGCAAGCCCGAAGACTGGGCCCACGCTACCAGCACGCTTGCCAACACCCTGGACCGCCTGAAAATCCCCTACAAAAAAATGGAAGGCGAAGGCGCGTTCTACGGGCCCAAAATCGACATCAAATTAATTGACGCCATCGGCCGTTCCTGGCAGCTCACTACCGTTCAGTTCGATTTCAACCTGCCGGCGCGCTTCGGCCTCGAATACGTGGGCGACGACGGCGCTCGCCACCAACCGCTGATGGTTCATCGCGCGCTGCTCGGCTCCGTGGAACGCTTCTTCGGAATTCTCATCGAACACTACGCTGGAGCATTTCCGCTCTGGCTCGCTCCTGTGCAGGTAGAAATCTGCCCGGTCAGCGAAAGAGTCATCGATTATGCCAAACACGTCCACGAAACCCTGAAAAATCACAACATCCGCGTGCATCTCGACGACCGTAACGAAAAACTCCCGGCAAAAATCCGCGATGCGCAAATGCAAAAAATTCCTTACATGCTCGTCGTCGGCCCCAAAGAAGCCGAAGCCGGCACCGTCAGCGTTCGCCACCGCTCAAAGGGCGACCTCGGCCCCAAGCCCCTCGCCGACCTAGTCGAGTCCCTGCGTCAGGAATCCGATTCCCGCGCCACGACGTAGCATCTCAATGCTTGACCTGAGCAGTCCGCGCTGGAAGAAGCTCTCACAAGCCTATGGCTCTGCCGAAGGTATTCCAGCCTTGCTGATCCAACTCAAAACTGCCCCGCTATCAGAAAGTTATCAGTCTGAACCTTGCAATTCCCTTTGCGGCTCCCTCTGTCACCAGAGCGATAGTTACACCGCATCATACGCTGCGGTTCCTCACATTATTCACCTCGGACTGAAGCGACTGAAGCGACCGGTCTCCGAAAGATTCGATTTCATTCTAAAGTCAGCAAAGATCGAGGCGATGCGGCACAAGAAAGCTTCGCCTCGGGTGCCGAGAGATCTGAAGTCTTCATGTGAACACGCGATTCGAAGCGGTTACGCCCTCGTGAAAAGTTCCCTGGACCATTCCTGGTCCGAAGAGGAATACCGCGTGATGCTTGGGGCACTTTTAGTTTTCCGAGGGAATCCGGCGCTCGGTAATATACTCTTGGATTTTGACGGCGACTGCCAATGTCCCAACTGTGAAACAGTCCTTCCGCCGCTCGGCTACGCTATTCTCAAGAGCGAATAATGCGCACGCCCCTTCTCATTCCACGCCGCGCGTTTGTCATCTGCGTCGGAAGCGCTATGCTCGCTCCCTCGACTCTCTTTGCGAACCAACAGAGCCGCTCCGATGTGCCGCTCGTTGACCAGGTGCCTGCGATGCTCGATCACATCCTTCTCGGCTGCAATGATTTGCAGCGTGGCATCGATTTCGTCGAACAACACACTGGCGTGCGCGCCGCATTCGGCGGAGTTCACCCAGGCCGCGGCACGCAAAACGCCCTGCTTTCTCTAGGCATTCGCCGTTATCTCGAAATCATCGCACCAGATCCACAGCAGAACGCTTCTGCCGAACTTGCAAGCATGCTTAAGAAACTCACAGAGCCGCGGCTTGTCGGCTGGGCCGCCCATCCCGGCGACATTCAGGTGCTTGCGGCCGACCTCGCGAAAGCCGGAATCATAGCCGAAGGCCCAACTCCTGGCTCGCGCAAACGCCCCGACGGCAATGTGCTCCACTGGAAAACGTTAAATCTAAAAGACGACGCCAACGGCCTGCTTCCGTTCTTCATCGAATGGAGCGCCGACTCATCACATCCTTCGGCCGACGCGCCGTCTGGCTGCCAACTCCTCCGCTTCGAGCTGCTCACACCAGACCCAGCCGCCCTCGCCAAGACCAGCACGAAGGTCATGCTCGCGGCCCCAATCGCAAAAGGCTCTTCCCCGCAGCTCCACGCCGTCATTTCCGGCCCCAAAGGCCAATTGGACATCACGTCCTGACGCCCTCCATCAATTTCGAGTCACCGAGATAATCGAGGAACTCGCCAAATTCCCAAAATGAAACGCTCTAGCCCCTTCCCGCACTATTCCTGTGCACCAACAACTCAGGGGCAAAACCGGCACGAATTAGCCGTGGGTTGAAGGCGTCAGGGGGCACGCCAGAGTTGCGGTCACCAGATCTGGCTTGTGCCCCCGCTTGTTTTCTGCGGGGCCGGTCGCTCGAGCAGCTCCACTTTATTGCAAGGCGAGGATTGAGCTTAATTCGAACCCCAGCTGGGCTTACCATTTTCCCGCTTGCCGCCCACTGTATCGCGCGTGCTATACTTTTAACCCGTCCTCTGCCGGCAATCCGCCGTCCGGGGCTGGCACATATTTAGGAAGTCGATTCGGGCTCAGGGGCTGGCTGTACGTGTCCTTTGGTGCTTTTTCATCTATAGGGGGATTTATCGCAGAACGGAATTTCCGGCAAGTGAGCGACAGAGTCCGTGTCAACGATCGGATTCGCGCTCGCGAAATCCGGGTGATTGACGAAGAAGGCGGCCAGCTCGGGGTAATGCAGCCATTTGAAGCGCTTAAGATGGCTCGCGAACGTGGATTGGACCTGGTGGAGATTTCTCCCACCGCCGACCCGCCAGTTTGCAAGATCACCGACTACGGCAAGTTTCTCTATCAACAAAGTAAGAAGGCACACGAGCAGCGTAAAAGCAGCCGTGGCTCGGCGCTGAAAGAAGTAAAGTTCCGGCCAGCCACTGCGGAACACGATTTTCAGGTTCGCAAGAACCAGATAATCCGCTTCCTCGGCGAAGGCCACAAGGTTCGCGCCATGATTTTTCATCGCGGACGCGAAATGGCGCACCAGGAAGTCGGCCGCGCCAAGATGACTCGCCTGTTGGGCGAAATTGGCGATGCGGGCTCCATCGAAACCATGCCGCGCATGGAAGGTAATGTCTTGGTGGCGTTGCTGGCTCCGAAAAAAGGCGCCGGCGCAATAGCAGCACCAAGCCGGCCCAATTAAGCCGTAGAGACAAATCGGCCAAATTAAGCCGCACGGATCAGTTTCTTCGCCACAAAATAGGAACTATAGTTCCTGCCGACACTGAAAAACAAAGACTTGCGGGCATACTAGCCCGTTGAATTGAAAAAAAACGAGGATTTACGGAATGCCACGCAATCGATCGAAACCGAAATTGAAACTGAAGACCCATCGCGGCGCCGCCAAGCGTTTTAAGATTACCGGCACCGGCAAGCTGCTCCGCATGCATTCCGGCAAGCGCCATCTACTGGGAAGCAAAGCGCCTGGTCGTATGCGCAAGCTCAAGAAGATGACCAAGGTCAACAAGGCAGACGTAGCCAAGACCATGCAGATGCTTCCCTACGGCTTGAAGTAGTCGAGAAATACTTTTTGAATTTCGTTGCACGAGCCGAGTCTTTTTGCGTAAGCAAATTGTTCGCGCTCTCGAAATGAAATGCGGGACGTACAAAAAGCGTCCTGTACGCTGCTCTCGGTTTTTCGAGAGTGGCGCTTCGTGCCAGGCGGCGCTACACGGGTGCCCGCCGGCCGAAATTGCTGCAATTTATTTCGCGGCACAGCAACACACATCGGAAACAAACCCGTTGCGCGAAGCTGCCCTTTTGCAAAAGAAGGGCCGCGTCGCCGCAACCCGTTTCGTTTCCAGGAAAAATGAACTACCGGGGCGTTTTTCGTTGTGTGGTGACCGGTTTTTTGCGTCCCGAGTTTTGGCGGGAATACCGGTTACTTGCACTTCGAACTGCCCGGTTAAAAGGAGCAAAACCCATGGCTCGCGTAAAACGCGGTACCAAGCGCCGGGCACGGCGCAAAAAGTATCTTAAGAGGACAAAAGGTTTTTTCCTCACTAAGAGCAAGCTATACCAGTCCGCGCAGGAAGCCGCGAACCGCGCAGATCGCTACGCGTTTCGCGATCGCCGCGTCAAGAAGCGTCAATATCGCCGCTTGTGGATTCAGCGTATCGGAGCAGCCGCTCGTTTGAACGGCATTACTTACGGCCAACTCATTCACGGCCTGAAAGCCGCCGGAGTCGAACTGGACCGCAAGGTTCTTGCCGACATAGCGGTAAAAGACGCTGCAGGCTTCGTGCTGCTGGTCGAGAAAGCGAAAGCTTTCGCGCCGAAACCGGTCGCAAAAAAAGCCAAGTAATTTTGTGGTGGCTTTTTGCGGAACGCGGAACTCTCTAGACGATCGGGCCACGCCGTCATTCCGAGCGGAGTCGAGCCTGCCGGCCGCAGGCAGGGAATCTCTCTTCGATTGCCGCGTCGCAAGAATTTTTCAAGGAGCGCGAACGTTTACGCTCCTTGCGATGTACTCTATCTTTCCATCATGCCGACCACTGACGGTTCGCAGGAAAAAACACTCGCCGCTCTCGGCGTCACGCAACCGGAGCAACTCGCTCCGCTGTTCGCCGAAATCCGCGCGCGGTTCGATGGTGAATCCAGCGTCGCTCGCGACGAAGCCACACTCAGACAATTTCGCGACGCCTGGCTCGGCCGTAAATCCGGCGTGCTTGCAGGCATCACCGATAATTGGTTGAAGCCTGCAACTCCGGAATTAAAACGCGCCGTCGGCGCTGGATTAAACCAGCTACGCGCGCATGTCGATGCGCAAATCGAGGCGCGCCGGATGGCCATTGAATCCGGCGCGGAAGTGGCTGCTGTGGCGAAAGACCGCGTCGATCTTTCGCTGCCTGGCGTTGTTCGTCCTGTCGGATCGCGGCATTTGATTCGGCAGGTGTTTCAGGAAATCGAAGATATTTTCGTTTCGATCGGATTTTCCGTGGTGGAAGGTCCGGAAATCGAAACGCCTTATTACAATTTCGAGGCGCTGAACATTCCGGAATTTCATCCGGTGCGCGACGACATGGACACTTTTTATGTCGAAGCGCAAGACGCGACCGGGGCAAGAACAGCGCCGGGTTCGCTGCTACTGCGCACGCACACTTCGCCCGTTCAGATTCGCACTATGGAGAAACGGCAACCTCCCGTACGCGTGATTGTTCCTGGCAAGGTGTATCGCCGCGATAATCCCGACGCCACGCATTCCTTTATGTTTCATCAGATTGAAGGATTGGCGGTCGATACGGATATTACGTTTTGCGATTTCACGGGGACCATCGAATATTTCGTCAAACAATATTTTGGAGCCGGCGTGAAAACGCGTTTTCGACCAAGCTATTTTCCTTTTACTGAACCGTCCGTCGAGTTCGATGTCTCGTGCATTTTTTGCGGCGGTAGCGGAACCGGCGCCGGCGGCGCGACTTGCGGAAAATGCAAAGGCGCAGGTTGGATCGAACTTTTTGGGGCGGGCATGGTCGATCCGGCGGTGTACGGCTTTGTGCATTACGACGCAAAAAAAGTCAGCGGTTTTGCTTTCGGTATGGGCATGGACCGTCTCGCGATGCTGAAGTACGGCATTGATGATATTCAGGTGTTTTTTCAGAATGATGTCCGGTTCCTGAAACAGTTTCCGTAGCGAAGCAAGAGCAGCGGAATAGACCCGCTGCTACATAAACCGATTTGCGGGTGATCACTTTTTCTCATGACTTTTGCTGACGCCAAACAGCGCTTCTCGAACCGGGTAGCGGACTATGTTCGCTACCGTCCGAGCTATCCGTCCGCGCTGATCGAGCTTCTGCGCGAAGAATGCGGGCTGCGCCCCGATCACGTCGTTGCCGACGTCGGTTCCGGCACGGGGATCCTTTCCAGAATGTTTCTTGAGAATGGCAACCGTGTATTGGGCGTCGAGCCGAACGACGCAATGCGGGGCGCCGGCAAAGAATATCTTTCTGCCTTCAAGAATTTTTCGAGCATCGCCGGTTCCGCGGAAGCCACAACGCTGCCGGGCGCTAGCGTGGATTTTGTGACCGTAGCGCAGGCATTTCACTGGTTTGAGCCTGCCGCCACACGCCGCGAGTTCCTGCGAATCCTGCGCTCAACAGGATTTGTCGTGATCGTGTGGAACGAACGTTTGTTCGATACCACGCCGTTCCTGCGAGAATACGAAGCGCTCCTTCATCGCTTTGGAAACGACTATGCCAAGGTCAGCGAAAGCTATCCGCGCCAGGCGCAAATTCAGGATTTTTTTGGTCCGAAGATTTTTTTGCAAAAGAGCTTTCCGAATTTTCAGAAGTTTGACTTCGACGGCGTTCGCGGCAGATTACGCGGCAGTTCGTACGTGCCGAGCCCGGACCAGCCGGCATTCGCGCCAATGATGGCTGAGCTGGAACGGATTTTTAACTCGCACCAACACGATGGCCAAGTCCGTATGGACTACACCACGCACATTTATTTTGGCCAACTTGCTGCGACGAGGAATTCAGCATGAAGGTGGTTTACAATTGGCTGAAGGATTTTGTGGATGTGCCTGCGACGGTGCAGGAACTTGCCGCCAGGCTGGCACTGCACGGCACCAACGTGGCCAGCGTGGAACCGCAACCACTCGGTGGAGTAATCGACGCCGAAGTCACTTCGAATCGCCCGGACTGCCTGGGAGTTTATGGAATCGCGCGCGAGGTCAGCGCCATCTACAAATTGGATTTCAAGCGCGTTACGCCGAAAGTCACCGAGTCCTCCGCTGCCAAAACCAGTGACGCCGTTTCGATAAAGATCGAGGCGCCGGAACTCTGCGGACGGTTCACAGCGCGCGTGATTCGCAACGTGAAAATTCAGCCATCGCCGGCGTGGCTGCGCGAACGGCTTGCGGCTGCCGGCGTGGCGTCCATCAACAACGTTGTGGATGCGACCAACTACGTGATGATGGAACTGGGTCACGCGCTGCACGCGTTCGATTACGATCTGGTGCGCAATCATTCGATCGTGGTGCGGCATGCCAAGCCGCAAGAGAAAATTAAGACGCTCGATGGCATCGAACGCAAACTCGATTCCGCGATCTGCGTGATTTCTGATGGGGACGGTTCGCGCGCCGTTGGTATTGGCGGAATTATGGGCGGCGGCGAAACGGAAATTTCCTTTTCTACAAAAAATGTTCTGATCGAGTGTGCGTGGTTTGAACCAGTGCCGATTCGCCGCGCGACGCGACTTTTGAAATTGCATACCGAAGCTTCGACGCGCTTCAGCCGAGGCGCCGATCCGGAACTGGCGGAACTAGCTTCGCGGCGTTGCGCGGAATTGATTTTGCAGTTGGCGGGCGGCGAACTGCTCTGCGGCGTGGTGGATGCATATCCCGGCAAGCGCGCACGGAAAAAAATCACACTCACGCGCGCGGAGATTCTGCGGGTGATGGGCGCGGATGTTCCCGATCGAGAGGTTGAATCCATTCTCGGCGCGCTGGGTTTTGCTCCGATGCGGGTGGACCAGAATCGCGGGCAACTCGGCTCGATTCTCGCTGCGTGGGAGTGTACGCAGCCATCGTGGCGCGCGGACGTGGAACGCGAAATCGATTTGATCGAAGAAGTCGCACGAATTTACGGACTGGACAAATTTCCGGCGCGGCTTCCCGCAGCGCGACAGGGGGCAGCGCGCCTTCCACAGTACGAAGCGGAATCTCGGCTGCGCGAACGCCTGAGCGGCCTGGGCTACCGCGAGATTGTGACCATTCCTCATGTAGCGGAAGATCGTGACATTCTGTTCCGTCCGGATGGCGTCATTCCCGCGCGTCTTGCGAATCCGCTTTCCGAAGAAGCCAGCATTCTTCGATCCAACGGAGCCGTTTCCATGGCTGCCGCGATTGAGTGGAATCTCAATCACAGCCAACGAAATGTCCGGCTCTTTGAAATCGGGCGGCACTATCGATTCGCGCCGCAGAATGAAGTACGAGAAAAATCGTTGGCGCCCCTTGAAACCGTTTTCCTCACACTCGGCGCAACCGGTGAAGCGCGGCCGCAGGGACTTTACGATTCCACGCGAGCATTTTCTTTTGCCGACCTGAAAGGCGATCTGGAGGCCATCGGCGCGCTGAGCGGCGGCTTCAAGTGGAAAGATGGCGGATCGGGTTCGTTGCTTGGGACGAAGCGCGGACAGATTTTCTTGGGCGAAAACGAACTGGGCTCAGCGGGTCAGCTTGCCAAGCGCATCGCCGACAAACTGAAATTCCGCCAGGACGTTTTCCTGGCTGAAATCATTCTCGGGCCGTTCTACTGCAAGTATTACGGAGTGAAGGAGGCGCGTCGCTACCAGCCGTTGCCGCGTTTTCCGGCGGTCGAACGTGATTTTTCGCTGCTACTGGCGGAAGGCACGCGATTCTCCGATGTCGTCGGGGCGATTCGCGCGCTGAACATTTCTGAAATTGCTTCGATCGAAGCCGCCGACCTGTTTCGCGGCAAAAATGTTCCGGCAGGAAAATATTCGCTGATGATCCGAGTAACTTTACAGAGCCGCGAAGCCACCCTGACTGACGCGCAAATCTCCGATTACTCCGGCAAAATCGTCGCAGCTCTTGAAGCCGCGGTCGGTGCCCAGTTGCGGTCCACGTAGAGGCTCAACGCCCCGAGGTGCGCTCGTTGTTGACTGCTTTGCAGCAGCGTTTTCCGTCCAAGCAAACTGATTCGTCACTACTGGTAGGCTGAAGCTGAGTAGTCAGGGGAGCGGCTCAAGTGACAATCGAGCAATGCGCACAAAGAACGCGGGTATCCCGTCACGCTTGCGCAGCTAGGTCCGCAGGAATCAAGTTGCCTATCCGCCGCTCTGATAAGACCGGAATATCAAGGGTTCGTGCTGACCTACCATCCGGCTTTGCCCGATAGCGCCGGGAAAGTGGGTGGATATAAGTTAGTCGCGGAAGAAGCCCATCCAAATCCCAAGAATCATCTGACGGTAGTTACGGACGACTCGGGTGTCGTGCAATACCGCTATGATGGTGACCTTTCCGTCAGGCAGACCTACGTATATTCGGGTGGTGGAGGACTGCATCCACTTCTAACTTGTCTGCTCCAGGAGAATTTCATCGGCAATCGATCCGAAGCAGAAGTTGCTGAGAAACTCCGGGCGTGTTCTACCGGACTGTATTATCTAAACTGGACAGCCGACCATGGGTTCGTTTCAGGTGGCTACTTCACTCGTTACCAGCTCACTCTGAATTCCCGCGGCAAGGTTGTTGGTTTTTCCGCAGAAGCCAGGCCGGTAAAGTACGGCGAGTTGTACGGAGTGCGAAGCTATTTTGCCGTTGGAAAAATCGATTCGCCCGGGAAGAAGAATTCCGTGAATGTCTATGCAACTCCCGAGAACCGTCCCGCCACCGCATCCGATCCGTTGGCGCTGGCGTGCGAGCTCGGCTGGGGCGATTGCAGCCATCCCGCAATTCTTCCAAACTGAATACGAGTGCGACTCTTTCGGACCAGCGGGTTCAACGCGCATCCAGCGACATATATTCGTGAGGCTGCCATGTCCGGGCCGCCCCCTTGCTGATTCAACTGCGCTACA
>Ga0099830_10000317_pt1 | contig 20379 bp, 22 predicted proteins | sample CZO8metaG_4_FD_79337 | JGI IMG/M metagenome (GOLD analysis project Ga0099830, IMG submission 79337) | Vadose zone soil microbial communities from the Eel River Critical Zone Observatory, Northern California, USA - CZOApr15con2H3.8 metaG | ecosystem: Environmental > Terrestrial > Soil > Vadose...
CACGGCCAGCCCCCGATGAGCAGCAGCGGGAGAGCTCCGGACCGGGGGACGTAGATGTAGTGAACCGCCTGCTTGGCCAGCTGCACCCGGTAGTGGGCGTAGGCGTTGATCGCCTCTTCGTGGGTGCGCCAGTCATAGCCGTTCTGCCAGGAGTCCAGGAGGTCGCCCAGGTAGGTCTGATTGGTGCCGTACCCCCAGGCATCGTTGCCCATGTCGCCCGGCAGCCTGGTGACCGAGAGGCGCTGGCGGAGGTCGTCGATCTCCTTGTCATCGATGTCAATCTCGAATTGTTCCGGTTTCATGCTAAGCTCCTTTTTCTGTGCTCTCCGCAGAGAGACGCTGCTGGAGAAGGGACTGCTCGGCCCGGTTGCCAGTTAGGGCGAGTGCCCGCAGCTCGGCTGCTTGGGCCTGCTCGCGCCGACCAAGTTCAAGGAGGAGTTCTCCACGGATGGCGTGGAAGAGATGATACCCGTCGAGATCACGCGCGAGGGCTTCGACCTCGGTCAGTGCTGCTTCTGGCCCGGCCACATAGCGCAGGGCGACCGCTCGGTTCAGCCGCACGACCGGCGAGGGCGTCATCTGAAGCAGGAGATCGTAGAGGGCCAGGATCTGCGGCCAGTCCGTGGCCTGCCACGAAGCTGCCTCAGCATGGCAGGCCACCAGCGCAGCCTGAACCTGATAGGGGCCCGGACGTCCCAACGTCGCCGCCTGCTCAATCAGTGATCCTGCTTCCGCAATCATCCGTCGATCCCAGCGCGAGCGGTCCTGGTCGGGGAGCAAGATCAGCTTGCCCCTGACGTCGAAGCGCGCCTCAACGCGTGCCAGGTGCAGACGCATCAGCGCGAGCAGGCCCAGCGCCTCCGGCTCTCTGGGGTACAGCCGCGTGACGAATGCAGCGAGCCAGGCGGCATCTTCCGCGAGATCGCGGCGCGCGGGGGCGCTGCCGCTGCTGGCCAGGTAGCCCTCGTTGAACATCAGGTAGAGCACCGCCAGCACTTCACCTAGCCGCTCATCGAGGTCCTCATCACGGGGCACGCGATAGGGGATAGCAGCCTGCACGATTTTCTGCCGTGCTCGGACGAGACGCCGCGCCATCGCCGACTCCGAGGCCAGGAACGCGTGCGCGATCTCGGCGGTCGTGAAGCCACAGACCGCGCGGAGCGTCAGGATTACTTGTGTCTCGCGGGAGAGCGCCGGGTGGCAGCAGGTGAACATCAGCCGGAGTCGGTCGTCCGGCTCCTGCACGATTGGGTACTCAAAGGCGGCCAACTTGTCGCGGTAGCGCGCATCGCGCCGGAGTTGGTCGATGGCCCGGCGGCGCGCTACGGTCACCAGCCAGGCACCCGGCTGAGCTGGAATCCCCTCGACCGGCCAGCGTTCGAGTGCGACAAGCAGGGCATCCTGGACGATCTCCTCGGCAACCTCGAAGTTGCCCAGAATGCGGACGAGTGCTCCCACCAATCTCCCGGCTTCTTCCCGGAAAACGGCGCTGAGGGCAGCGTGCGTCTCATGGTGTGTCGCTTCCTGCATCTCGTCGCGCTCTTCCCCGCTATGCTTGGCCTCGGCTAGAGCTGACGACTGGCCGGATCTCAACACCACCTGCGGGCCACGTTTTGGCCATCTGCAGAGCCTCGTCGAGATCGGCAACATCGATCTCGGCATAGCCACCAATCACTTCAGTTCCTTCAACAAACGGGCCATCGGTGATCAGCGGCTGACCGTCAGCGGTGAAATGCACGCTGGTCGTCGTGTACGCCGCTTGGAGCGGTACTCAGCGAACCACTGGCTAACCCTGGCATCGCGCTGGCACGGGCCTCCTCAGACATTGCCTCCAACGCGGCTGCATCCTGTGGGGTTCTTCCGCAGAACATAAGGACGTACTTCATGGTGTTCTTCTTCCTTTCTTGGAGCTTCTCTTGAAAGAGCTGTGAGCATTCCGTCTTTATTCATACGACGAACAGACACGATCCGAAAAGGACATCATTCCAGCGAATATGCGCTCATTGCGGCGAACTGGCGCAAAGTCAGTCGACGATAAGCGATTCCACCAGATCATGTTCTATCGCGTAGCGAGTGGCGGCGCTCCATGAGGTACTGTCAACTTGTTGAGAAGCTTCTTCCTTTCCAATGCATGATCTGGATGTGCCGTTCTCACAAGGAACTCCAGTCCTATGATGGGATGTGAAAAAGGACTATGACCAGTTGTAAACAGCACTGGCCTGAGGAACTTAGGCCAGTACAGAAACAGCATTTCTTAGCGTGCTCAGAGCGTCTTTGAGGAGATGCGCTAGCTCGGCTTCGAGAGCAGCCTCGGTCTCCCCAAAGCGGACGGCTGCCACGCCGCGTTCCGTTGCAGCCACCAGTACATAGCCAAGTGCCGTTTCAATAATAGTATAGCCGATATGCATGCCCTTTCCTCCTTGCTTATACACCGTTGGCGTCATCCCAAGCTGGATGGGGACGCGCTCATAGAGGCTACTGCACGATTGATAGCCAGCACCGTAAAGAGCACTGGTCACTGCCTCTCCGTCTTGCAATCGGGCCTTGAATTGTCCCAGACGGCAGGACTCCGCGTACTGGCGTGGCGAAATGCCCTTCACGCGCTTGAAGGTCCGTTGGAGATGGTACGGGCTCAGATGAAACTGCGCACTCAAATCTGCCAGATGCAACGGAGCCTCCAGATGGGTTTCGATATACCGGCACATCTCCTCAACCAGGGCGGTGTGCGGGACTGGAACGTGTGCTTGCGCGGGATGGCACCGCTGGCAGGGACGAAATCCAGCGGCTTCGGCCTCTGCTGGCCGCTGAAAGAAGGCCACCTGTTCGCGACGTGGTCGGCGAGCAGGGCATGATGGACGGCAGTAAATGCGGGTCGAACGCACTACAAACACGAAGGTTCCATCAACCTCTCGATTTCTCGTCAAGACCGCACTCCAACACTGCTCGTCATCTAAGGGTTCTTGCTTGGTTTCTTCTCCCAAGTGCCTCATCTTCAGTATCCTCCTTTTTCCTACTAAGGACAGTATAAAGTACAAGGAGGATCAATGCTATCGGATTCTTGCGCTTCAAACTATACAGAATACGATTTATTGCGCATCATGGAAAATGATCCCGAGGCTGGAGCGGAGACCGGAAGTGAGAGGGCTCACCCTCTCCTCCCAGCGATTGGCAATGCTGGCAAGATGGGGATAGAGCGCCTCGCGAAGCTCCTGCACGATAGGTGGCAAGGGATAGGCCACCAGCTTGCCTATGTGCTACTGGGGGTCGCGCTGCTGCGAGCACGAGTGATACCCCGGTGGGCTGCGTGGCTCATCATGGTGAGTGCTCCCGTGATGGGGCCGATCGCCTACGGGACGAAGGTGGGTCTACTTCAAATCCTCGGGTATGTGCTGATTTTCATTGGCAGCGTGCCTGCCGCCCCGCCATGCTGAAGAGGAGAGACGAGCAAGCACAAGCGTTGGTGCCGACGGCTGAGGAACTAACACCAACAACCTGAGGTGCTCAAGGATTTTTCGTGCCAACACGAGCATACATCCTTTTTCCCAAGGTGAGAGCGAGGTGGGTTCTTGAAGCTGTTCTGTGTCTAAAAGGAAACCATGTTAAACCGAAGCGTACCAGCACCCGGTTTAACATGGTTTCGATCATGGATGTTTCTCTGCCTCAAAGTACTAGCAGGTCGTATTTTTTGTGTTGAGTCAATTTATTTCTCCTAAAATCTTGACAAGCTCCTCACTACCTACACGTTTGAAACATATACTAGCGCTTCACAAGAGGCCAGTTTACTCAAACACAAGAAGCGGTTTCACAATTCCGTCTAGCTTCTTATCCATCATCTCAAATGCTTTTTCAGTCTCGCTAAACGGAAACGTGTGCGTCGTCAGGCGGGTGGGATCAACACGACCAGTTTGCAGCAGATGAAGCATGCGTTCCATGCGCAGTCGTCCACCAGGACAAAGTCCTGTCTTAATGGTTTTTTCGGCCATACCCACGCCCCAATCGAGGCGAGGAATCTGCACAAACTCTCCATGACCATGGTATCCAACGTTCGAGATAGTTCCTCCTGGCTTGGTCACTCTGACGGCATTTTGGAACGTCAGATCCGATCCGAGAGCCTCAATGGCAGAGTCCACGCCTTTGCCCTGCGTCAAATCTAAAATGCGCTGCACCGCATCTTCTTTGGTAAAATCCACAACCTGGTCGGCTCCGTAAAAGCGGGACAAATCCTGGCGCTTCGGAACAGATTCTACCGCAATAATGAGGGCAGCACCGCGAAGTTTGCTGCCTACGGTTGCCATCAGACCAACGGCTCCCTGAGCAAAGATAGCCACAGTGCCGCCCATGGGAATATCTGCGTTTTCGGCGGCCATAAAGCCTGTTGACATCATATCTGCACAATACACTGCCGCTTCGTCAGAGACGTTATCCGGAATGTGCGCTAAATTGGCGTCCGCCTCGTTGACGTGAAAATACTCCGCAAACACCCCGTCCTTGATATTGGCGAACTTCCAACCCCCTAGCGCCTGGGTGGACTGTGACGAATGCCCAGCTTGCGATGAGACATCTCCCCACGTCGGGGTGATAGCTCCTACTAACACGCGGTCTCCAGGTTTGAAGTCTTTGACCTCACTGCCAACCTCTTGAACAACACCTACAGCTTCGTGACCCAGGGTGAGGTTCTCTCGTGGGCCAATGGCACCATGCACTGTATGTGCATCTGATGTGCAAATCAATGCCTTGGTGGTCTTGATGATGGCATCGTTTGGTCCAGGACGGGGAATGGGCTTCTCTGAAAATCCTACATGTTCGAGGGACTGCATAACAAACGCTTTCAAGATGGGTACCTCCTTTTGTACGAGTAGCTCGCAGCGATACACGGATGCTTAACAACTTTACCGATTTTTGTGACAAAGGAGCGCTACATTCCCTAAAGCAGACGATTAAGAGGACAGCTTCTACGTTGTTATGAACTGACAAATTAAGTATACAGTACTCACAGCATCTAGCTGGTGAGAATCCAGTGAAAAAGAAAAGAGGAGTAAAAAGCAGCAAAAAATCGATGGCGATGCTGCGGCGCGAATTCGAGTATATCCGGCATGGCACGTTGTCCTGGTTCCTCAATTTTGATGTCGTCACCGGGCACGTCATCGAACCCTTCTGAAGGTCGCGGGAGAACCTCGTTACACAACTCGTGGGGGGAACCAGTCCAAGAGGTATCGTGAGCAAGCACACCGCCTCACGAAGAAGGTAACCCAAAGCTTCTTTACACAGAGGCTACTGTCTGGTAGACCACTACTCGTACAGTGTTCAACGGGGGACTGCTGCGACAATCTTCTCTTCTTACAAGAGACTATCCTTTACAAATGCTTGTAGCGATGCTATAAATGCGTCTGTACCGTGCATGAAACATTTTTTGGAGGAGAACAATATGACGCCAATTACCGATGAGTATATGCGGCAGATGCTGTCCACGACCAGGACGTATTGCATGGTTATTTTGAAGGCTGGACCAAATAGACATGAGGATGGAGTCGAAAAAATCATTTGGGAACATGGACGAAGAAATTTTGCCCTCCGGGCAGACGGAGTGTTATCTATTGTGTGTCCGATCTCTGATGAAAGTAATGTCGCAGGTGTGGGAATTTTTAATGCTCCTGTCGAAGAAGTAAAAAAGATCATGGATGAGGATCCTGCTGTAAAAGCAGGAGTTCTGGTCTATGAAGTTCATGCTTGTCGAAGTTTTCCTGGAGCTAGCTTACCAAGGGAATAAGACTGGCCTTACTTCATCTCAGGGCCGCGCGGCAAGGTAAAGCTTAAGTATTATTGCAAATCGCCAAACAACCTCAGCGAGCAAATAAGCTGCGGCTCCTGCTCAAATATGGTCACTTTTCTTAGCGCTTCCTTTAGGCCATATCGTCAGGTGACAGAAAAGATCTCGTCCCACCGGGTCGTATAGCGTGGTGATCTTCTCTCTTGTCGCATCTGCCAGGCATGGGTCAGTCCTTGCGCTCCAAAGAGGATGGTATCTTGCCCCAAGAGCCTATTGATGCGATCAACCGCCCTCATCAGCCGGGCTTTCTTGTCATGTTGCGTTAGGGAGAAATCGCCAAACAGATCGAACTGGATATGCTCTGCTGGCGTGATCCTGGTGAGATACACTCCTGCTTTCCGGTACTTGTACCCAGGCTTATAGATTTTTCTCAGGAGTGTCAGCGCATAGCCAATCAACTCCGGGGTGAAAGCGGTGGGGAAGACGATAGATCGCGCTGCGCTCTTGGCATACTGCGGAGTATCTTTTTGAAAATAGTTGGTGTGGATAAACACACTGATGCAGCCAGCAACGGACTCCTGGCTGCGTAATTTTTCTGCTGCGCGCGCGGCATACGTCGAGACCGCCTCTTCCAATTCCTTTAGATTTTCAATTGGCCTGCCAAAGGTCTTGGAACTCATGATGCCTTTCCTGGGCCTGGGTTTGGTTTCCAGGGGGATACAGGAGATGCCGCGTAGTTCCAACACTGTTCGCTCACCCACTACGGTCAGATGCTTGCGTATCCAGTATGGGTTGGCATACTTGAGGTGTTTGGCGGAAATAATCCCCTTCTCATGTAAGAAGCGAGCATACCTGGGGCCAATGCCCCAGACATCTTCAATACTGACGTTGGACAGAAACATGTCCATCTCAAACTCGGAACGAGATGTCAAGACCAATACACCCAGGTATTCAGGGTGCTTCTTGACGATTTCGGTGGCGATTTTACTGAGCGTCTTGGTTTCGCCAATCCCGACAGAAACGGGAATACCAACATGTTGCAGGACTTTTGCGCGTATCTCGTGTCCATAGGCGTGCAGGCGTTCTTGTTCAATATGAGCCAGATGTAAGAATGCCTCGTCGATTGAATACACTTCTACCTGTGGGGAGAAGGTTTGTAAGGTTGCCATGACCCGATCTGACATGTCGGCGTATAAGGCATAATTACTGCTGAACAGGACAATGTGATGCTTTTCAATGAGGTCTCGGCACTGGAACACGGGGGTTCCCATCTTAATCAGTGGCTTGACGTCATTGCTTCGTGCCACAACACAGCCGTCATTATTGGACAACACGATGACCGGATTGTTGTGAATGGCAGCAGAAAAACACCTCTCACAGGAGACATAGAAGTTATTTGCGTCAACTAAGGCGAAGATCGTGCCCATCTCAGGCCTGGTGGCGCAGGGAGAAGGTGAGTGGATGGATGACGCAGGTGACGATACCCCAAATGTGAAAGTCCGTCCTGGGGGTGATCTCAATGGGAGGATAGTCGGGGTTTTCTGCTTGTAAGATCAGAGAGCCTTCAACCATGCGAAGCCGCTTGATGGTAAATTCCTCATGCAGCCGTGCCACGACAATGCAGGTATCCCACGGGTCGAGCGCACGATCTACCACGACAATATCGCCGTCATGAATACCTGCGCCGCTCATGGAGTTGCCCGTGACCCGCGCGTAGAAGCTGGTGATAGGATGGAGTAGTAACAGGTCATTGAGATCAAGCCGCTTCTCAGCCCATTCTTCAGCAGGGGATGGGAAGCTGGCATTCAGTGGATGGGGAAAGACCGGCAAATTCATGGGAGAGACCTCCTTTCTGCGGACCAGGCAGAGTATGAAGTACAGGTAACAGGTTGTCCGTACCGACTGAAATGAGCAAAATATGAACAAATGTTCATATTGTTTCAAGGGAAGTATACACAACAAACGAGCAAGCTGTCAATGTTTTTTAGGACTTTTTTTGGAAGGGAACGAAGGGTCGAGGACAAATGAGTGAGATAGAGCATCTTTTTTGCGTAGGTGAGTGCAAAAGATTGAAGCAGGCTATACAAAGCTCTCACGCCGCCTTGTCTCACAGCTTGTTGAAAAAAGGAGAAACGTTCGATCAAATTGCGTCTGCTAGCAATAACCTGAGCGTGAATGACGGGTTTATCGTCTGCTGGACTCATCCATTATGAGTTTTTTCAACAAGCTGCTCAATTGTGCAACATAGATGAGCTTATTGTATGTAAAGGCTTGCATTCCCTTCTCTGTCTCAGTAAGACGTTGCGCTTCAACGGGCTGAAAAATTCTGCGAATCACCTCTTATCAATAAACCCGACGATGAGATATAATTCTTTCAGTAGCTCGGAAGGTTGAATCGCTTGATGAGCTAGACAAAGCAATGTACAACGAGGGTGTAAAATATTTTGGATCTTCCGCACTTTCCGTGCTATTTCATGCAGCCTTCAAAACCCGTTGACGCAGAAGCGGCAAGCCGCCTCGGCCATACATGGAGCGCTTAAAAGACTTCAGCTTGTTGATTTTCCCTTCGACAGGTCCATTCCTGATGAACTTTGACAACCGAATCGGGTAATGACATACTGGAGAAGAACAAAACTTCTAAGAAGGACCATTCTTCTCCTATGAATCCCAAAGAGACCTATCGCTGGCAGGTGCAGCTCAGTGCCGAGCAACGGCGCGAGTTGCAAAACGCCCGCGATCACCATCCGAAACCGTATGTCCGAGAGCGCAGTGCCGCCCTCGTGCAGATGGCCGAGGGCAAGTCCCCTCATTGGGTCGCCACCCACGGAGTGCTCAAACCGAGAAAGCCCGATACGCTCTACCGCTGTGTCAACTGGTATCAGACCCAAGGGTTGGCGGGCTTGCTGGCCCATCAGCAGGGTGGTCCGGTGCGGAGGCGTCTTTGACCGCCGCGCAGAACTCATCGAGCGATTGCGTCGTGGACCCGTCCCCGCTGCTGCTGGCAAGCCAGCGGCCACGCGCTGGACGTTAGCGCGAGTCGCTGCCGCGTTGCCTTGGCTGGCGGGCTACTCGCTCAGTGGGGTCTGGAAGCTGCTGCGCGGCTCGGGTATCCGTCTGCGATCCGCACGAGTGCAAGCCTACAGCCCCGATCCCGACTACGAGCAGAAAGTCGAGCACTTGTGTGCGGTCTTGCGCGAGGCTTCCCATGCGCCTGGTGAGCGCGTGGTGGTGTTCGTGGACCAAATGGGCTACGGACGCTGGCCGCAAGCCGCGAGCGATTGGATGCCTGAGGCCCCCACACCAGTGCGGGTGGCAGAGCGCTTTGCCAGTAATGAACGCAAGTGGCGCTTGATGGGAGCGCTCAACGCGCAGACGGGACGAGTCGATACCTTAGACAACTACATCGTGGGTCGCAAACAGGTCATCCAGTTTCTGGGGCGCCTGAATGCGGCCTACCCGCAGGCCAGCCGCATCTCGGTCGTGCTCGATAACTGGTCGATCCATCAGCACCCTGACGTGCAAGAGGCTCTGCAGGCCCTGCCGCGCCTAGACCTGGTGTGGTTGCCGACGTATGCCCCATGGCTCAACCCGATTGAGAAGCTCTGGCGCTGGGTGCGGCAAGACGCGCTCTACCTGCATCGCGATGCAGGCGATTGGAACACCTTACAACAGCACCTGCATGCTTTCCTTGAGCAGTTCGCTGCAGGTTCAACCGAAGTGCTTGAGTATGTCGGCTTGCTCGGAGACGGCTTGTTAGCCCAAGCTCGTCGGGGTCGGTAATTACCCGATTCGATTGGAAAAGTTCATCAGGAAAAAGGAGGCGTTTCTTGCTATTACCGCATTCGATCGTCAAAAATCATCAGATAGTACATATGTACAAACACTACCTCAATCGTGTAAAATAGCAGAGGTCGTTTCACATTATTTTAGCCACAAGGAGCGAAAAACATGAGCGAAACAAGCGAGACTCTGGCATTCTTTACCCAGGGCTGGCAAAACTACCAGAATCAATTGAGCATAGCCCTCGCTCGACTCTCACCGGAGCAGCTTGCACTCCGTGCAGCGCCTGACCTGCGTTCAATCGATGAGCTGGCGCGTCACGTGATTGCGGTGCGGGCTGGGTGGTTCCACTATAATCTGGAAGAGGGCGATGAGGACTTCGGCGCTTTTCATGAGTGGGATGGGCCTGGTAGTCTACCACGCTCTGCGGATGAGCTGGTGAGCGGATTGGAAAAAACCTGGCAGGTCATGCAGGAGGTGCTGGGACGCTATACGCTCGCAGATTTGCAGTCTACTGTCCAGGATGAGTGGGAAGGCAAGATATACACCTACACCCGCGGATGGGTCATCTGGCACGTCATCGAGCACGACATACATCACGGCGGCGAGATCGCCTACTCCCTCGGCATGCACGGCCTCACCGCCCCGGATATTTAGCGGGTGTGCAGGCCAATTGCGGGAAAAATAGCCTGCCGTCCTGATGATTTTTACCAACCAAGATCGGGAAGGGTGAATGCAGCCTTCCCATCTCTCACAGCTCCCCAGGCGAGTCAACGTCAGAAGGAGAAGTGTCCTTGGGACGTGCCTGCGTGCTCACAGGTGAGCGGAATAGCCCGAAGAGCGTGTAGATGGCGACTATGACGGCACCGCACATCGCAGGTAGGAAGAGCAGCGGTTGAAGAGGTGGTCCAGAGCTCAGCATGACAAAGAGATTCAAGAGGAGCCCACCGAGCAACATGAGCACCATTCCACTCGCGATGACAAAGCCGAGCCCGGCGTGAGCGGTTGCTGTCTGGCGAAGAGCACGTGCCTCGCGACTCACACACGCCAGCAAGATGGCACTGATGAGAGGATGGACATAGAACAGGAGCAAGAAGAGGAGAAAGGGAAGTCCCGGACGTATCCCCAGTATCCCCAAAAGAGGCATGATTGCGAACAACCAGAGGCCGGGGAAGAGGGTAAGAGGTATGATGAGGAGCAGGACCAACAGAAGGAAGCCAACGCGCGGCGTCGAGCGCCAGGCGGAAACGAGAAGCGGAAGGCACCCAAACCCCCAGGCGAGTGCGAGGCCCGCGAGAAAAATCCCTCCGATCCAGCTCAGTGTGGGAGACATGCTCTCTTGGGCGCTCGCTCCCAAAAGCCAGAGAGGGATCAGCGTCGCAGCGACGAGAGCGGCGAAGATTCTCATGATCCGGGTCGCGTTCGGGGTGGGTATCGAACGCCTCTGCCTCGCCCGGAACGTGAGGTTCAGATGCAAGTGCAGGTGGATGTGCCTGTCCTGCTCCTGCTGCTCCTGTGGTTCAAAACGCTGGCGCTGGCCTTGCGGCTCATAACGTAACGCATGGATCATCACAAGTCTCCTTCCACGGCTCGTGGACGCCATCCCAAGTGTTGTGTAAAGACAAACACTAAACAAACAAGCACAGGTATAAGGTCGGTACTCCCTGTCCCCAGGAACTGGAGAGAACGGAAAAGTGCCCTCAGATTTCCAAAGTCATCAGGAAGGGAGAGCCTCGTGCTCCTGGTCTTACACAAGAAGGTCAGCAAACAGCATCTCCTCCCGACCCACCCTTTCCGGCTGGTTGTTTTTCTGTCGATAGCGATCAGAACTCAGCCGTTAGCCGACCGGGATTTTTGGCAAGCGGATGTCTTGCATCACAGCCCAGACAATGGTCAGACAGCTGGTTTCTGTGGTGAAGGCATCGATCTGATCGGTCCGCTGCCGGACATTGCTAAACAAGCTTTCAATGGCATTGGTGCTGCGAATGTAGCGATGCATGACTGGCGGAAAGGCATAAAACGTCAAGAGATGCTCTTCATCCTCGATCAGGCTGCGCACCGCTTCAGGATAGCGTTGGCGATATTTGGCTTTGAAGGCTGCCAGATTCAGGAGCGCATCTTCTTTCTTCTCTTGCTTCCAGATTCCGGCCAGTTCGGTCGCCACCTCCTTCTGCTCACGCTTGGGAATGGCGTTCATCACATTGCGCTGTTTGTGGACCAGACAGTGTTGACGAGGTGTCGTCGGAAACAGAGCCGAGACCGCCGCCAACAGCCCGTCATGTCCATCCGTCACGATCAGATCGACCTCGGCCACTCCCCGGTTCCGCAGGTCTTGCAAGAGGCAACTCCAGCCATCCTTGCTTTCTTCTGCACAGGCGCGGAAGGCGAGCACTTCTCGGCTTCCTTCCAGATCGACTCCCAGCGCCGTTAAAATCATGGCCGCATCGGCTTGTGCCCCGTGACGAACGCTAAAATGGATACCATCCAGATACAGGATGCGGTAGTGGGCCAGCAGCGGACGTTCGCGCCAAGCTTCATATTGCTCGGTCAGCGTCTCGTTCAGACGGCTGACCGCGCTGGCACTGGGTGCAACTCCCATCAAGGTTTGAGTCACCTCTCCCACTTTGTGCGTACTCACTCCACTGACAAACATCTGGGTCAAGGCTTCGGCCACTTCCGGTTCATAGCGACTGTAGCGCTCGAACACCTGACTGTGAAGCTTCCCTGCTCGATCTCTGGGAACTTTGAGATCCTCAATGCGCCCTGTGGGAGTGACCAAGTCACGCGTGTAGGACCCATTGCGATAGTCTCGGCGGGTGGGAGTGCATTCTCCCCACGACGCGCCAAGGCACTGCTCGAGTTCTTCCCGCATCACTTGTTCGATCAAGACCTGGACGGCACTCACGGCAAGACGACGCAAATGGTGACGGAACTCCTCCTGCTCTGGCAGGTCTGGTGACGATGGGTCTGGCGTTGAACCTTCAGGGGTCATTGTGGTAGGCTTGTTCTTGGGGACAAGCATAGCATTCTCCTTTTGAGGAAATGAAGGGAACCATCTAAGGAAACAATCTATGCCGGTAGTATCCTCTCCAAATCACCTCTTGGCAAAGCCTCTTCTTTATCCCAGGGGATGCACAACGAGGTTGAGAGACTCTCCAGAGGCAGCAGATCGGCTCCTCTTGACAGGCCAGCTGAAGCAGAGATTACTATAGCTATGACTGATAGATCTGTATTGGAGAGATGAAGCGGTGGGCTCTAGAGCACAGCGTTACTGAGAGAACACTATTACTGATGAGATTTTTGAAAGGAATGCTGGAATGACCATTCGAGCGGTGGTTTTTGATATCGGAGGGGTGCTAGAAATCACCCCTCCGACTGGATGGGTTGAAAAGTGGGAAGCCCGCCTCCATCTGAACCCAGGGGAGCTGGATGAACGGCTCATGGACGTATGGAGAGCTGGCACCTTGGGGACCATTTCGGAAGAGGAAGTGGAAAAGCGTATCGGCGAGATCATGGGGATGGACCAGGGGCAAGTCGGGGCATTGATGGCTGACCTCTGGGAGGAGTACCTGGGGGAACTCAACGTCGAGCTGTCTGCCTACTTCGCCAGCCTGCGCCCGCGCTATCAAACCGCTATCCTCAGCAACAGCTTTGCTGGTGCCCGGGACAAAGAGCAGGAGCGCTACCAATTTGCTGAGCTATGCGACCTCCTCATTTATTCCCATGAAGAGGGGATTGCCAAACCGGAGAGGCGCATCTTTGAACTCACCTGTGAGCGCCTTGGTGTGCAGTCGGCAGAGGTCGTCTTCCTGGACGACGTCGAGACCAACATCGCTGCCGCCCGCGAGTTTGGCATGCAGGCCATCCTCTTCAGAGAGACCAACGAGGCCATCGCCGCCGTCCAGACTTGCTTGCAAGCCGCATCACCTGCTGTCACCTACGCTGTTCGATCTCCGTCGAGTGGAGATCAGAATGCTCTGGAAGAAGAAGATTTTGGAAGTATCGACTCGTCATCTCGTGTTGGCTCCTGATGCGGCTATTGATCTGCAACTGCATACTACCTTCAGTGATGGCACCTGGACGCCCGAACAACTGATCGACTACCTGGTGCGTGAACAGTTTGGTCTGGTGGCGATCACCGATCATGATCGGGTGGATACCGCTCCGGTGCTGCAACAGTTGGCGGCGGAGAAACAGCTCCCACTCCTGGCCGCGGTGGAAATGAGTACCTCGTGGAGCGGTGAGCTGACCGATGTGCTCTGCTATGGGTTTGATCCGGAAAAGAACGAGTTGCGAGAGCTGGCACAAAATATTGCGCATCGCCAGCGAGAGAACACCAGGGAGGTCTGCGAGAACCTGCGCAAGATCGGCATCTCCTTTCCGAATTTGCACGAACTGGATGCCCTCCTGGCCCAACCGAGTGCGCAACAACCCCGTGAACTGGTGGCTCTCTTAAAAAAACTGGGCTACGGAACCGGAGAACCATCTGCCGGAACATTGATCACAGAGGCTGGTTTCTTGTGGGCCACCAACGATCTTGCGACGGTGGTGAATGCAGCTCATCGCAGTGGGGCAGTGTGTCTCATCGCTCATCCTGGACGGGGTGAAGGATATACCTGCTATGATGGCCAGTTGCTCGATGAGCTCCGAAGGCAAGTTCCCATTGATGGCTTGGAGGTCAATTATCCTGCTCACACGCCAGAACAGATGGCCATGTATCGGGAATATGCCCAAACGCACCGTTTACTGACCAGTTCCGGTTCAGACTCCCATGGTCCAGAGAAGAAACCCATCAAATATCGGGCAGAGCTGAGCCAGAGCCTCCTGGAGCGTCTAGGTATCCAGATCTCATAGGAGAGGGAACAAGGTGGCAGCGCAGGGAGCAAGTCAACAGAGCAATGTGTCCCCTTCAGAGGGAAAAGGAAACCTTCCCGACAAGGAGGATGCATGGTCAGTATCACAGATTTGCCACTTCAGAATCCAGACCTCTTCCCAATTCGTACCCAGAGCGCCCTCCTGGTTGGGCGAGGCAGCTTTGATCGCGTGGGCGCAAGCTGGATGGTTTCTGACTGTCCAGCGACAATACCTCTTTACATTGGCTCATCAGGGACTTTCATCAGGCATCCTCATCTCGTTGCGCAATCCGTGGTCATAAGCATTTCCTCTATTCAACTACACACAACACCTGCAAATTACTGAGCAGTTATTGTATAATTGACGCATGCTCAGCTTATATACTAGCTGAGAGTAATCTTCGTGCTCATCATACATTCCCGCAGAGAAAGGAGCATTACAATGAACTGTAGTGTATGCAGAACACCACTTCCCCAGGGAGTAGCCTATTGTCCCACCTGCGGAACTCCTACATCCTCCAGTTACTCGGCTGCTGGCACAACACCTGACGCTGCCACTGTTGTATCAACTCCCCCTCCTCCGCCAACCAACTACGGTCCCCAACCCTATGGAACGGCATCTCCGTACAACACACCATCAGTTCCTTATGATCCGTACAACGTGGCACCACCCTCACCATCACCTCAAAGACGCAGCAATCGCATGGGCTTGATCATTGGAGCTGTCCTGCTCGTGTTGATCCTGATCCTTGGTGGGGTAGTGGCGCTTCTACTGCGAGGGACTCAGGTGACTGTGACTCCTGCACAGGCAACGGCTACAGCTCAGGCCCAGGCGACCGCGAAAATCACTTCTGCTCAGACAGCCGTTGCTCAGGCTAATGTATCGGCAACGGCTCAAGTCAATGCCCAGGCGACCGCAACTGCAACTGTTTTCCAGAACATCTACACCCAGGCCATCGGTGGAACTCCCGCGCTCAGTGATCCTTTGAGTAGTCAGGATAGCAACAGTTGGGATATATCGAAGTTCTGCTCCTTCAATGGAGGAGCCTATCACGCCATCGATTCGACGCAAAACAACTTTGCTACCTGCATGGCTAGCTCTAGCAACTTTATGAACTTTGCATATCAGGTACAGATGGTGATTAACAAGGGCGACTGGGGAGGTCTTACCTTCCGTTCTGACAATGCGGAAAATAACTTTTACTACGTGGAGGTGCATTCAGACGGGTCATACTCTTTCAAGGTATACAAGAACAATAGCTTTTTCAAAACAGTGATTAGTGGCACCAGTTCAGCCTTCAAAACGGGTTTGGGCCAATCCAACTCGATTGCGGTCGTTGCACAAGGAAGCAACTTCTACCTATACATCAATGGACAATACACCGTTAGCGCCAATGACACGAACTTCGCCTCCGGTGAAATCGGTGTGGCTGGTGGTGACGATACGCATCCTGCGGATGTATCTTTCAGCAATCTGAAGGGATGGAAGGTGTAAGCAGAGATTACGCTGCTCTCTCGATCACTTTGCCCCGCGTCTCCATCCAGATATAGAGGAGGGGGCTTGCGACCAGCAGGAAGAGGATGCTCGCGAGGAAGATCCATGTCAATGGATTCGCCCGATTGAAGTTGCTCCACGAGAAGACAATCGCCAGACCAATCGCGGCAATCCCAATCATCTGGCTCTGGAGCGCGATGCGCACTGCACTCCAACGAACATCGAGCGCGATAGCAAGTTCACCAACTCCCGTGAGAGCAAATAGGGCTCCCATCATACGCGCAGTGAGCGGGGTCAACTGCCAGGGCCAAGTGCTGATCATGAAGCCAGGCTGCAGGAAGAGAACAATGCTGGTGAGCACTGTTAAGCCACCCACTATACCGATCACCAGACGCACAAGGCGTGGCACACGGCGATCGTGGTATGTGTCAGGGCCAGGGTCAGCGTATCTATTGCGTAGCCAGAGCAGGAAAACAATGAACGGCGTCGTGAAGTATAGTCCTACCCAGGCAAAGAAAGAGATGTAATCATGATTGAAGCGATCCCAGTGCAGGGTGGTCGCAATCCCCATCAACGTGGCAAAGGTGGTGACAGGAAGAAACCCAACCTTGACCCAATGCCAGCGCGCACCGGCGGCGGCACGTACAAAGAAATAGGCTCCGCCAATATAGGCTGCACCGAGCATCATTGCACTCATGCGTGGCCGGATGCCCCAGGCGAACAAATCTTGTGTGTGATCAGGGAACAGGTAGAGGATTGCGAAAGCGGCCACTAAAAAAGGGACGATGATCGCCGAGACCCATCGTGTTTCTGGGAAGACACGATCGCTGCGCACACGGGTTCCTCGAGTGTTTTCCACGTTTCCAGTGCTCTGCATAACAACCCTCCTTTTGTGAAGATGTTTTCACGCTCACGCCTGCAAGCGCCATGACTGCTCAGTTATTGTAGCAGAAGCCCACCCAGATGCAAAGCTCATCAGCATGGCCACATGAGAGCAAACCGGAAAGATTCGAATAAAGCGCGAGCAGCCCACCTTCAGCATCGCGATTGATGATAAGTACATGGCAAAGGACTTTTTCTAAAATTAGCGCAGCAGAGCCAGGTGGACGCAATGGGAGGGTCACACGCCCCTGGAGATACAGCATGTCTCTGTTGGTAGACCCTGCTCCCAGGCACATGAGGTTTGAGCGTCTAGAAAAGCGGATCGGCTCGGTTACTTATGAAGCTAGTTGTGTCTCATATTCCTCAGTAGGAGGAACCTCTAAGGTATAGCCAACTCCTGCTACGGTGAGAATATAGCGCGGTTCCTCTGGCTCTGGTTCGATCTTCAGGCGTAAGTGGCGGATATGGGCTTTGATCAGATGTTGATCGCCGTCGCCATCATAGCCCCACACATAGGTAACAATCTGGCTCAATGTACACACCTGGTCCCTATTGACCGCCAGGAAATGCAGCAATTTGCTTTCGGTTGGCGTTAAGCGACCCGTTTTTCCGTGCACCCGCACTTCATTATGCAGAAAATCCACTCGAATGGGACCTACCGTTATAATGGAGGAAGGACGCTGCTCCAAACTAGAGCGAGCCCTCCGGCTGGCTGCGCGGATGCGTGCGAGCAATTGAGCAGGGAAGAACGGTTTGCGTAGGTAATCATCCACGCCCGACTCCAAGCAACGAATTTCCTCCTGCACCTCTTTACTATCGGTCACCACGATGACCAGTGCATCGTGGATGCTACGCATTTCACGGCACAGCGCCAGTGCATCCACGTCCTGGAATGCGGTATCCAGAATGACCAGATCCGGGTGATGTTCGATCCACTTGAGTTTAGCTTGTTGGGCGCTGTACGCGGGATGGACCTCATATCCGAGCGTTTTGAGCCAACTGGTCAACATCTCGACCAAAGCACGATCCGTATCGACGAGCAACACTTTCATGATATCCTCCAGGTAAAGTGATATGGTATCTTCCACTGTGGAGAGAATAACTGAAATAAGCTGATAAGTATATTAAAAAGTCCTTAAAGTTTTATATTACGGTAGAAAATGCATTTATGGAATAAACAATTGAGACATGCTTTTCCATGTCTTGAATATGAGGATTAGTGAAGCAACCTAGGAGGCGGCGGGATTTTGAGGGGTACCTGGGTCCCACCTCTCAGAGCGGTCCCTGAACACAGCAGACGCATCAACATAAACAGCCTCTGTAGCCGATAGATATTTCTGTGATTTCCGTTGACATCATCTTCTTGCTGAGGGAAGCTGCACAGCACTTCGGCACCTCCCTAAGCCGCTTTTTCAGCTTGTACTGTGAGAAATTTTTCAATGAAGTGATTAATCACTCGTGAGCTGGCTTCACTCTCTTTGGCTTGGCTTGATCGCATCCTGGTGGCGGGATACTTATTCATCATCGATGAATTTCACATGCCTTCCTCTTAAAGCTTCTTGAGCCTTAAAAAAAGAGAGCGTCAATGTCTGCTCCAATGACAATGTCCGCCTTTTGAAACAGGTAAAATTTGGCCTCCTCAGCGTCTTGGCACAAGTGCAGCCTGTTGAAAAAGGCCCAAAAATGTGACCAGATTACGTTGATCGTGTAAACGAGTATGAGCGTGCAAGGCTTCCGACAAGGATGGTTTGACCCATTCCACCCACCGATGAGGTATAATGCGAGAGGAAGCACAATAGAAGCGTTTTCCCACTGCTTGGGACACACAGCGAACAGGAAGCAAGCGCTCTCAAGACGATGCATCGCATGAGCCTAGACAAGGAGACCATCCATGTCTGATCTTCCGACGGGAACTGTCACGTTCCTGTTCACCGATATCGAGGGCAGCACCATGCGCTGGGAACAGTATCCTGAAGCCATGCGCACCGCCCTGGCTCGCCACGATACGCTGCTGCGCTCAGTGATGACCAGCCATGGCGGCTATGTCTTCAAGCTGGTGGGTGATGCCGTCTATGCTGCCTTTGCCGTGGCGGCTGATGGCGTGGCTGCAGCAGTAGCCGCTCAACGAGCGGTAGCAGCAGAGCAGTGGGGCGAGGTCGCTCCGCTACGGGTACGCATGGCACTCCACACCGGAGCTGCCCAGAGCCGCGATGACGATTACTTCGGTCCCATACTCAACCGCGTGGCCCGCGTGCTCTCGACCGGCTATGGGGGACAGGTCCTGCTCTCGGCCGCGACCCTGGAACTAACCCGCGATAGCTTGCCCATCGGGACCAGCGTGCAGGATCTGGGCGAGCACGCCTTGAAAGACCTGCTGCGGCCCGAACATATCTTCCAGCTCAGCATCCCTGACTTGCCTAGTGACTTCCCGGCTCTCAAGTCGCTCTCGCGCCACCCCCACAACCTGCCGGTGCAGCCCACCCCGTTCCTGGGTCGCCAACAGGAGGTGGCGACCGTCTGTGAGCTGCTCTCCCGCCCAGAGGTGCGGCTGCTCACGCTGACGGGTCCAGGCGGGATTGGCAAAACGCGGCTGGGCTTGCAAGTGGCGGCTGAACTCAGTGACCAGTTTGCCGACGGCGTGTTTTTCGTGCCCCTGGCGCCAGTAAGCGATGCCGAGCAGGTCGTGACGACCATGATCCAAACGCTGGGCATCAGCGAAGCTGGGAATCAACCGCTGCTTGTGCTGCTCAAAAGTGCGCTCAAGGACAAGCAACGGTTACTGCTGTTGGATAACTTCGAGCAGGTGGTGCAAGCATCCGTCGTAGTGGCCGAGCTGCTCGCAGCCTGCCCCACGCTCAAGGTACTGGTGACCAGCCGGGTGGTGCTGCATGTGCGAGCCGAGCGCGAGTACACCGTGCCTCCCCTGTCCCTGCCCAACCTCAAACGCCTGCCCGACCTGGTGGCCATCTCGCAGTATGAGGCGGTGGCACTGTTCATCGAGCGGGCGCAGGCTGTCAAGCCCGATTTCCAGGTCACCAACGCCAGCGCACCCGCTGTGGCCGCCATCTGTGTGCACCTGGACGGCTTACCGCTGGCGATTGAGCTGGCGGCAGCTCGTATCAAACTGTTGCCACCACAGGCACTGCTGGCACGGCTCTCGCAGCGATTGAGCGTGTTGACGGGCGGGTCACGCGATGTCCCAGTACGGCAGCAGACGCTCCGCAACACCATTGCCTGGAGCTATGACCTGCTTGATGCTGCAGAGCAGCAGCTCTTCCGGCGGCTTGCCACGTTTGTGGGTGGCTGCACCTTGGAGGCGGTGGAGGCCGTCTGTGCTGTACTGGACGGTACTGGCAGAGTAGGATCGGTACTCGATGGCGTGAGTTCGCTCCTTGACAAGAGCCTGGTGCAACAGACCGAGCAAGAGGGAGAGGAGCCGCGCCTCGTGATGCTGGAAACCGTGCGCGAATATGGGCAGGAATGCCTGCGCGAGAGCAGAGAGGAAGAGTCGAGTCATCGCGCCCATGCGGAGTACTACCTGAGCTTGGCGGAGGAGGCTGAACCACACCTTCATGAGGCTCAGCAGTTCGTGTGGTTGAAAC